>Ga0210391_10000164_pt1 | contig 79464 bp, 69 predicted proteins | sample IncBWC12OmetaG_FD_160573 | JGI IMG/M metagenome (GOLD analysis project Ga0210391, IMG submission 160573) | Forest soil microbial communities from Barre Woods Harvard Forest LTER site, Petersham, Massachusetts, United States - Inc-BW-C-12-O ...
AGATGGCGTTGGTGACCGCCATCAACGGCGTGTGCAGCGCATGCGATACGCCCCAGATGACCTGAAAGCCCACGAAGCACGCCAGCGCGAACACAATGAAATGGCCCATGAACGCCGCCGGTGCATAGGCGCCAACCAGTAGCGTGAACAGACCGGCGAGAACCAGGAGGCCAACCTGCAGTCGGGTCGTGCTGCGAAATCTCTCGACTTCCCGCGCACGGCTTTGCGCCGGCGTCAGTTCCTTGGCCTTTTCCTGCGGCTTCTGCGCCGCAATCGCCTGCACCTTCGGCGGAGGCGGCGGGAAGGTTACCTTGCCTGCGAATGCAATGGTTGCGCCACGAATGACATCATCTTCCATGTTGTGGACTATGCTGCCGTCCTTGGCGGGCGTGAGATCCGCCATCATGTGCCGGATGTTCGAGGCATACAGCGTCGATGACTGGGTCGCCATGCGACTCGGGAAATCCGTGTAGCCGATGACTATTACGCCATTGTCCGAAACGATGCGCTGGCCAGCGACCGTCAGATCGCAGTTGCCGCCGCGCTCGGCCGCGAGGTCAATGATGACTGAGCCGCGCTTCATGAGGCCCACCATGTCGGCCAGCCATAGCTTCGGGGCATCCCGGCCGGGAATCAGCGCGGTCGTTATCACAATATCCATGGCCGGGGCCAGTTCGCGGAACTTCTCCAGCTGCTTCGCGCGGAACTGCGGCGAAGAGGGGCTGGCGTAGCCACCGCTGGCGGCGCCGTCCTGCTGCTGCTCGTGGAAATCGAGAAAAACGAATTCCGCACCCATGGACTTGATCTGCTCGGCGACTTCCGGGCGCACGTCGAAGGCGTAGGTGATTGCCCCGAGGCTGACGGCCGTGCCAATCGCGGCAAGACCGGCGACACCGGCGCCGACAACCAGCACCTTTGCGGGCGGGATCTTGCCGGCAGCCGTCATCTGGCCGGTGAAGAAGCGACCGAAGTTGTTGGCCGCCTCTATGACGGCGCGGTAGCCGGCGACATTGGCCATCGAAGACAGCGCATCCATCTTCTGTGCGCGCGAGATGCGCGGCACCATGTCCATGGCGATGACATTCGCGCCGGTCTTTGCCACGGCTTCCAGCAGTTCCCGGTCCTGGGCCGGATAGAAAAACGAGACCAGGGTCTTGCCGCTTTCCAGCCTGGAAACCTCCAATGGGGTCGGCGGACGTACCTTGGCGATCACGTCCGCGGTCCTATAAAGCGCCTCGGCGCCATCGACCACACTGACCCCTGCGGCGCGGTAGGACTCATCCGAGAAACCGGCCAGCGCGCCGGCGCCCGTTTCAACGGCGCAGTGATATCCGAGCTTTTGAAGCTGCAGCGCGCTATCCGGCGTGATGGCGACGCGCGCTTCGCCCGGGAATATTTCCTTCGGTGAACCTATGTACATCCCCTACCATTCTCCAAAAAATCGCACCTTGTGCGGCGTTGCCGCACTCCAAGCGGCAGGCGCCTGCGGATGGTTGTGGCCGGCTGCGCTTGCTCTTGTCATTCTTGGGGCGCCCGGCAGCCAGTGGCGCAATGTCTTTCGTCAACGGAAGCGGCTGAGGATCTTCTCCAATCCCTTCGAACCGGGAGAGAGTTTCTCGTAAGGCACACTGTTCAAGGGCTCATCGGGGGTGCCATTGAGCTCATGAAACTCGCCTTGCGAGGGTTCCACATGCAGCAACCCGGTCAGGTACTCGCCCTTTTTCATGTGTTCCTGAATATAGAGGCTGGCGGCCGCCCGGTCGGTCGGATCGTAGTCGGCCTGGCACTTGCGCAGGACAATCCGGCTGCCATCGTGCATGACCACCGGAACGGCCTCGCCATCATCGTAACTTACGGTAATTTCGCGTTCGAACGGGATGAAATCGGCGTGAACCGCTGGCTCGTAGTGCTCGCGAGTGTAAGCGTAGCTCTTGGTAGAGCCTTCGTGATCGTTGAACGTGACACAGGGCGAGAGTACATCGATCAGGGCAAAGCCGTTGTGCTTGAACCCGGCCTGGATCAGCGGCACGAGCTGCTCCTTGTCTCCTGAGAAGCCTCGCGCCACGAACGAGGCACCCAGGGTCATCGCCAACAGTACCGGATCCATGGGTGGCTGGAAGTTGGTCTCGCCTTTCTTGGCCTTCGTCCCGACATCGGCCGAAGCCGAGAATTGACCCTTGGTGAGGCCGTATACACCGTTGTTCTCGATGATGTACAGCATGTTCAGATTACGCCGTATGGCGTGGCAGAACTGCCCGAGGCCGATGGAAAGCGTGTCGCCGTCGCCTGACACGCCAAGATACTGCAGCTTTCGATTGGCCGCATTCGCCCCCATGGCAATCGAAGGCATGCGGCCGTGCACCGAGTTGAACCCGTGGCCGCCACTGACGAAGTAGGCGGTGGTCTTGGAGGAGCAGCCGATGCCGGAGAGCTTGACCAGGTTGTGCGGCTCGATGGACACACTCCAGCACGCCTCGACGATGGCGGCGGTGATCGAGTCATGCCCGCAGCCGGCACACAACGTGGACATCGCGCCCTCGTAGTCGCGGCGCGTTAGGCCAAGCTCGTTGCGAGGCAGCGAAGGATGAGCCACTTTTGGCTTGGGGAAGTATGTCATGCGGGTTCCTAGCCGAGCGCGGCGCTTTGTCCTTTCTGCAGCGGCCGCAACTCCGCGAAAATTCCCTTCACGATGAAATCGGAGGAAATCGGCAGTCCGCTGTAATGCAACAGCGAGCGCAATTTGGCCTTCTCGACCGCGGTTTCCAGGGTCAGCAGGGACTTCAATTGCGCGTCGCGATTCTGCTCCACGGCAAACACTATCCGGTGGCTGGCGAGAAATTGCTCCACTTCGTCGCCGAAGGGGAAGCCGCGCACCCGCATATAGTCGACCCCCACGCCGTCCTCCTTCAGAACGTCCATGGCCTCGCGCACCGCGCCCTCGCAGCTGCCGAGGGACACAATGCCTATATCGCTGCCGGCCGTGGCATCAATGATGGCGCGCGGCACAAGTTTCTTGGCCGTCTCCCACTTCTTGAGCAGCCGATCGAGCACCATCTGGTACTCGACCGAGTCCTCGGTGTAGGTCCCATACTGGGTGTGTCCGGATCCACGGGTGAAATACGCGGCCTTCGGATGAACCCCAGGCAGTGACCGGGCCGCGATACCATCACCGTCCTTGTCGAAGTAGCGATAGAATTTCTCGAGCCTTTCCAGATCCGAAAGACTGAGCACCTTGCCACGATCGGGCCGATAGGAGTCATCCCACTTCAGATCGCGGCACATCCAGTCATTCATGCCGATGTCCAGATCGGACAGCATGAACACCGGGGTTTGCAGCCGCTCCGCCAGATCGAACGCCTGCGCGGCCATGTAGAAGCATTCCTCGGGATTGGCCGGGTACAGACACACATGGCGGGTGTCGCCATGCGAGGCATATGCACATTCCATGATGTCGCATTGCTGGGTGCGCGTGGGCATGCCGGTTGAAGGCCCGACCCGCTGGATGTCGAAAATCACCGTGGGGATTTCCGCATAGTAGGCAAGCCCGATGAACTCGTTCATCAGCGAGATGCCCGGGCCCGAGGTGGCCGTGAACGCGCGGGCGCCGTTCCAGGCGGCCCCGATTGTCATTCCGACCGCCGCCAGTTCGTCCTCGGCCTGAATGATGGCAAAGTTCTTGCGGCCAGTTTCCGCATCGACTCGGGTTCGCTCGCAGAACGACTTGAAGGCGTCCATGACCGAGGTAGACGGGGTGATGGGATACCACGCCGCCACCGTGGCGCCCGCGTACACGGCGCCGAGCGCTGCGGCCGTGTTGCCGTCGATCATGATGTGAGCGCCGGTCGCGTTCATCTTCTGCACGTGCAGCGGCAGAGGGCAGGCGAACTGCTGCTTCGCATGGTCGTAGCCGAGCTGGATCGCCTTCATGTTGCTGTCCACGAGCTGGGGCTTCTTGGCATAGGTTTCGGCCAATAGCTCGCGGATACGCTCGAGATCCAGGTCCAGGAGCGCCGCCAGAACCCCGGCATAGCAGATATTCTTCATCAGGATGCGCGTGCGCACGCCGTTGAAGTTTTCATTGCAGATGCGCGCCAGGGGCACGCCGATCACCGTTATATCCTCTCGCTTCAGAAGCGCCGGGCGCGGCCAGGTGGAGTCGTAGACCAGATAACCGCCCGGCGTGACCTCCTTCAGATCCCTGGCGTAGGTCTCGGCATTCATTGCCACCATGATGTCCACGCGTCCGGAGCGGGCCACATAGCCGTGCTTGGACACCCGGATCTCATACCATGTGGGTAGCCCCTGAATGTTGGATGGGAAATAGTTCTTGCCCATCACGGGGATGCCACTACGGAAAATGGACTTCATCAGCAGGCTGTTCGCGCTCGCGGAACCGGTGCCGTTGACCGAGGCGATCTTGATCACGAAATCATTGATGCGGGGAGATGCCATTTTGTGCATGTCTTAGTTCGGTTGTTCGACCCAGGCGCGTTCAGGCGATCTTCGGTGTCTTCGCCTGCAAGGGGCTGGGCACGTCTCGTGCCTGAGGCCAATGGACCAATGACTTCTGCATATCCCAGGCGGCCGTCGGACAACGCTCGGCGCACAGTCCACAGTGAACACACAGGTCTTCGTCCTTCACCATGACACGTTGCGTCTGCGGCAGCGGCGCGGACACCAACAGCGGCTGCAGCAGATTTTTTGCCGGCGCTTTCAGACGCGAGCGTAGGTCAGCCTCGGTGCCGTTTGCGGTGATTGTCAGGCAATCGACCGGACAAATATCCAGACAGGCATCGCATTCGATGCATAGCTTGGCGGTGAACACGGTCTGCACATCGCAATTCAGGCAGCGTTGCACTTCCTGCTCGACCTGCTCTGCGGTGAAACCCAACTCCACTTCGATGTTGATGTTCTTGAAGCGCTCCTTCAGCGAAACGTGCGGCATCAGGCGCCGTTCAACCGGCGCATAGTTGTTGGCATACGACCACTCGTGCATGCCCATCTTGCGGCTCTGCAGGTTCACGCCCGGCGGCATTCGCTCGGCAACCGCTTCGCCCTGACATTGCCGATGGATGGAGATTGCCGCCTGGTGGCCGTGCTCGACGGCCCAGATGATGTTCTTGGGACCGAAGGCGGCATCGCCTCCGAAAAATACGCCGGCACGGGTGGATTGGAAGGTGGTCGCGTCCACGCGCGGGACATCCCACTTGTCGAATTCGATGCCCAGGTCCCGTTCGATCCACGGAAATGCATTTTCCTGGCCGATGGCCAGAATGACATCGTCGGCGGGCAGGAATTCCTCTCCCAGAAGCCGCTCGGCCGTGATGCGGCCGGCGGCATCGACCTCGTATTCCATTTTGTCGAACAGCATTCCCGTCAATTTGCCGTTCTCGATCACAAAGGACTTGGGGGACCGGTTGATGATGATCTCGACGCTTTCTTCTTCAGCGTCCTCCAGTTCCCAGGCCGAGGCCTTGAAGAAGCCGCGCGGCTTGCGCGCCATGACCTTCACGTTCTTGGCGCCGAGTCTGAGGCTGGTTCGGCAGCAATCCATTGCCGTGTTACCGACGCCGATGATCAGCACGCGCTCACCGATCTTCTCGATGTGCCCGAAAGCCACCGATTCCAGCCATGCGATTCCGATGTGGATGTTGGCAGCGCCGGCTTCACGCCCCGGCAGCTGCAGTTCCTTGCCTTTGGGCGCCCCTGATCCGACGAAGACGGCGTCGAAGCCCCCGGAATTCAGTAACTCGCGCATGCTGTGAATCGGATGGCCGAGCTTCAAGTCAACGCCCCGGTCCGTGATCATGGCGATCTCCTCCGCCAGCACCGCGTGCGGCAGGCGGAAGGAGGGGATATTGGTGCGCATCAGGCCGCCCGGTTCGGCGGCCTGCTCGAATATGGTGACCTCATAGCCCAGCGGCACCAGATCGTTGGCCACCGTCAGTGAGGCGCAGCCGGCACCGATGCAGGCCACGCGGCGGCCATTCTTCAGCTTCGGCACCGGCGGCAGCAGTTCGGTGATGTCGTCGCGCAGATCGGCGGCGACGCGTTTGAGGCGGCATATGGCCACCGGCTTTTGCTCGACGCGGGCGCGCCGGCAGGCCGGCTCGCAGGGTCGGTCGCATACGCGACCGAGAATTCCCGGGAACACATTGGAGTGCCGGTTCACCATGTAGGCCTCGGTGAAGCGGCCCTCCGCGATTAGACGGATGTATTCCGGGACATCGGTGTGAGCCGGGCAGGCCCACTGGCAATCAACGACTCGATGGTAGTAGTCGGGATTCGAAGTATCAGTTGGTTCCATTCCAAGCGCGGCCGGCGCGGAGCCCCCTCGTAATGCCAAGCGGACTGAGTATAGAGGTGCACCGCAGAATGTCACCGGGGGAGGTGCGAAATCTACACCATTTAATTTAACATAATATAATCAGCGGTTGACGGCTCAACAGCCTTTGTTGCCGCAACGCCGATGACCGTCCGCAGGCCGAGCCGACCTCATCATGCGCGAGCGAAATGCTTTGCAGGTTCCGGCATAAGACATCGCCCAAGTGCGTGTGGTGGAATGCAGCGTCGATGATTTACCCAGGAGACTTCATGGCGGTTCGCATGTTCACCGCGCCACTGATGCTGTTGGCGATTGGCGCAGCCGCCCCTGCGGCCGATCCGGGCGATGCAGCCGCCGGCAAAGCCTACTTCACCCAGACCTGCCGGCAGTGTCACAGTGCCGAGCCGGGTGATGGCGGTGGCGAGATCGGCCCGTCGCTGGTCGGTGTGTTCGGGCGGCCCGCAGGGGTCGGGGATACCCGCTTTGCCTACACCAAGGCACTGACGGATTCGAAACTGGTGTGGAACCTGGAAACCCTGGATCGTTTCCTGACGGACCCCGCGGCGACGGTGCCTGGCACGACGATGGCGCTGCCGATCCCCGTGAAGAAGGACCGCGACAACGTCATTGCCTACTTCCAGTCCCAGGTCGGCGCCGCGAAATAGCGCTGGCGGCGGCCGTTCACGCGGCGGCCGGCGCGATGCCCGGACTCGTGCCTGCCCGAGGTTCGGCCTACGGCAGGCGCCAGATATCGACGATTCCCGGCGGGATTCCCTGAGGCGGCAGTGGCGGTGGGGGAGCCGCGGCGGCAGCTGCGCCCGGCGGCCCGGGGCGTCGTCCGCCGGCGAAGCCAAAACCGCTGATGGCGCCTTCGGGCATGGCGATCCGATTGTCCACGACGATGGGGCTGTTCCAGTGTCCGCCGCCGGCCTCAAGATCGGCTACCGGATTGCCGCTGACGGCATCGAAGACGTGCAGTTTGGCGCCCCTTGGCGCCGGATCGTAGATGTACAGCAAACCGCCCGCATAGAACGGGGAGTTGCCACCCACCTTGCTTTTCCACGCTTCCTTGAGCTGATGGTCAGCACCAAAGGTCCATGCCGTCGTGCCACCACGCCCGGTGGATGCGAACAGATACGTCGTGCCGCCGATGTTCGCAGTGGCCGAAGCGGACAGCAGCTGCGTCTTGCCGGGCACTTCCACGACCTGCAGGTCCCCGCCCTGATGCGGCGCCGTGCCCTTGATGACGTTCATGTTCAGGAGCCGGATGGTTCCGTCCTTGCCACCTTGGGCGATATAGCCGTCACCCAGCAGCACGGGAGAGGTGGAGCCCACGTCCAGGTCCTTCTTGTTCAGCTCCTCGTTGTTCGTCGTGGTCCAGTTACCCAGCATTTTCGTTGCGGTCGGGTCCAGCATGATCAGCGCATCGCCCCACGCCGTCTTGCCATCCCACGGGCCATTGCCGGTGGCGAACAGCAGATTGCCGGTGCCGGGTACCTCCACGATACCGGCGCGTCCCCAGATGGCTGACTGAGTCTGCGAGCACGAGGCCGGGTCGAGCAGCTCGGCGCGATCGCTGCAGAGCGAATTCCACACCTTGCGTATGGCGCCGGTTTTCGCATCGAGCACCACGATGTGACCCTGGTACGGCGGTGTGTCGCCCACATAACCGGCGGTAGATACCAGGACGTTCCCCCGGATGAACGACAAGGGCGAATCCAACTTCTCCAGGATCGGCGCCCGGGTCACCGCGGTGCTCCACACCGCCTTGCCATCGGCGATGGCGATCTTGGTGACCTTGCCGTCCGCGGATGCCGCATAGATGAACTGGCGGTTGGCGTCCGCGACGGGTGTCGAATTGGTGATCTGCTTGACGATCAGTCCGCGCGAGCCGGTCGGGACTCCCGTGGCCGCGGCGAGCTCATCAAAGCCGGGAGCCGCGTACTCCCACAGCACCGTGCCATCATTGGCGTCGATCGCCACGGTCCTGCCCACGTTGGTGGTACCGAAGAAAACGTCATGTAGTCCGCCCTTGACCTGCACACCGTTCAGATAGATGAGTCCGGCATCGATGGGCGCGGAAATCTTCACCTGCTGGCGCACCATGGAGCCCACATTCGCCGCGGTGATCTTGGTCGCCGCCGTGTTGGCGTTGGTTCGGGTATTGCCGCCGCCGAAAGTCGCCCAGTCGCCCGCAGATCCGGATGCATCCGACGGTGGGGACAACCCTGCGCAACCGCAGGTGGCTGCCACAGCGCAGGTCAGAAGTGCCTTGAGAACCATTCGCATGCCGTATCCCCCAGATTGCTGCGCCATATTCTATTCCATATAGCGGCGCCGGCGGCGCTTAAGTCCTGGACAGCGGCAGTTGTGAGGCGCGGTCTGTGCCGGGTCACTTGAAGACCTTTGGCAGTTCAGCAACGACGGCTGCGATGCGCCGGTTTTTTTTATGGGGGGCGGTAAAGACTCGCGGTGCGAACACTTACCTCGGGCTTGTTGCGTTCCCATTGACTGTGACGCTCGCGCGCCCGCTGCAGCAGTATTTGCGCCACCTTCTCGCGGTCGTCGGCCTGGCTCGTTCCGGCCGGAAACTCGAACACTTCGGTAGCGTCAAAGGGATTGATCACTCGCACAGTGGGTTTCGAGGGGCTGGTGATCAAAACGGGCCGAGGCACCACGACGGTCGGCCGCGGGGCGGACGCCGCAAGCGCGTGAGGCTTCCCGGCCAGCTGCGAAGCACCCAGCCAGGCCAGGGCAACGTAGGCAAGCATCGCCCCCGCCATTTTCGCAACCGACGCCAGGTGCCAAAGGCGAGAGTGTCTGGCGGGGCGGCCCGCCAAGAGCAGCGGTGGCGGTGAGATCACAGGGGATATCGGATCGGGCTCGACGGGCTCGACCAGATCGGCAGCCTGCGACAGTCCCAGCAGCTGCTCTGGAGTCAGTTGGAGTTCGATCGTGTCGTCGCCAACCCTGGGGGAGATCATGCTCTGGCTGTTCACTGTAAGTTTCCCTCTGCGGCGCATGGTCATACGCAGCGCCGCCCCCGTCTGTAGGCCGCCGCCTTAGAGTGAGCGGGCTTTTTCGATCCCGGCAGCGGCCACTGGCCCTGGCGCTGCGCGTGCAGTCGCCAGGCAGGGAACTTGTGTAGGGGCAGGGGCGGGCTTGAGCCCCGCATCCTCGCGAGGCTGTGTCCGCTAAGAGATTGAATTCATTGCCTTAATCTACAAGGGCTGGGCGTGTACCGCGCGCGGCCGCAGCGGCCGGCTAAGTCCTGCGCCCCTCGATCACTGCCACAGGGGATTGCGTGGGAGTCACGCTGGCCATCTTCAGCCCCGCCTGGCGGAACAGCTCAGCGTATTCGCCAGGGGTGCGCTCCTTGCCCGTGAGGCACACCAGCATGTTGATGTCGAGCAAAGCCGCGAACGGCGCGCCACCGCGCTCCCGGAGCGGCATCTCCACGACGGCGACCCGCGCGCGCGGATTCATCGCCTCCCGTACGCAGCGGAGAATCCTCACGCATTCCTCGTCGCTCCAATCGTGCAGGATATGCTTGAGCAGGTACAGATCTCCTCCCGCCGGCACCGACTCGAAGAAGCTGCCGCCGATGCGCTCGATGCGATCTGCGACGCCGAGCTCATTCAGGGTCGGCAGTGCGCGTCCCACGACATCGGGCTGATCGAAGAGGACTCCGCGCGCACGGGGAATTCGCTTGAGCACCGCGGCGAGGAACGCGCCGTGGGCGCCACCTACGTCGACGACCAGCCGCGCGCCGCTGAACGAGTAGACCCGGAGGACTTCGCGCACTTCCGCTCCGGACTGGGCCGTCATGTTCTCGGAGAACAACCGCCCGTCGTCGGGGTTCTTGTCACGGTAATAGTCCCAGGGATTACTCAATCCGAAGACCTTCTCGAAAGCCGGCTTGCCGCTGCGGATGCAATCGTCGAGCTCGCCCCAGCACGCCCAGTGCACCGTGTCGACCTCTGAGGCGATGGCTGCACGCATTGACCCTGCGACTCCCGAGCGCAGGCATTGGCCGAATGAGGTAAGGCGGAAGCGACCGGCCGAATCCTTGCTCAGCACGCCGATCGAAACGACGGCGCGCATCAGCCGATACAGCGACGTTTCATCGGCACCCAGGGCCGGTGCGAGCTCGCGTGCCGTGCGTGGACCGGCCGCGAGGTGATCGGCAATCCCGAGGCGCGCGACCGCCCCTACGGCACGCGCTGCCCACATGCCGCCTATGAGTTCAAGAATCCTTGCCGCGGAACGTGCGTCCTGTGGCGCAGCTGGCGATGCCATCCGCCGTGCCACGGGCGCTGCGCCCTTGCGCGCAGCCCGGCGCGATTTCTTCGCGGTGGTTTTCGCAGGGGTCTTCATCCGATGCACCTCGAACAGCAGGGCCGGCGGGCTCGCGCAGCGCGGCCATGTTAGCAATCATCTGTCTGATTTATAAGAAAATTGGGTTGTCACCCAGAGTGCCTGGTGCCGGCCTCAGGTAAACTCGACTCCCGCCCATCGCGGCACACCGGCAGAACTGACTTGCACCAGGGGGAAAGGGTGACCATGCATCCGCTTCGACGCCATGACCTCGCGTCGTGACCTCCTGAAACTAGCTGTCGCCGGCGCTGCGGTCACGAGCGCCGATGCGGCGAGCCGAAATCCGCTACTGGGCCTGCTGATGCCCGTGGATTCGTTGGTGCCTCCGGAGGCGACGGCGATGTATCCCAAAGGCATACGCTTTCGGGCCACCAGCGTCGGCCTGAAGACCATGACGCCCACGGGCTACGATGCGGTACTGGAACGGATTGCGCCGGCCGCAAAGGCATTGCGCCAGCAGGGTGCTGAGGCGATCGTGCTGATGGGCACGTCGCTTAGCTTCTACCAGGGCGCCGCCTTCAATCGTGAACTTACCCAGCGTGTGAGCGCGGCGAGCGGCTGTCCGGCCGTGACCATGAGTACCGCAGTGATCGAGGGGCTCAAGAGCGTCGGTGGCAGACGGCTAGCGGTGGCTACCGCTTACGACGATGAGGTGAATCGGCGTTTGCAGACATTTCTTCACGAGGAAGGCTTTGAGGTCCTGACGATTCGGGGACTGGGTGTCGAGAATGTTGCCGACATTCACAATGTAACCCCTGACGGTCTGCTCAAGTTCAGTGTCGAGGTGTTCGAATCGGCACAGCGGCCGGATGCCTTGTTGATTTCATGCGGTGGCCTGCGGACGCTGGATTTGCTCGAGCCGCTCGAACGCCGGTGCAACGTTCCAGTGGTGTCCAGCCTGCCGCACGCCCTGCGCGCCGGCGTGCGCCTTCTGGGACGCAGTGGTCGGGTGCCCGGTCACGGTCGGTTGCTGTCGTTATGACCGGCGTCGCGACGATCCAGGCCCAGATCAACTATCTGGCGCCCGGATCCCATATCAACCGGCGTTTCGTCGCGCCCGGGCGCGAAGTCAACACTGGCGAATATCGGCCCTACACCGTGACCATTGGCAACGCGCGGCCGCAGCGGGCGGATTTTACGCTCGACACCCACGGGTTCATGCTCACATCGCATCACAGCGCCGTGCAGGATTTCCTGGACAAGGATGAGGTGAACGCCGTGTATCCTGCCGAGGTTGCGGCGGTTATCCGAGGCATCACCGGCGCTGATCGGATCGCCACCATGGGATGGATGGCACGCACCTCCGGTGACCTCTCGCGGTTTGCCCGCGAAGAAGTCGGCTATCGCCACCAGGGCGGTGTGCAGCCGCCGGCCGGCGAAGCGCACGTCGACAGCTCGCCCGACCGTGTCGACAGGATGGCGCAGGGGCTCTACCAGCAGCGCTTCGCGGGCGATCCGCCCTACGCGCGTTATCTCTACATGAGCTTCTGGCGGGCTTTCTCATCCCCGCCGCAGGACTACCCGCTGGCGCTTTGCGATGGCAACAGCGTCGGCGATGATGAGGGGGTCCCGAACACGATGTACGTGGTCGACAAGATTCCGGAGCGGGAGGAGATGTTGCGACCCATGCCCGAGGAGGACACGGCCATCGCGGCGGCGATCTTTCACTTCAGTCCTCATCATCGCTGGTGGTATTTCCCGGATATGATGCGTGAGGAGGCGCTGTTGTTCGTGTTTCACGACAGCCGCCGGATCCGGCCCTGGCGCGTCCCCCATACCGCCTTCTTCGACGGTACGCGGCGGGATGTCAGGCCCCGCGACAGCATCGAATTGCGTTCGGTCGCCTACTTTTTCTGATGGGTAGCCCCATGTCTGACAGCACCTGCGCTGTGTTCGGCACTCTCGGCTTCAGCGAGCCCATGGCCGCACGCCCGAAATTTCACGCCAACAACAACACGATCGACGTGCTGAACGTTGTGCCACGCCAGGTCCCCATAGAGGACGCCAGGCAGCGAGCGAACCCTGCCTCGCTGGACATCGAGGGCTTCACTCTGTATGCGCACAGCAGTGCGGTAAAGGACTTTCGCGACCACAGCGAAGTGGAGAGGGTCCATGTCGAGGAGATCCGCCAGCTGCTGCTTGACCTCTCCGGCGCCGATGAGGTGGTCGTTACCGGCACCGGTATCCTGCGCTTCGGCGAGCGCTCAGCCGAATCGGGCGCCCACAATAATTCAAGACCGGCGCGTTTTGTCCACATTGACTGCAGCGATGCCACCGCGACCACCTTCTACGCACGGTCACGCCCAAACAATGGGCGCAACGTGCGCCGCTCGGCGCAATACAATGTATGGCGGGCGATCACTCCGCCACCGCAGGACGTGCCACTCGCCATTTGTGATGCACGAAGCATCGCGGCGCAAGACCTCATCGCCGCGGATGCGATCTTCGATCACGAGGGTGCCGTGGTCTTCTCCTTCGAATCCCTGTTGCTGCGCCACAGCCCCCGACAACACTGGGTGTTCTATTCGAACATGCGTCCTGATGAAGTTCTGGTCTTCAAGACCAACGACACCGATCCCGGGCGTGCTCATTGCGTTCCGCACGGCGCTTTCGACAATCCGGACTGTCCGGCCGACGCAGTCCCACGCGCCAGTCTCGAGATGCGCGGCATCGCCTATTGGTTTGAGTGAGAGCCGGGCATGAGCTGGCGGGTGTGGCTGACATTCGGCGCGCTGGGCGTTATCTGGGGTGTGCCTTATTTCTTTATCCGGATCGCGGTGCAGGAGGTGCCCCCGCTGGTCGTCGCCTGGGGCCGGATCACCCTTGCGGCGCTGATCCTGCTTCCCATCGCATGGCGGCGCGGGGTGTTCGGCAGCATGCGGGGGCACTGGGCGGCTGTATTTGCCTTCGCGCTGGTTGAGTTTGTAGGGCCGTTCTCGGCCATCTCCATCGGAGAGCGCTGGATCGGCTCAGCGATCACCGGCATCCTGATTGCCGGTGTGCCCCTGACAGTCGTCATTCTGGGACGTTTCTTCGGGGTGCACGAACCGCTCGGCCAGCGCCGGTTGCTCGGGCTGGTGATCGGCTTTGTCGGCGTCGCTGCGCTGGTCGGATTCGGTCCGGTGTCCGGTGTGCAAGGCTGGACGGGCGTTGCCTGCATGCTGCTGGCCACGCTGGGGTACGCCATCGGGCCCCTTATTATTCAGCGTCATCTGTCCGAACTGGACTCCCTTGGGCCGGTGGCCGCCAGCCTGACCATCGCGAGCCTGGTGCTGTTAGTGCCGGCATTGCTCACCTTTCCAGCGCGATTGCCCTCGCTGGTAAGCCTCGCTTCGATCGGCGTGCTGGGTGTGCTGTGCACGGCCGTCGCCATGTTTCTGATGTTCTACCTGGTGGCCCAGGCGGGCGCATCCCGCGCTTCCATCATCACCTACATCAATCCGGTCGTGGCGACATTGCTCGGAGTGGGCTTTCTCCATGAGCGCCTGGGGGCCGGTGGGATCATCGCGTTCGCGATCATCCTGGTCGGCTCCTGGCTGGCGACTCGCGCTGCTCCACCGGCGCTGGTCGTCGCCGCGGCGGACTAGGGGTTCGCGGCCGCTGCGCTGTCGAAAGTATTTCATCAGCAGCACGCCGGTGAGGGCGGTTACGTAGGGGCGTTCCCCGCATTCGGACCACAGCATCAGCTGCACCGGGTCCGAAGCGGATCCGTCTAACCCATCCAGCTGTGGCGAGCATGGATGCCTGGCAGGTCGCGTGTGCGCAACGGAAGATCGCGCCAGGCAATACAGTGTCACAAGCGCCAGAACCACACAGCAGGCGACGATCGCATTGATCATGACGGCCTCGATCTGAGGTTTGCCGGACCGACTGACCGATGCTATCGGCCGGAGAGTTAGGAAGGCGTGATGAAAAACCTGAAATACTCACACGGCGCAAACAGCGAACGGCTTAGCATCAACTGCATGGTTCGGAATGTGGGCACCTCTACGCTGCGTGTGGGCCGCCGGGCCGCGATTTGCCTGCTGCGGTGGGTGGTATGTGAACTGCTGCCTCTGCCCATGAGCACCAGGGCTCATCACCTGGTCGCTGCAGCGTGTCGCCTTGCAGGTTGTGCGGTTGCCGTTGGCATCCTGTCGGTGGAGCTGCAGCGCAGCGGCGCATCACACGGACTGGTATTGGCCTGCCTCTGGACAGGCTCGGCATTGACGGCGGTACTGATCGGTAATATCGCCCGGGAACTGCTGTTCGCGCTGTCCACATCAGTGGCTACCTTGCTGGGCCAGGTCTTTCAAAGAGACGGCGCAACACTGGGCGGCCGGACTTTCCTGGAAGTCCATTACCCGACAATGACGTGGATCAGATGCGAATGCGCAGACGACGAATTCACCTGTGAATGGACCGAGCCGACCGGGCGCTGTAACCGCGTTGAGATTCAGCTGCGCGCCAATTCCGGTCGCGCTGTCGAAACGCCGCGATCCGTGATCCGGGTCATGACGGCGCCCAGGATGAGCGCCGATTGAGAACTGGCGGCTACAAGCCTCAGAAGGACCAGAACACGCTGGCGGAGATCAGCGTGGGTTTTTCACGCGGCCCGCCACTCTGGGAGCCGTCGACCCGCTCGTACTCGGCGCGCACGCCCAGAGCGCCAATGCGCGTCTGAACGCCTGCACCGAATGCCAGTCCGCGACTGTTGGCCGTCTGGGCGGTGTAGACGGTTGAGAGCGTCGTGCCAGTGGGCGTGACAACATCGTAGTCACCCGTATAACTGTACTTGCCCAGCAATCGCGCGTAGCCCACCTTGCCGAAAAACTCAGGCCATCCGGGTGGCAGGGGCAGATAGCCCACTGCAAATAGTGCGCCCGCGCGCTCGGCCGCACTTCCGCCCAGAAACTGTCCGTTGTCGACCCCGCGTACGATCGCCGGGGGTTCGGAGCCGGCGCGGCTGGTGCCGAAATCCATGTACTCCAGCTCGGCCCCCGCCCAGGGGATGGGCCGAGCACCGATAAATGCCTTGAACCCCAACTCGGATTGTGAAAAAGGAGTCGGATCATATGGGTCAACGACGGTGATGCTGTTGCCCAGCGTCGAGCGACCCACGCCCAAGCCAGCGTAGAGGCCGAACGGGTCGGATTGGGCACAGGCGGGCTCCGAACAGATGAACCCGAGCACTGAAATCACCTGCAGAAGCACTATCCGCTGCCGAATTTGTCGCATACTGTCGCCCCTGAAATTCCGCATGGTTCCTGCTACGACCTTGTTCGCAGTTGTGGGTTAGGATGGTAGATCGCGGGGGTAGGGCACGCCACTCAAAGTGCCGGGACCGAGACTTCGATCTCACCCTTTCCATCAGTTTTCAAAAGCTTGCGGTGGGCCATGCCAGTCAATACGAGTTCCTCGCGTTCGGCGTATCCGAAGATCATGACTCACCTGCAAACGCTGCGTGCGAACCTCGCGCAGGCGCGCGCTGCGCTGATGCATTTCAAGGCCGATCGACTCGATCGGGACAAGCTGGAACCAGCGGCGCGGCGGGTCGATGATCTCATGAATATGTTCGCGAGCAACCTGCGCAGCGCAGAGCAGAGCGGCCGCTGGGTCGCCGAGATTCAGTCGGGTATTGACCAGGTGAGCAATCCCAAGGCCGCCGAGGCACTGGGCGAAGCGCGCATTGACATAGCCGCGTTGCTGGATGCGCTGGGATCCGAAGCTACCGCCGGCCGACGCGCAAGCAACTAGCTTCGGTTGGCCTGCTGACTCCGCTGCTAGGTGCGGTGCCGTACGGACCGGGCTTGCTGTGACGGGTTACCTTGAGGGGTTGATGCACCCCCCGCCCGCCCACAGGAGTCTCCATGCAATCGGATTCAGGACACCGGCACATCCGGTTCGCGCAGCTGCTGCTGGCCGGGCTGCTGCTGGTGGCGTGCGCAAGCACCTTAAGCGCCGCGGCCCCGAATGTCCTGCCAGCGAATGCGCACCGCAGCAGCTACAGCGGCGGATGGGAGTGTTCGCGGGGATTTCGCCGGGTGGATGACGCCTGCGTGGCGATCCTCGTGCCGGCCAATGCCTATCTGAATTATTCCGGTTTCGATTGGGACTGCAACCGAGGCTATCTGAGGGTCGATCAGGGATGCAGTCTCGTGAAGATACCCCTCGATGCGCACGCGGATGATGAGCAGTTCGGGCGCGGCTGGCAGTGCAACCGCGGCTATCGCGAGGCCAATGGCGCCTGCGGACGTGTCGTCGTGCCCGTGAACGCCTATGTCGTTGAATCCTCCTACGACCGCGGCTGGGAATGCAATCGAGGCTACCGTCTGGACGCGACCGGCTGCACAGCGGTGCAGGTCCCCGCATACGGCTTCCTGTTGAACAGCGGCGATGATTGGGGCTGCGAGCGTGGCTATGTGAAGCGCGGCGATGCCTGCGCGCCGATCCAGCTGCCCGCAAACGGCTACCTGGACGCCAGAGGCAACGACTGGAAATGCGAACGTGGATTCAGTCAGCAGAAACTCAATTGCGTGGCGCTGGTGGTGCCGACCAATGGCTACCTTGACTATTCCGGGAACGAATGGACCTGTGCAGAGGGCTTTCACAAGCAGGCCGACGCATGCGTTGCCGATCGATGAAACTCAAACTCGTGCCACAACAACGCCGGCAGCAACACCTGCAGCCGTTCAGGAGCAATTAACTATGAATATTCGCCCGCTGCACGATCGCGTGATCGTGAAGCCACTTGAAGAAAATCGCACCTCGCCGGGCGGCATTGTGATTCCCGATACGGCCGCCGAGAAGCCGATTCAGGGAAAGATCCTCGCGGTCGGCAAGGGCAAGCTGCTGGACAGCGGCCAGGTGCGGCCCTGCGGCGTCAAGGTCGGCGACAAGATTCTGTTCGCCAAGTATGGCGGCACTGAAGTAAAGGTCGACGGCCAGGAACTCGTAGTCATGCGTGAAGAAGACGTCATGGCCATCATCGAGTCCAAATAACTCACACCAAGGACACGATCATGACCGCGAAAGAAGTACAGTTAGGCGACGGGGCGCGCCAACGCATGTTCAGGGGCGTCAATGTCCTTGCCAATGCAGTAAAGGTGACGCTGGGCCCGAAGGGTCGCAATGCGGTGCTCGACCGCAGCTATGGAGCGCCGACCATCACCAAGGATGGTGTGTCAGTGGCCAAGGAGATCGAGCTCAAGGACAAGTTCGAGAATATGGGCGCCCAGATGCTGAAGGAAGTCGCTTCCAACACCTCTGAAGAGGCCGGTGATGGAACCACGACGGCGACGGTTCTTGCGCAAGCGATCATCCGCGAGGGACTGAAGGCGGTCGCCTCCGGTCGCAACCCCATGGACATCAAGCGCGGTATCGACAAGGCGGTGCGTGTCACCACCGAAGAGCTCAAGCGCCTCGCCAAGCCCTGCAAGGACTCCAAGGCCATCGCCCAGGTCGGTACGATCTCGGCGAACTCGGACGAGTCCATCGGTCAGACCATCGCGGATGCCATGGAGAAGGTGGGCAAGGAAGGCGTCATCACCGTTGAAGAGGGACAGGGCCTTGACAATGAGCTTGAGATCGTCGACGGCATGCAGTTCGATCGCGGCTTTCTTTCACCCTATTTCATCAATCAGCCGCACAGTCAGTCCGTCGAGTTTGAAAAGCCGCTGATTCTGTTGTGCGACAAGAAGCTCTCCAGCATCCGCGAGCTGCTGCCAATTCTGGAGACGGTCGCCAAATCGGGCCGGCCGCTGATCGTGGTGGCGGAGGATGTCGAGAGCGAGGCATTGGCGACGCTGGTGGTCAATAACATCCGCGGCGTCCTCAAGGTGGCAGCGGTGAAGAGCCCGGGCTTCGGCGATCGGCGCAAGGCCATGCTGCAGGATCTGGCAACCCTGACGGGTGGCACGGTCATTTCCGATGAGGTCGGCCTGTCGCTGGAAAAGGTCACCCTGGAAAATCTCGGAAACGCCAAGAAGGTCGTGATCGACAAGGAGAACACCACCATCATCGACGGCGCCGGCAAGGCGGCGGATATCAAGGCCCGCATCGCGATGATCCGCCAGCAGGTCGAGGCAGCGACCAGCGACTACGACAAGGAGAAGCTCCAGGAGCGAGTGGCGAAGCTTTCCGGCGGCGTGGCTTTGATCAAAGTCGGCGCGGCGACCGAAATCGAGATGAAGGAAAAGAAGGCCCGGGTTGAAGACGCCTTGCACGCGACGCGCGCGGCGATCGAGGAAGGCGTGGTACCCGGCGGCGGCGTTGCACTGATTCGTGCATTGAAGGCCCTGGATAAACTCGAGGGTGACAATGACGATCAAACCATCGGCATTCGCATCCTGGCGCGCGCCATCGAGGAACCGCTGCGCAATATCGTGATGAATGCCGGTGAGGACGCGGCGGTCATCGTGAACCAGGTGAAGGCAGGCAAGGGTTCCTACGGCTACAACGCGGCAACCGGCACCTACGGGGACATGCTCGAAGAGGGCATCCTTGATCCCACCAAGGTCACGCGGCTGGCCTTGCAGAACGCCGCATCGGTCGCCGGGCTCCTGCTCACCACCGAGGTGATGGTTGGCGAGGCTGCGAAGGACGATGACCATGCCCGCAACGGCACGCCGGCCGGCCGGGGCATGGCGGATATGGACATGTAGCAGTCGCACCGGCCGCTCACGCGAAGGACAACACTTCGCCTGAGAGGCGTCGGTGTTCGGAGACGGGAATAAGTCGCAGAGGCGGACGGCGGCTCTGCCTTATGTCGCAGCTGCCTGAGCCTTGTGCATAATCGTGACGCGCTTCACGCGTGTGCGGGCGGCCAACCCAAGCATTGCCTTGTAACCTTTCACCCGGTCGTGCTGGAAGTCATCGAATTCCAGGGGGTGGGGGTCAATGCCAGCAATTCATCGAGCCATGCTCGGCGGCATTTGTACGCTATCGCTGCTGGGTGGCTGCAATTTCGATGTGGTCAGCACCGGCACTGCCGCGACGGCCCTCAGCAATAGCGGTTCGGGCGCAGCCAGTGGCGGCGGTGGCGGGAGCAGCGCTCCTGCCGGTTTCAGCGCCGGAGGCGGTCCCAGTCCTGCATCCCACCCCGTGACTGCGACACCATCGGTCGGCGGTCCCGTTTCGGTGATGGTGGGTGCCAGCCAGACGATCACGGTTGCATTCACATCCGCCGACGGCAGTCCGATATCCGGACTTGCGCTTTCTAATACCACACTGCCGCCGCACTGGAGTGGACCCAGCGATTTCACCTGCAGCGTCACCGGATCGGGGAACAACTGCGTCCTGACACTGACCTATGCGCCAACGGCAATCGAGGCCGGGACTGTGACGATCGGCTACGTATTTGCGGGTGATCAGATCGCGCCGCCGGGCGCCTCCATCAGCATTCCGTACACCGCCACCGCGAGCGACAATATCGTCGCGACGGCCACGCCGATCGGCCAGATCAACGCGGCCAGCGCTCAAGGAAACCAGGCCGTCAGCGTGAATTTCACCACGGATGATGGCAATGCAGCGACCGGCCTGACCATGCTGTCGAACCTGGCGTCATTGCCGCCCGGCTGGAGCACGACGACGGCGAATTTCTCCTGCGCCATCATCAGTAACGGCAACGGCTGTCAATTGCTCCTGGACTACAAACCGATGGCGGCTGGCAGCGGCACGCTCACCTTGAGTTACGGCTACACGAATGCCTCCGGGCTGGCGCGCACGGGCACCATCAATCTCCCCTACGCCGCGACAGCGAGCGGCAATGTCGCGGCGACCGTCGCGCCCGCCGGCCAGATCAACGCGGTTGAGAATGCGGGCGCACAGGCGATCACCATCACCTTCGATACCGATGACGGGGCAACTGCACAGAATCTGGTGCTGCTCTCGCCCCTGACATCGCTGCCCGCCGGCTGGAGCAGTTCCATGAGCGGCTTCACGTGCGTTACGGTGAACAACGGCAACGCCTGTCAGCTTGCGCTCAACTACGCGCCCACTGCACTGACCAGCGGCACGGTCCAATTGGACTACGGCTACACCAGTCCCTCGGGCGCCTTTACGACCGGCTCCGTCAACATTCCCTATGCCGCGACCACCAACGACAATGTCGTCGCCACCGCCGCGCCCTCGGGCCAGATAGCTGCGGTTGTGGGAGAACTCACCCCGAGCGTCACGGTCACGTTCACCACGGATGATGCTCGCACGGCCACGGCGCTGCAGCTGACGACCGACCTCACGACCCTGCCTGCGGGTTGGACCAGCACCGACAGCTCTTTCTCCTGTGCGGGCGTCGCCGGTGGCGCGAGCTGCCAGCTGCCGCTCAGTTATGCGCCCACTGCGGCCGCCAGTGGCACGGTGACCCTGCGCTATGCGTACCAGAACAATGCGGGCCAATCGAAGAGCGGATCGCTCAATGTGCCCTACCGGGCGACCACGGATGACAGCGTCGTCGGTACCCCGGAGCCGGCTGCGCTCGCCGTGGTCTCCGGCACGAGCACCACGGCTACCGTTACCTTCGCGACGGACGATGGCAATCCCGCCAGCGCCCTGACCGTGACCGCCGGCCTGGCCGCATTGCCGGCCGGCTGGAGCAGCGCAGATTCCACCTTTGGCTGCTCGAGCGTGAGCGCCGGGGTGAGCTGTCAGTTGGCGCTCACCTATCAGCCGGTCAATCCGGATAGCGGTACCCTGGCCCTTGGCTTTACCTATACCAATGACTCCGGCGCGATGAAGAGCGGCACGGTCCTGATTCCGTTTACGGCTACGCTTCCGGGCCCCTGAGGCGCGCCTGCATCGCTGTCATATAACGATCAACTGACTGAAATACAGCCTTACTAGCGTGATGTGCGCGCGTTGTGCGTTGGTCCTGCACATCAGGGGAGGTTGCATGAACGTTAGTGGATTTGTGTCGCAGACCCTACACGGGTTGCGCATGGCGGCGACTTCGCTCGCCGTCCTACAGTTATCAGTAGGTCCGGTCCTGGCTGCGACTTCCGCGTCTGCACCCGCGCCTGCCTTCGGGGGCCTGTGGAATTCCGGCAGCGACCGCAGTGGTGTGACGGCGACGCCGATCAAGCACGTCATCGTGATCATCGGTGAGAACCGCAGCTTCGATCATGTGTTCGCGACCTATGTGCCCCAGCGCGGCCAGAGCGTTCACAATCTGCTCAGCGAGGGCATCATCCAGCTTGACGCCAACAAGAACGCCATTCCGGGATGGAATTTCCGCAAGGCCGAGCAGCTCGCGGCCTCGGATCTGGGCAGCCAGGACAGCTTCCTTCTGAGCCCCCCGAAACAGAAATTCCCGGATGATGTGCTGCCGGCGCCGGAGGCCGGCGGACCCTCCGGTGCGGCTGGCTACTTCACACCAAGTTCGGCGGCGTTTGCGACGGTGGCCTGCGGCACCATCAGCGTCAATGGGAAAACGACCACCAACTACCTGACCCCCGCGGCCTGCGCCGCCCTGACCGAGAACGGCCTGCCGGATGCCGCGGACGCCAATGGACTGACCTATTACCAGTCCCTGGCTTCCGGCGGCACCAACCAATATAGCTACACGCCGGATCTGCGCATTGCGAATTTCGACAGCCTGCCGGCCGGACCATTCCAGCTGACCAACGGCACCCTTGCGGCCACGCCAGGTTACAGCCTTACGTACACCGACTACGCCGCCAGCCCGGTGCACCGCTTCTATCAGATGTGGCAGCAGCTCAATTGCGGTCTTGACCATGCCAGCCGGGAAAATCCGTCGGGCTGCAACGGCAAGCTGTTCTCATGGGTGGAGACGACGGTGGGTGCCGGCACCAATGGTTTGACTCAGGCCCAGTATGCACAGGGTTACTACGGTCCTTCCTTCAGCGAGTTCTTCCAGTATCCCACTGGGTATTCGGCCAGCAATCCGCCGACCTCCGCCCAATGGACTGCCAACGAATACGCCCTGTATGACTCGGTTCCGACCACCACTGGAGAGGGCTCCACCGCTCTGGGTTTCTACAACGTACAGCAGGGTGATGCGCCGTACTTCAAGAGCCTGGCGGACACTTACGCCATGAGCGACAACTTCCACCAGTCCGTGAACGGCGGCACTGGCGCCAACCACATCATGTTGGGGCACGGCGATGCGATCTGGTACAGCGACGGCAATGGCCATGCGGCGAGTCCGCCGCACAATGTCGCGGTCACCACCAATCCCGCCGGCTTCGGCGGTCCGGGAATGATCGACGAAATTGAGAATCCGAACCCTGCTCCGGCCACCAACAACTGGTACACGCAGGATGGCTACGGCGAAGACTACAATGCCGGTTACCCGCAGAAGGACTGGGACAAGACTCAAGGAAACGGGTTGCCCGTCATCTACGGCGGCGGTTCCTACAGCGATTGCTCGGACCCCACCCAGGCCGGCGTCAGGCCCATCCTGGAGTATCTGAAGTCGCTGCGTGTGGATCCGCGTTGCGAGCCCGGCCATTACTACCTGCTGAACAACTACAACCCGGGTTACTTCGGCAACGGCAACAATGCCTATGCCGATCAGAGCCCCTCCAATACGCCATTCACGGTGCCCCCATCCTCCACCCCCAGCATCGGCGATGACCTCAACGACGCCAGGGTCTCGTGGAAATACTACGGAGACCAGTGGAACAACTACGTCAATGATCCGTACCAGCTGAACTGGGGCGCCAAGGGTCCGACGTCGGATGAGTATTGCAACATCTGCAATCCGTTCCAGTACGACACCTCCATCATGGCGAACCCGGCCCAGGTCGCAGCGCATATCCAGGATACGGTGAATCTGTACTCGGACATCGACAACGGCACACTGCCGGCGGTGTCATTCGTCAAGCCCAGCGGCTTCGTGGACGGCCACCCGTCCTCCTCGAAGCTGGACCTGTTCGAGGGATTCGTGAAGAAAATCGTCGACCAGGTCGAGGCTTCACCGACGTATACCAAGGACACCGTGATCCTCATCACCGAAGATGAGGGCGGTGGTTATTATGATTCCGGCTATGTGCAGCCCGTCGATTTCTTCGGCGACGGCACGCGCATCCCGCTGCTGGTCGTGGCCAATCCGAAGTATCTGCCGCTGCGCGCCGCGGGATACATTTCCCACCAGTACGCCGACCATGTGTCGATTCTGAAGTTCATCGAGCGCAACTGGGGTCTGCCACCGGTGACACGTCGCAGCCGGGATAACTTTCCGAACCCGATCCAGCCCGAAGGCACGTATGCGCCGGTGAATAGTCCGGCGCTGAATGACCTGTTCGATTTCTTCGACTTCCCCTCTCCACGCGGCTTTTTCTAGCCGCGCACGGGGTTCAGTCCTGGCAAGGGCCGCCACCCGGCGGCCCTTTTTTTACACGATAAGGGCGGTACGTGATTCGATTCGCCCGTCGGCATGACGCGCAAATCGCCCCTGATCAGCGCCGTGCACCGGGGCTTCATCTGGCCAGGGCCAGCCGCCGAAATGCGTGCGCTGGTAGTCCGCGTACGCCTGCCTGAGTTCCTGCTGGGTATTCATGACGAAGGGGCCATGCTGTGCCACCGGTTCAGCGATGGGGCGGCCCTGAAGCATCAGCAATTCCCCCGGCGCGGCGCCGTTGGCCACCTCCACCGCCTCTGCGGCGTCCAGTTCGACCGCCGATTGAACCGGAATGGTTTGCCCGGCGACGACTGTGGTGTCGCCTTTGAAGAAATAGAGGGTTCGGTGCGCAAGTGAAGTGTTGGCCGCAGGCAAGGTCCATCGCGAACCCGGCGACATCCTGATCGTCCAGATCGCCAGCTCCGCCGTGGGATCGGATGCCCAGGAATCCGGCGGCGGCAAAAGCGGCATTGGAATGGCCGTTCCGGCCGGGGGACCTGCGATGTAGGTAACTTCCGTGCGCGTGCCTCCAGAATTGCTGAAGACCTGATGCGGGATGTCCTCGGACCAGAGCATCGTGAAATAGGGTTGTGCCATCTTGCTGCGCTTTGGCAGGTTCAACCAGATCTGGAACAGTTCCAGGGGATTGGGCTGGCTCGGACTCAGCAAGGGAAACATCTCGGAGTGCACGACGCCCTGACCCGCGGTCAGCCACTGCACGTCGCCGCGACCGAAGCGGGCGGCGGCACCGAGCGAGTCCGCATGGTCGATATAGCCGCTTCGCATGATGGTCACGGTTTCAAAGCCGCGATGAGGATGCGCCGGAAATCCCGGTACGGTGTGGCCGTGATACATGCGCCAGCCATCCTTGCCGGCGAAGTCCTGACCCAGAGTACGACCGCTGAGGGACGCATCGGGTCCCAGCAGCGCGTTGCCTTTGGGGTATGCGTCCTGGTGGTATACGCAGAACAGAAACGGGTCCAGGGTGGCCCAGGGAAACCCCATTTTGCTGATTTTAAGAACCGGGGGATTGACCACTGCTACGATCCTTCAGCTATGGTGCGTGCGGCTATCGGACAGTAATACTAGCTGATTGATCATTCAGAGCCACGTAACCTTGTTGCTGAGGATTATCCGCCTCGTGTGGTGGTCGCTGGGGATGCTTGCGGCCTGCGCAACGATTGCCTCGGCCGATGCACCCGATGCCACGGTGATGCCCGGCGAGGAGCGTTTCGCGTTCCACGGCCAATTCACCTATATCGAACAGGAGACGGACTCGTTCAAGGCGCCCTATGCGGGGCCGAACAGTCTCTCGCCCGATCAGGGTCGCGAGACCACCGACCTGACGCTGTTCGCGGGCGCGCGGCTGTGGCGCGGGGCGGAAATCTGGATCAATCCGGAAATCGATGAAGGCTTCGGCCTCAACGACACCCTTGGCGTAGCCGGCTTTCCCAGCGGTGAGGCCTACAAGGTCGGGAAAAATCAACCTTACCTTCGCTGGCAGCGGTTCTTTGTGCGCCAGACCCTCGATCTTGAGGGCGATCCAGAGCCAGTCGCGGCGGACATCAATCAACTTGGCGGCCACCACAGTGCCAACCGCTGGGTGTTCACGCTCGGCAAGTTCAGCGTCGTGGATGTCTTCGACAACAATCAATATGCCCACGATCCGCGCAATGATTTCCTGAATTGGGCGGCGGTTGATGCGGGCACATTCGATTACGCGGCGGATGCCTGGGGCTATACCGTCGGCGCCGCCGTGGAACGTTACCAGGGGCCCTGGGCAGTTCGTGCAGGTGTTTTTGATCTGTCCAACGTACCGAACAGCGAGCACCTGGAGCCGGGCATCCATGAGATTCAAGGCGACCTGGAACTGGAAAGACGGCATGAGATTCTCGGGCATCCGGGCAAGCTGATGGTGACCGCGTTTGAGAGCCGTGGGCGCATGGGGCTGCTCGATGAGGCCGTCGCCAGCGCACAGGCGACCGATAGCCCGGCCGATATCGCTGCCACCCGGCGACTGCGCAACCGACCCGGCGTGGACGTGAACCTGGAGCAGGAACTGTCCAAGGATCTGGGAATATTCGCCCGAGTGGGCAAGGATTCCGGCAATGTCGAAGCCTATGAGTTTACGGACATCGATCGGACGGTCGCGGTTGGGCTGTCACTCAAGGGGTCGCGCTGGGCGCGCGGCGATGACACCCTGGGAGTTGCCGGGATCAACAGTGGCATCTCCGCTGCGCGTGAGCGCTACCTGAACGCGGGAGGTCTGGGCATTCTGGTCGGCGACGGTCAGCTGCCGCATCCCGGGCCCGAGCAGATCCTGGAGACCTATTACAGCGCGGCGCTATGCGCGCATGCCCAGCTCAGCTTCGATTATCAGTGGATCGATCACCCGGCCTACAACCGCGACCGCGGACCGGTATCGGTATTTGCCGTACGGGTTCATGCCCAGCTGTGAAGGGGTTGCAGTGCTCAGCCCAGGCCGACGCGTGAGTAGCCCAGGAGCGTCAGGACCCCAAGGACGGCGTAAATCGCCGCGGCAACCATCCGCACGATCTTCACCGGCACCCACTTGGTCGCCCGCTCGGCAAACAGTACCGTTGGAATGTTGATGAGCATCATGCCCAGAGTCGTGCCGGCCACCACGGCGACAAGGTCGTTGTACTTGGCCGCAAGTGCCAGGGCGACGATCTGGGTCTTGTCGCCCATCTCCGCGAGGAAAAAGGTCACGGCCGTCAGGACGAATACGCCGTAGGTGCCGCGATCCTTGACGTCCTCGTCCATCTTGTCGGGGATCAGTGCCCAGGCGGCGACCGCCAGAAAGGAAATACCCAGCACCCATCTGAGGACCTGAGGGTTGATCAGCTTGCCCGCCCATTCCCCGACCAGACAGGCGCCGAGGTGATTCAGAAGCGTCGCCACGAATATGCCGGCGATGATCGGCACGGGTCGGCGCAGGCGGGTCGCGAGAATCAGGGACAGCAGCTGGGTTTTGTCGCCCAGTTCTCCCGCCGCAACCGAAGCGGTGGAAATCAGAAAGGCTTCCATCTGGAGTAACTCCCGGGTCGGACGAGTGTGTGACCGATGACACATGACCCCCGTCCAACCCAGGACCGGTGCATGCGTCAAAGGTCTCGCCAAACCGAGCGGTTGAACGCGCCATGGCCCGAAGGCCAAGTATGTTGACGCGTTCCCCTTCCTTGCGAAGGGCGGCTACTCCCCAATGAACTTTGCCAGATTAGCGCAGTGTTCCGCTGCCTGTCGAGTGGCGAGCGTTACTCGTAGAAACGCGGTCGGCCGCCAAAACCCCCAGCCGCGCGCAGGGCATCGGCGTCCATCATTTTTCCATCCATGAGGACCAGTTCCGTGTGCCGCAGATCGCCGATATGCCTTGCAGGGTCACCGCGCACCAGCACCAGGTCAGCATCCTTGCCGACCGTGATCGACCCGGTATGTCCGTCCGCTCCGACCAGGTGGGCGGCCGCCAGAGTCGCACTATTGAGGGCCTCGGCGGGGGTGAACCCGGCGTCGAGGTAGAGCTCCAATTCACGCACCAGCTCCATGCCTGTGCCATCAGTTCCCGCCACGATCGGCACACCGGCACGATGCATGGCGGCGACCAGTGCGACGAGCTTGGCGAAGCTGGCGCGGTAGTCCTCACGGGTGTACCCCGGCGCGACCTGCAGGCCTCCGGTGCGAAAGCCGCGCTCAAGGGCCGGCGGCAGAGTTCCAACGTAAGGGAGGTAGGCCGCGCCCATGTCACCATTGTCGGGCACCATCAGGCTTTCCGGGACCACGAGCGTTGGATCCGAGGTGATCTTCCGCGCCGCCATGGTGGCGATCAGGGTTTTCATCGGCTCCGCGTTCAAATCGACGTCCTTGGCAAGTTGCGCGGGGCCCTGCATGCGAGCGATGCCATTGGAGACCTTGACGACCGAGTCGGGCATGGCCTGCATGATGACGAAATAGATGTGTGTGATCTCATCGTAGCCGTCATTGATCGCGTCCATGGTTCGCATGCCGGCGGGAAGATGGCCATGGACATGCAGACCGAGGCGGTGCGCTTCGGCGGCCGTCGCCTGCACCCAGGCCGGATTGAAGCTACCGTAGATCTTGATGGCGAAAAAACCCTGGGCCTTGGCCTTACGCACGATCGCCAGGGCTTCCTCCTGCGAAGTCGCGACGCTGCCGACTTGCGCGGTATAGGCGCTTCTGCCATCGATCAGCAGCGAAGGGTAGATATGGGGCATCAGCAGATCGCCTTTGGCCCGTCTTGCGGCACGCGCCAAGGTGAGTGCGTTATCGTTGCCGGGATCACGGGCCGAGGTGATTCCGAGGGACAGCAGGAACGGGCCGTCCGAGTCGTCGCCGAAGTGCTGGTGCGAGTCCCATAACCCTGGAACCAGCGTTTTGCCGTGGCCGTCGATCAGCTGCGCATTGGCGGGTACGGCAATTGAGCCGGTCGGTCCCACGGCGGTAATCTTGCCGTGTTCCACCACCACGGCCTGATCGTCTACAAATCGTGACCCATCGACGAAGGCGTGCACGTGGGTGAAGGCGACCGGCCCGGCCGGCGTCTTGGCGAGTTGGCGTGCGACAATCGGTGAGCGGGCCGCGAGCGCATCATCCTGCGCCTTGTCGAGCCGTGCGAATTCCCCTTCATAGCCCGCACGGATCCAGATCAGCCCCTGGCCAGAGGCGAAGAAGTGTCCGCCGGCATCCACCCATGCCGGTACCGGCGTGTTGTTCACGCCGGTGATGGCATAGGCGGTGATCGTCTGGCGCGTCGCTCCTTGGCCGACGGCAAGTGTCGTCAGTGGCTGCGCGTGCGCCACGCCCCCCGGGAGAAGCGCAAGGTTACGGCCGCGAGCGGCGATCAGTGCCTCAATGAAGTCGGCCATCAGATCCTGCGGGCCGCCAAAGGCGAGATATTCAGCCGCACCCGTGTATGACTTGGTACCGGCATCGACCGGACTCTTCCAGCGCGCCACACCGTTTTTGACCTGGAAGGTCTCGGCCGCGTCCCCTTGCGGGGTAAAGCCGCGGACTGTGGTTTGATCAATCATGCCGTCCCGACCGAGCCGGGTGGCCGCATCAAGCTCGAAAATCTGGCCACGCAGATCCAGGCTTTCGCGCGACATATGCGTGCCATCGCGCGTGACCCAGCGAAAGGACTGTCCGTGGCGCCCGGCGGTGGAAAGGATGGTCAGCTGCTCGGCGTCCGGCGGCGGCTTGGCAAGCGCGGACACAGGCATCTGCGCCGCCTGAATCCATTGGGTGACCAGGAGCAGCGAGGTGGCGGCCAGTATTTTTGCGGACATCGCGAGCTTCCTGAAAGTGAGCCGACGGGATTGGAGTTTACACCCTGCTGCCAATGCTTCAGGAGCCTCGCGCGTGCGGCACCGCAACGGATGCCAGCACGCTTCCGGGTCCCTTGGCCGATTCGCCGGCAAGGGCCTGGCGTAAGCGCTGGGCGTACGCGGCGCGGGCGCCCGGGTCCGCATCCACCGGTGCGCCGGGATAGACACGCAATAATCCGTCGCCGAGCCGGCGCGGATGCACGTGCACGTGCATATGCGGGATTTCCTGGTAGGCAGCCGGCCCGATCGAGTGCCACAAGCTCATTCCCTCGTTGGGAAAAGCGCGGCCAACCGCTGCTGTGATCGCGATCAGGGCAGCCATCAATGCAGCCCCGGTGTTGGGATCAAGCTGCCGTACGTCATTGACGTGCAGGCGCGGGATCACCAGCACATGTCCGGGATGGTGTTGACGCGGATCGATGAGTGCGATGATCAGGTCATCTTCGTAGACCACATCCGCTGGCGCGCGTCCCGCCATGATTTCGCAAAATACGCACTCGTTGATCATGATCCGGATTTGCGGCTTGCCGCTAGGCAAGCTTTACTGTACTACGTCAATTCTGACACGCAATCGTTACGGCAGAACAGGGCGCCCCGGAGCAACATCCGGCCATGCAATTCAAGCGAGTGTTTCAAGTGTTTCGCAATCTGACCCTGCTGAGTGTGTTGGCATGGTTGTGGGCCCCTGCCGGCTTCCCAGCACCGACCCCGTCGCTGCCGCATCTTGAAAAGCGCGGCGAGGTCACGCAACTGCTGGTCGATGGCCAACCGTATCTGATGCTCGCCGGGGAGCTGCATAACTCCAGCTCCTCCAGCGTCCGCTACATGGAGCCTGTTTGGCCGCGATTGGCGGCCGCGCACCTGAATACCGTGCTTGCGCCGGTTGCGTGGGAAACAATCGAACCGGAAGAGAACCGTTTCGACTTCAGCAATCTTGATGGCTTGCTCGCCGGAGCTCGCAACAGCCATCTGCATCTCGTCATTCTGTGGTTCGGCGCCTGGAAGAACACCTTTTCAACCTACGTGCCCGCCTGGGTCAAGACCGACACGGCGCGTTTTGCGCGTGTTCAGACGCACGATGGACGCAATACCGAACGTCTGTCGCCCTTCAGCAGCGTCGTGCGCGAGGCGGACGCCAGGGCCTTCGCGCAGCTGATGCGCCACCTGCGCGAGGTCGACGCGGCTGCCCACACCGTGCTCATGGTGCAGGTTGAAAACGAGGTGGGCGTGATCCCCGAATCGCGCGATCATTCGGCGGCCGCCGAGGCGGCATTTTCAGCCCCCGTGCCGACGGCGCTGCTGGGCTTCATGCGTCAGCATCGCTTCGGGCTTGATCCGCAGTTTCGTTCGGCGTGGGAGGATGGCGGGGCCAAATCGGCTGGCAGCTGGCAGGATCTGTTCGGTCATACGCCACTGACCGACGATCTGTTCATGGCCTGGCAGTACGCGACCTTTGTTGAACAGGTTGCGGCGGCCGGCAAGGCGCAATATGCGCTGCCGATGTACGCCAATGCCGCGCTGATCCGACCGAATTACCAGCCCGGCCAGTACAACAGCGGCGGCCCATTGCCGCACTCGATGGACATCTGGCGCGCCGGCGCCCCGTCCCTGGACTTTCTGTCTCCGGACCTGTACTTCAATGAATTCGCGCAGTGGGCCGCCAGCTACGCACGGCCCGGCAACCCGCTGTTCATTCCCGAGGCACAAGGCGGAGTGCCCGGCGCAGCCAATGCGCTCTATGCCTATGGGCACCTGGCCGCGATCGGGTTCTCGGCATTTGGCATCGATGATCAGGACAACACGCCCCTTGACCTCGCCGGCATAACAAACCCCGCCGAACACCCGGATGGCGCCGCACTGGGCGATGCCTATGCCATTGTGTCGAAGCTCGCACCGCTGATTCTGGAGCAGCAGCGCACGGGTGGCGTTGAGGGCGCGTTGCTCGAGGGTCCGGCGCAGCGTTCGGCGCGAATTGTCCTGGGTGAGTATACCGCGACACTCACGCCGGCAACCTCGTCGGCCGCCGCGGGCAGAATCAGTGCGCTGTTCATCCGCACCGCGCCAGCGGAATTTCTGGTGGTCGGCAGTGGCGATGGGCAAGTCAGTTTCTCCACTGACAGCACCGGGCCATCCATTGTCGCTATCCAGAGCATTGATGAGGAGTTCTTCGACAACGGCACCTGGCGGGCGGGCCGCCGGCTGAATGGCGATGAAAGCTCCCAGGGACAGGCGTTGCGGATTCAGAGTAAGGATCTGGCTCAGGGGCGGATCTACAAGGTACGCCTGTACCGTTATCGCTAGGCTGACTTGACCCGCAGCAGGCGGCACGCTAACTTCGCAGCGAATGCTCTCCACAGCGCCACGCAAACAACAACCTGTCCGCGACACAACGGCGGGCATTTTGCGTGGCCGCTCGATAAGTCGGGCCTGAGATCCCGAAATACTTCGAGCCAAATCCGCAATACCCCGCCACCGGCGGGGTTTTCTTTGGGCTTCGTCGGCGCATACACCGAGGAGTTCAAAGATGCCGATTTTTCATACAGCTGCCGATATTGAGCGCATCGCCCGTGGCCTGATCGATCGCTCGCTGCCGAAATCCGATTGGACGCACGCGGCACATTTCGCCGCCGCGCTTTGGATCCTGAAGCGTGGCGGCTGGGTTGCCTGCCAGGAGCTGCCGCCATTGATCATGGCCTACAACGAGGCCACGGGTGTTGCGAATACCGACACCGGCGGCTATCACGAGACCATTACGCTGGCCTCCTTGCGTGCCACGCACTACTGGCTGCTGCAGCTGCCGGATGCGCCGTTGCACGAAGTTCTGCGTGCCATGTTCGACACTGCGCTCGGCCGATCCGACTGGCTGCTCAGCTACTGGTCCAAACCCCTGCTGTATTCGGTGAAGGCACGAAGATCCTGGGTCGAGCCGGACCTGGCGCCGCTGCCGTTTTGAAGCACCGGGAGTTACGGTGAGCTGAAGGTCGCAGTGGACTTGAGGTGCTCGGACTGGAGGATTGCATCACCAAGCCCCTTGCCGACGGAGGCGTACCAGTAGAGCCGATCTTCGCGGGAGTAGCACAGCAGGGTTGCCGGATCCATGACGATGCGGGTCGCGCTGGAGGAGACGTAGTGCCTGATCACGCGTGCAACGGCCTGCGCATCCGGGGTTGTACGAACCAGCAGCTCCACGCAGCCGGGCTGCGGTGCGCCTGCGACACAGGGGACCATGCGCGCGAAGGCAAACTCCAGCTGTTGCTGCACGACCACGCGCGGCAGGCCGCGAAGGGACAGCGGGGCGGACAGTTCGTACCAGACTCCCTGATCAAGCGTCGCTCCGGCCCACATCGAGGTCTCGAACTGGTAGTCCTCTGCCGCCTGGGCCACCAGCAGACCTGCTGACAGTGCGACTTCCGTCGTATCCAGTGCCTGCTGGGTCAGCTTTTCCGCATCGCTGCCGGCAGGGGCGTGGGCGCGAATCAAGCTGTCGGTCTGAGCGGTGAGCTGCGCCGACAATGCGTCGGCGCCGATCGTGCCGTCGAACTCACCGCCGGCCTTGACCTTGAGGTTCACAGCGGCAAGGCGGGCGGGCGAAAAGAGCACGTTGGCGGATGGCGCTCCGTCGGGCATCGGCCAGACGCCCGGCTGATATTGTCCGGGATCCGGCCTATACGAAACCATCCAGCCACCGTTCGCATCGGCAGCGATGTGGCGCTCGTAAGAGGCCGTGCCACGGCTGCGGCTGACCAAGCCGTTCCACAGGCTATCGCGGCTGTCTTCGAGTGAGATATGGGCATCGCCCGCGTGCCACGCGAATTTCAGAATGGCGCGGCGTTTCGGGAAGTCCTGCATGAGCGCGCTCAGGCGGGTGCTGTCGGTCGCCTGACCCTGCCAGCTCAGCAGTAGCCGGTAGTTCTCCTCGGCATCGTCCTGGAAGCCGAACTCCCGGTCCATGGCCAGGGTTGATTCCAGGGCCGTCGTCGCTGCCGCGGTATCGCCCAGCTGATGCAGGACGACCGCGGTGTTGAAATGCATGATGACGGCGGCACGGTAGTCGAACGAGTCGGTGTACAGCTCAGCGGCGTGCCGGGCTGCCGTGACCGCGGCTCGCAGCTCCGCTGCGCGTCCGGGATCGCCGAAACAGTCGGCCCGGGCGAGATGCAGGCGGTATTCGAGGTCCGCCGGGCGCGCCCAACCGTTCGGAAACATCACGGGTGCCTGAGTACTCGCCTCGACCCGATCCAGTTCCGCCTGGGCACGCGCGACGCGCGGCTGGCAGGGTCCTTCGTCCGTGTCCAACAGGAACTCGGCGTAGCTCAGGCGCACGCTCAGCACGGCCGGTGAATGCGGATCCGCGCGCTCGATGTCAGCGAGAGTGGTTGCGAATTCGTCTGCCTGCGCGGTGGTCGGCGACTCGGAACTCAGAGCCGCGCAGGAGATGACGCTGAGGACGACCAACGCACCAAGGCGAAGCACCAGGCCCCATCCATCAGCGAGGCCGGTTCGGCAGCAGTTTGACCGGCTGCGGGCAATCCAGCGGCGAATTCATCTCGTAATGATCGCCTTCCCGGATGACCCAATGCGGGCACATTTCCTGGGCCACGCTGAGACAGTCGTTGGCCCTGCAGTGTGCATCCCGGAACAGGGCGACCCGATGCAGGAAATGGTGGTGATGCATATCGGTATTGCCTCGCACCCACCGTTTGTCGTCACTCATCCGTGTGGCCTGGGCGGCGCTGCCCAGGGCGGGTCCGAGCACCAGGGAGGTATGGGTACTATGTGCCGGCACGGCTGCGCTGGTGATCATATTGGCGGGCCGCGTGGCCAGCACCTGGTAACCGCCATGGGCGATGTCCCGGCCTTGCGAACCGAAATTCCCGTAGCCGTTGAAGCCCGAGCGTCCCTCGAACCCGCCGCCACGGTTGGCCGCGCCCGCGCTGCCACCGCCATGAGCGGCACCGCCACCGCCGCCTCCACCGCCATGCGATGAGCTGCCGGAAGCCGAAGCGCCTGCGGAGCCCCCACTGGAACCACCGCTGAACCCACCACCGCTTGGCGCCGAGACGCCGCCGCCACCTGCGGAGCCTCCCGAGGGGGTGGAAGCGCTCGCTGCGAGCGCGGCCGTCGCGAAGCCGGCAAGAGTGAGGGTGGCGGCGAAGGCGAGGAGATGAGTACGCACGGACCGGTCCCCGAATTGGTGGGCTTCTCGACCTGACTTCCCAGGTCCGATATTAGATCCAGTGTTGCAAACTGTGCATTAAACCTGGATTAGAGTCCGTTAAGGCACTCGGTGAGCCGCAGGGCCTGCCCATTTGACTTTGTTGCGACGCGAATCCACTACAGCACCATCAGATCCTGACCCACGATTACTTCGCCGGCATATCCCTGGCGCACGCCATGGATGAAAGCCGTCACGGGATAGGCGAGGCGGCCGGCGCCCGGACCGGCCAGTTGATGGTTCAGCACCACCGTCTTCACCCCGGCCTCGGTAGCCATGCGGGCAACGACGGCGGGGGAGGAGTGTGTCTCTGCCACGTGGCGGAAGATGTTATTGGCGTTGCCGGCAGCCGTCTCCGCCTTCGCGCGCTCCTGCATCTGTGCAAGCACCGTGGCGTCTGCGATCTCACACACGAACAGATCCGCGCCGCGGGCCAGAGTGGCCACATTGGCCGAATATGCCGTATCACCGGCGAACACAATTGAGCGATTCGCACTGTCCAGACGCAGCGCGAAGCTGCGGTGCCTCATGCTGGCCTTGGAGCGTGCCGGATAGTGGGTGTTCTCAATCGCCGTGACGGTGATCCGATCGTCCCTGAACACCTGCACGGGCGAATCCGCAACGGACAGATCATGTCCGTGGAATTGGGTATCCGCATCCACGGTGCGGCCCTCATCGGCGGTGCGGATTTCGACATTGTCGTGGATGACCGCCACCGAAGCCGCCACCAGTCTGGCGGTTCCATAGGGACCGTAGGCATCGGTGGCCGTGGTCTTGCCATTGGTCCATTGGAATGAGAACAAGGCCGGCACGTCACCGGTGTGGTCATCGTGCAGATGGGTGAAGAATATGGTGCTGATCTGCAGATAACCGACGTTGCTGGCCACCAGCTGGCGCAGCGTTCCGTAGCCGCAATCGATGAGATAAGGCCGACCATCAACCACCACGGCACTGCCGGTCTGGGCGCGCGCCGGATCGATTCCCGGACCGGCGCGAGTGCCAAGCAGCACCAGCCATGTCCCCGAGGCGGTACCGCCGTTGGCGCCCTGCGCCCGAGCCGAACGTGGCAGTCCCGCCGGTGCCAGTGTCAGGGCGCTCAATGCCAGGGCCTTGTGCAACAGGGCGCGGCGCGTCAGCGCCGCCTCAGCGTCGGGTGATGCGCCCGGCGGTTGGGGTTCCTGGCTGCCTGAGATGGATGCCATGATCCTGCTCTCACATCTGAAGTTTCAGTCCGACTGTGAAGCGCCGTCCGAGGACGTCGTACAGGCTCTGGTTGGTCTGTATGGGTGAGCTGGAAAGCCCGACGTATGAAGGTGCCAGCGGGGGCGCTTTGTCGAAGATATTGTTGATCACGCCGTACAGCTGCAATGTGCTGGATCCCACGGGGATGTCGTAGGACACACGCATGTCATAGTAGGTGACCGAGGGCACGTGGTTATTGGCGACGTCCCAGCCGTTAAGGTTGTAGGTGGCGCTGAGCTTGCCGCCGTCGATGAAGCGCCCCTCGAAGAAAGTGGTAAAGGGCCCATTGGCGTATTGCAGGTACGCGGTCAGCTTCCATTGTGGCAGGCCCAAGGTACCCACATCACCAGCGTCCTCGGTCTTGACGCCGTTGGAACTGGTGGTGGAGTTGGTCCGCAGGTAGCTGGCGAATGCCCGCCCGCTGAGAGTCTCCGCGCCGCCCAGCAGGTGAATGCTGTGCATGTAGCCGCTCTCGATGTCGACGCCGCCAACTTCGGCCTTGGCGATGTTCTGGTAGGTCTGATTGACAATGAAGATCGTGCCGTCAGGGTTGCGGGTGATGTTCGCGCACTGATCAGTGTTGTTCTGCTGGTAGCAGGCAGAGACGATCTGCTGGGCGGTGTAGGCCTGGATCGCGTTCTTCAGCGAGGTATCGAACCAGTCCACCGAAAGATCGGCCCCGGGCAGGAAGCGCGGGCGGTAGACGACACCGGCGGTGACCGTGTCGGCGGTCTCCGGCTTTACGGCCGGATTGCCGCCCTGCACGATCGTGATGTTTTCGGTGGGATTGCCCGGCGTGCCATAGTCGATGACGGTCGCAGCACCGCCGGTGCGATCAAAGCGTTCGTCCAGGTTGGCGGCGCGCACGTCGCGCGAGTAGGTCGCGCGCAGGCGCACATCCTGAATGACCTGGTCATCCAGGCCCAGCTTGTAGGCCAGGATGGAACCGCTGCCGCTGTAGTCGGCCCAGCGCACCGCCCCGTTGAAGTTGAACTGCTGGAGCAAAAAGGTGTTGGCGACAAGAGGGACCTCGGTTTCGGTGAACACTTCCTTCACATTGAATTGCCCCTTGACGAAGGGCACCTTCGAGAACTGAATGTCGACCGAGTTGTTGGCGGCCGCGGGCGGCACGCCGCGGATTCCCAGGGCGGCGTTGTTCGCCGGCACCGGAAAGACATAGGGGCTGGTGGAAGGGTTGCCCTGCGAGTCGAAGACGACCTGATCCAGGGCCTCGCGACGGTAGGTGGCACCGAAGGCCATGGATACTGCACCGGCGCCCCATCCCTGGTAGATGTCCCCTGAGGTGACGAGCTCACCATTGCTTTGCTGGATGTCCACGTCGCGAACCTTGTTGGCTCCGCCGATGTAGCTGAAGGTTCCCTGTGCTCCGCTGGCGTAATAGGGGGTGGTCGTCACCGCCACACCCGGGTCGTAGCCTGTGACCCAGTTGATTGCGGCCTGCGAGGCGTTGCCGCGCCCGAACAGATTGAGCGGAACACAGCCCGGATACTGGCCGGACACGAGGGTGACGTTGCACTCGATCTGGCCGGTGGCTGGATTGGTGACGGCATCCAGCGCCAGGAAGATGCGATCAAGGCGGATGCCGCCGATCTGGCTCGCGTCTAGATCCGTGTCGCCGAACTGGTAATAGCCATCGACCGACCAATCCTTGAAGAGACCGGACGGGATCTTGGATTTGAATCCCAGGGTGCCCGAGCGCACTTTCGTATCGTCTTCGACAAAGGCGTTGTCGGCGATATCGAGGCTGTCGCCGATGCGACCGAAGGTAAAGGAGGCGATGTTGTTGGCCGCCATCGCCTGCGCCAGGCTCGGCGGCAGGTAGGCATTGTTGGCATAGATCGTGATCGGCTGGCCGCTGGTGGTGGAAAACAGGCCTCCGGAGTTTGTTGTCTTCACCATTTCATTGGCATAGAGCCCCTGGAAGTAGACGTTGATGTCCTCCGTGACATTGGCGTCCAGGTAGGTGAAGAAACTGTTGCGACTGGACTGCGGCTCGACATCCGGTCGATCCGAGTTGTTGTCCGTGCCGCTGCCGCCACCAAGCGTCGACTGCGCATTGGTCAGGGTCGAAACCTCGGAGCCCGGAACAAACGGGCTCACCGTGCCATCGCTGTTGAAAATCATGCGGCCGAAGGACGCGGGAACCGTGTTGCCGGCCGTGGGTTGCCAGGCGGTGATGATTCCATCATAGGAAGCGTTGAGCGACGTCACATACGGGGCCGGATAGAATCGCGGGTTGGACTGGCTGTTACCGGCTCCGGCAGCCGTGCTTTGAAGCAGGCCCCAGCTTTGATACCAGGAGCGGCCACTGAAGGTATAGACCGGATCCTCGGCGTAGTGCTCGCCTGAGAGGATGATGTGCGCATGGTCGCCGAGGTCGTGACCGAAGGTCATCGAGTACTCGTCATTCTGGTTGTCACCGCGGCTGGTCTGACCGTCCTGGGCGGTGGCCTTGAAGCCATTGAACTTGGTATCCAGGATGAAATTGACGACACCTGCGACGGCATCCGTGCCGTATGCGGCACTTGCGCCACCGGTGACCGTATCCACTCGCTTGATGAGGGATTGTGGAAACAGGTTGATGTCCGGACCGCCGTACAGGGAAGAGTCCACCATGCGCCTGCCATCCAACAGAGTCAGCGTGCGCTTAGTACCAAGGCCCCGCAGATCAAGTGAGCCACCGCCCGGTGAGGTGAAGAAACCATTGGCGCCGGTATTGAAGTTGCTGGTGGTGGCGCTGCCGTAGAATTGGGGCAGCTCCACCAGCGCGTCGATCAGGGTGGTTGGCGCCATCGAGGTCAGCTCGTCAAGGGAAACCGAGGTCACTGGCGTTGGCGTCGTCATGCCCACGTGTTGGATGCGGGTGCCCGTCACCTGCACTTCCTCCACCTGATCGGTCGAGTCGGCGGCCTTTGCTTGCACTGCGGCAGCGATCGCCGCCGCTACATACACGGCAATTAGTTGCTTCTTCATCGACATCCCCCCAATTGGCTTGTTTGGTCCTTCCCAAAACCCGAGGCAAAGTTCATGATTTATCTCGAATTAGTGCCTGTCTCGGCCTTCTTGTAGTTCGTAACACTAATGCGAATCAGAACACGGATTCGGAATTTGAGTCAAGCCGCGCCGACCGAAGGGCTGCGCCCACCCCTGCCGACAAAGCAGGCGCGCAGTCGCAAGACGCGCGATGCGCTGATTGCGGCCGCCTGGAAGTTGCTCCAGTCTCATCCCTGGCAGGACATATCGATCAACGACATCGTCAAGCTGGGGGGCAGCTCCGTCGGGGCTTTTTATTCCCGGTTCAAGGACAAGGAAGCCCTGCTGGAGGCCCTTGCGGCCGAGTGGCTCGAAGAAAGATGGGCACAACGCGCCGAGGGATTCGCATCGTTGCCAGCTGACGCAGACTATGCAGCGTACGCGATAGTGGTCTCCTATCAGTATCTGCTGCGCCACCAGAATTTCTGGCGTGCCGTGCTGGTCAAGGGCGCCACCGACCCGGTGTTCTGGCAGCCCTTTCGGGCCAGCGGCCTGCAGACCATGCAGCTGACGATCGACCGCCACAAGCAGCATCTCGGGCGCGAACTGACCGAGGACGAAGTCCAGCACATACGCTTTGCCTTTCAGATGGCGAACGGCGCCATCAATAACGGTATCGTCAATCGACCCGGGCCGCTGTTTCCGGGTACGCCGGAGTTCGAAGCCGCCCTGGTGCGGGGATTCAAAGCCGTGGCGGGACTTGGCTGAGCTTGTTCAAATTTCAAGGGGGATGCACCGATGCGCTACGCAGCCACGACCACAGCCGCTGGCACAGCAGTTATCCTGCTGGCGCTGGCAGGCTCTTCGGCATCGTTTGCCCAGGGCGCAGCAGCCTCGGCGCCGCGCGCCCCGGCGCCAAAAGCGGAAGATCTCATTGGCAGACCCGTAGACCTTGATCTCTCCAAGGGGGTCCAGGCGCCCTACCGTGACGTCTCCAAGCTGCCGACGACGTTCGAAGGCGCGGCGCAGACCCAGCCGGTCAATCCGGCCTGGGGTACACATGCCTACCATCCCAGGAGCCGCCACGATCTGTCGGGTATCTGGATCAACCAGGGCGGCATCGGCTGGACGCCGGGCGTGCCGCCCGGACGCGGGCAAAAACCACCGCTGACGCCGGCCTACGCCAAGATATTCGAAACCAATCTGGTCAATGCGGATCGCGGCAAGCCCACGGGTGATCCCACGGCCTCCTGCCTGCCGCCGGGGATGCCCCGCATCATGACCATGACCTATCCCATGGAAATCACCACCGCTCCGGACCGGATCATGATCTATGCCGAATGGGACGAGCAGGTGCGGCGCATCTACACCGACGGGCGGCCGCTGGATGCCAATCCGGATCCCACCTTCAACGGCCAGACGACCGGACATTGGGAAGGCAACTTTCTGCTCGCGACCACCTTTGGCTTGCGTCTGGAGACCAACCTTGAGTCCTCCGGCCTGCCCAAAAGTGACAAGATGATCGCCTACGAGCGCATCTGGCTTGCCGACGATGAGACGCTGCGCGATGAGATCACGCTGGTAGATCCGGCAGCATTGAGCAAGCCCTGGACCGTGACCAAGACCTACAAGCGAGCCCCACCGGACTTCACGCTGCTGCCCTATGTGTGTTTGGAGAACAACCGCAATCCGATTGCCCCGGATGGCTCCATTCGCGCGGTATTGCAGAACGGTGCAGCCCAGCAGTGATTCGCCCCGTGAATGACAGATGCCCGAACTGCCCGATGTGACGCTGTACGTGGAGGCGCTGGAACAGCGCATTGTCGGCCAGCGCCTGGAGCAGGTGACCATCGCATCGCCCTTCCTGTTGCGCACCGTGCTGCCGCCCCTGCAGGCGGTACCGGGCAAGCGCGTGCGGGAGATACGGCGGATCGGCAAGCGCATTGTGATCGGGCTGGAGACAGATCTATGGCTGGTGTTTCATCTGATGATCGCGGGGCGCCTGCACTGGTTCGCATCCGGTGCCGCGGTTTCGAAGCGCGCGGCGCTGGCACGCCTGGAATTCACCAGCGGACTGCTGACGCTCACTGAAGCCGGCACCAAGCGGCGTGCCTCGCTGCACCTCATTCAGGGGGAGGAGCAGCTGCGTCTGCAGGATCCTGGAGGCATGGAGATCCTGCACGCGAGTCTCGAGCAGTTCGCGCTGCGGTTGCGCAGCCAGAACCATACGCTCAAGCGCGCCCTGACCGACCCAAAACTGTTCAGCGGCATCGGCAATGCCTATTCGGATGAGATCCTGCACGCCGCGAGGCTCTCGCCGGTCATGCTGACTCGGCGGATTAAGGACGAGGCGGTGGCGCGCCTGTATGGCGCGATATGCGATCAGATGCGGTTGTGGGTCGAGCGCCTGCGTCGGCAGGCGGCCGGTGAGTTCCCGGAGAAGGTAACGGCGTTTCGTGCCGACATGGCCGTGCACGGCCGCTTCCGCCTGCCTTGTCCGGTGTGCCAGACGCCCGTGCAGCGCATACGCTATGCGGATAATGAGACCAATTATTGCCCCATCTGTCAGACCGGCGGCAGGCTGTTGGCGGATCGCGCCTTGTCGCGGCTGCTGAAACAGGATTGGCCCAGGACCGTGGAAGCCTTCGACCGTGAATCCTAGCAATGCGCTTGGCTGCCGGGACCTCAGTCGAAGTCGGCGGGCCGCAGCGGCTGCGCGGCATGTTCAAACATCGCCTCGATCTGTGCGCCCGTGATACGGCCTGCCGAGAGTTCGGGTAGAGCGGTGCGCTCGAAGAATCCGACCTGTGTCGTCTCGATGCTGGGGCGTGGCTGGCCGCCGGTGATTTCGCACAGGAAGAACATCTTATAGATGGAGGCGTGGTGGCGAGCCGGGTGCCCCTGCCGGGCGTAATCCCACACTGCGGCGAGCTTCAGTACGCGGCTTTCGAAGCCGGACTCCTCCGCGATTTCCCGCACGACGCACTGCGCGGCCGATTCGTTGACGTCGGCCCAGCCGCCCGGGAGGGTCCAGCGACCGTCACTGCGCTCGCGCACCATCAGGATCCTGCCCTCCATGAAGGCTGCGCCGCGCACGTCGACCTTGGGCGTGGGATAGCCGACCTCCTGGCGAAAGAGCTCGAGAACCCGCTCGGGCTCGCCACCGGCACCTTCTGCCATGATGATCGCGGCGAGCTCACGCACGCGCTCGAAGCGCTGTCGATCATAGGGATCCTGGGTAAACGTCAGGCCGGTCTGGGCAATCGCCTGAAGCTCCCGCGACAGCGTCAGCCACTTTGGTTCGTTCATGTGGCAAGTTATACAGATATACTGCGGAGAGTTGGAGGCACCGATGCAACCCTGCGATCCGAATGCAGTGGAGTCCTTTGATTATTCCAAACTGGCGGCCGCGTTCGCAAAGCTCTCCAAGCCGGCGAAACGCGCACTGCTGAGAAATCGCATTTACGAAGTCAAGGACCTGGCGTCATGGACGCTGCGCGATCTCTTGAAATTACACGGCCTCGGACCCGCCTCGCTGCCCGCGCTCAGACAGGTTCTGCACCAGGCGGGGCTGGACTTTCGTTCCTAGCGCGCTGGGCGGCCCGCGGTGTCGAGTCCTTGCCACCATCTTACAAGGCGCTGCAAAGTCGGGAAATGACGTCGCGGCACTCCATCAGGACTTTGCGAGCTGCCAGTAGCCTCAGATGGGCACTGGGTGCGGTTGGCCAGCAGCAGCGAGTACGCCAGCGCCACCGGACCTGCATGAATGGGGTCGATGTTCATAGTTGCCTCACTGCGCGAAATGATGCTGCCGCCGTGCCGCGCGCGGTAGTCACTGCGGCGTTAGTATTTGCCGATTCAAGACAATTCAAGCGCTTAGTGCGCTCTGTCAGGCGGGCCCGTACAGCATGAAAACACGGCAGCGTTGTCCCTGGGCCGAGGCTGATCCGCTCCTGCAGGCCTATCACGACACCGAGTGGGGTGTTCCGGAACATGACAGCCGGGCGCTGTGGGAGATGCTCATGCTGGAGGGTTTTCAGGCGGGTCTTTCCTGGTCGGTGATCCTGCGCAAGCGCGAGGCGTTTCGAAAGGCCTTCAAGAACTTCATGCCGGAGAAGGTCGCGCGCTTCGGCGAGGCGGATATTGCGCGGCTGCTTCAGGATGGCGGCATCGTGCGTTCGCGCGCAAAAATCGAGGCCACCATCGGCGGTGCCCGCGCCTATCTTGCGATGCGCGCAGCCGGGGAGGATTTCTCGGCCTTCGTCTGGGGCCTGTGCGGTGGCAAGCCGCTGCAGCACCGCGGTGCCAGAGTTACCCGAAGTCCGCTCTCCGAGCGGATGTCCAAGGCGCTCAAGCAGCGCGGCTTCAAGTTCGTAGGCCCGGTCATCGTCTACGCGTGGCTGCAAGCGGTCGGAATCGTGAACGATCACACCGCCGAGTGCTTTCGCCGCAGCGTCGGCAGATGAAGCCGCAGGCGATGACCATGGCAGCAGCGCGGCGCTTCACCGTCATCGGTCTGATGAGCGGCACCTCAATGGACGGCATCGACGCGGCCATCCTGGAGACGGACGGTGATGCGGTGCTGCTGGCCGGTCCCCAGGGCGGCATTCCCTATCCGGATGAGCTGCGGCGCACCCTGCTGCGCCTGCCTTGCGCGGACCTGGATCTGGTAGCGATCGAACACACCGTGACCGATCTGCACGCCGAGGCCGTGCGACGCCTGTGTGCCCAGGCGAACCGGGAGGTCGGCGGCATCGATCTCATCGGCTTTCATGGCCAGACCATCCAGCATGACCCGGAGCACCGCAGAACCTGGCAGCTTGGCGACGGCCAGCGCCTCGCGGACACGCTGGGGCGTGTGGTGATCAACCAGTTCCGGCAAAATGACCTCGAGCATGGAGGGCAGGGTGCGCCGCTTGCGCCCGCCTACCACAGGGCCCTGGTGCGCGCCTCCGGGCTCAGCGGGCCCGTTGCGGTGCTCAACATCGGCGGAGTCTCCAACGTCACCCTGATCGATGAGGATCGCATTCACGCCTGCGACTGCGGTCCCGGGAATGCCCTGATCGACGACTGGGTGAGCCGCCAGTTCAACATCCCCTACGATGCGGGCGGCCGCCGGGCGGCCGCCGGCGTGATCGATACCACGGCGCTGGCCACGCTGCTGCAGAGTCCCTACTTTCTGAAGCACGGACCGAAGTCCCTCGACCGCAACGCATTCTCCCCTGCACCGGTTTCCGGTTTGTCGGGCGAGGATGGGGCGGCGACCCTGACGGCATTCACGGCCGCCGCCATTGCGCTGGAAGCCCAGCGGCTGCCGCGCCAGCCGGGGTTGTGGATCGTGGTGGGCGGCGGGCGCCTCAATCTGTGCCTGCTGGATGCGCTGCGCGCACGACTGGGAGCGCCGGTGAAGACGGCCGAGGAGGTGGGCTGGTCCGGAGATGCGATCGAGGCCCAGGCATTCGGCTACCTCGCGGTGCGTTCCGCCCTGCAGTGGCCATTGAGCTGGCCGGATACGACGGGTGTCGCCGCTCCCGTTACGGGCGGGGTGCGCTGGGAGCCCAAGGCGCGCGCTCCGGTGATGGGAACATGATGCAAGCCGTGCGGGCCGTGCTTTTCGATCTCGACGGCACGCTGCTCGATACCGCCCCGGACATGGTGGGCGCCCTCAATGCGTTGCGGCACCAGGAGCGCCTGCCGGGCCTGCCATTCCCACAGCTGCGGCCGCTGGTCTCGCACGGGGCACGGGCCCTGGTTCATCACGGCTTTCCCGAGGCGCAGGGGCCGCGCTTCGAATCCCTGCGCCAGCGCTTTCTGACGCTGTATGCCGAGGCCCTTGCAGTGCGGACCCGGCCCTACGCTGGCGTGCCCGAGGCGTTGGCCTATCTGGATTCGCAGGCCATCCCGTGGGGCATCGTCACCAACAAACCGGAAGGACTGACCGGGCCGCTGCTTGAGAAGTTAGGACTCACCGGCCGTGCGCGCACGATTGTCTGTGGCGACACGCTCCCCGAACGTAAGCCGCATCCGCGTCCGCTGCTGCACGCCGCCGCGCAGCTTGGGGTCCATCCGGGTGCCGCCATATATGTCGGGGATGCCGAGCGGGATGTGCTGGCTGCCCAGGCGGCCGGAATGCGCGCCTACGTCGCCCTGTACGGTTACATCCCGGCGGACGAACGACCCCGCGAGTGGCCCGCGAATGGCTGGCTCGACAGCTCCGAAGGACTGGTAGGCTGGCTCCAGTCGCTGCTGCGGGGAGCTTGAGGGTTAGCGGACGTGGACGCGGATTTCTGGCTTGACCGGTGGCGGCGCAATCAGATCGGGTTTCACGAGCCGCAAGCCAACCCGTTGCTGGTGGCGCATTTCGCCAGCCTGTCAGTGCCGGCCGGCAGTCGCATCTTCGTTCCGCTGTGCGGCATGACGCTCGATATCCATTGGTTGCTGTCGCGCGGGCATCAGGTCGCCGGCTGCGAGCTCAGCGAGATCGCCGTCCAGCAACTGTTCGCAGCCCTTGGCGTGAGACCGACTGTCTCGACCCGCGGGCCGGTCAGGTGCTACAGCGCCGCCGGTCTCGAGGTTTTCCAGGGCGATATCTTCGCGCTGTCCCGCGGTGATCTCGGCCCGGTCGCTGCCGTCTACGACAGGGCGGCGCTGATTGCGCTGCCCGAGTCGATGCGAATGCGCTATGCGGGGCACATTGAGCGGCTCACGCAGTGCGCCCCACAGCTGATCATCTGTGTGAACTACGAGCAGCGCTTGCTGCCGGGGCCGCCATTTTCGGTCGATGCGTGCGAAATCGCGCGCCTGTACCAGAGTACCTACGACCTCGGACTGCTCGGCAGCACGGATCTCGTGGGTGGGCTGAAGGGGAAGTGCCCTGCGACGGAGGAGGTGTGGTTGCTGAGGCCGTCGCGTTGAGCGCTGCTACCCTGGAACGTCAGGCGCGCCGATTATCCTCAAGTCTCAAGTTCGCGCAGACTTCGAAAGTACTCGAGCGTTTCAGGATTGGCCAGCGCCGCGAGGTTGCGCACCGTCTCACCATGGATCACGGCGCGCACGGCGAGCTCGGAGGCCTTGCCGGAGAGCGTGCGCGGCAGATCGGGCACGGCAATGATTCTGGCCGGGACATGGCGCGGCGTCGTCGCGGCGCGGATGCGCTCGCGGATGCGCTGTTTCAGGGGTTCATCCAATGACACGCCCGGCGCCAGCTGGACGAACAGCACGATGCGCACATCAGCCGCGACGCGCTGCCCGACCGCGAGCGATTCGAGGACTTCCCCCATGCCGGCGAGCGCCGAGTACAGCTCGCCGGTGCCGATGCGTACCCCGCCGGGTTTCAGCATCGCATCGGAGCGGCCAAGGATCACCAGCCCGTCGTGTTCGGTGATCAGGGCGTGATCGCTATGGTGCCACACATTCGGATAGCGCTCGAAGTAGGCTGCATGAAACAGCCGTCCATCCTGATCGTTCCAGAACCCTAAAGGCATGGAGGGAAAGGCAGCGGTGCACACCAGCTCCCCGGGTTCACCGCGCAGGGGACGTCCGTCCTCATCGAAGATGTCGACGCTCATGCCAAGACCACGGCATTGGATCTCCCCGGGATACACGGGCAGCAGCGGGCAGCCCAAGCCGAAGCACGACACGATGTCGGTGCCACCTGAGATCGAGGCGATCTGCACGTCCTGTTTGATGTCGCGGTAGATGCCCTCATAGCTGGCAGCAGGCAGTGGCGAGCCGGTCGAGAGAATGGCGCGCATCGCAGACAGGTCGAACTTCGTTCCCGGTCGCAACTCGCTTTTCTCGACCGCGGCCAGATAGCGGGCGCTGGTACCGAAGACCGTGATCTTCTCCTGCTCGGCCATGCGCCACAGTGCAAGCGGATCGGGATGAAACGGCGAGCCGTCGTACAGCACCAGGGTCGTGCCGCAGGCCAGGGCGCTCATCTGCCAGTTCCACATCATCCAGCTGCAGGTCGTGAAGTAGAACAGCCGGTCCTCGCGTTTCAGATCGGTGTGCAGCAGATGCTCTTTCTGGTGCTGCAGCAGCGTCCCTCCCACCCCATGGACGATGCACTTGGGAGCGCCGGTGGTACCTGAGGAGTAGAGGATGTACAGCGGATCATTGAAATTCACGGTTTCGAAGCCGATGTCCGCGGCGCCATCACCCAGGTCCTCGAAGCGTTCGGCCCGCACCACGGCGGCGAGCGGGGCGCGCGGGTGCAGATAGCTGACCACGGCCACACGCTCGAGGCTGGGCAGACGTTCGATGAGCTCGGCCAATGCCGGCAGGCTGTCGAAGGTCTTGCCGCCGTAACTGTAACCGTCGACGCCGAACAGCACCTTGGGTTTGATCTGCCCGAAGCGCTCCTGCAGCGCGTTGGTCCCGAAATCCGGCGAACAGGAGGACCAGATCGCCCCGCGCGCCGCGGTGGCCAGCATGCCGATGCAGGCCTGCGGAATATTCGGCAGCACGGCGGCGACGCGATCGCCACGACCCACGCCGCAGGCCGCAAGCCACGCCGACACCCTGGCCACGGCCTGGTACAGCGCCCGACAGGACAGTTCCACGCGCTGGCCGCGCTCGTTGCGAAAGATGAGCGCCGGCCGAGCGTCGCGATGGCGCAGCAGATTCTGTGCGAAATTGAGTCGCGCATCCGGGAAGAAGCGCGCGCCCGGCATTTGGCCCGCATCGGCCAGGACTGGACCGTCGCCCCAGTCGGCCCGCACCCCGGCGAATTGGGCCAGCTCGCTCCAGAACCTCTCGGGCTCGGAAATCGACCAGGCATACAGTTCGGCGTAGTTCGCCACCCTGACGCCGCGACGGGCGAGGCCCTGCATGAAATGAGTGAGGTTGGCGGCTGCCATGCGCCCGGGATCGGGGCGCCAGACTTGAGCGGATTCGGTCATGCTGGTCGATTGTGCGCTGGCGTGCGCAGCAAAGGCCAGTGGGCAGAGTACGATACGGGAAAGCACCGACAGAATGCGAACAGGGGGACTCGATGAGCACACTTCCCATCACCACCGATGATCGGCTGATCTGGGATACCTGGCTGGCGATTTATCGCCTGCCGGTCCTCACCGTTGCCGACGAGGTTGGAACCTTCACGGCATTGGCGGCGCAGGCGCTGACGACCGATGAACTCGCCAGCCGCATCAACGCCGTCCCGCGGGCGCTGGGGATGCACCTCGGACTGCTCGCCGCGCTGGGCTTCCTCGAGCGCCATGAGGGGCGCTGGCGCGCCAGCGCCGCGGCGCGCACCTGGATGCATCCGGAGGCTGAGGGTTATGCAGGGCCGTTGCTGCGCCGGTTCCGCGAGGCTCAGCCCCTGCACGCGCAGTTGCTGTCCACACTGCGGCCACAAGTGCGCGCCCAGACGCATCAGTCGGCGGCCGCGGAATGGGAGCGCGGCGAGATGCCACCGGAGCTGGCACGCAGCATCACCGCCTTCATGAATGCGCACAGCCGCGCGGCCGCGAAGGCGGTGGGCGCGCAGTCGCTGTTCGCCGAGGCGCACTCTGTGCTCGACGTGGGCGGCGGCTCGGCAGTCTTCTCCATCGAGCTGGCGAAGTCACAGCCCGCGCTGCGGGCGACGGTGATGGAGATCGCGGCCGTGTGCGCCGAGGCCGATCAATACATCGCCGCCGCAGGCCTGGCATCTCGGGTGCGCACCCAGGCGGTCAACATGTTCACCCAGCCCTGGCCGCAGGGACATGACACCCATTTCCTGTCCAACATCCTGCATGACTGGTCCGACGACACCTGCCGGATGCTGGTGAAGAAGTCCTTCGAGGCGCTGCCTTCCGGCGGCCGTATCGTGCTGCACGAGATACTAATAACCGACGATGGCTGCGGCCCGCTGCCGGCCGCCGCGTTTTCACTGTTGATGTTGCTTGGCACGCGCGGCCGTCAGTACAGCCTGCCGGAACTGCGCGGCTTTCTGGAGCCTGCGGGCTTCAGCGCAGTGGAAGCCTTCAGCACCGGCGGCGGGTACTACTCGCTGGTGGTCGCGCGCAAGCCCTAAAAGGAGTATCGAGCATGAGCCAAGCGGACTACGTGCCCCCGAAGGTTTGGACCTGGACCAAGCCCAGCGGCGGCCGCTTCGCCAATATCAACCGGCCGATCGCCGGCGCGACCCACGAGAAGGAACTGCCCGTCGGCCGTCACCCGTTGCAGCTGTATTCGTTGGCGACGCCCAATGGCCAGAAGGTCACCATCCTGCTCGAGGAACTGCTGGCGCTCGGCCATGCGGGAGCCGAGTACGACGCGTGGCTGATCAAGATCGGCGATGGCGAACAGTTCGGCAGTGGTTTCGTGGCCATCAATCCGAATTCGAAAATTCCGGCGCTGATGGATCGCAGCGGACCGCAGCCGATCCGGGTGTTCGAGTCGGGCGCGATCCTCATGTACCTCGCCGAGAAGTTCGGCGCCTTTGTGCCTGCGCAGGCCGCCGCACGCGCCGAATGCCTGTCCTGGCTGTTCTGGCAGATGGGCAGCGCGCCCTATCTGGGAGGAGGCTTCGGACATTTCTACGCCTACGCGCCCACCAAGATCGAATACGCAATCGATCGGTTCGCGATGGAGACCAAGCGCCTGCTCGATGTGCTCGACCGGCACCTGGCGCACAACGAATTCGTGGTCGGCCCTGAGTACACCATTGCCGATATGGCCCTGTGGCCCTGGTACGCAAGTCTGGTGAACGGTTGGGCCTACGACGCGGCCGAATTTCTCTCAGTCCGGGAATACCGGCACGTGCGGCGCTGGGCCGATCTGATCGGCGCACGCGCCGCGGTGCGCCGCGGCCGCATGGTCAACCGGGTCAACGGCGAGCTTTGCGACCAGCTTCATGAACGTCATGACGCCGCCGATTTCGCAACCAAAACCCAGGACAAGATCGGCACAGCACGTTAGCGGCGGCGCAGCATACGCATGACGCGGGTGCAGCATTTGCACCGGCGCAGCCCGGTTCGTGCACTGAATCGGTGCCGTTCAAAAGGTGCCGGATCCGGATTGGTGCAGATCTTCCCGTTGACATAGCAACAATCAATCGCTTAGAAGAGGCATGCGTATTGCAAGCATGGTCTTGAGTCGTGGCGTAATGGATTGGTGAAGCAATCCGCGTCGGGTAAGGATCGGATCCAGCTAAATGACGTTGCAATGCAATAGTTTGATGCGACATCTGCGGCTTGAGCTGATCGCTTCCCAGATCATCAACAGTAACAACCAACGTTGATCTGCAGGGGGAGTTAAATGTTAGTCCCGTCACCTAAATGGTTAGATACCGGAAATAATGCCTGGCAGCTGGCGGCAGCGACCTTTGTCGGCCTGCAAAGCATTCCCGGACTGATGGTTCTTTATGGCGGCGTCGTCAAAAAGAAATGGGCCATCAACTCGGCATTCATGACGCTCTATGCCTTTGCCTCGGTGTTAGTCGTCTGGATGCTGTTCGACTACAACATGGCCTTCGGGCCACAGTGGTATCCGTTCATAGGTCATCCGACACCGGCCATGTCGGCCGCATTCACGACCGGTCAGGCGACCGTCCCGGCGGCAGCCGCGGGCATGCCGGGTCTGACCTTCCCGATGGCCACGCTGGTGTTCTTCCAGTTCGTGTTCGCGGCCATCACCGTCATCATTCTCGGCGGCTCGGTATTGGGGCGCATGAGCTTCAAGGCCTGGGTGATCTTCTGCCCGGTCTGGATGACACTGGTCTATACCGTGGGCGCATTCAGCCTATGGGGTGGCGGCTGGCTTGGCAGCATGGGTGTGGCCGACTTCTCCGGCGGCTACGTGATCCATCTTGCGGCAGCCTGCTCCGGCTTCGTCGCCGCGGCGATGGTCGGGCCACGCCTGCAGCAGGACCGTGACCATTTCCCACCCAACAGTCTGCTGATCACCCTGGTCGGTGCCGGCATCCTGTGGCTGGGCTGGAATGGCTTCAACGGCGGCGATCCGTACTTCGCCAATGCGAATGCCGGTGCGGCCGTGCTCAACACCAACATCGCCACCGCCGTGGCGGTCCTGGTGTGGACGCTGATGGACAAGATGTCCTACGGCAAGCCCTCGGTGATCGGCGCGGTCAACGGCATGATCGCAGGCCTGGTGGCCATCACTCCCGCCGCCGGGTATGTGGATGGTTGGGGCGCTTTGATCATCGGCGTGTGCGCGGGCATCCTGCCGTGGCTTGCCATGAACAAGCTGCAGAAGACCAAGCTGTTCATGAAGGTCGACGACACGTTGAGCGTGTTCTCAACGCACGGTTGTGCCGGCCTCATGGGCGGTCTGCTGACGGGCATCCTCGCCAACCCGGCGATGCTTGAATACATCGGCACGGACAAGGATGCGCCCGGAGTCAACATCACCGGTTGGTTCTACGGCAATCCCAAGCAGCTGCTGCTGCAGGCCGAAGGCGCCGCGTTCATCATCGTGTACAACGTGATCGCCACGTTCATCATCCTCAAGGTCATTTCATTCATCACGCCGTTGCGCATGGATGAGGCGACCCTGAAGGTGGGTGACGATGCGGTTCACGGCGAGACGGCCTACGCGATCGGCACCGAAGGGGAATGATGTAGCTTGGCCTGTCGGACACCGCGGTGTTGCTGTCAGCACCGCGGTGTCCTTTTAAGACCATGTCGAGATAGGGCTCGGTAAGAGATTCTCTGTGGACCCTGGGCTTTGGCCCAAAGGGGGGGTCATGAGCAGCAGAGACTACATAGCGGTCCCAGGCTGTCCCGGCCTGCGGTTATGCGTGCGTTCGTTTGCGCCGCACAGCCCCACCATCGGTTTGTGCTATATCGGCCCCACCTCCGAGCTGATCACGGCCGGGGTTGCCACCCTGGAGATGCTGACCACCGTCAAGAGCGGTTTCGATGCGGCGGGCGATCATTACACGACCGATGCGCACTGGAACGTGTCCGGACCCGGGCTGCCGCAGCGCTATCGCATCTGGCGCAAGATGAAGCGGGCACGGGCCTTGTCGATGCCGGGCGTACACGAGGCCCTGGCTCATATGGCGGCGCAGGCGCGCCGCAATCGCGCCGCTGCGCTAATGCCGCAGCAGCGACACAAGCAGCGCCAGCGCTAGCAGCCCCGCCAGGGCCTTCCAAAACGGCAGCGGGGCGCGTTCGTACAGGGTCAGGGGCCGACGCACCGGCGCCGGGGCGCGCGCCGGGCCCGCCTCCAGCTCCGCTGCCAGTTCGCTCATATCGCGATAGCGTTTGGCAGGATCAAGGGCGATGGCACGCGCAATGGCATCCTGCAGCCAGGACGGCAGATCCGGTCGCAGCGCCGTGAGTTCCTTGGGTCGATCGCGGGCCGCGGCTCCCGCGGCGTCGGGATTGCCATAGGGGAACTCACCGGTAAAGGAGCGAAACAGCGTGACCCCCAGGGCGTAGATATCCGTGGCCACGCTTCCGGGATCTCCGGCGAGCATTTCGGGCGCCACATAGCCGCTGGTACCGGGAATATCCTCGGGCGGGAAGTCCTCCAGACCCGGCACGCGCACGACACCCAGATCGATGAGCTTCAGCGACCCTTCGCCTTCCAGGATCACGTTGTCGGGTTTGATGTCGCGATGGATGATGCCATCGCGATGCAGCGCCGCGGCGGCCCGGGCCAGTCTGATGGCAATGTGGCGCCCCTCCTCGAGGCCCAGGGCCGGCGAGCGCGTGATGCGGGTCTCGAGCAGTTCGCCCTGATACAGCGGCATGACGGTGTACAGGCAGGTCTGGCGGCCCTGTGGCAGTTCGATGATGCGGCCCAGCCAGGGGCTGTCCACACGGGCACCCACCCAGGCCTCGCGCAGGAACGCCTGCCGGTAAGCGCTGACTTCTGCCACCTTGGGCTTGGGGAATTTGAGCACCACGTCGCCGCCTTCGATCTCATCAGTGGCGGCGAACAGTCGGGTGTAGCGACCTTCGGACAACAGCGTCTTGAGCACGAAGCCATCGATGGTCTCGCCACCTTGCGGTGTGGGGATGATCGGCAGGTGCATGATGGCCGCACCGATATCCGCCGATTCCGCCGTCGGCAGCTCCACCACATCCAGCACCAGCGCCGTGCAATTGTCGGTGCTGCCGGAATCCAGCGCGGCCGCAACCAGTGCGCGGGCCGTATCAGAGGGCGCCGAACGAGCGCGCAGGATATCGGCGATGCTCTCATCGATCATCGACCCATGCACGCCGTCACTGCACAGCAGGAAGCGGTCGTGCCGGGCCGTGGGCTGGGCGATGTAGTCCAGGCGCGCCTCCGGCTCCACGCCCAGCGCGCGATACAACGTGCCCGCGCGCTGGGAGTGATCCTCGCGCACGTGGTCGGTGGTGAGACAGGTCAGGCGTTGACCCGAGAGCCGATAGGCACGCGTGTCACCCACGTGCAGCACATGCGCGACGCGACCGCGCAGTACCAGCCCCGTGAAGGTGCAGCCCATGCCGGCCAAAGACAGATCCCGTTGACCTTGAGAGTGCATCCAGGCGCTGAGCGCGTTGAGCACCTGGGCGCCGGAACGACGCACTTCGGTGGTCTCGGGCAGCTCGCACATGCCATCCAGGAATCCGCGCACCGCCGTCTCGGCGGCCACACGTCCGCCCTTGGCGCTGCCGATGCCATCGGCAATGGCGGCGACCACGTCCCGGCGCGGCTGCGGCAGATCGGTGCCGAAAACCGCACCGGCGAAGTCCTCGTTGGCGCTGCGCGGTCCGGTCGCCGAGAAGAATCCGACGCTGGCCTTGATGCCCGAAACGCGCTCAGCCACCGCAGATGCCTAGGAAACCGGCTTCAGGGGATCCGGCCGGCACAGGTCATAGAGAAAATAGCCCCCGGTGCTGGAGGCAACGATCACCGTCAGTTTTCCGGTTTTGCGGTCCAAAGTGTAATTGCCGCCATCCTTCTGGTCGTGCCAGGCGATGCTCGCATCACTGATGCGCGCCGGATAGGCATCGACCGTGCTCCTGGCGAAATCGACGCTGATCTTCCAGTTCGCGCCGCTCACCGGATTGGTGCAGGTCATCGTGGTCGCCGCCGCGGGCGTCGTGGCGCTGGCGGGGCCGGCCACCGCCCCCAGCATGACCGCGATGCCGGCCAGCCGCCGCCGGTTCATCCGCCGCAAATAAGTCGACGCCATCATAGTTAGCCTTGCCAAACCTCGAAGCGGGTCATTATCGGGGCATGCGTGTCTTCAGAGCTAGCCACGTGCACGCAGGATCGTGTTGCGTCGTGTCATTTTCTATGGCATATATTAATCCATATGGGTGAATATAAAGGGCTCGACAACACGCTCGTGGCGCTGGCCGATCCGACGCGGCGCGCCATACTCGCGCGGCTCTCGGCCGGCGAGGCGCGGGTGACGGACATCGCCGCCGCCTTTCCCATTTCACTCAACTCGGTATCCAAGCACCTGCGGATCCTGGAGCGGGCCGACCTGGTCCGCCGCCGCCGGGCGGGTCGCGAACATCTGATGACGCTCAACCCGAAGCCCGCTGATGCGATCGCGAAGTGGCTCCGGCAGCAGCACGCACAGTGGCTGTGGCGGCTGGCCGAACTCGACAAAATCCTCACCCAGGAGTCGCCATGACCGAAGCTTCGACCTCGCGGGTCGTGGTCAGCCATTCCTTTGCGGCATCGGCCGAGCGGGTATTTGACGCTTTCCTGGATCTGAACATCGCACGCCGCTTTTTGTTTGCGACGGCGACCGGGGAAATGATCACTGCGCAGATCGATGCCCGTGTCGGCGGTCAGTTCACCTTCATCGAGCGACGGCCGGACATGGGTGAGGTCAGGCATGTGGGCGAATATCTGGAAATCGATCGACCACGACGCCTGGTGTTCAGCTTCGGGGTGCCGCAATTTGATCCGCGCATGACCACGGTCAGCATCCAGATCCGACCCAGCGGCGCGGGTTGCGAGTTGACCTTGACGAATGAGGGCGTGCCACCCGACTACGTCGCGCGCAACCACGAGGGCTGGAGTCGGATCCTGGCGGGACTGCTGCGCGCCTATGAGGGACAACAGGCGGCCGGCTGGCGCGATGAGGACTGACCCGGGTCAGTCGCGCCGCTGCTTGGCCAGCACCATGGTGTCGAAGAGCTCGTAGTTGGAGCTTGGCGACCGGTCCACAGCCACCGCGTGGTAGTAGCGCATCGTGATCGAGGTCCTGCCACCCGGCCGGCCCGGATCCAGATCGAAGACTGCAAGACCGTAGCCGGTGAGCGTGTCCCGGCGGGCCGACCAGATCGCATCTTCCACGGCATCGGCGTTGAGTTTCATGAAAACCCCGGGTGAACCGCTCGGCGTGGGTCGGTTGGCGCGGGTGATGACCTTGGCCTGCGGTACTGCAGTGCGGACATTCGCACCGTAGACATCGGTTGGTGAGCTGGTGCCACCGCAACCCAGGATCAGGTGAATGGTGCCGCCACGGGTGTCGAACTCACCTCCGCTGGGTTCGGTGGTGATGACCGGGCGCGGCTGGCAGGTGTCTACCGCAGCGCCCGTGGCGGCATCGCGTCCGACATTGTGATTGCAGCCGCGCACTGGCCAGCTGCGCTCGTAGTCATGATCATGGCCGCACAGGACCAGGTCCACGCCATACTCATCGAACAGGGGCAGCCAGGCCTCGCGAATGCCCCTGTCGGAGCCGTTGCCGTTCATCGAGGAGCTGAGCGCATCCTGATGCATCTGGACGATGATCCAGTCAAGGGTCGAATCATGCCGGGTGGCCGCCAGAGTCTGCGCGAGCCATCGGGTCTGCGCGCCGTTGCTGTAGCCGCGTACATAGAAGGAGGTTCCCGGTTCAAAGCGCGCATGGCCCGTGCCGCGCGCGGCAACCAGCGGCTCAGGCCCGGTGACGAAGGGGCCGCTGTCCTGATAGATCACATCATCGGCCGCGAGTGATATGAAGAGCGCCGAGCCGACCCGGAAGCTGTACCAGCGCCCGGGGAAGCGCGTGCCATTGTCGGGCAGCGTGAAGCGAGTCAGGTAGGAGTTCATGCCCTGCTCACCATTGCCGAATTCAATCTCGTGGTTGCCGGGACAGGGCATCCAGGGACGCTGCGCCGCGGAGCGCTGTACATTGCGGCCGAAATCCGCCCACACCGCCGGCTGCGCCATGGGATTGAGGTTGGCATAGCACAGGTCGCCATTGAGCAGATGAAACAAGGGCTCGAAGCGTTCAACCGCGTCGACGGCGTGATGGCTCTGGGGCGATGACATCACCCAGGAGCTGACCGGCGTTGCCAGATCACCGTAGCTGGTCCAGCGAAATGCAACCTTGCCGCGCGGCGCGGTGCGGAAGGTCGCGGTGAAAGGCGGCGTTTGCCGGTCATTGTCCGCGGTCACCGCATAGTGATACTTCGAGTCGGCCGCGAGCCCCGCCAGCGTCGCATGGTAGGTGAACACGGTTTGCCCGTTGAGCCCATCGGTATAGACACGCTGCAGGGCATGAACCACCGTGGATCCGGACCCGGGTTGGCTGAGGATGACCCGCGGATTGAGCGCCTGTGCCGGCGCGGCCCAGGACACGATCACGGTTCGTGAGGGGTCGGCACCCCAGGTCAGATGGACCTGCTCGGGCGTTGCATCGGCAAGCAACTCGCGCGACCGACTCGAATGCGCCAGGGGAGATGCGACCCAGGCGGCGCCGGCCGCCCGCAGCAGGTCGCGCCGCGAAATCGCTGTGCGAGCAGGCTGCGTGTCATCCGCGCCGCTGCGCGTTTCAGCGTCTTGGGGTGTCATGGCTTGCGTCATGCTGATTGGGACAGTGGACTGTAGCAGTCACTCCATGTGACCATCATTACCCGCCTGGAGGCCGTATGAAATTTTCCCTGTGCGCAGCATTGGCGTGCGTGCTGGCGCCGCTCGCCATGCCCGCACGGGCGGACCTCGCGAGCGGGTCCATGGACGTGCACTGGAATCAGGGCGCGCCGAACTGCGCGGCGACACCCGCGCCGCCACTTCAGGTACACCGCTACAACGACCAGACCTTCATCATCCGTGAAAGCCTTTGTGCCACCAGCCAGGCACCCTTTCTGTATCTGCTGATCGGCACCAAGCGCGCGCTGCTCATCGATACCGGCGATGTGGCCGACCCGACCAAGATGCCACTGGCCAAGACCGTTCTGGGGCTGCTGCCGGGCGCGGCAGCGGGGAAACTGCCGCTGCTGGTGGTGCACACGCATGGCCACTCCGACCATCGTCGCGGCGATGGCCAGTTTCAGGGGCTGCCGCATGTACAGGTGGTGGGCACCGATCTTGAACAGGTGACCCAATATTTTGGATTCAAGGACTGGCCGACCGGGAGCGCCGTCGTGGACCTGGGGGATCGCCAGGTCGATGTATTGCCCACGCCAGGACATGACGTCGCCGAGGTCTCCTACTACGACCGCGGGACCGGCCTGTTCTTCTCGGGTGATTTCTTTCTCCCCGGGCGGCTGCTCATCGCAGACCAGGCGGCCGATATTGCCAGCACGCTGAGGGTGGCCGACTTCGCCAGGTATCACCCCGTGGCTTATGTCCTAGGCAGTCACATCGAGCTGGATGCCGACGGCCACGGCTTTGGCCTGTGGTCGCACTATCACCCCAAGGAACACGTCCTGCAGATGGACCACGATGTGCTGGTGGCTTTGCCGGAGATCATCGGCCAGTTCAATGGCTTCTACACCCGCTTCGGGATGTTTGTCATGGTGGACCAGAGCCGGGTCCTGGGGACCATCGGCCTCGCCCTGGCAATCCTGCTGGTGGGGGTGGCGTGGGGGATCCGTCACCTGATCATCAGCCGCCGCCAGGATAGCGCCTGATGCCGGCCTCAACGTTGGCGACCTTCTGCCTCACGCCTTGAGGGCGCGCGCGACGAACGATCGGGCCACCCTGGTACGTGGAACGTCCCCATCAAACCATTCGCGCACATCCTGATCGAGGCCGATGCCATGCATGTAGTTGTACAGTGCTTTGCGCAGTGGCTTGCCAAATGCGTCATGGTCGACGCCGGTCGCATCGGTGAAACTGATGTCATTGTTGGCGAAGGTCGGGTGCACCGGCGGATACAACGTCACGCCATACTCGTGCGGATGCTTGCCGACCGGTGAATGCACGGTGCAGGTAAACCGGTGGAAAAATCCCGATTGGATGCAACCGGCGGCGAACAGCTGTCGAACGTACTCCAGCGCATCCACGGTATCCTGAACGGTCTGAGTGGGAAAACCGTACATCAGATAGGCGTGCACCAGGATGCCGGCATCGGAAAATGCGCGCGTCACCCGTGCAACCTGCTCCACCGAGACGCCTTTTTTCATCAACCTGAGCAGCCGGTCCGATGCCACTTCAAGGCCGCCGGTGACTGCTATGCAGCCGCTGTCGGCGAGCAGCCGGCACAAATCGGTGTTGAAGGATTTCTCGAAACGGATGTTGCCCCACCACGAAATATCCAGCTTGTGTTGCAGCAGGGCATTGGCCAGTGACTTCAGCGCCTTGGGTGGCGCGGCTTCGTCCACGAAGTGGAAGCCGCTCTGTCCGGTTTCGCGGATGAGGGCCTGGATGCGCGCGACCAGCACATCGGTGGTCGCCAGGTCGTAGCGGGTTATGTAGTCGAGGTTCACATCGCAGAAGCTGCACTTCTTCCAGTAGCAGCCATGCGCGACGGTGAGCTTGTTCCAGCGTCCGTCGGACCACAGCCGATGCATGGGATTGAGCAAGTCGAGCAGCGACAGATAGTCACCCAGGGGCAGTCCGTCGTAGGTGGGCGTCCCGGTCTCGGCGAATGCCAGATCCGGCTCGCGATGGTCGACGTAGTGAAGCCGGCGCGTGAAGGTGCGCACCAGTTTCTCCAGGGGCCTGCGCTGCTGCAGATGTTCGATCAGGGCGAGCAGCGGCCGCTCGCCGGCATCCAGGGTGACGAAGTCGAAATAATCAAAGACGCGCGGCTCGTTCAATTGACGCAGTTCGGTATTGCAGTAGCCGCCGCCCAGGACCGTCACCACCGCCGGGCGGGTTCTCTTGATGGACTGCGCAATGCGAAAGGCGCCGTAGACATTCCCGGGAAAGGGCGCGGTGATGAGCACCAGTGTCGGATCATGCTGCGCCAGCGCCCGTAGCGTCAGTTCATGCAGCGCGGTATCGACCAGGCTTGCGGGCGCAAGCAGCGCCTCATGCAGCTGATCGAAGTGCGCCTGGCTCGCCGCCAGCGACTCCGCATAGCGCACGAACTCGAAGCGTGGATCAATGGCCTCACGGATGACGTCCGCCAGATCATTGAGATACAAGGTGGCGAGGTGTTTGGCGCGATCCTGCAGGCCCAGCGCGCCGAAGGCCCAGTCGAGCGCGTCCGCGCCGCCCGGGCCACTGTCCACATAGTTCTCGAGCGCGAGGAAGCGCGGTCCCTCGGGCAGGTAGCGACGCGAAGCGATGCGGTGGGCAAGGCTGGGGTCCCGACCTTGCACGAAGCGAATCACCGGCGCGATGGTGCTGCGATAGATGGCGCAATTTTCCAGGAAAAACCGCACCGCGGGTGCGCGCCGCCGCGCCGGCAGCAGCCGCGCCTGCTGCTGCATGGCCTGCAGGCCTTCGGCCGACAGCAACTGCAGCGCCAGCGCGATGGAAAGATCGGTCTGGGTTGCCGCAAAGCCGCGCGCGCGCAGGAATCCGGTGAGGTAGGCCGTGGCGGGATACGGCGTATTCAACTGGGTCATCGGCGGGATGATCGACAGGATGCGCGGGGCGGGCGTTTCGATCATGCGCGAAAGTATAATGCGGTGTAGATTCCACACAACCTGATTGCAGAGTTGCCCATGGCCGTGACTTCCAAAGCTTTGCTGGCCTTGAACCTGATGCTGGGACTGTCCCTGTGCAGCGCCAGTTTTGCGCGCGATGAGGCGGCGCGGCTCGCGGCGCTGAAATCACGTGTGCAGGCCATGGCGCAGGAGACGGCCTGCGTCGAAGCCATCACCAAGATCCAGACTCTGGGACGGGCCTTCGGCTATTACACCGACAAGGGTTACTTCGGCGAAGCGGCTGATCTGTTCACCGAGGAGGGCAGCTTCCAGTGGGGCGTTGATGGCATCTACCGGGGCAAGGCCCACATCAGGGAGCTTTTGACCCGCCACGGCGGCGGCAGCATGACGGACGGCCCAGGACTGCCCTTCGGCCGCCTCAACCTGCGCATGCAGTTGCAGCCGGTGGTCACCGTCGCCGCCGATGGCAACAGTGCGCATGCCCGCTGGCGCGAATGGGGCCTGCTCGGTGAGTACAAGAAGTCGGCCACCTGGGGCGATGCCATCATCGAAGATGACTATGTGAAGCAGAACGAGGTGTGGAAGATCGCCGCGCGTCGCTACTACCTGAACTTCGAAGCGCCCTACCAGGGAGGCTGGGCGGCGCTGAAGGCGGTCAGCGGCGATTGGCGTTCACCAGTGGCGAAGGAGTTTCCGCCCGATGCGCCGGTGCCGCAGCAGTATCAGCCGTTTCCCGCGCTGTTCGTGCCGCCCTACGACTATGCGGGTACCTTGGCTGCGATCCAGAGCCGGGCACCGTTCGATTCACCCCAGCGTCCGGATGACGCGCTGGGCAGGCTCGAGGCGCTGGCTGACGCCAAGGAGCTGCAACTGGCGCGAACGCACTCAGTGCGGGCCATCGAAAACCTGCAGGCCATGTACGGTTACTACATCGACAAGGGTCAGTGGCACAAAGCCGCCAGCCTCTTCAGCCGCGACGGGACCTATGAATCCGGCCAGAGCGGTGTGTACATCGGCACCGCCCATGTCGAGCGTGCCCTGTCCTTGATGGGGCCGCCGGGCCTGGCGCCGGGCCAGCTCAATAACTACGTGATGGTGCAGCCCATCATCAACGTGTCCGACGACAACCGCACCGCCAAGGCGCGCTGGCGCAGTGATGTGCAACTGGCGCGCGACGGGCACGGTCGCTGGGGGGGCGGTGTCTACGAGAACGAATACGTCAACGACAAGGGCACCTGGAAGTTCAGCAAGCTGCACTTTTACGTGACCTTCTGGGGGGACTACGACCAGGGATGGGCGGCCAAGCCCTATCCGATGGACCCACCCAGCACCACCAATCCGCCCGACCGGCCGCCGACGCTGGTCTATCAGTCGTTCCCGAAGCTGCAGATCGTGCCCTATCACTACAACAATCCCGTCAGCGGCAGACCCACGCCGGGCGAGCACGAGTAGCGTCATGCTGAAAAAGACAGTGATGGCATTCGTTTCGCTTTGGGCGGCGGCCGCCTATGCGCAGGGGAGCCAGGAGCTGCAGGGACTGGAGCAACAGCTCAACAGCCTCGGTGATCGCATCCAGCGCCTGCAGGATCTGACCGAGGTCGAGATCGTGCAGGATGCCTATGGCTATTACGTGGACAAGGCCCAGTGGCACTACCTGGCGGACCTGTTTGCGCCGGATGCGACCCTGGAAATCGGCGGCAAGGGTGTCTTCCTGGGCCGCGCCCGAGTCTTCGAATACATGCATGTCGGACTCGGTCCCATCGGCCCGCGCGATGGTTTGCTGATCGATCACCAGCAGTTCCAATGCCTGCCCACCATCAATCCCGACGGTGTGACCGCCGCCGTGCGCTGCATCGCCTTCGTGATGAGTTCAGGTGGCTGGGGCCACAATTACTACGAAGACAAATTCGTCAAGATCAACGGCGTGTGGCAGTTCCAGAAACTGCACGGCCCGTTCAACATGTATTCGGGCTACAAGGTCGGCTGGTTGGACAACACGATTCTGAACACCTATCCGGAGAAATGGCCGCCGTGGCCGGATCTGCCGCCCACGGTGATCTATCTGACGTTTCCGAACTACTACATCGAGCCCTATCACTATCCCAATCCGGTCACCGGCAGACCGATGCCGCCGCCCAGTCCGAGAGCGGGCGGCGAAGCCTTCGGACGGCCGCCGGCATCGCAGTAACACGATGATCCCGCTGCATTTTTAGCCTTCAGCCCGGCGCGGAAAAGCAGCGACGACGGGGACGGTGGCCTCGATCGACCCCAAGCCGGATAGACTGCGGGCCTATCAATCACGACAGGCAGGGGGACGTATGACAACGAAGGAGCCAGCCGGGCAGTCGGCGGAGATCGACTCGGCGATCAGTGATCGGCGCAGATTCCTCGGCGCGCTGGCCGCGGGCGCCGGTGCGGCGACGCTGCTCGCGGGCCTGGGCGCCAGCGCGCCGGCAGGCGCGCAACAGGCAGGCGGCCCACCGCCGGGGGCGCGGCCCCCGCCACCGCCGGAACCCAAACTCTCCCAGGCGCCGCCGCTGAGTGACCTCAAGGGCAAGACCGCCTACATCACCGCCTCATCCGATGGCATCGGGCTGGGCATCGCCCGGGCCTGTTCCAATGCCGGCATGAATGTCGTCATCGGCTATCGCAATGAGAAGCGCCTGGCTTTGGCTCTGCCGCTGTTTGCGAAGGACGCGCCGGTCTTCCCCGTCATGCACGATGTGGTGGGACGCGATGGCTGGGTCAAGCTGCTGGAGGCGGTGAAGGCCAAGTACGGCAAGCTGCATGTGGTGGTGAACAACGCCGGCATCAAGACGTTTGCCAAGGCGAGCGAGGCCACCGCCGCGGAGTGGCAGAACTCGATCGATGTGAACTTCGGTGCCATCTACAACAGCGTCTCGGTGATCCTGCCGCACATGAAGGAGCACAACGAAGGCGGTCACTTCGTCACCACGGCATCGATGAGTGGACTGCTGCCGGCGGTCACGGCAGGGGTCTATACCTCAACCAAGTTCGCGGCGGTCGCCATCATGGAAGCGCTGCGCATCGAACTGGAGGGGACCAACATCGGCACATCCGCGTTCTGTCCGGGCGGTGTCAGCACCGACAACCTGCCGCCAGGCTCGCGTCCACCTCCGCCCCCGGGGCCGGATGGCCGGCCGCGTCCAGCCTTTGGGGCGGGGCTGATGAGTCCGCTGGAGGCCGGCGAGCGCGTCGTGAACGGCATCCGCAACAATGATCTGTTCATCATCTCGCATACCGAGTTCAAGGACGGCATGGAAGAGCGCTTCAATGCCATCCTGCAGTCCTGCCCGGATGAGCCGGTGCCCCCGGAGCGTCTGCCGATCGAACTGCGGACCCGTCATACGGGCATCTATCCGCGCGAGATCGTGCACCGCTTCGAGAAGCGCACGTCCTACCGCACCTGAGCCGCCGGGGCGCCCCCGCGGCCATGCCGCGGGGGCCTATTGCGCCGCTGAGCCGCAGGCCGCCGCGCGGCCCAGCAGCAGGGTTCTTTCGCGGGCATTGTGCGTAAGCCCGGCCGCGCGGGAAAACTCCACCCGCGCCTCGGCGAAGCGACCGAGTTTTTCCAGCAGATCGCCGCGCACACTGGGCAGCAGGTGGTAATGCGCCAATTGGTTGCCAGTGGCGATTGCATCCACGATCTGCAGGCCCTGCGCCGGTCCATAGGCCATCGCGACGGCCACGGCACGGTTGAGCGCAACGACCGGCGAGGGTTGCAGCTGCAACAGCGCATCGTAGAGCGCCACGATCTGCGCCCAGTCGGTGTCCACGGCGCGCGCCGCCCGGGCATGACAAGCGGCGATCGCGGCTTGCAGGGTATAGGGGCCGGACGGACCGTCCAGCTGTTCGGCGCGCTCAAGGGCGTCCAGGCCGCGTCGTATCAGCAGATGATTCCAGCGGCCGCGGTTCTGCTCCAAGAGCAGGACCGGCTCACCGTTGGCAGCGGTGCGCGCGCCGATGCGCGAACTTTGAATTTCCATCAGGGCCACCAGGCCATGCACCTCGGCTTCGCGGGGCAAAAGCTGCGCCAGGATACGACCCAGACGCAGCGCCTCCTCGCACAAGGCAGGGCGCATCCAGTCCGCGCCGCCGGTGGCCGCATAGCCTTCATTGAACAGGAGGTAAATCACCTCCAGAATTGATGCCACTCGCGCGGTTCTTTCGGCCTCGCGCGGCACTTCGAAGGGCACATGCGCCTCGGATAGCGTGCGCTTGGCGCGCACGATGCGTTGGGCGATGGTGGGCTCGGGCACCAGAAATGCACGGGCGATCTCGGCCGTGCTCAGGCCCGCAAGCGTGCGCAGCGTCAAGGCGGTACGCGCTTCGGTGGCGAGCATCGGATGGCAGACAATGAACATCAGCCGCAGCAGATCATCGCCGATGTCATCATCGGCGGCCATGTCGGGTTGGGCGGGGGCCGTCCGACCGATGGGTGCCTCGTAGGCGATGGCATCGCTGTGGCGCTCGAGGAGCTTGCGACGGCGCAGTTCGTCCAGGGCACGATTCCTGGCGGTCGTCATCAGCCAGGCGGCGGGATTGTCCGGGATCCCCGCGCGCGGCCATTGTTCAAGCGCGCTCACCAGCGCGTCCTGGGCAAACTCCTCGGCCAGCCCGACCTGGCGCAGCATGCGAGTCAGCCTGGCGATGATCTTGGCCGACTCCATGCGCCAGACTGCCTCGATGGTGCGTTGAATCGGCGACTCAGTCATGGCCTGATTTTGCGCCATCGATCCGGTTGCGCAGCTGCGCATCGCGGGACTGCAGTTCGGGCGTGAACTCCGCACCAAAGTCGGCGGCTTCAAACAGCGGACGAATTTCGATCTCCGATTCCTCGGGCATGGGGTTCGGGCAGCGCTTTACCCATTCAATGGCCTCTTCGATCGACTTGACCTGCCAGAGCCAGAAACCTGCCACCAGTTCCTTGGTTTCGGTAAAGGGGCCGTCGGTGACAGTACGCTGGGCGCCATTGAACCTAACGCGCTTGCCGCGGCGGCTCGGATGCAGTCCTTCTCCGGCGAGCATCACGCCGGCCTTGACCAGTTCCTCGTTGAACCGGCCCATGGCCGTGAGCAGGGCCTCGCTGGGCATGATCCCCGCCTCGCTCGTGGGGGTCGCTTTCACCATTACCATGACTTTCATGCTGGTATCCTTTTAAAACAATGTGTTACGACTGTTCAGCAGTGGGTTCAAAAGCGGGCCCGACAGCCGACCCGTTGCAGAGTCGACGAACCGCGGCGGCTGATTTCGACACCGTTTGTGAAAAAAACTTTTGCCCGAACTTGCGGTTCGCCGGCAGCGGAACCGCGCCGCGCCCCTTGGAACTGGCGGCACAGGTTAGATATCCTGATTGTTGGTTTTTGCATTGAGAATCGACATCATGTCTGCACGTCCCGCCTGGCTGCCGCGCCCCCTGATCTGTGCCTGCCTGCTCCTGCTCACGCTGAATGCCTTCGCCAGTTCGGTGACCGGCCCGGTCGTGGTGCTGCCGAACAGCTTCTATCTGCAGCCCGACAAGGGCGGACAAACCAAGCTCGTCAAACATGACGGCAGCCGATTGCTTCCCGCCACCATCGTGGCCTATGCCGTCTCCGGCCAGTACGTCATCGGCGCCGAGGGTATGACGGTGCCTCCCAGCCATGAGATCACCAACGACCTTGACTTTACCGGGACGGCGGACACGCGCTACTTCATTCTTGACACCGTGAGCGGCAAGCTCGAGTCCGGCCTGAATGAGGCCGCATGGCGCCAGCGTCTCAAGGACCTCGGGCAGCGCAACGACGTGCATATCTACCCGCCCTTGCCCTGGCAGAACTGAGGCCGGCTTAAGGGCGGCCTGCCCGACGCCGCCAGGGTGACATGCTGGCGAACACCCCGTCGCGGTAGATCAGTGCGTGCACCAGCGCGGCCCCGAAGTGCGCGATGAAGGTCGCGAACAAGGCGTACGCCAGCAGCGTGTGGGTTTGGCGCAGCAGCGCGTACAGCGCGGCATCGTGCGGCAGTATGGGCGGCAGATGCACGGCACCCAGCAGCACCACCGGGTAGCGTTGTGCCGAAAGCATGCCCCAGCCCACCAGCGGCAGCAGGATCATCAGCGCATACAGCAGCCACTGCGAGGCCTTCGCGGCCAGACGTTCCAGCCGGCTCAGATGCGCCGGCAGGGCGGGGCCTGGGTTGCGCACACGGTTGATGAGCCGAATGATCACCAGCACCAGAATGGCGATCCCGAGCGGCCGGTGGATGGCGATGAGTCCGTGATAACGGGGCGACACCGTGGACACCATGCCGACACCGATGAACAGCATGGCCAGCACCAGCACCGCCATCAGCCAGTGCAGCAGGCGCGTGAGGGCGCTGAAGCGCGCGGCTGAGTTCATGGCGGGACTCCGTTCAGTACGGACGGCGTCTGCACCGCGCTCGGGGGCTTGCTCTCCCGCGACCGCAGGGTAAAGGAGCGCGCGTAGGTCGCCGAACGCGCGCTGAGCAGCGGATCGTCGGAGGGCTCGATGCCCGCGGGCAGTACCAGTGGATCGAAGTTGATATCCCGGCAGGCGCCCGTGTCCTCGCCCTGGGCGTGTTCGAGCGTGAGCGTGCCGACATCGACCTGGGGCCGCTCCACCGGCCAGGCAACGGTTGCGTCATTGGTGGGATCGCCCGGTTGCGCGAGGGTGATCATGAGATGCCATTGCAGGGGCCGGTGCTGCAGTTCGGCCATCACGGCATCAAACAGGTAGTTCGGGGAGCGTGCCCCGGTGTCGGCGGCATCATCGGCCGCGAACGGCTCATCCGGCACCATGGCCCAGCGCACGGCGCTCACCGAGCCGCCCGCCGCTACCAGCCGGAACGCATCGAGGCTGTTGAATCGGGAATTGGCAAAGCCGCTGGAGCTGACCTGGCTGCCGATGACCTCCAGGGCGCGCGCCGATTCCGGATGGGCGGCCAGGAACTGTGCCATGCGCGCCGGGTCCGGGCGGCCGGTCGCAGGATCCGGGCGCGTCGCCAGCAGCTGCTCGTAGAAAGCCTGCGGCGTGTTGACCGGGAAAACCGGTATGGCGTTCATGCCGGTGCGCCATTCCTCCCCGTCGGGCAGGCTGAAGCGCAGCGCGAGACTGCGCACTGCCCGGGAGGTGTCGGCCTGGAAGGGTTGTCCGCCCGCCAGCGCCAAGCGACCCACGACCGGTACCCGCCCCGTGGCGAACACCACCGCCTTTGAATATTGAGTTCCGGCGCCGTTGCTGTCGAAGAAGCCGGTGACGCACAAACCCTTGGCGTGATTGCGCCGGAATCCCGGGTGCTGGCCGTTGTCGGCCTCGAAGGCCCTGATCATGCGCGCCGGACCCAGGCGCTGTGGCGTGAGCCAGCCGCCGACATACGCAAAGGCGAGCGCCACGGCCGCCAGCAGCGCACCGATGAGGACAAATGCTGAGCGTTTCGACATCCGCCGGGATTCTAGAACCTATAATCACCCGGATGTTGCCCAGATTGCGCAAGGCGCTGCGCGCCGCGGCCGATCCGCGCAAGGCACCGGCCATGCAGGCGTATATGAAATCGGACATGCCCTATCACGGCGTACCGACGCCGCTGCTGCGCCAGCTGTGCCGTAGCACCTTTGCCCCGTTGCAGTTCACATCCGCCGCGCAGTGGCAGGATCTGGTGCTGGATCTGTGGCGCCGGGCAAAGTATCGCGAGGAGCGCTACGCGGCGATGTTTGTGGCCGGCGATGCGCGGGCCCTGCCGTTTCAGACTCCGGCGGCAATGAAGCTGTACGAGGAGCTGATCGTGACCGGGGCCTGGTGGGACTATGTGGATGACATCGCCGCGCACCGTGTCGGGCCGATATTGCGCGACTACCCCGCGCCGCTGCGGCGCAGGATGCTGGCCTGGAGCCGCTCGGATAACCTGTGGAAGCGCCGCACCTCGATCATCTGCCAGCTGGGGTTCAAGCAGGACACGGACCTGGAGTTGCTGTATGCCTGCATCGAGCCATCGCTTGATTCGCGGGAATTCTTCCTGCGCAAGGCGATCGGTTGGGCGCTGCGGCAGTACGCCCGGACCGACCCGGCCGAAGTCAAACGGTACGTACGGCGCAACCGTGAGCGCCTGAGCGGCCTGAGCCTGCGGGAAGCCCAGAAGCACCTGGGTTGAAGCGCACGGCTGTCATCCCGGCAGCCTCCGGGACGTTCCTTCAGGTGAGGTAACCGGTCCGCCCGATGCACCAGCACGCACTCAAGGGATTGTTGATGGCGGCCGCGCTGCTTGTCGCCGGCTGCGCCTCGGCGCCGCCGGGCGCGGCCCATGCGACCGGCTCCCCTGACATGGCGTGGCTGCAGCGCATGACCTTCGGGGTCAATTCAGGGGCGCTGGCCCAATACCAGAAGCTCGGGCGGGACGGCTACCTGGAGGAGCAGCTGCGCGCAGCCGACGAGCACCTGCCCGATGCCGTGGCCCATCAGATCGCCCAGCTGTCGATCGGCCAGGTCGATGCCGGACGGCTGTTCGTTGGCATCGCCATCGAGCAGAAGCGTATCAACGCCCTGGCGGATGGACCCGACAAGCAGGCCGCGCGCCAGAAGCTCAATGAACAGGGCAACCAGGCCGCCTACGAGGCGCGCCGTCGCGAGCTGTTGCGCGCCATCTATTCCCCGGCGCAGCTCAAAGAGCAGATGGTGTGGTTCTGGCTCAACCATTTCAGTGTCTTCGAGCAGAAGGCCAATGTGCGCTGGATGATCGCCGACTACAGCGAGCGGGCGATTCGGCCGCATGCGCTGGGCAAGTTCCGCGACCTGGTCATGGCGACGCTCGAACACCCGGCGATGCTGCAGTACCTGGACAACGCCCAGAATGCAGTCGGCCACATCAACGAGAACTATGCCCGCGAGCTCATGGAACTGCACACTCTGGGGGTCGACGCCGGTTACACCCAGAATGATGTCCAGGAGCTGGCGCGGGTGCTCACAGGAGTGGGCGTGGCGGGACCTGAGCCGCCGCACCTGCGGCCCGAGCTGCGCGGCCTGTATGTGCGCGAGGGCGCCTTCGAATTCAACCCGGCGCGCCACGACTTCGGCAGCAAGACACTGCTCGGTCATGCGCTGAGCCGCCACGGCTTCGCCGAGATCTCCGAGGCGGTGGACCTGCTGGTGCGACAGAGCGCCTGTGCGCGCTTCATTTCCCGCAAACTTGCCATCTACTTCGTCAGCGATGATCCGCCCCGGGCGCTGGTGGACAGGATGGCGCAGACCTTCCAGCAAACCGATGGCGATATCGCGGCGGTGCTGCGCACGCTCTTTACGTCCCGCGAACTGGCCGAACAGGCGGGCCGCAAGTTCAAGGATCCCATGCAGTATGTGGTGTCGGCGCTGCGCATGGCCTACGACACCCGGCCGATTGAAAACATGCACCCGGTGACCGGCTGGCTCGGCGCACTGGGCGAAGCGGAATTCGGTCATCAGACACCCGATGGCTACTCATTGCAGGACACCGCCTGGTCAAGTTCCGGCCAGATGAGCCGGCGCTTCGAGATCGCCCGCGCCATAGGCTCCGGCAGCGCCGGGCTGTTCGATCCGGAGGACGCCGGCACCAGGACCCTGGGTGGGTTTCCGCTGCTCACCACGCCGGTGTACTACAGCGTGGTGGCGCCGTTGCTGTCCGCGCCGACCCGGAACGCCTTGGAGACGGCGCGGTCACAACAGGAGTGGAACCTGTACCTGCTGGCTTCCCCCGATTTCAATTACCGCTGAGAATGAACCTGGAGCCAATGCCCATGGACCGCCGACATTTCCTGCGCACCGGGCTTGCCGCGGCACCCGCGCTCACGCTGGCCGGAAGGCTGTTTGCGGCACCTGCCGGCGGCCCGCGCTTTTTGTGTGTGTTCCTGCGCGGCGGCTACGATTGCGCGAACTTCCTCATTCCCTGGTCCAGCAGCTTCTATTACGAAAGCCGGCCGAAGCTTGGCATCGCGAAGCCGGACCCGGCGATTCTGGACGGTGCGCTGGCGCTGGATGCGGACTGGGCGCTGGCCCCGTCAGTGCGCGATTCCCTGGGGCCCCTGTACCAGCAGCGCCAGGTGCTGTTCGTGCCCTTCGCCGGCACCGACGATCTGTCACGCAGCCACTTCGAGACCCAGGACAGCATCGAGCTGGGGCAGCCGGTGCAGGGAGCGCGCAACTTCAACTCCGGTTTCCTGGCGCGGCTCGCAGGCACGTTGAGCGGCTCGGCACCCATCGCGTTCACGGACACCTTGCCGCTGGCGTTCAGGGGCGATGCCGGGATTGCGAGCATGTCCATGCAGCGCGTGGGCAAATCCCCGTTCGATGACATCCAGAGCGCGACGTTGCGCGGCATGTATGCGGGCAGTCATCTGGAAGCTGCGGTGACGGAGGGCCTGGAACTGCAACAGCAGATGGCCCAGGCGATGCAGGATGAAATGCAGGCGGCCAGCCGTGGTGCCATCACCACGAAGGGCTTCGAGCTCACCGCCGAGCGCATGGCGCGCCTGATGCGCAGCCAATATCGGCTGGGATTCGTGGATGTGGGCGGCTGGGATACCCATGTGAACGAGGGTGGCGCGCGCGGCGCGCTGGCGAGCAATCTGACGAGCCTCGCAGTGGGGCTTGGCACCTTCGCACAGTCCCTGGGGGAGGAGTGGAACAACACCGTCGTCTTCGTCCTGTCCGAGTTCGGCCGGACTTTTCGCGAAAACGGCAATGGCGGCACCGACCATGGTCATGGCAGTGTTTACTGGGTGCTCGGCGGCCGCATCAACGGCGGCCGCATTGCCGGAGAGCAGGTGCGGGTGGCGCGCGACACGCTGTTTCAGAACCGGGACTACCCGGTGCTCAATGACTACCGCGCGGTGCTGGCGGGACTCTTCAGCGGCATGTGGGCTCTGAGCCCGCAGCAGCTGGATGTCATCTTTCCCGGCAGCAGTGCCCAGGACCTCAAGCTGGTCTGAGGGCTGCGCCTCAACGCCGCGGCCCTGCCACATCACCCGGCTGGTCGTCGAAAATGCTGGCGGGTGCGCCCTGATTGCTCAGGATGGCCTTGCGACGCAGGAAGCGCATGACGGAATCCGGCCCGGTGCGTGAGCCACCCAATCCCGAGACACCGAAGCTGTGGGTGCCGATCTTGCGCAGCTTGGCAAAGGTCAGGAAGGTGTCCTGTACGAACACGCTGCCGGCATTGACCTGCTCGGCGATCCGCTGACCTTCCGCTTCGGTTCCCGTGATCACCGAGGCTGTGAGCCCGAACTCGGTGTCGTTGGCCAGCGCTATGGCATCTTCCACCGTGTTGAAGCGCATCACCGGCAGGATGGGCCCGAAGGTTTCCTCGCGCATCAGGCGCATGCCGTGATCCACCTCGGTCACGACGGTGGGACGCATGTACAGGCCGCCCCCCAGGGACTCGGTCACGCCACCGGTGAGGATCCTCGCTCCCCGGGCCACGGCATCGGCCAGATGCGCCTCGACGATCTCCGGCTGACGCACGAAGATGAACGGACCGATATGACCCTCCAGCGGATTGCGGTCATTCAGCGTCACCTGTTTCGCCTTGGCTACCAAGGCCTCGACGAAGCGGTCATGAATGGAGTGATGCACGTACACGCGCTCCACCGAGTAGCACACCTGGCCCGTGGCATAGACACCCCCGCGCAGCACCGCGGTGGTGGCGCGGTCGATGTCGGCGTCCGCGGTGACGATGGCGGGATCCTTGCCGCCAAGTTCCAGGAAGCAGGGGATCAGGCGCTGGGCGCAGGACAGTGCGACCTTGCGGCCGTTGGGAACGCTGCCGGTGAAGCACACCAGGTCCACGTTCGCCACCACATCCGCGCCGGTGCGGCCATCGCCCAGCACCACATCAAAGACTTCCGCCAGTTCGGGCACGCGCCTCACGGTATGCATGAGCGGCTCCACGAAACGCGGCGTCACCTCACTGGGCTTGAGCAGCACCGCCGAGCCTGCGAACAGCGCCGGCACCGCATCCAGCAGCGACAGCATCATCGGCGCATTCCAGGGGCTGATCACCCCGACCAGTGAATAGGGAACCAGCTGCGAGCGGATATTCACCGTGGGCATGGTCAGGGACTGACCGCTGACATGCGCCCGGGCCAGCACGCCTTCGACGTCCTCGCACCAGCCACTGATGTTGGCGACGGCGATGAAGGCTGTGAACTGGGAGGTATGGCAGCCGCCGGTATCGGCGCCGTCGGCCGCGCCGATGACCTTGGCATGGGCCAGCAGTTCGCCGATCCAGCGGCGCATGACGGCGATGCGCTCGGTGATGGGCCGTGCAGCCCAAATTTTCTGGTTGCGTCGCAGCCGTGCCGCCTTGTGGGCGATCTCCTCGGCGGTGGCCGCCGGAAAGGAAAACTCAGTATTCCCGGTGCGCGGATTGCGCACCGGAATCGCCCGACTTTCAGTATCTGCCATACATTCCTCGAAATGGGTCAACCGGCCTTGAAGCTCGGTGGCAGCGACGGCTTCGCCGCCGCGGGCCCACTGGGCCGACCGACCAGCTTAACCTCTCCCTTCCAGGGAATGTCCGCCTGCGCACGCCAGGCATTGATGAACAGGGTCTTGAACACCCAGCGTCCGCCGCGCTGTACGCACAGGTCCTCGCGGGTGCCGATGCCGAATACGAAATTGGTGGCGTAGTCGACATTGAACTGCATGATCTGGAAGAAACAGCGCACTTTGACGGCTTCGTCGGCCTGCCGCTCCATGATGTAGTGATTGAACAGATGCTGGCGGCCGAACCACCAGTGCTGGCGGTCATTCCACAGCTCACGCATGTTCGCCAGGATCGCCGCATGGCCTTTGACCTTGCCCTGCCACAGATGGTCGAATTCGGCATCCTCGGCGAAAGCCGAGAGCAGCATGTCGGCATCGGCCAGGTCCAGGCCCCAGGCATAACGCGCATAGGTCTCGATGATCGCGGCGCGATCGTCAGCGGATACAGCGGTCGGGTTGGCATGCGCCATGTTCAGCTCCTCGTGGCGAGCTTGTGCTTGAGAAATTCATAGATGCTCTGTTCGCTCATCTGCCCGGCATTGGCCAGTTCACCATTGCTGGTGGAGTACAGGACTTGGTTGTCCGCCCCCAGCACCACCAGGGCCGGGATGCCCTTGGCGATCGGGTTGCCGTAGCGGTTGGCGAGATACAGGTTCTTGTCGAAGTTGCCCACGTCGATTTTCACCACAGCGAATTTACCGTCGATGAGGTGCTGGCTGCTGCCGTGCATGGCCTGGTCCAGCGCCCGGCAGTCCGAACACCAGTTGGCGCCAAAGATCAGCAGTACATTCTTGTGAGCGAGCCGGGCCGCCGCCAGCGCATGCTGGATATCCCCGGCTGCGTCCGCTTTTTCATCGTAGGGCCACGGCGCGGCCACGGCGATCGTGGCCACCGCGGTTACAGCCAGAAGGAGCAGGAACCTGTTCATGGGCATCAATAGTATGCCAAGGTCCTTTGACCGGGCGGATCAGACGATGGATCTCTTTGTGTGCCAGTCACTTAAACCCAGTGCAATGGCCCCCGGGCGGGTAAGATTCCGACCCAGATCGCATTTGTGGCTGCGGCTCGGGGGGGAATCATGAGAGCGGACAAATCGGTATTGATGGCCGCGGCGGTGCTGTGTTGCGCCCTGGCCCAGGGGGCCTGGTCGCAGACGGCGGACGATTGCAGTCACCTGGCCAGCCTCAAGCTGGCCGATACCAGCGGCCTGACGGCAGTTGTGGTCGAAGGGCCCCGATTCACGCCACCGGCGCCGGCGACGCCACCGCCCGCCCCAGAGAATGCGCAGGAAGCCAAGGATCAGGCCGCCGCCAAAGCCGCCCAGGATGCGCTGCTGGGAAAGTTGCCAGCCTTCTGCCGGGTCAGCGGGGTGATCAAGCCGGCGGTGCGCTTCGAGGTGTGGCTGCCGATGCAGGACTGGAATGGCAAGTTCCAGGGTACGGGCAACGGCGGCTACAACGGCGCCATCGTCTATACCGCGCTGGCGACGGGGTTGCTCAAGCACTTCGCCACCGCCAATACCGACATGGGCCACGTGGCCACGACGCCTGATCCGGCCAGCTGGGCGCTGCATCACCCGGAACTGGTCAAAGACCAGGGTTACCGCGCGCAGCACGAGACCGCGGTCAAGGCCAAAGCAATCGTCGCGGCCTTCTACGCCAAGCCCCCCAGCCGTTCCTACTTTGTGGGCTGCTCTTCCGGTGGCTGGGAGGCGCTGACCGAAGCGCATCGCTACCCGCACGACTACGACGGCATCATCGCCGGCGCGCCGGCTTCGGAGGTCGTGCACCTGCACGCCGGCCAGTTATGGGGTTACCTGGCGGCTCAGCAGATTGCCGTCGAGAAGATCCCGATGATTTCCGCAGCCGTCATCGCCAAGTGCGACGCCAGGGACGGGGTCAAGGACGGGCTCATTTCCGATCCACTCGGCTGCGATTTCAAACCCCGGGAGCTGGCCTGCAAAGGCGCTCAGGATCCGCAGCATTGCCTGACGCCCAGCGAAGTCACGGCGCTCGAGCAGCTGTACGCCGGTGCCCATTATTCCAACGGCGAAGCCGTATATCCGGGATGGCCGCACGGGATGGAATTCGCGCTGCTTCAGGCGCGCAGCAATCGCGTCGCGGCGCTGGGTGCGAGCACTTTCCGCGACATGGTGTTCGAGGACCCGCAGTGGGACTTCCACACCATCAACTACGACCTGGATGTCAAAAAGGCGGACCAGAAAATCGGAGAGGTCATGAATGACGGCAGCACCGATCTGGCTGCCTTCCGCCGCGCCGGCGGCAAGTTGATCCTGTGGCATGGCTGGTCGGACCCGCTCATCAGCCCGCTGCACACCATTGCCTACTACAACAAACTGGCCGCGCATTTCGCACCCGCCAAGGGCATTGCCCAGGATGCCGCCTTGGCGCAGGTCGCGGACTTCGCGCGGCTGTTCCTGGCGCCCGGCGTCATGCACTGCGGCCGTGGTCCGGGGCCGGACACCTTTGATTCGGTGGCGGCACTGGATGCCTGGGTGGAGAAGGGCGTGGCGCCGGAGAGCATGGTTGCCAGTCACAAGACGGCCGGCAAGGTCGATCGCACCCGGCCGCTGTGTGCCTATCCGCACAAGGCCGTCTACGACGGCAAGGGCGACAGCAACGACGCGGCCAGCTTCAGCTGCCGATGATGCGCAACCTGGCGCTCCTTTGCGTGCTGACAGGCCTGCTGGGCGGCATGCCGGTGCTGCAGGCGCAGATGGTACCGGCGCAGGCGGTGGCCGCCGTTACGGCGCCCCCGCTGATGCCCGCGGCGGGCGCTGAGCACCCCGATGTCGTGATCGTGGAGTACATGGACTACAACTGCCCGTATTGCCGCGAGATGGCACCGGACCTGGACAAGCTGTTGCACAGCGATCCGCGCGTGCAGATTCTCTACAAGGAGTGGCCGATCCTGGGTGATACCTCCATCTATGCTGCGCGCGCGGCGCTCGCCGCCAGCTGGCAGGGAAAATATCTCATTGCGCACAATGCGCTGATTGGCGCCAGCCGCGGCCTGGAGCGGAACTCCGACGTGGATGCAGTACTGCGGGCGGCGGGGTTGGACCTGCGACGCCTGGATGCGGATCGCAAGGCCCATGCGGGCGAGATCGATGCGCTGTTGGCCCGCAGCGAGCGCGAGACGCATACGCTGGGGCTGCAGGGCACTCCGGGTCTGTTGGTGGGCCGTCATCTGCTCAGCAGTGCCCAGAGCTTGCCGCAGCTGCAACGACTGGTCGCCCAGTCCCGCAGCAGCGTCAGATAATCAGCTGCGTGGCCGTTTGGCTTCCGGCGTCGCTGCGCAGACGTCTTCGGGCAGCTCGTATCCCGGCCGCTTCACATACTCGGCCTGACCCGACCAGGCCTGCGTGAAAGTCTTCGGATCATCGATGGTGAAGCTCAGGTGCAGGTGCTTACCATCCTGACTCAACTGGTAGCGTTCGGTGAGATGCAGCGCCTCCGAGTGCGGCAGCCCGGCGTTGTCCAGCAGCGTGCTGTCATCGAAGCCGGCCGAGTCGATCACCAGCGCATTGCCATCCCACTTGCCCACGGAGTAGCCCAGGTAATGCGGATCAACGTCCGTGGGCAGCGGCTCATCCAGATACACGCGCCGCGGCAGGCGGTTGAGCTGGTGTACGAAGTAGACGACTTTGGGCTTCTGCAGGATCTCGAAGGGCTCCTTCATCAGCAACAGCCGCGGCAGGCCGGGTGGCAGGCAGCGGGTGAGGCCATCATAGGAATAGTCGCCCTTGCGGGCCGCTGCCAGATGCGCCTCGAAGACCACCTTGGCCTCCGCGGTCAGCGGCGGCGCGTGTCCGTCCACGGTCTTCAGCGCCCCCACATGAGTGGTCAGTAACCACACGCCGCTGAGGTCCGGCGGGTCAGCCAGCGCCGCAACGCTCAACGCACTCATGGCGAGGGCCGAGAGCATCACCTGCAGCGCTCTCATTTGGCCACCGTGACGCCATTCACCGGCGCATTGCGGTTGTTCTCCTCGCACACATATTCCTGCGGCCGGACATCCGGCCGCCAATGGTAGATGCGGCGGTAGCTGTACGGGTGCTCCAGCGTGACGGGGTCCTCGACCGTCATGATCAGTTCCAGGTTCTGGCCATTGTCGAGTTTCCGGAAGCGTTCAATCACATGTTCCTGGGTGGAATGACTGCTGCCCTCGTCGTCGATGAAGGTCTGGTCGTTCAGGCCGATGGTGTCGACCACCAGGGTGTCTCCCTCCCAGTGCCCGACCGAGTCTCCCAGGAAGGTAGGGGCGAGGTTCTTGGGATGATCACGGTTCAGCCAGATCCGCCGCAGGTTATGAGCCACCTCATGCAGGAAGGTGATGCGCTGCGGGGTCTGCACGATTTCGATGGGATAGGGGCTCTCCATGACGCGCGGCATGCCGTGGGGCAGGCACTGGGTGGAGGCATCGGCCTCCGGCGTGCCCCGGTTCTTGGCGCGGATGCGCCGCTCCAGAATGGCCATGTATTCGGGTTTCAGGGGCGGGGCGACGCCCGGTTCGGGCCCCAGCAGGTACTGGTAGCCCGACAGCCACCACACGCCATTCAGATCATGCGGATCCGGGTTTCCGGGAGGCGTGCCGGGGGGTGCCTTTTCGGCTCCGCGCAGGCCCGGTGTCAGCGCCAGGGTGGGATCGCCGCTGTCATGCAGCGTCCGCACCGGGGGCGCACTTCTGACCTGGGGTGGCGGCGTCGCCGGCGGCGTCGCCACGGGGGGCTCTGCCAGCGTCACAGAGGCGAAGAGAAGGGCGGCCAATACAAGCACGGGGTTTATGTATCTATGCACTGCCTTGCTCTGGGCCTTTGCCATAGGTCGGTGGAGGGTACAACGCAGGGGGCGATCATAGACGCGCAGCGGGATCCCGAACAGGGTCATTAACGGCGGTCAACGAAGCGTTAACGTCTTCGCACAAACGCAACATTGTTGACTGGCCAGCAAGGTAGCCATGCTTCGCTACCCGCGCGATGTGCACCGCATTGCTGGAATTAGCCCCCCGTAGCTGTTGTAATCTCAACCTGCATCCACCGCCTGGCCAGGTGGGTAAGCGGCGCCGGATCCTCGGCCCGGAGGGGCGACGGGATCCCGGGTGCAGATGCTCCCGGAAGGCTTATTTAGGGTGCTTTTTGACCTTACTGAACGGAAAGCAGGTGCGATCGCGGGCAGGGCGGATCCGGCCGGTACTGGGCCGGGTGCTGATCGCTGCGTTGCTGCCGCTGCCCGTGCTCGCCGGCCCCGCTACCTTGTCGGACGCTGCACAGCAGCATCTGGTGCAGCAATATTGCAGCGTCTGTCATAATTACGAGGATTACATCGGTGGGGTGGAGTTCGAGGTTTTCGACCCCTCCAAGGCCCACGAGGACGCCTCGCTCACCGAGCGCATGATCAAGAAACTGCGCGCCGGCATGATGCCGCCGGCCGGCAAGCCCCGTCCCGACCAGAGCACCCTGCAGGCCTTCGCCACCTCCCTGGAAAACGAAGTCGACGCCCACGCCAAGCCGAATCTGTCGATGCCGCGGCTGCATCGGCTGAACCGCACCGAATACCAGAACGCGGTACGCGACATTCTCGGCCTGGATATCGATGTGTCGCATTTGCTGCCCGCAGATGATGTCAGCCGCGGCTTCGACAATCAGGCCGGCACGCTGACCTTCTCGCCGGCGCTGCTGGACGCGTATCTGTCGGCGGCCGGTCAGATCAGCCGCACGGCGCTGGGCACGGCCACCGCGACCACCCAGGCCAACTACCGCGTCGCCGATGACACGACGCAGAACTATCACCTCGAGGGCCTGCCGTTCGGAACGCGCGGCGGCCTCGCGATCGATCACATTTTTCCGGCCGACGGCACCTATACCTTCAAGGTGTTCGCGGTGACGCTGGGCAACATGGGCAATTTCCGGCCCTTCGGCGACGTGCGCGGCGAGCAGCTGCTGGTCTATGTGGATGGCCGGCGTATCAGCAAGATCGACTGGGACAAGGCCTTGAGCGTGACCCGCGGCTTCGTGCCGGATGAGGAGGGCGCGGCCACGGGCCAGCTGAAGACCATCGACATCACGGTGCCGATGAAGGCCGGCCCGCACCATATCGGCGTGACCTTCCTGGCGACCAACTATGCGCCGGGACTGGACATGAACCACGCCTTCGACCGCAGCACCATCGAGACCGGTGGCATTCCGGGCTTCACGTTCTTCCCGCATATCGGCCGGGTGCGCATCGACGGACCCGCCCAGGCCAGCGTGGCGACGGACTCCCCGAGCCGCCACCGCATCATGAGCTGCACGCCCACGCCCGGCGCGCCGGAGCGCTGCGCGCGCCAGATCGCGGCGGCGCTCACGCATGCCGCCTATCGCGGTTATGCCACGGATGCCGACGTGAATACGGTGCTGCAGTTCTACACCAGCGGCCAGCGCAACGGCGGCTTTGACTCCGGCGTTGAAGCGATGGTGCAGCGGGTTCTGGTGGATCCGAAGTTCCTGATCCGCGTGGAGAGCGCACCGAGCACTCTCGCGCCGGGGGCGGCCTACCGGGTCAGCGACCTGGACCTGGCCGCGCGGCTGTCGTTCTTCCTGTGGAGCAGTGTCCCTGACGAGGAGCTGTTGCGCCTCGCGAATGCGGGACAGCTGGGCCAGGACCAGGTACTGCGGGCGCAGGTGCGGCGGATGCTGGCCGATCCGCGGGCGCAGGCGCTGACCACCAATTTCGCCGAGCAGTGGCTGGGCCTGCGTGCGCTGGCCAGTCACGAACCGCTGGTGGACGAGTTCCCGGATTTCGATGACAACCTGCGCCAGGCGTTCCGCAAGGAAGTGGAGCTGTTCTTCGCCAGCATGATCACGGAGAACCGCAGTGTGCTGGACCTGGTGAGCGCCAAATACACTTTCGTGAACGGGCGGCTGGCCCAGTTCTATGGCATTCCCGGCGTGCAGGGCAGCTTCTTCCGGCGCATTGAGCTGGATGACAGCCAGAGTGCGCGCTGGGGGCTGCTGGGCAAGGGGGCGCTGCTCACCATCAGCGCGCAACCCGGCCGCACCTCACCGGTGGTACGCGGCAACTGGGTGTTGCGCACCATGCTGGGCTCGCCTGCGCCGGATCCGCCGGCGGATGTGCCGCAACTGAAACCGCACCAGGTGGATCCAACCGGCAACGCTGCTCCGCCCTCGATGCGCGAACAGCTGGAGCAGCATCACGCCAATCCGGTGTGTGCCAGCTGCCACAAGATCATGGAGCCGATCGGCTTCGCCATGGAACCTTATGACGCGGTCGGGCACTGGCGAACGCAGGATGGCCCGCATCCCATCGATGCGCATGCCACGTTGTACGATGGCTCGCACGGCGACGGTCC
>Ga0210391_10000166_pt1 | contig 78765 bp, 66 predicted proteins | sample IncBWC12OmetaG_FD_160573 | JGI IMG/M metagenome (GOLD analysis project Ga0210391, IMG submission 160573) | Forest soil microbial communities from Barre Woods Harvard Forest LTER site, Petersham, Massachusetts, United States - Inc-BW-C-12-O ...
GGTGTTGTTCGCCACCGGCTTCGCGGTACTGTTCGTCGCGGGCGCGCGCATTCGCTACGTGCTGTTGCTGGTCGTCGCGGCCTCGCTGTCGTTCGCGGTGCTGGCGCTCACGTCGGCCTACCGCCTCAAACGCCTCACGGGATTCCTGCATCCCTGGGACGATCCCTTCAACGGCGGATTTCAATTGACGCAGTCGCTGATCGCCATCGGCCGGGGCGCGTGGTTCGGCGTCGGTCTCGGCAGCAGCGTGCAGAAATTGTTCTATTTGCCGGAGGCGCACACCGATTTCGTGTTCGCGGTGCTCGCGGAGGAGCTGGGGCTGGTCGGCGTGCTCGGCGTGATCGCGCTGTTCATGGCGCTGGTGTGGCGGGCATTTCAAATCTCGCGCATGGCGGCGCAGGCCGGCCTGCGATTCCAGTCCTACGTGGCGCTGGCCTTCGGCGTGTGGCTGGGTCTGCAGGCCATCGTGAACATCGGCGTCAACATGGGCGTGCTGCCGACCAAGGGCCTGACTCTGCCGCTCTTGAGCTACGGCCGCAGCAGCCTGCTGGTGAGCCTCGCGTGGCTCGGGGTGCTGCTGCGGATCTATCACGAGGTCAAGTGCAGTTCACGCTCGGCCGTGATGCGCATGCCGGGAGGTGTGCGATGAGCGGCGCCTCCGCGGTCGACGGCCCCGTGCTCATCATGGCGGGCGGCACCGGCGGCCACGTCTTTCCCGCGCTGGCCGTGGCCCGGGTGCTGCGCGACCGCGGGATCCCAGTGGTGTGGCTGGGAGTGCCCGGAAGCATGGAGTCGCGGCTGGTGCCGGCGAATGGATTTCCGATCGAGTGGGTGCGGGTGGGCGGCGTGCGCGGCAAGAGCATGAAGACCCGGCTGCTCGCGCCCGTGACTGTGGTCAGGGCGGTAATCCAGGCGTGGCGGGTCTTGCGCCGCGTTCGCCCGCGCGCCGTGCTCGGGTTGGGCGGCTACGTGAGCGGGCCCGGCGGCATCGCCGCGTGGCTGCTGCGGATTCCGCTGCTGATTCACGAACAAAACGCCATCGCCGGCATGACCAATCGGGTGCTCGCACACTTTGCCAGCCAGGTGCTGGAAGCGGTTCCCGGAAGTTTCCCGCCGAAGGTCGGGGCGCGCGCCCGAACCATCGGCAATCCGGTGCGCGCGGATATCGCGGCACTCCCGGCTCCCGACGTGCGCTTTGCGAATCGGGACAGCCGCTCCCGCCTGCTGATATTCGGCGGCAGCCAGGGTGCGCAGCGCTTGAACTCCGTGGTACCGCAGGCGTTGGCCGGCTTGAGCACCGAAATTCGGCCGCTGATCCGCCACCAAACCGGCGAGCGCGGACTCGAGGCGGCGCGTGCGGCCTACGCCCAAGCGCAGATCGAAGCCGAGGTGCTGCCCTTCATCGAGGACATGGCCGAGGCTTACGCATGGGCCGACCTTGCGGTGTGCCGCGCGGGCGCCATGACCGTCACCGAGCTGCAGGCCGCGGGCCTTGGCGCCATCTTCGTGCCCTTGCCCGTGGCCACCGACGATCATCAGACCCAGAACGCGGAGGTCTTGGTCCGAAGCGGGGCGGCGCGCGTCATTCAGGAGCGGGATCTCACGCCTGAGCGTTTGGGCGAGGCGATCGGCGAGCTCATCGCCCACCGCGGTCGCCTCCTCAAGATGGCGGAAGCCGCCCGCGGCTCGCGCATCATCGATGCGGCGGCACGGCTGGCGGACCTGTGCACGGCGGCCGGAGCGCACGCATGAACGAACGCCTGCGCACCCGCATCGACGATCGCATGCGGCGCATTCACAGCATTCACCTGGTCGGCATCGGCGGCAGCGGCATGGGCGGCATTGCCGAGGTGCTGCTCAATCTGGGCTATGTAGTGCAGGGCTCCGACCTCAAGGCCAACTCTGTCACGCAGCGTCTGGCCCGCCTGGGCGCGACGATTTTCATCGGCCACAGTGCCGAGCACCTGGGCGATGCCGACGTGGTGGTGGTGTCGAGCGCAGTCAACCGGTCCAATCCGGAAGTCGCCGCCGCGCTGGCGAAGCGCATCCCAGTGGTGCCGCGCGCGGAAATGCTGGGCGAGCTGATGCGCTTTCGCTATTCGATCGCGGTGGCCGGCACCCACGGCAAGACCACGACCACGAGTCTGGTCGCGAGCGTGCTCGCCGAGGGGGGCCTCGATCCCACTTTCGTCATCGGCGGCCGGCTGAAGAGCGCCGACAGCAACGCCAAACTGGGCGCCGGCCGGTATCTCGTGGCCGAAGCCGACGAGAGCGATGCCTCGTTCATGCACTTGCAGCCGATGATCGCCATCGTCACCAACATCGACAACGATCACCTGGCGACGCATGACGGCGACTTCGCCCGGCTCAAGCAGAGCTTCGTGGATTTCCTGCACAATCTGCCGTTCTACGGCCTCGCGGTGCTGTGCAGCGACGACGATGAAGTGCGCAGCATTCTCGAGAAGGTGGCGCGGCCGTTTCACACCTACGGATTCGCACCCGAGGCGGATATCCGCGCCGTCAACGTGGTGCGCGACGGCCTGCAATCACACTACCAGGCGCTGCGCCCGGGCCGGGAGCCGCTGCCCGTCACCGTGAATCTGCCCGGCCGTCACAATGTCCTCAATTCCCTGGCCGCGGTCGCGGTGGCGACCGAGCTCGAAGTTCCCGATGCCGCGATACAGCGGGCGCTGGCGCAGTTTCAGGGCATCGATCGGCGCCTGCAGCAGCTGGGAGAGATCCAATGGGCGGGCGGGCGGGCCCTCATCGTCGATGACTACGGTCATCATCCGACCGAAATCGCGGCGACCCTCGAGGCGGTGCGCCAGGGCTGGCCGACGCGGCGCCTGGTGCTCGCGTTCCAGCCGCACCGCTACAGCAGGACGCGCGATCTTCTGGACGACTTCGGGCGGACCTTGAGTGAATGCGACGTGCTGCTGGTCACCGAGGTGTATGCGGCCGGCGAAGCGCCGATCGCCGGCGCCGACGGCCGCGCGATCTGCCGCGCGGTGCGCACCCGCGGCTTGGTGGAGCCGGTATTCGTCGAGCGCGCCGACGATCTGGCCGACAGCCTGCGGGGCGTGGTGCACGATGGCGATGTGGTGCTGATCATGGGCGCCGGCAACATCGGCGCGGTCGCCCAGGATCTCAAGAGCCGCTTCGCGGCGGGAGCGGCGGCATGAGCGCGCAGCGGCTCACCGATCTGTCGCCCGAGTACGCGACCCGAGTGCTGCACGATGTGTCCATGGCGAAGCACACCTCGTGGCACGTGGGCGGTCCCGCGGATTATTTCTTCACCCCGCGCGACGTTACAGATCTTGCGGCCTTCGTGCGTCAATTGCCGCCGGAGGTGCCGATGCTGTGGATCGGCCTCGGCAGCAATCTCTTGGTTCGCGACGGCGGAATCCGCGGCGCCGTCATCTCCACGCACGGCGCGCTGGGCGCGCTCGAGCGCTTGAGCGCCACGCGCATCCGGGTCGAGGCGGGCGTGCCCTGCGCGCGCATCGCCCGGCAGTGCGTGAAATGGGGACTGGGACCTGCGGAGTTCTTTGCCGGCATTCCCGGCACCCTGGGCGGCGCGCTCGCCATGAATGCCGGCGCCTGGGGTGGAGAGACCTGGCGCCACGTACTCGAGGTCGACGTGCTCGACCGCCGCGGTGCGCGGCGTACGCGCAAGCCCGCCGAGTACCAGATCGGGTACCGCAGCGTGAAGGGGCCGGACAACGAGTGGTTCATCGGGGCGCAGCTGGAGTTCGAGCGTGCGCCGGGCGTCAGCACCGATGCCATCCGCGATCTGCTCGACAAGCGCAAGGAGACCCAGCCCATCGGCGAGTGGAGCTGCGGATCGGTATTCACCAATCCGCCGGGGGACCATGCGGCGCGGCTGATCGAAAGCGCCGGCCTCAAGGGGTTTCGCATCGGGGACGCATCGGTATCCGAGAAGCACGCCAATTTCATCATCAATCATGGGAATGCCCGCGCCGCCGATGTCGAGGCTCTCATCGAGCACGTGCGGCGCACGGTCGCACGGGTGCACGGCATCGATCTGCACACCGAAGTGCGCATCGTCGGGGTGCCGGCATGACCCTGTTGCAGACCAAGACGCATTTCCCGCGGGCGATCCGCGCCGCCGATTTCGGCAAGACGGCAGTACTCCTGGGAGGTGATTCGAGTGAACGCGAAATATCGTTGATCTCCGGCAATGCCGTGCTCGCCGCGCTGCAACGCCGTGGCGTCGACGCCCACGCCTTCGACCCGCAGGAGCGGCCGATCGCGGAGCTCAAGAGCGGGGGCTTCGCACGCGCATTCATCATCCTGCACGGGCCGGGTGGCGAGGATGGCGCGATGCAGGGCGCGCTCGAGTGGTTGGGCATTCCCTACACGGGCAGCGGCGTGCTCGCCTCGGCCCTGACCATGGATAAGCTCAAGACCAAGCGGGTCGTAGTCGGCGCGGGGTATGCCGCGCCCGACTATGCCGTGCTGTCGAGCACCAAGGATCTGCCCGTTGCGCTCGATCGCATCGGCCTGCCCATGATGGTGAAGCCCGCGTCTCAAGGGTCGAGCGTGGGCATCACCAAGGTCAAGAGCGCCGCGGATTTGGCCGCGGCGTACGCCGAGGCGCGGGCCGTCGACCCCATCGTGTTCGCGGAAGCCTTCATCGGCGGCGACGAATTCACGGTGGGCGTGCTCAAGGAATCGGCGTTGCCGTCGATCCGCATCCAGCCGGCGACGGAGTTCTACGACTACCAGGCAAAATACTTCCGCAACGATACGCAGTATCACTGCCCGAGCGGCATCGACGCCGACGCCGAGGCTGAACTACAGGCAGCGGCGCTTGCGGCCTTCCGCGTGACCGATTGCGCCGGCTGGGGCCGGGTCGACTTCATGCGCGATCCCGCCAGCGGCCAATTTTATTTCATCGAGATCAACACGACTCCGGGTATGACCGATCACAGCCTGGTGCCCATGGCGGCCCGCCAGTCCGGCATAGATTTCGAAGAGCTGGTGTGGCGGGTTCTCGAGACCAGCTTCTTGAGAGAACGCAAATGAACCTGACCGTGGGCATGCGCCGCAATCGATTCAAGAGCCCCGAGAAGGCACGCCGCCTCAACTGGAAGTGGCCTACATTCGTGGTTCAGTGGCGCAGCTACGCGCGCCGCGCCGCGCTGCTCGGGCTGCTGGTGGCGGGCCTTGGGGCACTGACCTGGGCGCTCGACCGGCCGCTGCGCGTCATATCGATGGACGGCAGCTTTCAGCGCGTCTCTCCCGGCCAGATCGAAAAGGCGGTGGCGCCGTTCAGCCAGACGGGCTTCATGTCGGCCGACCTCGACGCCATTCAGCGCGCGGTCGAGGCGCTGCCCTGGGTGGAGCACGCACGCATTCAGCGCCGCTGGCCCAACAGCCTGCACGTGACCGTGATCGAACAAACCGCGGCGGCGCGCTGGGGCGAGTCGGGCCTTTTGAATACCCGCGGTGAACTGTTCGTGAGGTCGGCGGCGCATGTTCCGGCGGAACTGCCGCGCTTGAGCGGCCCCGAGGGCTCCGAATCGCAGGTGGCGCAGCGCTACCTGGCGATCCAGGGACGCATGCTCGAGGCGGGCATGCGCATCGCGGCACTGCGCCTCGACGAGCGCGGCGCCTGGGAAATGGATCTCGACAGCGGGGTGACGGTTCGCCTGGGAAGACGCGACGTCGATGAACGCATCGATCGCTTCATCCGCACGGCGTCGCAAGTCATCTCGCATCGGCTGAATGAAATTACCTACGTCGACATGCGCTACTCCAATGGCTTCGCCATCGGTTGGCGCAATGCGGCGGCACCGGCATCGGTGCCGTCCAAACGCAGCGACGATACCGATGCCTGAAGGAACTCATCAAAGACATGGCTAAGCGTTCGGATCGAAATCTATTGGTGGGCCTGGACATCGGCACCAGCAAGGTCGTCGCCATCGTGGGCGAAATCAAGGCCGACGGTGCGTTGGAGATCATCGGCATCGGCAGCCATCCCTCGCGCGGCCTGAAGAAGGGCGTCGTGGTCAACATCGAATCGACGGTGCAGTCCATTCAGCGCGCCGTGGAGGAGGCCGAGCTGATGGCCGGCTGCGAGATACACTCGGTGTACGCCGGCATCGCCGGCAGCCACGTGCGCAGCCTCAATTCGCACGGCATCGTCGCCATCAAGGACAAAGAGGTGGTGCAGGGCGATGTCGAGCGCGTGATCGACGCCGCCAAGGCGGTCGCCATCCCCGCCGATCAGAAGATCCTGCACGTGCTGCCGCAGGAATACATCATCGACAGCCAGGAAGGCATCCGCGATCCGATCGGCATGTCGGGGGTGCGCCTCGAGGCCAAGGTGCACATCGTCACCGGCGCCGACAGCGCTGCGCAGAACATCGTCAAGTGCGTGCAGCGCTGCGGCCTTGCCGTCGACGACATCGTCCTGGAACAGCTCGCCTCGAGCTACGCGGTGCTCACCGAGGATGAAAAGGACCTGGGGGTGTGCGTGGTCGACATCGGCGGCGGCACCACCGACATCGCGGTATTCGGCGGCGGCGCGATCCGGCACACGGCGGTGATTCCGATTGCCGGCGACCAGGTGACCAACGACATCGCGGTGTCCATGCGCACGCCGACGCAGTACGCCGAGGACATCAAGATCAAGTACGCATGCGCCCTGTCGCAGCTTGCGAATCCCGACGAGACCATCGAAGTGCCGAGCGTGGGCGATCGCCCGCCGCGGCGTCTGGCGCGCCAGACTCTCGCCGAAATCGTCGAGCCGCGCTACGAGGAATTGTTCGGTTTGATCCGCGATGAATTGCGCCGCGCCGGATTGGAGGAGCAGGTGGCGACCGGCATCGTGCTCACGGGCGGCAGTTCCAAGATGGAAGGTGCCATCGAACTCGCCGAGGAAGTGTTCCACATGCCCGTGCGTCTCGGCGTGCCGCAGTACGTGAGCGGGTTGGTGGATGTGGTGAGCAATCCCATTCACGCCACGGGAGTGGGGCTGCTGCTGTACGCGAAGGGCAATCTCGAGGGGTCTAGTGCACGCGACGCGCCGCTGCTTGCGGGCGGCATGAAGAATGTTTTTGAGCGAATGAAGGCCTGGTTTGCTGGAAATTTTTGATAACAAACTGAAGGAGAACTGGAATGTTCGAACTGATGGATTCCTATAGTCAAAGCGCCGTCATCAAGGTGCTGGGCGTGGGCGGGGGCGGCGGCAACGCCGTCTCGCACATGGTCCAAGCCGGCCTCGAGGGCGTGGATTTCATATGCATCAACACCGATGCGCAGGCGCTGAAGCACTCGAAGGTGCGCACCGCCCTGCAGATCGGCTGCAACATCACCAAGGGGTTGGGGGCCGGCGCCGACCCGGAGGTCGGCCGTCAAGCGGCGATGGAGGATCGAGACCGCATCATCGAGCTCATCGAGGGCTGCGACATGCTGTTCATCACGGCCGGCATGGGCGGCGGCACCGGCACGGGCGCCGCGCCGGTGGTGGCGCAGGTCGCCAAGGAGCTCGGCATCCTGACGGTGGCCGTGGTCACCCGGCCATTCGAGATGGAAGGCAACAAGCGTTCGCGCGTGGCGGACCAAGGCATGCTGGAGCTGTCCAAGTATGTGGACTCCTTGATCACCATTCCGAACCAGAAGCTGTTGTCGGTGCTGGGCAGCAGCACGACGCTGCTCGACGCCTTCAAGGCGGCCAACACCGTGCTGCAGGGCGCGGTACAGGGCATCGCGGAACTCATCACGCGGCCGGGACTGATCAACGTCGACTTTGCCGATGTGCGCACGGTCATGTCCGAAACCGGGATGGCCATGATGGGATCGGGCAGCGCGGCCGGGGATGATCGGGCGCGCGAAGCGGCCGAGGCGGCCATTTCCAGTCCCCTGCTCGAGGACATCAATCTGTCGGGCGCTCAGGGCATCCTGGTCAATGTCACCGCAGGCATGGACTTGTCCATCGGTGAATTCCAGGAAGTGGGCAACGTCATCAAGCAATTCGCGTCTGACGACGCCACGGTGGTGGTGGGCACGGTGATCGATCCGGACATGGCCAACCAGATTCGGGTGACGGTCGTGGCCACGGGGTTGGGCAAGCCGGTCGCAGTGGCACGTCCGGCGGCACATCAGTCGCAGCAGGCGGCGGCGGCGATCGCACCACCGCTCACCATGCGGGTGGTGCGTCCCAAATCTCCCATGGCGCCGACGGATTACGCCATGCTGGACAAGCCGACGGTGCAGCGGCAACGCGCGGTGGGCGATGGTCTGCGCGCGGAGGTCGATTCGGAGGACTTGCTGGATATACCGGCGTTTTTACGCCGACAGGCGGACTAAGCAGTTCATCTTTGCATTAGTTGACACTCCAGGCTTTGGCGTCCTCGAGGCAGATCTCGAGGGCGCCGGTTTGGTTTGGTCCCTTTAGACCCGGGCCAACGGTGTGGTACCTTTGGCGTTATTAACTTAAGTCCGGTTTAGTTCTTATAAATGCTGAATCAGCGAACTCTGAAGAATTCGATTCGTGCCACCGGCGTGGGACTGCATACAGGCAAGAAGGTCCTGATGACCCTGCGCCCGGCCCTGCCGGACAGCGGCATCGTGTTTCGCCGCACGGATCTGGAACATCCGGTCGATATCAAGGCGCATGCCGAGAATGTCGGCGACACCACGATGGGCACCACCCTGCACAAGGGCGACGTCAAGGTGTCCACCGTCGAACATCTGCTGTCGGCCCTGGCCGGGTTGGGTATAGACAATGCCTTGGTCGAGGTGAGCTCGGGCGAAGTTCCCATCATGGACGGCAGCGCCGGGCCCTTCGTGTTCCTGCTGCAGTCGGCGGGCATCGAGGAACAGAAAGTTCCCAAGCGTTTCACGCGCATCCTCGAAAGCCTGCAGGTCGAGGACGGCGACAAGTGGGCGCGCTTCGACCCCTATGACGGTTTCAAGGTGAACTTCGAAATCGAATTCAATCACCCCACGTTCAAGAAGCACTCCCAGGTCGCGTCGATGGATTTCTCGACGACCTCGTTCCTGCGCGAGGTGAGCCGCGCGCGCACCTTCGGATTCATGCGCGACTTGGAAAGCCTCAGAGCGCGCAATCTGGCCCTCGGCGGCAATATGGATAACGCCATCGTGCTCGACGACTATCGGGTGCTGAACGAAGACGGCCTGCGCTACGAAGATGAATTCGTGAAGCACAAGATTCTCGACGCCATCGGCGATTTATACCTGCTGGGGCACAGCCTGATCGGCGAGTTCAGCGGCTACAAGTCGGGGCATGCGCTCAACAACAAGCTGCTGCGCACCCTGATCGGCACGCAAACGGCGTGGCAGGAAGTCACCTTCGAGAGTCTGGCGGACGCGCCGATTTCCTACGCTGCGGCGGCGGCGGCGAGAGCTTAAGCCCGACCTCGGACAAGTCCTCTGCTGCGCTGCGCCAACTCCTTCACGCAGGCGGCGGGACCACCCTGATCTTGACGCTGAGAATGGCGGTGCCCGTGATGCCAGCCACGTGCTTTCGGACCGATTCCGTCGAATACCGGAGACGCGAGGCCCACACCGCACCGACCACCCCGATGGTCAGCCGTCCCTGCTCGATGCCGGCACTGACGACCGCTTCACTTAAGCGGGCGGGCAGAACCGCCCGGACCTGCTCGAGGACGCGGGATCTTTCCTGCGACCGGGTTTTGAGCGCGGTGAGTTTGTTTCCAGTTCGTGACAGCAAGTCACTGACACGCCTAGGATTTTGCATGGCAACACGACAGTAGGGCATTGAAATAAATGGGAAAACCGTGCGGAAATCCTTGTTTTGGGTCAATTATCTGCATAGTCTACGGTCACCGCTCGGCGCATGGTCTCCAGCTTGGGTTAGACATAATGCACCGCTTTGAAGCACGATGACGGCGTTGGAAGCACAATCTGCATGAATGTCATTTTTGTCGGCCGTAAGTCGGGCCGGGTCAAACAAATCGATCTGCAGCACCCCATCGTCATGGTCGCTGCGGTGCTGTTGGTGATTGCTATCGTAGGCGGCGCCTTCTCGGTCGGAGTGGGTTTGGGGGCGCGCCATGGTAGATCCAATCCCATCGATCAGCTGGGCAATTGGTCGGCGGACCTGCTGCGCCAGCAAGCCCAAATCGAGGACGTCAAGCGAGTCCTGCAGGAAAAGGTCAATGCGCTCGCCATGCGCGTCGGCCAGATGAATGCCAATGTCATTCGGGTCAATGCCTTAGGCAAGCGCCTGACCCGCATGGCCAATATAGATGACGGCGAGTTCGACTTCGGCAACCCGCCCGCCCTCGGCGGCTCCGAGGCCGGTGCCGATGGGCAGCCGGCGCAAATTCCGAATCTCACCGCCATGGTCGATGATTTGCAGACGCAGTTATCCAGCCGCGAGCAGCAGCTGGGGGTGCTGGAGAACCTGATTCTGACGCGAGAGCTCAACAAGCAGGTTTACCCGGAAGGCCGGCCGGTGCAGGACGGCTGGATATCCTCGTATTTCGGCCGGCGCGCGGATCCTTTTACCGGTTATTCTGCGGTGCACAAGGGGCTGGATTTTGCCGGTCCCGAGGGCACCAAGGTGACCTCCGTGGCGGCGGGTCTGGTGACCTACGCGGGTGAACGTTCAGGTTACGGCGAGATGGTCGAGATCAATCATGGCAATGGATTGGCCACCCGCTACTGTCACAACGAAAAACTCCTGGTCAAGCAGGGCGACATGGTTCGCAAGGGTCAAGAGCTTGCGTTGATGGGCTCCACCGGCCGATCGACGGGGCCCCACCTGCACTTTGAGGTGCTGCGAAACGGCACGCAGGTCGATCCGCTGCGCTTCATCGGAGAGGATCGCTAAAAACCCCGTTCGGATCTGCAAGGCCGCCCCCGCGCGGCCCTGCGAAACGATTTCCCGCTCCTCCGGTCTATCCGTACAATACCCAGTTTTCTCAAGGACCCCCTCGCGTGTGGAAGCTTCTGACGCATGTATTTGGCAGCCGTAATCAGCGCCTGGTGAAGGAGCTGAGCCGCACGGTGGCGGCTGTGAACGCACTCGAATCGGGCCTCAGCGCTCTGCCGGACGCCCAATTTCCCGAGAAGACCCGGGAGCTCAAGGCCCGTTTCGCCGCCGGCACCCCGCTGAACGACCTCGTGCCCGAAGCCTTCGCCTTGGTGCGCGAGGCGTCGCGCCGCAAGCTCGGACTGCGTCACTTCGACGTGCAGCTGATCGGCGGGCTCGCGCTGCATCAGGGGAAGATCTCGGAAATGCGCACGGGCGAGGGCAAGACCCTGATGTCCACCCTGCCGGCCTATCTGAACGCGCTCACCGGCGAGGGCGTGCACGTCGTGACCGTCAACGAATATCTGGCGCAACGCGACGCGGACTGGATGGGCCCGGTATTCCGCTTTCTCGGCCTCGACGTGGGCGTGATCAAGAACGCCCAGTCCTCCGACGAGAAGCGCGCGGCCTACGCCTGCGACGTTACCTACGGCACCAACAACGAATTCGGCTTCGACTACCTGCGCGACAATCTGGCGTTTCGGCTCGAGGACCGCGTCCAGCGCAAGCTGTCCTTCGCCATCGTCGACGAGGTCGATTCGATCCTGATCGACGAAGCGCGAACGCCCTTGATCATCTCAGGGCCCGCGGAAGAGAGTACCGAGCTCTACATCAAGATCAATGCGCTGATCCCGCGGCTGACGCGGCAGAAGGTCGAGGACGGTCCCGGCGACTACGCGGTGGACGAGAAGACCAAGCAGGCGACGCTCACCGAAGACGGCCATCAGAAGGTCGAGGAATTGATGGCGGAGATCGGCCTGTTGCGCGACGGCGAGAGCCTGTACGACGCGACCAACATCCGTCTGATGCATCACTTGAATGCGGCGCTGCGCGCGCATGCCTTGTACAAGCGCGACGTGGAGTACATCGTGCGCCAGGGCGAAGTCATCATCGTCGATGAATTCACCGGCCGCACGATGCAGGGGCGGCGCTGGTCCGACGGGCTGCATCAGGCGGTCGAGGCCAAGGAGGGCGTCAAGGTTCGCGAGGAGAACCAAACCGTCGCCTCCATCACGTTCCAGAATTACTTCCGGCTGTACGCGAAATTGTCCGGCATGACGGGCACCGCGGATACCGAGGCCTTCGAGTTCCAGCAGATCTACGGCCTCGAAGTGGTGGTGATCCCCACGCACAAACCGATGATCCGCACCGACAAGTCCGACCTGGTGTTTCTCTCCGAGCACGACAAGTTCCAGGCCATCCTCGAGGACATCCAGGATTGCGTGAAGCGCGGCCAGCCGGTGCTGGTGGGCACAACGTCGATCGAGACCTCGGAGCGGCTCGCGAAACTCCTGCAGGGCGCGAAGATCCCCCACGAAGTGCTCAACGCCAAGCAGCATGAACGTGAAGCGCACATCGTGGCCGAGGCCGGCAGGCCCGGCTCGATCACCATCGCCACCAACATGGCGGGCCGGGGCACCGACATCGTGCTGGGCGGAAGTCCGCAGACGCAGATCGACGCCATCGAAAGCCCGAACGAGACCGAACTCAAGCAGATTCACGACGACTGGCGCAAGCGTCACGAGCAGGTGCTGGCCGCGGGCGGGCTGCACATCGTCGGCACCGAGCGCCATGAATCGCGGCGTATCGACAATCAGTTGCGCGGCCGATCCGGCCGCCAGGGCGATCCGGGCTCGAGCCGCTTTTACCTGTCCCTCGAAGACAACCTGATGCGCATCTTCGGCGATCCGACGCGCATGAAGGCGCTCATGACCCGGGTGGGCATGAAGGCCGGGGAGGCGATCGAAAGCGGCATGCTGACCCGGCAAATCGAGCGCGCGCAGCGGCGGGTCGAGCAGCACAACTTCGACGCCCGCAAGCAATTGCTGGAATACGACGACGTGGCGAACGATCAGCGGCGCGTGATCTACCAGCAGCGCACCGATCTCATGAGCGCCGAGGACGTGGCCGAGGCCGTGAAGGGCATCCGCGAGGACGTGGTCGCGCAGCTGGTCGATCAATACGTGCCGGGCGGAGCGCCCGAGGAGCAGTGGGACGCGCCCGGATTGATCCAGTCAATCGAGCGCGACTTCGGCCCATCGCTGCCGATCGACGAATGGATCAAGGCTGAAGAGGCCGGCGACGGTTCGGGACTGCGCAACAAGATCGTCGCGGCTCTCGAGGAGTCCTACGGCCAGAAAGAGACCAGCGTCGGCACCCAGGTCATGCGCTACATCGAGAAAGAGGTGATGCTGCGCACGCTCGACCAGCACTGGCGCGAACATCTGGCGGCCATGGATTACATGCGGCAGGGCATCTTCCTGCGCAGCTACGCCCAGAAAAACCCGAAGCAGGAATACAAACGCGAAGCCTTCGAATTGTTCTCCGCGATGTTGGATCGCATCAAATTCGATACGCTCACGACGGTTTCAAAGATCCAGGTGCGCAGCCAGGCCGAGATCGAACGCGAGGAACTCGAGCGGCAGCAGCGCCTCGCCCGGGCGCTGCGCGCGCAGCACGCCGAAGCGGTGTCACCGATTCAGACGCTGCCCGGCCCCGGCTCCGGCGACGGAGGGGGAGGCGGGAGCGACTCGGCGCCGCCTTCCGGCAATGTCATGGAAATCGAGCCGCGTTCCGTCCCTGAGAGCGCCGCGCCCTTCGTGCGTCCGATGCCCAAAGTCGGGCGCAACGAACCCTGTCCCTGCGGATCCGGCCGCAAGTACAAGCATTGTCACGGCACCCTGCAGCAAGCGAGCGGTTGATTCACGTCGTTGCGGCGGTGGTGATCGACGCGCAGGGCCGCGTGCTGATCGCGCAGCGACCGAAGAAAAAGCACCTGGCGGGCGGCTGGGAGTTCCCAGGCGGGAAGCTCGAGGCGGGCGAGGAACGCCTGGCGGGACTCGCGAGGGAACTGCGCGAGGAAATCGGCATCGCCATTGCGGCGCCCCGGCCGCTGATCCGCGTGCGTCACGCCTATCCGACGCGAGAGATCCTTCTCGACGTCTGGGTGGTCCGCCGCTATAGCGGCGAACCCCGGGGCCTCGAAGGCCAGGCCTTGCGCTGGTGCCCCCAGCAGGATTTGGCCTCGGCCGATCTGCTGCCGGCGGATGAGCCCGTCGTCGCGGCCCTGCGGTTGCCGGAGCGTTTGAAGCAGGTGTTCACCGCTTGGTACGGCATCACCGACTTAAGTTCGCTGCGGGAATCCACCCATCACGGCCGCCTGCGCGGCGTGTTCGTCGAAGGCATCGAAGATGGAGCGGCGGCGGTGCGGCTCGGGGCGGATTTTCTGGCGCTGAGAGATGTGCTGGCGGGCGCAGATCTCAGCGCGCTGTGCGAGGGCGTTCCCGTGCCGGTCTATGCGCGCGGCATCGGGCTCGAGCAGGCCTGGGCGCTGGGGGCGAGCGGGTTGAATGAGATCGGGGAGTAGCGTACGCGATTGGATGCACCTCCAAGACCTATCTGAAGCAAAACTTCGGAATTACGCCATACTTGCCCATGACGTCTTGCGATCGTACGACCTCGCACATGTGGTGCTGTCGGCGCTCGACAGTAAGGCGGGAGGACGTCGCGCCGCTGATTATTTGCAGCGGCTCGTGAAAGGCAATTCTTCAAGCTGAAGGCCTATCCAAGGACTCCTCATTTACAACCGCCTCAGCCTATAGCACACCTCGAACAATTGTGTGACTCCGCGCGCGCGCAACCGCGGTTCGTTCGCCAAGACGTCCTCCCTGGAAAGCAGCTGAATGGTGTGATTGTGGGCGTATAAGCGGTCGACTTCACCCGCGTCCACGGAGAAGGGCGGCCCCGCCATTTGCGATTGCGCGTATTCCATGGTGACCAACAGGGTTTGCGTCCCGGGCCCGGTCAGCGCACTAATGTGCGCGACATAGCCTGCGCGCAGCTCCGGCGCCCAGGAGATGAGCGCTGCGCGATCGAATACGGCGGAGACGGGGCCGAGCAGTTCCGGTGTGAGCGCGAAGAAATCGCCGCGGTACAGCCGTAGGTTCGGAGCTTCGTAGACGTCGAAATGTTCGAGCATGCGGCGCCGCGCGGGAATGCCTTGCTCCATGCAGAACGATTCCAACGCCACCGCGGACAGTTCGACACCCGTCACCGAATCATGGTGCTCTTGCAGCCACAGCAGGTCGAGGCTCTTGCCGCACAGAGGAACGAACACGCGGCTGCCGCCGGCGAGACCAAGATCCGGCCAATATCTCTTGAGATGCCGATCGACCGCGGACTGATGAAAACCTATCTGGCCGATTTGCCAGCGCTTGTGCCAGAACTCAGGCTGCAAGGTTCAGGGTTCCTCGGACGAATCCGCCGGCAGTTCCCCGTCGGCGCCCGCCGAGTCGTCGGGAATTCTGTGCTGTTCGCTGAACCAGGCGCCGAGATCGATGAGTCGGCAGCGTTCACTGCAGAAGGGTCGATAAACCGACTCAGCCGACCATTCTACCGGCCGCTTGCAGGTTGGACATTTAACGACCGTCGCCACTGCCCTGATTCAACCGCAACAAGTCAGATGAAACGGCACATCCACTTCGACGTGTACGGGACGGCTGGTGGCATCCAACCAGCTCAGGAATCGAATGGTGCATCGATGTTGGCTGCCGCTGATCTCGGGAAACAAGTCGGCGTCCGCGGGCAGGGTGACGCGAACCAATTGGCATGGGTTCTCACGATCGAACGTCAATTGAAAAATTCCGCCGGCCGCGACCTCCGATTTGCGCTTGGCATTTTGCCGCGTCAGCCAGAGCAACTCCGCGATGCTGTCGCACAGCGGTCTGATCAGCGCGAGCCACGAGGCGAACTCCGCCGCGCGCACCTCGGCGGGACGATTGAGCCAGTAGGAGTAGTCGGGCAAGTCAAAGTCGCAGGTACCGCCGGGAATGGCGCTGCGATGCTTGATGGCGCTCAAGAACTCGGAGTCGCGCAAAGGCCCCATGTAGTTGCCGCCGATCGTCGACAGGTCGTTGCGCAAATTGATGAGGTTCGACATGAGCGATTTGAGCCGGCCGGGGTCGACCCCCGTCTTTGATTGATACTCCTTGAGTACGTTCACATGTCGTTCGAGCTCTTTCAGGACCTCACTGCGAGAGTCGCCGCGCGCGGTGATGGCCAGGATCTCGAGCAGGCTCGCGACCGCCGCGCGCGAACTCCAAGGATTGGGTGACTCGCTGTGATACGAAGCCTGGGTATAGAGAAATTCCAGGCGCAGGAAGGTTCGCATGCGCTCATTCAGCGGCTGCTCGTAAACGATCGGGGCGGCTTCGGGCGCCGCCTGGGTCTCTGGATCGGGGTGAGAGTTCATCCGCCTATTCTGAGCTAACCCAAGCCCCAGGGTAAACCTCGTGTTTAGGGAGAATCGCGCTCTGAAACCCCTTCTGCGGCCAGGCGCAGGTACTTCTCATGCAGGCGATCCACCGCCTGTCGCAGATCGGTGACGGTTCCGCTGTTCAAAAGCACGTCATCGGCGGCAGCCAGGCGAGCGGCGCGGCTTGCCTGAGATGCCAGGATGGCGCCAGCCTGATCGAGCGAGCCGCCGTCGCGCGCTTGCACCCGCCGCAGCTGCGCCGCTTCATCCGCGTCGACCACCAAAATACGATCCACACGACCGGGCGAGCCGCTTTCTACGAGCAGCGGTATGACCATGACCACGTAGGGGCCGGCAGCCGCCGCGGCGCTTTGTTCCATAGCTTCTCTGATCAGCGGGTGAAGAATGGCCTCGAGGTCTTGTCGTGCCGCCGGATCGGCGAAGATCAGCTGCCGCAGCGCTCGCCGATCAAGTTCATCGTTCCCGGCAACGACGCTGGGACCGAACCGCTCGATGACCTGTACAAGCCCCGGCGTGCCTGGCGCGACGACGTCCCGGGCCGCCACATCGGCATCGACGACCGAAGCACCCAATTCTGCGAATCGCTGGGCAACCGTGCTCTTGCCGCTGGCGATGCCGCCGGTGAGGCCGATGCGCAGGCGGCGACCCATGGCCTAGTGCTTGAAGCCGGAGACGCGCAAATAGCTGTCGACCAGCACATCGCCGTACATCATGGCAAGCCAGCCGGCGGCCGCGAGGTAGGGCCCGAATGGCATGGGGGCGCTGCGATCGCGCCCGCGCAGGACGATCATCAGTATCCCGAGTACGGCGCCAGTGGCCGCCGACAGCAGGATCACCAGTGGCAGGAGCTTCCACCCCAACCAGGCGCCCAAGGCCGCAAAAAGCTTGAAGTCCCCAAAGCCCATGCCTTCCTTGCCGGTGATCAGGCGGAATGCGTGGAAGACTAGCCAGAGGGACACATACCCCGAGGCCGCACCGATGATGGCGTCGTGCGCGGACACGGGAATAGCGGCGCCTGTCGCCGGGCCCGCCACGACCGCCGCCAGCAGGCCGGCCCACATGAGCGGCAGCGTAATGCCGTCGGGCAGCAGCTGATGATCGACATCGATGCCCGTGAGTGCAATCAAACTCCAGGTGACCAGCAGCCCGCAGGCGGCCGCGGCGCCGAAACCGAAGTGCCAGGCGACCCAGGCCGACAGCAGCCCGGTCGCGAGCTCGACCAGGGGATAGCGCACGGAGATCCTGGCCTTGCACGAGGCGCAGCGTCCGCGCAGCACCAGCCAGCTCACCACCGGGATGTTCTGCCAGGCCTTGATGGGCGCCTTGCATGCGGGGCAGGCGGAGCCGGGGGTACTCAGTGTCAATGGTCTGGGTGCTGCCCCGTCCGTTGACGCTGCCGCCTCGACGTTGGCAGCGGCCGACAGTACCTCTGCCGCTTGGGCGCGCCAATCGCGCTCGAGCATAATGGGCAGACGGTAAATGACGACGTTGAGAAAGCTGCCGACGACGAGGCTCAGTATGAACACCGACCCGGCAAACAATGGGAGATTGCCGGAATAGACCGCGGCGAGATCGTTCAGCATGGGCTAAACAAGTGTCTCGTCCGCGCGGTCGGAGACCGGGCTAAATTGCGGCGCCGAGTTTGAATATGGGCAGGTACATTGCGATGACCATTCCGCCGACCAGCACGCCTAGAATCGCCATGATCATAGGCTCGAGTAAGCTGGACATGCTGTCCACCGCATTATCGACTTCAGCTTCGAAGAACTCGGCCACTTTGCCCGACATGGTGTCCAGCGAGCCGGATTCTTCGCCAACCGCAATCATTTGCACCACCATATTTGGGAACAGCCCGGTGTTCTCCATGGCTCGCTGCAGCCGCTGGCCCGTGGCGACCTCGTCCTTCATGCGCAAAGTCGCTTCTTCGTAGGCCACATTGCCGGTCGCGCCGGCCACGGATTGCATTGCCTCGACCAACGGTACACCGGCCGCAAACATGGTCGACAGCGTTCGCGCAAAGCGTGCAATCGCGGCCTTCACCAGAATGGGACCAATGATGGGAAATTTCAGCATTGCGCGATCTATCTCGCGGCGCATGTTTCTCGAACGCTTATGGAAGTACATGAACGCGTAAATGGCGCCGCCCGCCACCAAGAAGACCAACCAGCCCCGGTGCTGCATGAACTTCGACAAATTGACGACCATCTGCGTGAATGCCGGCAGATCCGCGCCGAAGTTCTTGAACAGTTCTTCGAACTGCGGGATGACGAAAACCAACAATACGCAGCTTACTATGACGGCGACGATCAATACGGCCGCGGGATAGAACAGCGCCTTCTTGATTTTCTTCTTCAGTGCCTCGGTCTTTTCCTTGTACGTTGCAATCTTGTCCAGAAGGGTTTCCAGTGCGCCGGCTTGCTCGCCCGCCTGGACCAGATTGACGAAGAGGTCGTCGAAGTACAGGGGATGCTTTGCGAGCGATTCGTGCAACGTGCTGCCGCCTTCGATATTGGCTTTTACGTCGAGCACCAGTTTCTGCATGGCCGGCTTTTCGTGACCATTGCCGATGATTTCGAAGGCTTGCACCATGGGGATACCGGCCGACATCATGGTGGCGAGCTGACGCGCGAACACCGCGATGTCAATCGGCTGAACCTTGCCGCCGGATCGAAACGCCTTGCTGGGGGTTTTTACCCGTGTCGCGGCGACGCCTTGGCGTCGCAGGTCGGCTCGCAGCGCTGCTTCGTTCGCTGCAAGCGACTTGCCGCGCACAGTCTTGCCGCGTTTGTCTTTGCCTTCCCACAAGAACTGGGTTTCTTTCTTGCTTGCGGTTGCCGATATCGCCATAAATCGATCCTTACGGTTACCTGCTAATCAATGGTGACGTTGTTGACTTCTTCCAAGCTCGTCACGCCGTCTCTCACTTTCTTCAAACCCGAACGACGCAGATTCCAAATGCCGTCCTTGGTGGCTTGGTCGTTGATATCTATGGCACCGCCGCCTTGCATGATGATGCGTCCGATTTGTTCCGTGACCGGCATCACCTGATAGATGCCCATGCGGCCTTTGTAGCCGTCCGTGCATTGTCCGCAGCCAACCGCCCTGAACACTCTAAATCCGCTCTCGATGTCGGCGGACTCAAAACCCTCCTTCGTCAAGGCTTCCGACGGGATATCGATCGGCTGCTTGCAGTTATTGCACAGCTTACGCGCCAAGCGCTGCGCAATAATGAGACTGACCGACGTGGCGATCGCATAGGGCTTGACGCCCATGTCGACCAATCGCGTCAGCGTTTGAGGCGCGTCATTCGTGTGCAAGGTTGACAGCACCAAGTGCCCGGTTTGAGCTGCCTTGATCGCAATTTCGGCGGTTTCCAAATCGCGAATTTCGCCCACCATGATGACGTCGGGGTCTTGCCGCAGAAAGGCGCGCAGTGCCGACGCGAACGTAAGGCCCACCTTATTGTTGACGTTCACCTGATTGATGCCAGGCAGATTGATTTCGGCAGGATCCTCGGCGGTCGAGATATTGCAATCTTCGGTGTTCAAGATATTGAGGCCGGTGTACAGCGACACGGTCTTACCGCTGCCCGTGGGGCCCGTGACCAAGATCATTCCCTGCGGCTTGCCTAGATATTTGAGGTAAAGCTCGCGTTGGAGCGGCTCGTAGCCCAGTGCATCGATGCCGAGCATCGCGCTGGAGGGATCGAGAATACGCGTGACGACTTTCTCGCCGAACAGCGTCGGACAGGTACTGACGCGAAAATCGATGGCTCGATTCTTTGACAGGCGCATTTTAATGCGGCCGTCCTGAGGCACGCGGCGTTCCGCGATATCGAGCCGTGCCATCACTTTGAGGCGTGCGACGATTTTTACCGCCAGCTGTACCGGCGGTACAGCGACTTCCTTGAGAACGCCGTCCAACCGCGTTCGGATGCGGAACAACTTTTCATAAGGCTCGAAGTGAATGTCCGATGCGCCCTTCTTGATTGCGTCGAGCAGAATCTTATTGACGAAGCGTACGATCGGGGCGTCTTCGACATCGTCGCGGCCCAGCGCTTCCGCGTTGGGATCCTCGTCCCCGCCCGTGACCTCGAGATTCTCGAGGTCGAAATCATCATCGGTCAGGTTCGGCATGACCGCTTCGGCCTGGTCCATGGCCTTGCCGACGGCCATTTGCAGCTTGTCGTCCTCGACCACGACGAACTCGATGCTCATCGAAGTCTGGAAGCGAATCTCATCCAGCGCATGCAGATTGGTCGGATCGGCGACTGCCAAGAACAAGCGCTTGCCGCGCTTCATCAGCGGCAATACTCGGTGCTTCTGCAGCAGCTTGTCGCTCACCGCACGAACCGCGTCCATATCGGCCGCAACCGCATCTAGGTCGAGCAAGGGCACGCCGAATTCGTTGGAGGCGGATATGGCAATATCACGGGCCGTCGCCAGGTTTGAGGTGACGAGATGGGTGACCAGACTGAGACGCTTTTCCTTCGACCGGACAATGGCGTCCTGCATGGCCTGTTCGTCCAACAGCCCGTCCTGGACCAAGCGCTGTGCAAGGCCGCCCAGTGCCACGCGATTAGTGCCGCCAACCGCCGCTATTGCGTTGTCATTCATGGACTTAGACTAAACCCCACGTCGTCGCCCCTAGTCTACTATTGGTAGCTAGCTGAGCAATTGTCAAATCATCTGTGGATAGTCGCACATTGGCGCCCCCTCTCTCGTGACTTTGATCGCAGAATCCCCGGTTCAGGCGCCGTGGAGAAGCGCGCATTGCGGGGTGGTAAATCGAGGCGGAGATTATGAAAAGAAGAAGCCCCTCGAGGGAGGGGCTTCCATGAGCTTGATTGGGAAATCTAGCTCGTTACTTGCACTGCGTGGGGACGTACTTTGCCGGCATCGGAAGGACCGCGGCCACCGCGATGGGTAAGCCATTGGCCGTTGCCGTGGCGTTGGTCGCCGAGGCGCAGGCCCAGTCAATGTTGCCCGGGGTGCTGTCCGCCAGCGGAAGCTTATTGACGAACGGCTGCAGGACTATGGTGTTGGCAGCCGGCAGCTGCGATATACCGGTGGCGGTATTGTTGTAGGTCACCGTGATAATGCCCGTGCCCGCCGCGATCGTAATGTTGGTCACGTACTTGGTCGGTACGAAGCCGACGGTCCAGGACAGCGCGGCAGCGTTCAATCCAGCAAGGCCGCCGGACTGAAAACCTTCAGAGATGGTCGTCTCAGCGGCTCCCGCCAAATTGATGCCTTCCGTGACCTTCGAGCGAACCGTGTAGTCCGTATAAGCCGGGATCGCGATCGCCGCCAAGATACCGATGATGGCTACCACGATCATCAATTCGATGAGCGTGAAACCCTGTTGAATTTGCTTGCGCATTTCGACTCCTAAGATAAATAAATGAAAAGACGCTGATGGTGAAACAACGGCTGGGCCGGTGATGCTAGATGAGCAAGCGGTGTGCCAACATTCGATGGACGGATGTAAGTCATTGATATCACGATATTCGTTAGCATTTTCGCTGAACGATATTGCATAATTCAGTCGTCTTTTGGCGCCAGTGAGTGGCGTGCCGTGTCAACTAGTGACAAATCTTGTCAATGCCGGCGCTCCAGGGGCGGGTCAACGGGTCGACTCCTTTAGATCCAGCAGCGGACCGATGAATTTCTCGTAGTTGCGCCAGCGCTGCACGGAGCTCTGGTAAATTCTTTGCCTTACCTGCCAGAAGCTGGCGGTAGCGACCGCACGTTCGGTCCTTTGGAATTCGAGGCACCGCTCATCCCATTCGAGACCGAGAAAATCCAGGATTTTGCGGGTCCATCCCGCCTGATCAGCCACCAATTCCTCGTACGGCACGTCCAACATCGCTCCCGGCGGAAGCACGGCACGCCAATGCGTGATGATCCGCCGGTGCTCACGGAAGTAGCTCGCCAAGTCTTGCAAATCCAGGGTGAAATTCAAGGATAAGGGGAATTTCTGAAAATAACATGACAGGCAGGTGTCGATCGGATCACGTTGCATGTAGATGATTCGAGCCTTCGGAAAAACCGAGTGAATGACCCCCAGATAGTCGGAGTTGACCGGAGCCTTGTCGACGATGCGAAGCGCGTCGCCAGACTTGGGGCCAAGAACTCGCAGGTAGGCCTCGGCCAACTCATTTCGCGTAGATCCGTCTAGCGGCCGCTCTCTAATGAGGGCTTCATGTTTGTGCATCGTATCCGCCCAAAATGTCATCTCTCCCGCGCCTTTTGCAGAAGGATGCGAGGAAATGATCTGCTCGGTCAATGAGGTCCCTGAACGGGGCATGCCGACTACAAAGACGGGTATTGTCGAGTTCGAGGCGCCATCATTCACGCCGGCAACCGCTTCTCGCGAATAGATTCGGGTCATCCCGTCGATAAAGCCTTTGTACACCTCCCCGTCATAGGGTTCGGCGATGGGCTTCAGTAGGTCGTTCGCGTGTTTGTAATTTTGGAAGGCTCGTTTGAAGTCTTGGACATCGTCATAATATTTCGCAATTGCAAAGCGCAATTCCGACTCGTCCAATGGCGCAACCCCGCTCGCCGCGACCTCCTCTGCGCTCTTCAGCCATGCCCCGTCGGCAGGAGTCATTTTGCGCAGACCGGCTTGCAGGGCCAAAGCCCTCGGCATCCCAGGATTGGCCTCTCGGGCGCGGCTGAGCATGGCTCCAGCCCTATCAAATTCGCCCTCAGTCATATAGACGTGCGCCAAACCGGATAGTGCGTGCGCATTCCGCGGTTGGTGCTTCAGCGCTTTTTCGAACTGGGGCCTGGCCTCGCGCAAGCGGCTCAAATAAACGAGCGTCAATCCGAGGTTGACCCTGGCGTCCACGTGGCGAGGATTTAATTTGACGGCGCGCCGTAGAAACTGCTCGGCTACAGCGTACTGCCCTTTCACCAGAAGCGAATTTCCCATATTACTGTGTGCGTCTGGAAAATCCGGTTCGAACTTGATCGCCTTCCCAAAATAGGTCTGCGCTTCCTTATAGCGGCCCAGCTTGTAAAGAGCCGCTCCAATATTGTTGTTGGCGACAGCATGACGGGGAGCTATCTCAATCAAATCCTCATAAAAGCCGATCGCCTCCGCATAGGCGCCTCGGGCCATAGATCGATTCCCCTGCATGAGCAGGTACTTGGCGTCATTGGGCTGAGGTCGATCGGTTGTCCCGGCGCCGGAATTACCGGCAAGCACTGGCCCGGACTGGTTTCCGGAAAGGTGCAATACCAATCTTTGAGTCACCTCGTCAGCCAGCGATTTGTCGACTCCGTTTTCGAGCAATCTCCACTTGAAAGAGTTTGCGAACTTCGCCTTTTTGTAAAAATTCAACGCAAGACCGCGGACTTCGCGGTCGACTCGCTGAAGAATCAAGTGTAGGTCGTCGCCCTGTTTCCTGGGTGCTGATTGACTACCGTGCGCGGCAAACTGGTCGGCCAACTCGACACCGATTTTAGTGGCTTCGCTCGCATCGAACCATTGGAGAATCATCGGATATTTTCCATGCTAAGAACCTAGTTACCGCGCGGCGCCCACGTAGGACGGTCGAGGCGACGCGAACCCATTACCATATCAATGGCTCGTTTGCAAAACCCGCGCAAAATAGACGCCATTACGTCTGCCGCAATCGAGACTCAACGGGGCCTTCGCCCAGTCACTCTCGCTTCCGACGTCAATGACCCCATGGTGGCGGATCTGATCGCTGAACCTAACTCGTCCGTAGGTGATCCAGGCCACTATATCGGTACCACCATAGACTCGCTGCCAGACGCTGGCGAAATGCAACGTGACTAAACGGCGCGGCTGAAAGAGATTGGGGCATGCGTCCTCGAGGCGATCGAACACAAGGTCGACGGCGCGCTGCCTTGCGATCAGTGCCGATCGGTCGGTCGTGTCAGGAACCACGCGGCAGGTTGCCAGGTAGGTGGTGTTGCGGTCTTGGGGTTCTTGGGGCAACGAAGTCTGGAAGCGAATCTCCAATTCGGGGGGAAGACCGTGTATGGCAATGTTGGCACAGTCGTCCATGTCGGCGCGCAGCGCAAACCCTTGCAAATAGCCTGAAACCATCGGGGGCGGCGCCTCACCTTTGGTGTTTTGCAATGGCTTTGTAGTGGGAAAAATTACCCTCACGTTGGGTGAAAATCTGCGGAACAGCGCCCTAACGCGCGCGCCATTCGCACCCTCCGGGTTCAGTGTATAGCCGCCCGCAAGGTTGATTAATCCAGAGTCCTTGGCAAGAAAAGGCGCAATGAAGGAATTCGACTGCGTGCCAAGGGTCAGATACAAGTTGGGTTCCGTCTTTAGCTTCTCCGGCATGGAGACGTTGAACCACTGCCCTCCCCAAGGCACCCCGTTCCAGCGATATTCCGCCCCCATATACAACTGAACGGCCTGGACGACAAAAATGATCGCCAAAAAGTAGTTACGCACCTTGGGCCGCGATTCGCATAACCGAAACAGCATCCCGACAATGACTGCGGCCGCGACGCAGGCCATGGGCAAGACATAGCGGCTGTTGCCGGAAACGTGCAGCCAAAGGACCCAATTCAAGGTGAGACCGCAGCCGAGCGCCGCAAGCACGCGTGTGGATTCGTTCTGCAGCGGGTCGCTCGGAAGATGTGCCGCCCGGCCAAGGCGCCCCCAAGCCCAACGCACGCCGAGCAGAATGACGAGGACGATGAGAATGGCGTAGCGTGGGTCCGGCGCGCCGAGTTCCTCGTGCACCAGCGGCGCCGGATCGATCATCGCGAACGGGCGCCATAGCGCCTCACCGATGGAGTCGGGAACGAATCGATAGGCACTCGTCATCGATGCCGTCGTGAAATCCGGCGAACGGAAGACGCTGTTGAACATCGGAAAAAATGGGTTGCCGAAGAACTTCTCGAGTCGATACGACCATGGTGCGGAGATGATCGCAAAACCTATGCCGAGCGAAATGCCGTAGAGGAAGCCGAGGCGGATTCTGCCCTGCCAGCGCAATGGCAACAGCGCCAGCATTGCGAACGCGGATACAGCGGAAAGTACGTTGCTGAGCTTGAGCGCGCTCGCCGCGCCGAGGATCAAGCCTGCGCAGATGATTCGCGACATTCGCGGCATTCGCACGGCACCCGCCAGCAGCAACCACCCGCCGAGCGCCAGTTCCGCTGTTGTGATGTCCGCAAAGCAGGAGCCGATCTGCTGCATCAGGATTGGGTTCATGAGTGCCAGCGCAACAGAGCAACAGCCGGCAAAGAGACGCGTGCGCTCATCCTTGGCGGGGCAAACGGCCACGCCGAGTTCGAAAGAAAGCCAGAGAATGATGCTGTGCGCTACCGCAAATACAGAACAGATCAGGAGTGCGGGCAGGCCCGCACGTACCATTGCGTAGAAAGGCACGTAGGCATAAGGATTGAGGTACGCCAGCGGGCCAGCCGCGAAATAGTCTTCACCGAAGCGGTCGTTGAGTGCGTTGAACCCCAAGTAGAGCTGATAGTTCAGCGTGTCCCAGGCCATGTCTTTGCCGAGGACGTAATTGCAGGCGAGAGCCAGCATGATGCAGGCGAAATATACGTGCCGCCGATAGGGAACTGCCGTATCGCCGACCTTCGTGATGGGCGTCAGCCGCGCAGAGATCATTCCGACGGTTTGTTCAGCAATACTCATGCCTCACGCCTTTCGATTCTTCAACGCCTCGCCCAGGCAGGGCATTCGATATCGTCAATTCCATTGCGGGCTCTTGTGGCGTCGAATCTCGAGGCGTGAGTGTCCGTGATTGTCCGCCCCGGACTATTACATAATCAGTCGACAGCGCTTTGTGCTTTGAGTCACGAAAGCGTCATTCGATACCCAGCTTCTTTATGCGGTAGCGCAACGCCCGGAACGACATGCCGAGCGCCTTTGCCGCCGCCGTCTTGTTGTACCGAGTTTGCTCCAGTGCCTTCCGAATGGCGTCACGCTCGATGTCTTCCAGATGATTCCCCAGCGCTCCTCCGCTTTGGCTATTGGCAGGGGCGGCTGGGTCGCCAAGGTTCGGTCGCAGCTGGACATCACGGGCGCTTATTTCTCCGCTGGTGCTCAGAGTAAACGCACGCTCGAGGATGTTTTCGAGTTCGCGTACGTTACCGGGAAAGGCGTAGCTCTCGAACGCGGCCAGGGCGTCCTTCCCCAGCATGGGCGGCGTAGACTTCATGCGTCGACCCAGCCGCCGCAGTATCGCCTCGGCAAGCTCCGGTACGTCCTCCCGTCTTTCGCGCAGTGATGGTACGCGTAACTCGATGACGTTCACTCGATAGAACAAGTCTTCGCGGAATTTTCCCTCGGCAACCAACGCCGACAGATTCTTGTGCGTGGCCGACAGGATGCGCACGTCGACGCCGACTTCGAGCTGCTCGCCCAGCGGGCGCACTGCCTTTTCCTGGATGACACGCAACAACTTGACCTGCATATGGAGGGGTAGGTCGGCGATCTCATCCAGAAACAGCGTGCCGCCTTCGGCGGATTGAATGAGACCCTTCTTGTCGCTCACCGCTCCGGTGAAGCTGCCCCGTTTATGTCCGAACAGCTCGCTTTCCATGAGTTCGGTCGGGATAGCACCGCAATTGACCGGCACAAAGGGACCGTCGCGCCTCGGACCCGATTCGTGGATGAGTTTCGCCACCAACTCCTTGCCGGTCCCAGATTCCCCAAAAATATGCACGGGCGCCTGGCTGCGCGCGACTCGGGCGATCATTTCGCGCATGACTTGCATCGCCGGGGACGCACCGAGCAAACGCGGGCCGAATACGCTGGTGTCGCCATCGGTCGATCCCGACAGCTTGATGGCTGCCGCGACCAGCTTGCGAAGTCCCGCCAGGTCGAGGGGTTTGGACACAAAGTCGAAGGCACCCAGCTTGAGCGCGCGCACCGCAGTTTCCATGTTACCGTGGGCTGTAATCACCGCCACCGGTACGCTCGGCGAGTACTGTTGTATCCATTTGACCAGTTCCAAGCCATCACCGTCTGGCAGCTGCATGTCGGTCAAACACAAATCGAGATGCTCTGTTTTGAGCAGTCGCTGGGCATCGGCGACACTGCTTGCCGTTCGAGGCTGAAGATCCATACGCTGCAACGTAATTGACAGCAACTCACAAAGGTCGGGTTCGTCGTCGACTACCAGGATAGTAGGTTTCGGCATTTGCTCATTGTAGCGTGCCGGCGTCACGTCGCTGTACCATCTTCCAAGGAGGACCGAACATGCTCGATAATGTCGTGCTAACCATGGTGGATGGAGTGCGCATCGTCGTGCCGGACTCGCTCGACCTGATCACTCCTTACGTCCTGCGCGAACAGCACGATTTCTTCGAGGACGAGCTGCCGTTCGTGCGGGAACTGCTCCAGCCGGGCCAGAACGTAATCGATATCGGCGCCAATTACGGCGTTTATGCGTTGCCCATGGCCGAAAAGGTTGGACCGACCGGACACGTGTGGGCGTTCGAGCCGGCGTCGAGTACGGCGCACTTCCTGGCGCAGGGTGTCGCGGCGAACGGTTTCAGGCACGTCACACTGGAACAGAAGGCGGTATCGAGTGCGCCTGGCAGCGCGCAATTGGCTGTGAATGTCCATGCGGAACTGAGATCGCTGGTCCGCCCCGGCGTTCCGACGGGCGGCGGTGAAGAGGTTCCGCTGGTAACCCTCGACGACAGCATGGATCTGTTCCGCTGGCAGGATATCGATCTGATCAAGATCGACGCGGAAGGTGAAGAGTCAAACATCGTAACGGGCGGCCGCCGGTTTTTTGCCACCCTCGCTCCGTTGGTCCAGTACGAATTGAGAACCAACGCCGCGGACATGAACTTCGAACTGATACGCAACTTCGCCGCAATTGGCTACGATTCCTATCGTTTGATACCGGGCCTCAACTTGCTGACTCCGTTCGATACCGAATCGCCGCCGGATCCTTATCTACTTAATTTATTCTGCTGCAATGCAACTCGTGCCGAGCAGCTTTCCGCGCGAGGGCTACTGGTACGGTCCCGCGATCTGGTAGGCGCGGGCGCGAACACGGGCCTCGGCGAGCGATACCATTGGCGGCATGCCCTTGCGCACCTGGCGTATGCCGTGCCGCTCGTGTCGGCGTGGGAAAAGGCTGATGAAGCCCGGAATGGCGCCGACGTACAGCAAGCGTTGTCGCTTTATGCTCGCAGCTGCGATGCTGGATTGACAATGGCCGATCGATTCCGTGCCCTCGAGGCCAGCTTCATGTTGTTGAGAGCGCTCTGCGAACAAGAACCCTCGCATCTGCGACTCGCGAGTTTGGCGCGCGTGGCAAACGACTATGGCCAGCGAGCGGTGGCGGTCAATGCACTCACTCGATTGGTCGAGTCCATTCGTCTGACTGGAACGGTCGACCCGAACGAACCGTTTCTTGCTCCGCTGGCACGATTCGATTCGATTGCGCCCGGCGAAGTGTTAGGCAGCTGGGTGCTAGGCGCGGTTCTCGAGCAACTGGAAAAACGGGAACGGCTGTCCTCGTTCTACGCGGGTCCAAGCGCGCTTGAACGGCTCGAAGCGATTCATGCGCTCGGATTCGGCAGTCCTGAGATGGGGCGGCGCCTGGATTTGATCCGGCTGCGCATCGACCGCGCGCGAGCCGCGAAGGGCCTGCCGCCGATCGCAAGCCCGAGGCCGTGAACTACGTTTCTTCGTGGTAGGACTCTTCCGTGTTGATGTTCCAGATAGCCTGCTTCGGAGCATTCTTGGTGATCGAATCGACCGCGGCGTTGGCGGTCAGCATGGAGTGGTCCTGGTTGTTGTACCGGTGCATGCCGTTTCTACCGATCGGGTACAAGTTGGAGAATCGATCCAAATAATTGCGCAATTCGCCGAATTGGCTGTATGCGCCGAAGTACGCTGGATATGCGAGCGGAACTCTTACCAGCGTGCCCCCGATCACATCCTTGCGTTCAATGAGGCCGATTTTCTCGAGTTCGCCTGCGGCGAAGTGTAGAAATTCCTTGTCCTCCATGGTCCATAAATCGTCGCCGTAGTCGCAGAAATACTCCAGCCCCAACCAGACGGTACTTGGATCAGCAACCAGCGCGGGGCTCCAATTGTTGAAGATTTGCAGGCGTCCAATGCGCACATCGGGTTCCTGTATGTAGATCCAGTTATCGGACGGAGTGGGGCGGCCTCTCATACTTCGCAAGAGCAAGCCCGCGGTCATCAAGCTTCGGTAGGGAAGGTTGGCCGCGATCTTGGAGATGTGCAAGTCGCCTGGCCCCAACATCGCGATCAGATCCTTTACCGGCATCGTCGAGATAAAGTAGTCGCAGGGCAAACGCCGCGCCGTACCTGTGGCCGCATCGAACACGTCGACGCCGACGATGTTGTCGGCCGCACGCTCCAAGGCGACCACGCGTTGCCGCAAGTGAACCGCTCCCCCCAGTGTGGTCACACGCCGGGCAACCTCCTCCCACATCTGACCGGGTCCGAATTTGGGATACAGGAATCGCTCTATCAGGCTGGTTTCCGTGTCCTTCTGAACGGCGTCGATGGAGCTGCGAAACGGCTTCGTCAGCGCGTGCGCAACGGCTTTCGCAACCGACAGACCCTTGATGCGCTGCGCGCCCCACTCCGCGGAAATCTCGCTGCAGGGGACGCCCCAAACCTTCTCGGTGTAGTCCTTGAAGAAGATGCGGTACAAACGGGTACCAAATCGGTTGATGAGAAAGTCCTCCAGGGTGTTCTCAGGCGAACGGAACCTGAATTGCGCCCGGCCGTAGCTCAATCCGATCTTGAAGGCTTCGACGAGCCCTAGATTCCTGACCGTACTTGCATTCAGCGTCAGCGGATAGTCGAAGAATCGCCGTCGATAGAAAATTCGGGAAAGACGTTCGCGCACCAGCATGACGGCATCAGAAGAGTCCGGCGCCGGCCGCACTGGCGTCAGGTCGCGCGATTGGCCCTGGTAATGAATGCGCAGCGGGCCCGATGGGGGCGTTTGTCCGTCGGCCACCGGCAGGATCTCCTGCCACCAGCGCATCACCCAATCGGACTTGGAAAAGAACCGGTGACCCCCGAGATCCATTCGATTGCCGAGGTAGTTGATCGTCTTGGAAATGCCGCCCACTTGAGCGTCGGCCTCGATGACGATGGGTGTGATATCGGACCGCCTCAAGAGTTCAAGCGCGGCCGTCAGGCCGGCGGGCCCGGCACCCGCTATGACCGCAACTCTTCGCTGTTTGTCGCTGAAAGCCATGGCAGATGGTCTTCAAGCCGTGCGGCGTCGTACAAAAAGAAACTGGCGGCGCGCCGCGAAATTCCAAACGAAGGTAAAGCCGGCCGCCCCGCATTTGGCAATGAGGTAGTGCAATCCCAACATTTTGACACCGAAGGATATGGCGGCGGCGTTGATCGCAACCCCAAACATTCCGACGCCCGCGAAGCTCGCGAACTCCAAGCGCCGATCATTGAGCCGGCGATGCTTGAACACCAGGGTAACCGACAGCGTATAGGCGACGACCAAACCAACCAGAAAGGATGCTGTGGCAGCCGCAACATACCCCCAGGAGAGATGGTGAACCAGAATGAACAGCACTGCGACATCGACGATGAGCGCGCACGCGGACACTGCGGCATACCCAATCGCTTCCCGAATGACGGTTTTCATGTCGCCGACGACACCGATCTTACATTTCGGCAGTCATAGAGGTTCCAATCCTTCCAAGCTCCGGCGTTTTCGTGACGCATGGGTCCAAATCCTACGTTTTCCGGTGAAATAACGAATCCTAGCTGAGGATCCGCACAAACCTGGATCAAATTCTCAGGTGTCAGCGGACGAGTGGTGGCCTCCTTTTTGCGGACACCGCCGGACTTGGCACGCAGGCTCGTCAGCAGCTTCCAGTCGGGATCGATGAGCGGCAACAGTACTTCGGAACGGCGTCGAACCTCCAGTGCAGTGGCGCGTGAAAAGACCACGCCGGCGGATTGGTCCAAAGCCAGGTAATTCGGCCGGCCAAGCGTGAACCAGACGAATGCCCCCACATCATGAGGGGGCGCAACAAGGACGGTGCTGGTCGGCGGGATGGCATTTTCCCAGTTCGCGAACTCTACTTTGTCCGTGGCGGCGGCCAAGGTGCGTGGTTGCTTGAATGCTGCGGGGAAAACCCATATCGACAAGGCGATGAGCGTCGCGGACATGAGAATGGGGGCCCATGCCTCCCGGCGGGCCCGTGTCGCCCACCAGACCAGCGTGCCCAGCAGTACTGCCGGGACTTTCAACGCGAGCAAGTCTTTTATCTGCACGATGCCCAAGTGCGCGGGTTCCGATGGCGACGTCGTAGCCGACATGACGGCCCAGCAGTTCGTCACGGTCCACACGACGATAGCCGCGCCAAGCGCGATGGAAGCCCAGCGAAAATAAGCGGCCAGACGAAAGGCTATTTGTGTCCGGGTCGACCAAAGAAACAATGCCAGCGACGCACATGCCGTGCCGTCGACTCCGGGTAATGTCCAAGCAGACACGAGGAGAAGTGCGCAAAGCGGACCGCAGTTGTCGTCGCGCCAAACTTGCAAAGCCGTGAAAGGAACCAGCACAGCGCTGATGAATACGGTAATCCAAACCCACCGCCAGGCCTGACCTTGCATCAGTATCGCGACCGGGCCAATGAGGCCGCCGATGTACGCCACTGCCAGACCGGCGACGCCTACGACTGCCGCCGCCGCGCAGAGTTTGCGTATCCGATCATCCGTCACCGCAATTGCGGTAAGCGCCAAGGAAATAAACGGCAGAGCGTTGATGTCCCAATCGCGAATCGACCAGAGTTGCAAGAACAGAAATTGCGAACGCTCCCGCACCACCTCCAACCAGGGAGCATCCATGACGGTCAACACTTGGAAACTCGCCGGCAAGTTGACGGCAACGGCCGCAAGGGCAAACGTCGACAATACGCCGCCAATTGCACCGACGGTGCCGACGCGAATCGGCAGCCATAGGTAAACGAGTAAGAGGATTCCGGGCAGCGCCATCAGCGGGTGGATCAACATTGCTCCCAGCGCCAGCAATAAGCTGAGCCGTTTCAGCCCGCGAATTTGAAAACCGAGCGCCGTGATGATCAAAGCTTCGGTCGGCAAGCGTGCCGTCAAAAATGGTTCCAAAATCCGGAACACGCCGGACCCGCCGTAGCCTCCGCCGACGATCAGAAGAAAAGCGACTGCCGGCCAGGCGCTCTCGCGGCCGCCGACGGCAGAGGCAAAACGCCAAGCTGCCGCCAAGAACCACAAGGTAAACAACAGGGTGAGCAGTCGCGCCGTGTTCTCCAAGTCGGATAGGCCGATGCACCACGCGTACAGAGTCGAAAATAAGCTGAATTCGTCCTGCGACGTGTTCTGTAGATAGAGATCGGCCGCGAGCTGTGGATGTAGCCGCGCGAGCGCCTGGAACGCATAGATCTGCCCGTCGCCCGTGAGGCCGTGGTAGCCATGCAGAGCCAACCAAAGCGTCACGAGCATCAGGGCAAGCGAAAGAGTAGCGAATTTCGATTGAAATCCGAGGTTCGACGGGCGCATTGCAGGACATCTTTTGTAAACGCTGCATTATGCATGAGGCGGCACTCGCACGTGCTGCCCGCTGGGCGAGGACTAGGGTAAGCGCTGCATTATCACAACTTGATGGTCGGTAAACACGCCGGGCGCTCCGGGCGAGAAGAATCGCCTTCGGGGACGGGGGGCGCGGCGCAGCCACTCGACACCGCGTCCCACCCGGTTCAGCAGCCAAGGGCTCAACAGGTACGCGGCCTGCGACGCAAAGTAGAGTGCCGCCTGCCAGAAAGGTATGTGCCGGTACATCAGTCGCACCGCCGTGGGCGACTGCAACCCTTTGCCCTCATGCCAGATGTGGAAATACCGGAGCGAAGGGAAGGTGATGTGCTCCGGAAAACTCGAGTACCAGAAGCGGGATCGGAAAACTCCACGCCACAGCACATTGCCAGGGTCGCCGGTCGCAATGATCAGGCTGCCGCCCGGCGTCAGGTGTGGCAAAGCCTGGTCAAGTAGGTCCGCGGGGTTCGCGACGTGCTCGATGACATCAATCATCGTAATGACGTCAAAGCCGGCCTCCGGATACAGATCATCCAGAGTCGCTCCGAGTATGGATACTCCGTTCTTTTCCGCCGCCGCTGCCGCCGCCACCGATGGCTCCACCCCGCACCTCTTGAGCTCCGGGGGCAGTGTCGACAAGAAATCCCCGGCCCCACATCCCACGTCGAGCACGCCACCGGGGCGCGCCTTCTGCGCGATGATCCCGCGGATGATCGCGAGGTCCTGCCGTCCGCCGTCCGTGCTCCACTCGTCCGCAGCGCCCTCCACGTAGAGAGCGAGATACGTGGATGCCGGCAAGACCGGATGCCGGAACATGGACTGGCAGGTATTGCATCTCCACAGATGACCGCCCGCGATCGGAAGCTCCAGGACGCGGCCGGCGAAGTAGTCACTATCCGGGACGGTTCCAAGGCATCTGGTGCGCGTGTCACCGCACATCCTGCACGCTACAGGCTCAAGTTTCATGGCCGGCCCACCAGGACTTCATCTGATCTTGAGCAGGCGTTTGATCAATGGGTCGATCAGGGCCAACACCCGGAACGCAAGAAACGCGCCGCAACCGAGCGTGCGGTGAGCCAGGGCAACCCGCAGTGAGCGGTAACCCGCGTCGTGCAGGCGCCCGGATACGCCGTTCACGCCGAACAGGCATATGGGTTCGGTCAGAAAAGTCTTTCTGACCGACGGATCGAACCGCAGATGGATGTTGACGTACTGGTCTGCCTGAACCTTGAGCCGGCGAAAGAATCTGTGCCGCAAGAGTTCGCGTCGGCGATAGATGACTCCTTGCTGGCACCAGTTGAGGAAGTGAAGCAGCAGCAGTGACCGCACCGGCCTATAGATCCGACCAGACGAAAATAGCACCGGGGCGACCAACAGGTCGACGGCGCCTTGCGCGAGTATCCCACTGATGCCTGTTGCCGCGTCGAGCGGATAGTCGTCGTCTCCCATGAACCATACGTACTCGCCGCTTGCGATCCGCAGCCCCGCGTTGTAGGCCGCGTATACTCCGCGGCCCGCATCGACTACGTACCGCACCATCTCAGTCGACGTTTGCAGATTTCCTGCGTGAGGAGTCACCACGATGACTTCAATCTCCAGCGCGGGCAGCAACTCCCTGATCCGTCCAGCCAATAGCCTGACAGTCTCCAATCGAGTCAGCGTGGGAATGATTACGGAAAGATCCACCGACGCACTCCGCGGCAAATAGGCAAGCCTTCGCGGTCCGTCATGTCCGCTTCAGCAGGCGTTGAGCTCTCTGGAGCAGCATCAACGACCCAACCCCGTACGCCAAACGGGCAAGAGCGGCGCCCTCCAGGCCATACCGCGGGATGAGGACCGCCATCAGCACCAGTGCGACAAGCATTGACGCAGTGGTGATCATCGACACGACCCTGGCGTGCCCCAACGCAAGCAGCAGATAGTATGAGGCCACGTTGCAAGCCAGAAGAAGGAAATTGACAGCGAGAAGTCCCGGTGCGCCGAACCGCCCGGTGGCAAATCCCGTGCCGGCAATGATCCGCAAGAGGAAGGGCCAAGACACCACCATTGCCGCCGCCATAGCGAGAGCCGATGCGCTGATGGCGCGCAGATACTTGCCGTAAGTCCGCGCAATCTCACTCCTACTGGCGTTGCCCTGCGCCGCAAGACGGCTGAAGGCTGGAAATGAAAATGCAAACACGCTGCTGGGGATGAAGTGTATGAGCTGGGTGATCTGCACATAAATGTTGTATTGGCCGGCCGAAGCAGCACCGAGACTGCGGCCAATGATGATCCGGTCGGCGCTCGTGTAGGCGACGCCGGCCAGTGCCGTCAGCCACATCCAGCCGCCGTATCTGAACAGCGCCCCGGCCTGCGCCCTGCCGGACAGGTCGAACAACCGCTTATCCGGCAGGAGCCGGCGAAGCACGACGGCGCGCACGATCATCGACGCCAGGTATACCGCGCATTGTGCGACTAAAATCATCTCCAGCGACCGGGTGCGCCAGGCAACATAGACCACAATGGCAGTCAGCGTCGCCCTCGAAAGCATTTCAATCAGTGCCTGCCGCCTGAATTGCTCCAACCCTCTCAAGGCTGCCGCCAGCACAGCTTCGATCTGCTGAATGCCTATGGAGAGAACCGCCAGCAACAAAACCTCGCCTACCTGTCTGGTGCGGACAACGGCTGCGCCGAACACCCACAGGGACAGGGGCTCATTGAACGCGGCTGTCCCTAGGAGCAGCACGAGATCGATCAGGGCGACCGCGAATAGCGAAACAGTGATCACTCCGGCAACCGACCGGCCGCCGGGATTCCGTAGTTCGGATAGTTCGGAAACGAATTTCGTGGTCGTGGCGGCAATCGCCGGATTGACCGCCATGGACAGCCCCGAGGCGGCGAGCGCGATCACCAGTATCCCGTAATCCGACGCGCTCAAGGTGCGGACCAGTGCGGCGAGAGTGGCGAGAGTGGACGCGGGAGTGGCGGCGGCATCGAGCGCGCTCCACAGTGCGCGCATAGCCGCAACCGGTTCACGCGCGACCGGTCGGGCCTGAGCCTGCCCCATCATGCTCGGCCGTCGGTCAACGTGGAATCCCAGTATCCCGCGGTCATACTCAGGCGGCGGCGCGTGGAGTTCGGCAATTTCCTGAACACCCGTCCCAGACGATAGCCAAGGTATTTAGCCGCATTGCGGACGAGCGTTTCGGGCAGCAGCCAGGGGGCAGCCTTCATCATGTAGCGCAGTTCCGACGTCACGAAACGCAACCCGTCCCGTTCCGGCTCGCCTAGTTCCCGCAGCAGTTCCGGCAGCTGCGCGTGCAGCACGCCGAAATCGAAGTATCTCTGCATGTCCTGAAAGACCGAATAGTCGTGCGAGTGCCGGACCAGCGCCGTCGCACAGTAGCTAACCGACCACCCGGCCAGCAGCATGCGAAGACCCACGTAAGTGTCTTCGCCGAGGATGAGCGTGCTCGGAAAACCACCGCATTCATTGAGCGCCCGGATCCGGTAGGCCGCAAACGAATTGGAGAGGGGCGCGGTCCTAATTCCGTGTCGCGGAGCATCGGCGAGCGTGCGTATGTCGCTCGTTGCGGGGTACAGGAACGAGACAATGTGCTTGCCGAACGGACCCGCATTGTGATGGGGCAGCTGTCTGCCGTATGCTGCGCCGACTTGTGGGTTGGAGAAGGCATCAAGCAACGTGGTCAGCGATCCAGGTCCTTCGATCACGGCGTCGTGAGTCAGAAACAGGGCGAATTCCCGACCTTGGCAGAATCTGTCCACAGCCGCCTGGCGCGTCCGTCCATGGTTGAATGTACGGGGATCGATGCGTTCGACTCGGAATCCAAGATCGACCGCTACCGTATCGCTGCCGTCCGTCGAACTTGAATCAACGACCACGACCAGGGAGGGATCCGGAACGGCGCCACGAAGGGCGGCGGCGGCTTCGCGCCAACGCCCCCCGCCGTTGCGCACGGGTATGATGATGCGGGTTTCACCCAATGTAGCGCTGTGGACAGACATGAATCACATGATACCGAGGCTTCTCCCGACAATTCCATGACCGAGTACCAAGACAGAAGCGAAGAGACCCGCCAGCGGGAGGGTACCGGGTACGCCGGCAAGAGTATCGCCGTCCTCGTGCCCTGCCACAACGAGGCCTCGACGGTTTCCCAGGTGGTGCAGGAATTCCGGCGCCATCTGCCGACGGCACTGATCTACGTCTACGACAACGGCTCGACGGACGATACGGCGCAAATCGCGCGCAGCACCGGTGCCATCGTGCGCGCGGAGCCGCTTCTCGGAAAGGGCAACGTGGTGCGGCGGATGTTTGCCGACGTTGAAGCCGACATCTACCTGATGGTGGACGGTGACGGAACCTACGACGCCACGGCCGCTCCGGCACTGCTCGAGCGTCTGATTCATGACGGCCTCGACATGGTCAACTGCGCGCGTGTACCGGCAGCGGACGGCGTGTACAGACCGGGCCACCGGTTCGGCAATCGCATCCTGACCGGGCTGGTCGCGCGCGTATTCGGAGAGCGCCTGAAGGATATGCTGTCCGGCTACCGCGTCATGTCGCGCAGATTCGTGAAGTCTTTCCCTGCGCTCTCGACCGGGTTCGAAATCGAGACTGAAATCACCGTTCACGCTCTCGAGCTCCGGGCGCCGATCGCCGAGATGTTTGCACCCTACTACGTCAGGCAGCGGGGATCGGCGAGCAAGCTGCGCACGATCGGTGACGGCATGCGGATCCTGCGGTTGATCGTGCATCTCGTGAAGGAGGAGCGACCCTTACAGTTCTTCTCCGCCATTTTTGTCATCTTGGCCGCCGTCTCCGTGGCGCTCGGAGTGCCCGTGGTCATTGAGTTCCTGGCGACCGGACTGGTCGGGCGGCTGCCGACCGCAGTGCTCGCGACCGGCCTCATGATCCTGGCGTTCCTCAACCTCTTCTGCGGCCTCGTGCTGGATACGGTGACGCGGGGGCGGCGCGAGCTGAAGAGGCTCATTTATCTCGCGGCCCGCAGCGGGCCGTGAAGTCGGAGCATCTGTGTCAGTGAGGAGTTTCACGCAGACCCTGCTTCAGCGTTGGGGGTGGGATGTACGCCGGACCGCTTACCCGAGCTCCGAGGAGGTTTTGCTCACGCGTTTTCTGTCCGTCGCGCGTCCCTCCGTGGTCTTCGATGTGGGGGCCAATATCGGCCAGTATGGATTGTCCCTTCGCAAGTGCGGATTCGCGGGGCGCATCGTTTCGTTCGAGGCGATTGCTTCCGTCCATGCCCGGCTCTCGACCGTCGCGGCCGGAGACCGTGACTGGATCGTCGCCCCTTGCTGCGCGCTGGGGCGCGCGCAAGGAGAAGCCCGCATCAATCTGGCCCGAAACTCGGTCAGTAGCAGCCTTCTACCCATGAATGACGCGCACCTGAATGCTGCCCCGGATTCCAGGTACATCTCGAGCGAAACCGTTCGGCTGGAACGACTTGACGACATTGCCCTGCCGCTGGTGCCCAAGGACGGCAGGCTTTTCCTCAAGGTTGACACCCAGGGCTACGAAGAAGAGGTTCTGGCCGGGGCCGAATTGGCGCTCAAGAGTGTGTACGCCATGCAACTGGAGTTGTCCGTGGTGCCGCTCTACCAAGGTGCGCCGAGCCTGCGACGCATCCTGGAGCTGTGTGAAGCTATCGGCTTCCAACTGCACGGATTGATTCCGGGATTCTACGAGGAGAAGTCCGGCAGGCTCCTGCAAATGGACGGGCTCTTTCTCAGAAATGGCATGCCTTAGCCGTGCTGAGCAGTTTGGCTGTGCTTCGTTCCTCCGGTCCGCGCACCCTGTTCCTGGCGGGTGCGACCGTGACCGCCGCCATACTGCTGTGGACTCATCAAATGCGCCTCACCGGCAACCTACACGGTCTGGCAACCAGCTTCTTCGTGCTGTTCGCCTACGACGACAGCCCAGGCACCGTGTGTGCGTTGCTCACACTCTTTGGCGCCCTGTTCGGATCGAAGTACTTTCCGCTGCGGCGGGCCGTGCAATGGGCCGGCAATCAACCTGTCGTCATCGCGGTCATCGCCGCGCTGCTGCTCGCGCTCGGTACCCTGGTCATCTATCACAATCATCCGCTGTCCATGGATGAGTACGCGGCGTACTTTCAGAGCCGCGTATTCGCGACGGGCCGGCTGCACGGCAGGTTTCCGGCCCCGCTGCTCGACTGGCTCATCCCGCGCGGATTCCAGGACTACTTCCTGAATGTGTCACGAGTCACCGGCAGCGTGGCCGAGACTTACTGGCCGGGCTTTGCGCTGCTTCTCACACCATTTATGTGGGCGGGCGTCCCGTGGCTGTGCAATCCCGTCATATCCGCGCTGACGCTTCTCGTCATTCATCGGCTTGCGCTCGAGCTCTTTGCCGACCGAGAAGCGGCCGGTTTTGCGCTATTGCTGACGATCGCCTCGCCCGTGATCTTCGCCAATGGCATTTCCTATTACTCGATGCCTGCGCACCTGCTGACTAATTCGGTGTTCGCCTTGCTGCTGATCCGGCCGACACCGCTCCGAGCCGCCGCAGCCGGCGTCGTGGGGTCATTCGCGCTCGTTCTGCATAACCCGGTGCCACACATGCTCTTCGCAGCACCCTGGGTAGTGTGGGTCGGCACCCGCCAGAATGGGATGCGGCTGCTTACCGCACTCATCGCAGGCTACCTGCCGCTGAGTGCCCTGTTAGGACTGGGTTGGTTTCTGTTCTCCGGCGACCTGCTGCGCGAGGGCCTGTTGTCCGCCACGGCACCGATTGCACCCGAGGTTCGTCTGCGGAACATGATCGAGATCTTCTCATTACCCAATGCGACGGTGATGCTTGCACGCTTCGTCGGGATTGCCAAGATTTGGGTGTGGGCCGTACCGGGACTGATGCTTCTCGCCGTCGCGGGCGCCATACGCTGGCGGCAGATGGCGCTGTGCCGGTTACTTGGCGCATCTGCATTCCTCACCCTAGTTGGATACTTCATTGTGCCCGTCGACCAGGGGCACGGCTGGGGTTACCGATACTTCCACTCTGCCTGGATGACCTTGCCGTTGCTGGCGACGGCGGCCTTGTTCAGACCTGTGGGAAGTCCCGGGGATGCCGATTCTTCGGCACGGTTATTATTTGCGGACAACGAGACCAAAACTTTCGTTGCCGCTTGCATCCTCCTGACCCTAGTCTTCGGGGTAGGCTCCCGCGCGTGGCAGATGCAGGACTTCGTGGCCCGCGACCTGGGCCAGGTCCCTCAATATCAGGGCACAGAGAGTCGAGTGGTCATTCTCAACGGCAGGGACTCCTTTTACGGAGCGGACCTGGTGCAGAATGACCCCTGGCTGCGCGGAAAGGAGATCAGGATGTACAGCCATGGTGCGGCTGCCGACGAACAGATGATGGGGCGCTACTATCCGGAGTTTCACACGGTGTATGCGGACCGGCACGGGACAGTGTGGTCGCAGGCAACGGCGCGCGCTCAGTGAATAACGAACGCAAACCCGCGGGGACTATCGGGCGGCTCTTGCGAGGCATCCGATCGGTGTTCATCGCGGGTGCGGAGAGCGAGCTTGCACCGGCGGCGGAGACGGCCGCCGCGGCCCTCGCAACCAACACGGCCCCCGTTGACGCACCGAATGCTGCGCCGCCGCCGAGTGCGAGCGAACTGATCAATGAAGGCCTGCGGCAGCGGCAGCGGATCGGTACGGAGGCGGCACGGCCCTATTTTGAAAGGGCCGCGCAAATCGAGCCGAATTCTCATATGCCCTGGTTGATGCTTGGCAATGTCGCGAGCGAGTTGGGAGACCTCGATGCAGCCGTCGCTCATTACGAGCACGCGCGTGATCTCAATCCGCCCGACCACGTAATCCGCTATAACCTCGGGCTGAACCAATTCTTGCGCGGATACATCGATGCCGCCATTGAGCAGCTGCGCGCAGCCTGCGGCCTCAATCCGTCCCACCTTCAGGCGCAGTCCACTCACATCATGGCGTTGCACAATTCGGATCGTATCAGTCCCGAGGAGATTGCCGCGGCAATCCGCGCCTGGGGCGCGCGTTTCTCGCTGGAACACCCGGCGTCGGCGCCGCCCGCCGTGCGTCCCGGCACCGGCGCATCGGAACGATTGCGTATTGGATTCATCTCCGGCGACTTCCGGACGCACTCCGTGGCTCACTTTTTCGAACCCATTTTGAGCGCCCGCGATCGCGGCGTATTTTCCTATGTCTTGTACAGCAATTCTCATCTGCGGGACGCGGTAACCGAGCGCTTTCGCGCATATGCGGATGACTGGCGCGACATCTGGCAGCTGACTGACGATGCACTGATCGAGCTGATTCGCAACGATCGGATCGACATCCTGGTCGACCTCTCAGGACACACGGTATACAACCGGTTAGCAGTGTTCGCTCGGCGCGCCGCAGCGGTGCAAGTCAGTTATTTGGGGTGGCCGGCTTCGACCGGCCTCTCGACCATGGATTATCGCATCACCGACGCCGTCACCGATCCGCCGGTGCCTGCCGATGATTGGCACTGCGAGCGCCTGCTGCGCATGCCTGATACGCAATGGTGCTTTCGGCCGTTCGGAACGCCGGCGCTGCCCAGTCCGTTGCCCGCGCGCGAGGCCGGTTTCGTGACCTTCGGCAGTTTCAACAACCTGACAAAGGCCAGCGACACTCTGCTCGCCTGCTGGGCACAAATTCTCGTCGAACTATCGAGCTCACGTCTGCGGCTGACCCGCGTACGCAGTGCGCAACGCGCGGCCGAAATCATCGCCTTGTTTGGACGCTCGGGGGTGTCCCCTGAGCGCATCGATTGTGTGCCCTACGCAAACAACCCGCCGTACGGGCAGCAATTTGCGGGAATCGACATCGCACTGGACAATTATCCCTACAATGGTGTCACCACGACTTGCGAGTCGCTCTATGTCGGCGTGCCGGTCGTTTCGCTGTACGGCCGCAATGGCGTCTCGCGCAGCGGCCTAAGTCTCCTTGGCGCGCTCGGACTGGGTGAACTGGCGGCATCCACGCCGGAGCAGTATGTTGAGATTGCGGTCGCGCTCGGAAGCGACCTGTCGCGGCTCGAGCGGCTGCGCACATCGCTGCGTACCCGCTTCGATCAATCGTCGCTGCGCGATGAGAGGCGCTTCGCGGCGAATTTCGAGGAGCTATTGCGCTCGGCCTGGCGGCAGCACGTCGAGCGCTTCAAGTAGTGCGCTCGCCGGGCCCTATTCCTCCCAGCGTTGCGGGTCGCTGAAGACGATCCGGAACACGCTGCCGTCGCCGCCGCGCGGTTCGTAGAGCAAAATGGCGCGGTTCAACTGGCACAGTTCGCGCGCGATGAATAGACCAAGTCCGGTGCCGCCCTTCCGGCCCGTGAAAAACGGCTCGAAAATGCGATCCACTGCGTTCGGCTCGATACCCGGGCCCCGATCCGCGACTTCCAGATATGGCCGGTAGCTCGGGTTCAGGCGGCCAAGCTTGATCTCGACGCTGATGCCTCCGCGGGCTTCACCGTATTTGATGGCGTTGTCGCATAGATTCCAGACCACCTGATGCAGGTGGCTGGGATCGAAGCGGACCTCCAGTTCGTCCGCCTCTTCGTGAATGCCAATCCGGCTTCTGGGAACCTGCATGGTCTCGCAGAACTCACCCAGGAATTCTTCCATCCAGTCGCCGAGAGAGAGGCGCGTCGGCCTCGTAGCTTCGCGGCGCGAGAGCTGCAATACATTGTTGATGATGGTGCTGACGCGCTCGGAATTGTTGCGGATGATGTCGGTCAGCCGGCGCTCGTCGGGTCCGATGGTGAGGCTCTCGGCGAGCAACTGGCCGGCGTGGCTCATGGCGCCCACGGGATTGCGGATTTCATGCGCAATGCTGGCCGACAGTCGTCCGAGCGCCGCGAGCTTGCCTTGCTGCACGCGTTCGGCCATGAGACTAGTGTCCTCGAGAAAAATCAGCGTGGGTCCGGGCGACAGGCCGCCCAGCGGCGCGAAGTGCGGTTGGATCACCCGAGCGCCGTCGGCCGCCACGAAGCTCGAGGGCGAGTTCTCGCCGCGCTCTCTCTGCCGCCAGGTCGTCAGCGAGTACAAGAGGCGCGGCGACACTTCACCCACCAATGCCCCGGGCACGGCATGATCGTCGCCGAGTATTTCCGCGGCCGATTCATTGATGAGGCGGATCTTGTCGGCGGCATCGACCACCAACAGGCTTTCGCGCAGGTGCTGCACGATGTACTGAGATAACTCGGCGAGGTTTGCGAGATCGACGTCCTTCTGGCGGACCAGGTCCTCGCTCTCGCGCATGCGGCTGGCAACGAAGCTCGCGGCCGCCGCGAACGTGAACAGCACGATCCCTAAGAGTCCGGCGGTGGCATAGGAGATGATGTCGGCGCGACCGCTCAGCTGCTGCCAGATGGTGTCGCCCAGTACCGCAATGGCGGCGACCGCCGCGAGGAACAGAGCACTGCGCGGCGGCAGCAGGAACGCAAGACCGCCCACGGGCAGCAACAGCAGCAAGCCCAAACCGCTGGAAATGCCGCCGCAGGCATGCAGCAGCAGCATGAGCAAGGTAAGGTCCACCGTAGCCTGCAACAGGGTCTGTATATACAAACTCCCGAGGCGCCGGCGCACCAGAACGATGTTGCCGATTCCAAAGCATAGATAGGCAATCGTCGCGCCGAAGAACAGCGGCCTGGAGTCGACGGAAAAGCCGCGCGCACTCCCTAGAGGGTACAGGGCCAGAAGCACCAGAGGTGCCAACACACGATATAAATTGAGCAGGCCGAGCACGCGCCAATTCAGTGCGGGCTTGGCATTGACGCCGTGTTCGATTGCGCGGTTCAAATGTGGTCCCCAAGGTCGCTTTGCGCTGCCCCAAAGCTTAATTCAGAATAGCCCGCCTTACGCGACAGATGAGAGCCGTATGAATCTGCACGAGTATCAGTCGAAGCGCCTATTTGCCGAATACGCCATCCCGATCCCGAAAGGCGAGGTGGCGGACTCGCCCGAAGGAGCGGTGGCGGCCGCCCAGAAACTGGGCGGCTCGCTGTGGGTGGTCAAGGCACAGGTTCACGCGGGCGGTCGCGGCAAGGCGGGCGGGGTCAAGGTGGTGAAGGATCTGAATGCCGTGCGGGCCGCGGCCGCGGGATTGCTCGGTAGCGTTCTCGTGACCCATCAAACAGGCCCTGAGGGGCTGCCGGTCCATCAGATCTACGTGGAGCAAGGCTCGAAGATTGCACGGGAGATCTACCTGAGCCTGGTACTCAATCGCGAGGCCGGGCGCATCGCCTTTGTCGCCTCGGCGGCGGGAGGCATGGACATCGAGGAGGTCGCGGAGCACACGCCGGAGAAGATCATCCGGATCAACGTTCATCCGACCGCGGGCCTGCAGGACTTTCAAGCGCGGCAATTGGCCTTCGGGTTGGGCTTAAGCGGACCGCAAATAGCGCAATTCACGAAAACTGCGCACGCACTCTACGCTCTGTATCTGGAGCTCGATGCAAGCCTGGTGGAGGTCAATCCGCTCATCGTGACCGCTGACGGCGAGCTGCTCGCCCTGGACGCCAAGATCAACATCGAAGACAACGCACTGTTCCGGCACAGGGATCTGGCGGCCATGCGGGATGACTCGCAAGAGGATCCGGTGGAACGCAAGGCAGCGGAGCATGAACTCAACTACGTGTCTCTCGACGGCAATATCGCCTGTATGGTGAACGGTGCCGGGCTCGCCATGGCGACCATGGACCTGATCCAATTGCACGGTGGAAAACCAGCCAACTTCCTGGACGTGGGCGGAGGCGCCACGAAGGAACGCGTCAGCATCGCTTTCAAGCTGATCCTGTCCAATCCCAAGGTCGCTGCGATCTTGATCAACATCTTCGGCGGCATCGTCCGCTGCGACATGATCGCGGAGGGCATCATCGCCGCCGTCAAGGAGGTGGGGGTCAAGGTCCCGGTGATCGTGCGCCTGGAAGGCACCAACGCACCTCTCGCCCGCGAGATCTTGGCCAAGAGCGGCCTGGCCATCACCTCAGGCAACGATCTCACCGATGCGGCGGTCAAGGCAGTGAAACTCGCCGGCACGCACTCGCCGGGCGGGGCGCGCTCATGAGTATTCTGGTCGGTGCGGAGACCCGGGTCGTTTGCCAGGGTTTTACCGGCAAGCAGGGCACCTTTCACTCGGAACAGGCCCTCGCGTACGGCACCCGGCTGGTCGGCGGAGTGACGCCGGGACGGGGCGGGGAGAAGCATCTGGGATTGCCGGTGTTCGACACCGTGCAAGAGGCGGTGGCCCGCACCGGCGCCACGGTGAGCATGATTTACGTGCCGGCGCCCTATGCGGCCGATGCAATCCTCGAGGCTGCCGACGCCGGGATCGAACTGATCGTCTGCATCACCGAAGGGATCCCGGTGAATGACATGGTGCGCGTGAAGATGACTCTGGCGAGCTACAAGACGCGCCTCATCGGCCCCAATTGCCCCGGCATCATCACTCCGGGCGAGTGCAAGATCGGCATCATGCCCGGGTTCATCCACAAGAAAGGCCGGGTGGGCATCGTTTCTCGCTCGGGAACGCTGACCTATGAGGCCGTATTTCAGACGACCGGCATCGGCCTCGGCCAGAGCACCTGTGTCGGCATCGGCGGCGATCCGGTGCGCGGCATGAACTTCATCGACGTGCTGGAGTTGTTCGAGACCGACAACCAAACCGAGGGGATCGTCATGGTGGGCGAGATCGGCGGCAGCGATGAGGAGGCCGCGGCGGCCTACATCCGCGAGAATGTGAGCAAACCCGTGGTCGCGTACATCGCCGGAGTGGCGGCGCCTTCCGGCAAGCGCATGGGCCATGCCGGCGCCATCGTCGCTGGCGGCAAGGGCACGGCGGCGGCCAAATTTGCGGCGCTCGAAGCGGCGGGGATCACCACGGTGCACTCGCCGGCGGACATGGGTGCGGCGATTGCGAAGCGGCTCAAGGGCGCGCCGTGACCCAGCCGCGGCAGCTGCGTTGCGTCATGGCGCAACTCAATTTGGTCGTCGGCGATGTCGACGGCAATACGTCCCGGATCGTGGCGGCGGCAGTGGCGGCGCGCGACAGCCAACGCGCGGACGTGGTGATGGTGCCGGAGCTCGCCGTGTCAGGTTACCCGCCGGAAGACCTGTTGTTTCATTCCGGAATGCGCCTGCAGGTGGGGCGTTCGCTAGAGCGTTTGAAGCAGGAGGTGCGCGGCATCACCTTGATCGCCGGCTACCCGGAATACGCCGGGTCGAAGATATTTAATTCGGCCATCGTGATCCGCGACGGCGCGGTACTCGCCAATCACCGCAAGGCCTGCCTGCCGAATTATCGAGTGTTCGACGAAAAACGCTACTTTACCCCGGGTAGCGAGCCCACCCTGGTGGAACTCAATGGTGTGCAAGCCGGCGTGCTGGTGTGCGAAGACGTCTGGGATGCCGAACCCGCCCGACAGGCGCGCAAGGCCGGTGCTGAGGTGCTGCTGGTGATCAATGCCTCGCCTTACGAGGTGGACAAACAGCAGCAGCGCGAGCACGAAATCGTGCGCGCCCGGATCGGTGAGACCGGAATTCCGCTGGTATTCGTCAATCTGATCGGCGGACAGGATGAATTGGTGTTCGACGGCAATTCCTTCGTGATGGACGCCGAGGGTAGGGTGACGATGCGGGCACCGGCCTTCACCGAGGGTCTGTATGTCGTGGACTTGGGTGTGGACGCGTCCGGCGTGGTCAAGCCCGTGCCCGGCGAGATCGTGCCGCTGCAAGGCCAGGAGGAGAGCGTGTACGGGGCGCTGGTGCAGGGAACGCGCGACTATGTGGACAAGCATCGCTTTCCCGGCGTGGTACTGGGTTTGTCCGGAGGAGTGGATTCGGCGCTGACGTTGGTGATCGCGGTCGACGCGCTGGGTGCCGATCGGGTTCACTCGGTGTCGATGCCCTCGCGCTATACCTCGCAGATGAGCAAGGACGATGCCGCATTGCAGGCGCGCTGGCTTGGCGTCGAACACAGCGAGATCTCCATCGAAGGCATCTTTGAAGCCACGCTGGCCGCGCTCAAGGACGAATTCGCCGGCCGGCCGCCGGACACCGCGGAGGAGAACATTCAGGCGCGCTGCCGCGGCGTGCTGCTGATGGGCATTTCCAACAAGACCGGCAAGATGCTGCTCACCACGGGCAACAAGAGCGAAATGTCGGTGGGCTATGCCACGCTGTACGGCGATATGGCCGGGGGCTTCGCGCCCATCAAGGATTGCAGCAAATTGCTGGTGTACCGCCTGTGCGCCTGGCGCAACGCCCAGTCACGCGTCATTCCTGCGCGGGTCATCGAGCGGCCGCCGTCGGCGGAGCTGCGCCATGGGCAGAAGGACACCGACAGCCTGCCGCCCTATGAAATTCTCGACCCCATTCTCGAGGCCTTCATCGAAGAGGATTTGTCGGTCGATCAGATCGCCGCGCGCGGATTCGATCGGGCCACGGTGGGGCGCATTTTGGATCTGGTGAAGCGCAACGAGTACAAGCGCCGTCAGGCGCCGCCCGGTGTGCGCGTGAGCGGCCGCGCCTTCGGGCGCGATTGGCGCTATCCCATCACCAGCGGGTACAAGTCGCGGTAAGAGGCTAGAAAATCGCCCACCAATGCTTCTTGGGGATGATTTCCTTGGTGTCGCCCGGGTAGTTTGCCGCGTACACCTTCTCTGCGTTCGAGGCCAGATCCATCATCTTCAGGTCTCGATAGGCGTCCACCAAGACCTTCAACGATCCCTTCACGGCCGGCGCGCCGTCATAGTTCTCGACGCAGTACTTGGCGCGATTGATGGCGCCGACATAGGCGCCGCGCCGCATGTAGTACAGGGCGACGTGCAATTCGAAATCCGCCAGCCGATTGCGCAGGAACACCATGCGCTGGCGCGAGTCCGTCACGTACTCGCTGTGCGGGAATTTCTCGATCAGCTGTTGGAAGGCTTCGAAGGACTTGCGGGCGTTGACCGGCGGGCGCTGCGACAGATCGACGTTGAATTTGCGCTCCAGCCAATTGGATTGGCGCTCGAAGTACACCAGGCCCTTCATGTAGTAGGCATAGTCCACCCGGGGGTTGGTGGGATTCTCGCGAATGAAGGTGTCCGCGGCGTCGATCGCCGGATCGACCTGGCGGGACTTGTAATACGCCCAGATCAGATCGAGCTGCGACTGGCGGGCGGGTTCGCTGAAGGGGAAACGCGACTGCAGCGCCTCGAGCTGTTTGATGGCCTCACCGTAGCTCGAATTCTTCATGGCCTTTTGGGCACGCGCGTAGATCACTTCGGGGCCGGATTTGGCGTCGTCGGCGCGGTGGCTGCGGCAGCCGGCGACCACTACACCCAAGGCCACGGCGATGAGCAGCACGCGGCTCGAACGGACAAGATCACGCAGTCTCACAAGCGATTCCTTACAATGGAGGGGTTTCCGAAAGCGCGGCAGTATACCCGAAGCCCCGCCGCTAGCTTCGAGTGCCCCATGTCCCCAGAGTTCCAACAGATCGATTTGACTATTCCCCCGGAAATGGCCGGCCAGAGGCTTGACAGCGTGCTTGCACGCCTTTTGCCTGCGCACTCGCGTACTCGAATCAAGGGCTGGATCGAGGCCGGTGCGGTCAAGGTCCGCGGGAATCCCTGCAAACCGCGGGACATGGTGGAGGCAGGGTCCCGCGTGCAGGTGCAGATGAGCGCGGCTGAGCCCGCCCAACCGGAAATACAGGCCGAGGACATCGCATTGCGGGTGGTCCACGAGGACGCGGACGTTCTGGTGATCGACAAACCCTCGGGGTTGGTGGTGCACCCGGGCGCCGGAAATCCCCGGCATACCCTGCAGAATGCCTTGCTCGGGCTCGATCAGAAGCTCGCGGCGCTGCCGCGCGCGGGGTTGATCCACCGCCTCGACAAGGACACCAGCGGCTTGTTGGTGGTGGCGCGTACCCCCGAGGCGCAGACCTCGCTGAGCCGGCAGCTCGAGGCGCGGACCATGGTGCGTGAGTACGTGGCCGTTTGCGTCGGCGTCATGACCGGCGGCGGGACCATCGATGAGCCCATCGGGCGGCATCGGGGCGACCGTTTGCGGATGGCGATCCGCGTGTCCGGCCGGCCGGCCGTCACCCACTATCGGGTGTTGGAGCGCTTCCGCGCTCACACCTACCTCAGCGTCAAACTGGAGACCGGGCGCACCCACCAGATTCGCCTGCACCTCTCCCACATCAAGTACCCCATCGTCGGCGACCCGGTTTATGGCGGCCGCTTCGGTCTGCCGCGGGGCGCCACCCAGCCCCTCATCGACACCTTGCGCGCATTCAAGCGCCAGGCCTTGCACGCAGCCACTCTGGGGTTCGAGCACCCGCGCACCGGCAAAATGCTGACGTTGCAGAGTCCGGTGCCGGCGGACTTCGCGCGGCTGCTCGCTGTCCTTGCCGCGGATGCACGCGCGGCGATGTCCGCAGCCGAGCGCGGCCGGTGAGTGTCTCCTGGGTCGAAGCCGACTGGCCGGCCCCCGGCGGCGTACGAGCGCTCTGCACGTTCCGAACCGGCGGTGCCAGCGCCGCACCCTATGGCTCGCTCAACTTAGGGTGCCATGTCGGCGACGCGCCGGCAGCGGTGGCGGAGAACCGCCGGCGCTTAAGGACAGCGGCTGGGTTGCCGGCTGAGCCTAAGTGGCTCGAACAGGTGCATGGGGCTCAGGTAGCCGACCTCGATGCGGAGACCGAGCCCGGTGGCACGGGGCGGATGGGGCCCGCCGACGCGGCCTTTACGCGCCGACCAGGACGGGTGTGCGCCATTCTCACGGCGGACTGCCTGCCGCTGTTGCTGGCTGCGGAATCGGGTGACTTGGTCGCGGCGGCGCATGCGGGCTGGCGCGGTTTGGCTGGGGGCGTGATCGAGGCCGCGGTAGCGGCGGTGACGAAGGCGGGGGCGGCACCCCCGGGGAAGCTCCTGGCCTGGCTGGGTCCCGCCATCGGACCCCGGCAGTTCGAGATCGGAGCGGAGGTTCGAGAGGCGCTGCTCGCCGGTGATCCGGGCGCGGAGGCGGCCTTTGCCCCCAATGCCCGCGGGCGGTTCATGGCGGATTTGGGGATGCTCGCAAGGCGACGCCTCGAGGCCTGCGGAGTCGACCGCATCTACGGTGGCGGCGAGTGCACCTTTGATGCCGCGGATAGATACTTCTCGTATCGGCGCGATGGGGTGACCGGCCGGCAAGCCGCGCTGATTTGGCTGGAGACGCGCTAATAACGTTGAATTGAACCCGGCGCACCCCCATTGAGATAGGCATTCGGATTGCTATCTGAAGGGACACCTTATGCGAACGGACAAGCTGACGACCAAATTCCAGGCGGCATTGGCGGACGCCCAATCTCTCGCCGTGGGCCGCGACAATCAATACATCGAGCCCGTGCATCTCATGGCGGCGCTGCTCGACCAACAGGGCGGCACTGCACGCCCCTTGCTCGAGAAGGCGGGCGCTCACGTGGCCAAGCTGCGTTCGGATCTGGCCGGGGCGCTCGACCGGGTAGCCCAAGTCGAGGGCGCCGGCGGCGAGGTGCTGCTCGGCAACGATTTGAACAAGCTGTTGAACGTCACCGACAAGCTGGCCCAACAGCGCGGCGATCAGTTCATTTCGAGCGAACTGTTCGTGCTGGCGGCCTGCGAGGATCGGGGCGAGCTGGGCAGGCTGCTCAAGGCCAACGGCGCGACCCGGGCCGCGATAGAAAAAGCCATCGAGGAAGTGCGCGGCGGCGCCAAAGTGGAGGATGCGGGTGCCGAGGAGAATCGCCAGGCGCTGGAAAAATACAGCATCGACCTGACGGAGCGCGCGACCTCGGGAAAGCTCGATCCGGTGATCGGCCGCGACGATGAGATCCGTCGCACCATTCAAGTCCTGCAGCGGCGCACCAAGAACAATCCGGTACTCATCGGCGAGCCTGGCGTGGGCAAGACGGCCATCGTCGAGGGACTCGCGCAGCGCATCGTCAACGGCGAAGTACCGGAGGGCCTGCGCAACAAGCGCATCCTATCGCTCGACCTGGGCGCGCTGATCGCCGGCGCGAAATTTCGCGGCGAGTTCGAAGAGCGGCTCAAGGCCGTGCTCAACGATCTGGCCAAGCAGGAAGGCCAGGTCATTCTGTTCATCGACGAGCTGCACACCATGGTGGGTGCCGGCAAGGCCGAGGGCGCGATGGATGCGGGCAACATGCTGAAGCCCGCCCTCGCCCGAGGCGAGCTGCACTGCGTCGGCGCCACGACTCTCGACGAATACCGCAAGTACATCGAGAAGGACGCAGCGCTCGAGCGGCGCTTCCAGAAGGTTTTGGTCGATGAACCGTCGGTGGAGGACACCATCGCCATCCTGCGCGGGTTGAAAGAGCGTTACGAAGTGCACCATAAAGTGCAAATCACGGACCCCGCCATCGTGGCCGCCGCGACCCTGTCGCACCGCTATATCGCGGACCGACAGTTGCCGGACAAGGCCATCGATTTGATCGACGAGGCCGGATCGCTGATTCGCATGGAGATCGACTCCAAGCCTGAGGCGCTTGACAAGCTCGACCGGCGCATCATTCAACTCAAGATCGAGCGCGAGGCGCTCAAGAAGGAGACCGATGAGGCGTCGCGCAAGCGGTTGAGCACCCTGGAAGACGCATTGAAGGCGCTGGGAAAGGAATACTCGGATCTCGAGGAAGTGTGGAAGGCGGAGAAGGCTTCGATCCAGGGAGCCGCGCATATCCAAGAAGAGCTGGATCGGGCGCGCACGGACATGGATGCGGCACGGCGCGCGCAAGACCTGGCGCGTATGTCCGAGCTGCAATACGGGCGTATCCCGGCCCTCGAGCAACGGCTCGCCAAGGCGCTCGAGGCCGAACAGAAGCCGAATCAGCTGTTGCGCAACTCGGTGACCGAAGTGGAAATCGCCGAGATCGTGTCGAAATGGACCGGTATTCCGGTGTCGCGCATGCTGGAGGGTGAGCGCGACAAGCTGCTGCGCATGGAAGAAGTGCTGGGCAAGCGGGTGGTCGGGCAGCAGGAGGCCGTCAAGGCGGTGGCGGATGCCATTCGCCGTACTCGTGCCGGGCTCTCCGATCCCAACCGGCCGAGCGGCTCGTTCATGTTCTTGGGGCCCACCGGCGTCGGTAAGACCGAGCTCTGCAAGGCCCTGGCCGAGTTCATGTTCGACACCGAGGAATCCTTGGTGCGCATCGACATGTCGGAATTCATGGAGAAGCACTCGGTTGCACGCTTGATCGGCGCACCCCCCGGCTACGTTGGCTACGAAGAAGGCGGCTACCTGACCGAGGCGGTGCGCCGGCGGCCGTACTGCGTGATCCTGCTCGATGAAATCGAGAAGGCGCATCCCGATGTGTTCAACGTGCTGCTGCAGGTCTTGGATGATGGCCGCTTGACCGATGGGCAGGGACGAACCGTGGACTTTCGCAACAGCGTGGTGATCATGACCTCGAACTTAGGGTCCGGGGTCATCCAGGAACTCTCCGGCGAGTCCAACTACGCCAAGATGAAGGACGCGGTGATGGCCGTGGTGACTCAGCATTTTCGACCCGAGTTCATCAATCGAGTCGACGAGATCGTGGTGTTCCATTCCCTGGGCCGCGAGCAGATTCGGGCCATCGTCGATATCCAGTTGGGCCGTTTACGGCAGCGGCTGGCGGAGCGCGACATCACTCTGCGCCTGGACGATGAGGCGCGCGACAAAATCGGCGAAGCGGGCTTCGACACGGTGTATGGAGCGCGGCCGCTGAAGCGCGCCATTCAGTCGCAGCTCGAGAATCCGCTGGCGCAGAAGATCCTGAGCGGGGATTTCGTCGCCGGCGACCGGGTGCTCGTCCGGCTTAAGCGCGATTCGCTGGTTTTCGAGAAGGAGCGCGTCCATTGAGGGCGCGCCGTTCGCTATACTTCGGCGCCCGAGCGGTTAGGGAGCGGTAGGAAAGACATGCCTTTTTACGAATACCAGTGCAAGAGCTGCGGCCACGATCTCGAGGCCATGCAGAAAATCACCGATCGGCCGCTGAAGAAATGCCCCCATTGCGGCAAGTCGCAGCTGCAGCGCTTGATGTCGGCACCGGTGTTCCGCCTCAAGGGCGGCGGTTGGTACGAGACCGACTTCAAGGGCGACCAGGACAACAAGCGCAACCTCGCCGATCGGCCGGAGGCGGAAGCGCCCAAAGACGCCGCGAAAGATGCTCCCGCAGGCACAGATAGCAAGGCCAAGGACGACAAGGCCTCGGAGGTCAAGGCCTCGGAGGGCAAGGCCTCGGAGGGCAAGGGGGAGGCCGCCGCGCCCAAGGACAAGCAGACCGACAAGCCGGCCGACAAGTCTGCGCGCCAGCCCGCGAAAAAGCCGGACTCCGGCAAGAGACCATCCCGCACGCGTATGGCCTCGCACGGCAAATCAGCTGCGAAAAGACCCATCAAGAGACCTGTGCACAAAGCAAAGCGGCGGGTCTAGGGGGCTTTGGGCTTGCCCGTAACGCCCCCAAGCCTTAGCATCGCGCGCTTTCCTTTGGGGTGTTCTCGCGTATGCGCACTCACTATTGCGGGCAGGTCAACGAGTCACTGACGGGGCAGGTCGTCACCGTCGCCGGTTGGGCGCATCGCCGCCGCGACCATGGCGGGGTCATTTTCGTCGATTTGCGCGATCGCGAGGGCCTGCTGCAGATCGTTTTCGACCCCGACAAGGCCGCGATGTTCGCCATGGCCGAGCGGGTTCGCAATGAGTTCGTCCTGAAGGTCAAAGGCTTGGTGCGCGCCCGCCCGCCGGGCACGGCCAATGCGCATCTTAAGTCGGGCCAGGTCGAGCTTTTGTGCCAGGAGCTCGAAATTCTCAACCGCTCCGAGCCGCTGCCGTTTCAGCTCGATGAACATGTGAGCGAAGAGGTCCGGCTGCGTTTCCGCTACATCGATCTGCGCCGCGAGGAGATGCGCGAGCGATTGCTGCTGCGTCATCGCATCACGCGCTCGATGCGCCATTATCTCGATGCGGCGGGCTTCATCGACATCGAAACGCCCATGCTGTCCAAGGCGACGCCGGAAGGCGCGCGGGATTACTTGGTGCCCAGTCGCACCCATGCCGGCAAATTTTTTGCTCTGCCCCAGTCGCCGCAGATCTACAAGCAGTTGTTGATGATTTCAGGCTTCGACCGCTACTACCAGATCGTGCGTTGTTTCCGCGACGAGGACTTGCGCGCCGATCGGCAGCCGGAGTTCACGCAGCTCGATATCGAGACCTCGTTTCTCGACCAGCCGCAGATCCAGGAGTTGATGGAAGGCTTGGTGCGGCACCTCTTCAAAGAGGTGCTGAACGTCGAGTTGCCGAATCCCCTGCCGCGGATGAGCTATGCCGAGGCCATGCGCCGCTATGGGTCGGACAAGCCCGATTTGCGCGTGCCGCTGGAATTGGTCGACGTGGCGGATCTCGTCGAGGGATGCGACTTCAAGGTGTTCGCGGGGCCTGCGGCCGACCCCAAGGGCCGGGTGACGGCGCTGTGCGTGCCGCAGGGAGGGCGCCTGTCGCGCAAGGAGATCGACGACTACACGGCGTACGTTGCGCGCTATGGCGCGAGGGGTCTGGCCTACGTCAAGGTCAATGAAAAGGCCAAGGGACGGGAGGGCCTGCAGTCCCCCATCCTGAAATTCTTGAACGATGCGGCGGTCAGCGGAATACTCGAGCGCACCGGGGCCGGCGACGGCGATCTGATCTTCTTCGGCGCCGACAGCGCCAAAGTGGTGAGCGATGCGCTCGGCGCGCTGCGCCTCAAGGTGGGCCAGGACCTAAAGCTCGGGTCGGGCGGGTGGCGGCCGTTGTGGGTGGTCGACTTTCCCATGTTCGAGTGGGACGGTGACGCCAAGCGCTGGCAGGCAATGCATCATCCCTTCACGAGCCCGGCGAACCTGGACTACGCGGCCTTGGCGGCGAGTCCCGGCGAGGCGACTGCCAAAGCCTACGACATGGTGCTGAACGGGTCCGAAATCGGCGGCGGCTCGGTGCGCATCCACTCGCAGGAACTGCAGTCGGTCGTCTTCGACCTGTTGGGCATATCACCCGAGGAGGCGCGGCTCAAGTTCGGATTCTTGCTGGATGCGCTCAAGTTCGGCGCCCCGCCGCACGGTGGTATCGCCTTCGGCCTCGATCGGTTGGCCATGCTCATGGCCGGCGCCGACAGCATTCGGGACGTCATCGCCTTCCCGAAGACCCAGACGGCAGCGGATCTTTTGATGGATGCCCCGACCGAAGTCAGCGAGGCGCAGTTGCGCGAGCTGCATATTCGCGTGCGCGTTCCGCCGAAGACCGAGTGAGCGCTCAAGATCGGACCGAGGTTCCGCGCTATCGGCGCCCCGAATCGGTCCTGATCGTGATCCATACCGACGGCGGAGAATTTCTGCTGCTGGAGCGGCGCCGGCCCCCCGGATTCTGGCAGTCGGTGACGGGGAGCCTGGAGTGGGGCGAGCTCGCCGATCGGGCCGCTCGGCGCGAGCTCGTCGAGGAGACGGGCATCACGCAGGGCGTGCTGGTCAATCTGCAGTGGACCCAGGTGTACGACATCCTGCCGGCCTTCGGCAAGGTGTACGCACCCGGGATTACGCGCAATCTCGAGCACGCCTTCTCGCTCAGGCTTCCGCAGCGCGTGCCGGTCACCCTGAGCGAGCCCGAGCATGTGCGTTTTCAATGGGCATCGGGCGCCGACGCCGTCGAGATCGCCTCCTCGAGCACCGACCGCGCCGTCATCCAAGAGCTGAGTCTGGGGCCGCAGCGGTGAGCACCGTCGTCGTCTATGTCCACGGACTGTGGCAGCGCGGCGCGGAAAGTCACTGGCTGCGCCACCGATTGGCGCAGGATCTTGCAGCCCAGACTCGAACCTTTTCCTACCCCTCCGTTGCCGGCGGTGCCACGCAGAATGCGCGTGGCCTGACGGAGATGCTGCGTGACATCCGCGCCGAGACGCTGCATCTCGTCGGCCATAGCCTGGGCGGATTGGTGATCCTCAAGGCCTTCGAGGATGACGAGGTATTGCAGCGGTTGCCGCCGGGCCGGATCGTGCTCCTGGGCTCGCCGCTCCGCGGCAGCCGCGCCGCCCGCAACTTTGCGCGACTGCCCTTCGGCGAACAAATCATGGGCCGGGGGGTCCGCGAAGAATTGCTGCAGCCGCAGCCGCGCGAGCGACGCTGGAGCGGGTCTCGAGATCTCGGGGTGGTCGCGGGTGATCTGGGATTCGGGGTTGGCCGTCTGGTCGGCGCCATGGGGGGTCCGAGCGACGGCACCATCACGGTCGAGGAGACGCAGATCGATGGTGCGGCCGATCGGGTGGTGCTGCGGGTCAGCCACACGGGGATGCTGTTCTCGGCGAAGGTGGCGAGCGCGGCGGGGACATTTCTGCGCACCGGACGATTTTAGCGCCTGCGATGGGTCAGCGGTCGCCGCGGTCCAGGGATTGCAGCCGAAACAATAGATCCAGCGCTTCACGCGGACTCAAGGAATTCGGGTCGAGCGCACGCAAGGCTTCGAGTGCGGCCGATACCGGCGGCGCGGGCGACGATGCCGGGGCACTAAGGGCGAGCTCGCCCTGCGGCGAGGTGGAGGTGCGCAGCGCGTCGCGTTCGCGCTCGAGCTCGGTCAAGTAGCGCCGGGCCTGTGCCGTGACCGATTTTGGAATTCCCGCGAGCGCCGCGACCTGCAATCCGTAGCTCTGGTTTGCCGGCCCTTCCCGGACGCTGTGCAGGAACACCAGGGTGTCGCCATGCTCCACCGCTTCCACATGGACGTTGCGCACTCCCGGTGTCTCGCCGGCAAGGCTCGTGAGCTCGAAGTAATGCGTGGCGAACAGGGTGAAGGCGCGGATTTTCGCCGCGATGTAGGCGGCGCAGGCCCAGGCCAGGGACAGGCCGTCGAAGGTGCTGGTGCCCCGGCCCACCTCATCCATGAGCACGAGACTGTGCGCCGTGGCGTTGTTCAAAATGTTCGCCGTCTCCGTCATCTCGAGCATGAAGGTGGAGCGGCCGCCGGCGAGATCATCGGATGCGCCGATGCGGGTGAAAATGCGGTCCATGGGACCCAGCACGGCGCGCCGCGCCGGCACATAGCAGCCGATGTGCGCGAGAATGACGATGAGCGCGGTCTGCCGCATGTAGGTGCTCTTGCCGCCCATGTTCGGACCGGTGATGATCAGCATGCGGCGTGAGTCGTCGAAGCGCAGGTCATTGGGCACAAAGGGTTCGCGGCCGGCACGCTCGACCACGGGATGGCGCCCGCCGTCGATGGCCAGCATCGGCTCCTCGGTCAATTCGGGCTGTGTGCAATCGAGCACGGCGGCGCGCTCGGCGAAGCAGTTGAGCACGTCGATTTGCGAGATCGCGGCCGTGGTCGACTGCAGCGCCGGCAGGCGCGCGATCAGGTGATCCAGCAGCGCCTCGTACAATGCCCGCTCGCGCGCGAGCGCCTTGTCGCGCGCTCCCAGCACCTTGTCCTCGAAGGACTTCAATTCGGGAGTGATGAAGCGCTCGGCGGATTTCACGGTCTGGCGGCGCAAATAGTCGGGCGGAACCCGGTCGGCTTGACTGCGGTTCACCTCGATGAAAAAGCCCTGCACGCGATTGAAACCCAATTTCAGGCTGGATAGACCGGTGCGCTCGCGTTCCCGCTGTTCGAGGTCGAGCAGGAACTGCTCGGTGTTGCTGCCGAGCAGCCGCAGCTCGTCGAGTTCCGCGTCGTAGCCTTCGGCGATCACGCCGCCGTCGCGCAAGTAGTGAGGCGGGGAGTCGACGATGGCCCGGGTCAGCAGGGCGTGGTCGGCTCGTGTGTCGTTGTGGTGGTGGGCGATCTCGCCGATGAGTTGCCCGAGTAAGGGAGCCCTGGACGAGGCCGCCTCGAGCAGACGATGCAGGTCGGGCAGGACGGCGAGAGCGGCGCGAAGCTGCGCGAGGTCGCGGGGCCGCGCCGAGCGCAGCGCGATTCTCGCGACGATCCTTTCCAAGTCGCCGATCGCCTTCAAGGTTGTCGCGACGGTGGAATACTCCGCGGCCTCCAGCAGTGTCGCGACCGCCTGGTAGCGTGAGCGCAGGATGTCGCGATCGCGCAGCGGCCGGTGCATCCAGCGGCGCAGCATTCGCCCGCCCATGGCGGTCGACGTTCGATCGAACACTCCGGCCAGGGTGAGCTCCGGACTGCCGGCCAGGCTCTCGTCGAGCTCCAGGTTGCGGCGGGTTGCGGGGTCCATGATCAGAGCGGCATCGCGCTCCTCGGTCGTGATCGCCAATAGGTGGGGCAGCGCCGATTTCTGCGTTTCGCGCACGTAGGCGAGCAGCGCCCCGGCGGCGGCCACACCCAACGGCTTGTCGGCGCAGCCGAATCCCGCCAGATCGCGGGTGTGAAATTGTTCCGCGAGCGCGCGCGCCGCGGACTCCGGATCGAAATGCCAGGGCGGCCGCAGCCGCAACGGCCGCTCCTTGAGCCCGGACGATCTCGCAAGGACGGGCGCAGCACCGTCGGGTGCCAGCAGCTCGGCCGGACGCAGCCGCTCGATTTCCGCCTCGAGCGCCGCGGCCCCGGCGACTTCCATGACACTGAACCGGCCCGCCGACAGATCCAGCCACGCGAGGCCGAAGCGGCCGTTGCCTGCGCACACGCTGGCGAGCAGGTTGTCGCGCCGTTCCTCGAGGAGCGCTTCATCGGTGAGGGTGCCCGGCGTCACGATGCGCACCACTTCGCGTTCCATCGGACCCTTGGTTTTGCCGGCATCGCCGCGCTGTTCGCAAATCGCGACCGACTCGCCCTTGCGCACCAGCTTGGCCAGGTAGCCGTCGAGGGTGACCGCCGGAACGCCGGCCATGGGAATCGGCGCGCCGGCCGACTGCCCGCGCTGAGTCAGCGCGATATCCAGGAGTTGTGCCGCACGCCGTGCGTCGTCGTAGAACATTTCGTAGAAATCGCCCATGCGATAGAAGAGCAGCACATCGGGGTGCTGCGCCTTGATGCGCAGGTACTGCTGCATCATGGGGGTGTGGTCTGGCGGGTTGGTGGTCACTCGGACGGTATTGTCCACGTCTCGCCTGCCGATCGCACGCACTAAGCATTGAATTTGACGGACGTGGTCATTCTTGCTATTTGCGGGAGTGACCCTAACTAAAATTCCAGCAAGGGGCATCATGTACGGGAAAGACTCTCCCTCTCGATTGCGTCGCAGGCTGTTAACGGGCTTGGGATCGGCTCCGGCACTGATCGGCATGCCGCGTATTGCCTTCGGTGCGGCGGCGTCCGAGTCGGCGTCCGATACCGCCCCTCCGCTCGCGGCCAATCAAGTTCTCGATGTGGCGGACTTCGAAGCCCTGGCGCGGGCCAAACTGCCGCCGGCGCACTTTGGGTACCTCGCAACGGGAGTCGACGACGACCGCACCGTCTTCTTGAATCACGACGCCTATTCGCATATCGAGATCCGATCGCGACGGTTCGCCGATGTCAGCAAGCTCGATACGAGCCGCAGCATTTTCGGCGGTCTGTGGAAGCAGCCGTTGTATTTCTCGGCGGTGTCGAGCATGCGCGCTTTTCATCCGGAGGCGGAGGCGGCCGTGGCGCGAGCGGCGGCAAGCCGGGATATTCAAATGATGGCGTCGACCGGATCGTCGTGTTCGATCGAGGAAGTGAATGCGGCACGCAACGCGCCGCTGTGGCAGCAGCTGTATGCCACGGATGACTGGCGGGTGACCGAGGCGCTCGTGCACCGTGCGCAAGCCGCGGGCCGGACCGCGGTCTTCCTCACCGTCGATAGTCCTCCGGGACGGAACTCCGAGACACTGCTGCGTTCCATGCGGCGCGACGCCCGGGATTGCACACAGTGCCATATCGGCGGCTCGCACGACATGTGGCGCAAGGCTCCCATGTTCGCCGGCATCGATGTGTCCGGCGTCACCCAACTCGCGCCGACGATTCTGTCGGTAAAGTTCCTCGAACGCCTGCGAAAATTGGTGACGGTAAAATTCCTGGTGAAGGGGATCGTGACCGCAGAGGACGCGACGCTGGCAATGCAGGCAGGCGCCGACGGGGTCGTCGTGTCCAATCATGGCGGGCGGCAAGAGGAGACGCTGCGTTCGACCATCGAATGTCTTCCGGAGATCGTCGCAGCCGTGGGCCGGCGAATACCCGTCTTCATCGACGGCGGCATCCGGCGCGGTACCGATATTTTCAAGGCGCTGGCCTTGGGTGCGACGGCCGTCGGCATCGGGCGCCCGCAGGCTTGGGGGCTCGCCGCCTTTGGCCAGCCCGGGGTCGAAGCGGTGAGCGACATTTTGATGCGCGAGTTGCACACCATCATGCGCCAGGCGGGCACTCCCGATTTGGCGGCCATCAACAAAGATCGCCTGGCGTGGCCGAAATTTTGACGCGAAACACCGATCTTGATCTTGCGCGGCTGGCGGCTCGTGTCGGCCGCCGCATGTTGAAGAGCGGTCGCGGAGTGGCGACGGCGGAGTCCTGCACCGGCGGCTGGATTGCCAAGGCATTGACGGATATCGCGGGGAGTTCGCAGTGGTTCGTCGAAGGTTTCGTCACCTACAGCGATGAGTCCAAGCGGCGACGGCTGGGTGTGCCGCGTTCGGTCTTGGAGCGCCACGGCGCGGTCAGCGAAGCGGCCGTTCGAGCAATGGCGATCGGCGCCCTTCGGCGCACGCGTGCGCAACGGGTGGTGGCGGTCACCGGCATCGCCGGCCCCGGCGGCGCCGTTCCCGGCAAACCCGTCGGTACCGTGTGGCTGGCTTGGGCAGAGCGGCGTGGCCGCGCGGTACGTGTTGCCGTGCAGCTGAAGCACTTTCGCGGCAATCGCGAGGTGGTGCGTCGCAAAACCGTCCGTGCGGCTCTGCAAGGGCTGCTCGACGTCTAGGCGGAGTCCGTAGCCGTGCGAATGTTCTATGCGCTGTGGCCCGATGTCAGCGTGCGCAAACATCTGGCGCGCGCGGCGGCCGCTGTGCCGCTCGCAGGCGACGCTCGACGGGTCCCGTGCGACAACTTTCATGTGACACTGGCGTTCGTCGGTGAAGTCGCGGCGTCGCAGCTTCCGGCGTTGCGGCGGATAGGAGCCACTCAGCGGGTGGCAGAATGCGCGATCACCTTCGACGGGTATGAGTACTGGTCCGAGCCGCAAGTGGTGGCGGCCGTCGTGCGGGAGAGTCCGGCGGCGCTGATCGAACTCTCGACGCTGCTGCACCGGGCCCTGTCGACGAGCGGGGCACCGCTGCGCTCCGAAAGCCCGCCTGGGCCGCTGCGTGCGCATGTCACGCTGGCGAGGAAGGTCGCGCAAGCCCCTGTGCTGCAAGCATTGTCGCCGATCCAATGGAATGTTCGCTCATTCAGTCTGGTGAGCTCCGACACCCGCGGTGCGCACTCGCTCTATACAGTAGTCGATACCTGGCCACTACTGTATGAGGAGCCGCCGCCACAGAAATCTCCGCAATTTCCATCCATATGAGATGAGTGTTGGGCGCTGAATATGAAATAATGAAGCCACACTTTGTTGAGGACTCCCCATGGATGAGAATCGCAAGAAGGCTCTGGCGGCGGCGCTGAGCCAGATCGAAAAGCAGTTTGGCAAGGGCTCGGTCATGCGCTTGGGCGATGCCGGTGCGACTTACGAGGTCGACTCGATCCCCACCGGATCGTTGGGGCTCGACATCGCTCTGGGCGTGGGTGGTATTCCGCGCGGCCGAGTCATCGAGATATTCGGACCAGAGTCGTCGGGCAAGACCACATTGACGCTGGCCATCATCGCCTCCGCGCAGAGCCACGGCGGCACCGCGGCTTTCGTCGACGCCGAGCATGCGCTCGATCCCGTCTATGCGGAGAAATTGGGAGTCAAGGTCAACGACCTCTTGGTCTCGCAGCCCGATACCGGCGAACAGGCGCTGGAAATCACCGACATGCTGGTGAGATCCGGTGCGGTCGATGTGGTGGTGGTCGACTCGGTCGCCGCGCTCACGCCGAAGGCCGAAATCGAAGGCGAGATGGGCGACCAACACATGGGCCTGCAGGCGCGCCTCATGTCCCAGGCGCTGCGCAAGCTCACCGGCAACATCAAGCGATCGAACACCATCGTGATTTTCATCAACCAAATCCGCATGAAGATCGGCGTCATGTTCGGCAATCCGGAGACCACCACCGGCGGCAATGCTCTGAAGTTCTATTCGTCGGTGCGCATGGACATCCGGCGTATCGGTGCGATCAAGAACGGCGAGGAAGTGGTTGGATCGATGACGCGCGTCAAGGTGGTCAAGAACAAGGTGGCGCCGCCGTTCCGCGAGACCGAATTCGAGATCATGTACGGCACGGGAATTTCCAAGGAAGGCGAACTCATCGAGCTGGGTGTGCTGCACAACCTGGTGGAGAAGTCCGGTTCCTGGTACAGCTACAAGGGCGAGCGGATCGGGCAGGGCAAGGATAATGCCCGCACCTTCCTGCAGCAGCATCCCGAAATCGCCAAGGACATCGAAGGGCAGATTCGCAGCAAGCTGATTCCGGAAAAGGCGACCATGAATCGGGGTGTCGACGTCAAAGAGGCGTAACACCCTGGGCCGTCAGGGGACAGAGCCTCTCGACGCTCGCGCGGCTCGAGTGGCTGCGCTCGACGCGCTCGCCCGCCGAGATTACTCGACCGAGGAATTGCGCCGTAAGCTGCTCGAGAAGGGTTACGATGCAACGGTCGTCACGCCGCTGCTCGAAGCGCTAAGTGCCGATAAATTACTCGACGATCGGCGCTACACCGAGAATTTCGTGGCCTATCATGCGGTTCGCGGCCAGGGGCCGCTGCGCATACGGGCGGATTTGCGGCGGCATGGCATCCCGGGGAGTCTGGTGGAGGAATGCCTCGAGGCATATCCGGACTGGATTGTGCAACTGCGAAAGGCGCAGCAAAAGAAATTTGGCGCCGGGTTGCCGACCCACTACGCTGACAAGCAGCGGCAAGCGAAATTCCTGGGTTACCGCGGATTCACGAGCGCGCAGATACGGATGGCTTTAGGCTTCGACATGGACTTGGACGCAGATTGAAAGAGACATGAAACGGGACGCAAGATTGAAATCGATGACGAGCGCGGAGATCCGGGGCAGCTTCCTGGAATTTTTTCGCAAGAACGGACACGCGGTGCTCCCGAGCAGCTCGCTCGTGCCCGGAAACGATCCGACGCTGCTGTTTACCAACGCCGGCATGGTTCAGTTCAAGGATCTGTTCCTCGGCAAGGAAGTGCGCGACTATTCGCGCGCGGCCACCGCGCAGCGCTGCGTACGCGCCGGCGGCAAGCACAACGACTTGGAGAACGTCGGCTACACGGCCAGGCACCATACATTCTTCGAGATGTTGGGCAACTTCAGTTTCGGCGACTACTTCAAGCGCGAAGCCATTCATTTTGCGTGGAACTTCATCACCGGAACTCTCGGAATCCCGAAGGACCGGCTGTGGGTGACGGTATTCACCGAGGACGACGAAGCGGCCCGCATCTGGACCGATGAAATCGGCATCGATCCCACGCGCTGCACGCGAATGGGCGAGAAGTCCAATTTCTGGTCGATGGGAGAGACCGGACCTTGCGGTCCGTGCACGGAGATTTTCTACGATCATGGCGCGGAAATCCCCGGAGGCCCCCCGGGCTCGCCCGATGAAGACGGGGACCGCTATGTGGAGATTTGGAACCTGGTGTTCATGCAGTACGACCGCTCATCGGACGGTGTGCTGGTGCCCCTTCCCAAGCCATCGGTGGACACGGGGATGGGGCTGGAGCGAGTCGCCGCGGTCATGCAGGGCGTGCACAGCAACTACGATATCGACTTGTTCAAGTCGCTGATCCGCGGGGCGGCCGAGCTTACGGGCACAGAGGACTTGGAGTCGTCGAGCCTGCGGGTAATTGCGGACCACATCCGCGCCTGCACGTTCTTGATCGTCGACGGTGTCGTGCCGTCCAACGAAGGGCGGGGTTACGTATTGCGACGCATCATTCGGCGCGCCATACGCCATGGGTACAAATTGGGCCAGACCCAGCCTTTTTTCCACAAACTGGTGCCGAGCCTGGTGCGCGAGATGGGCTCGTACTACACGGAGCTCGTAAGCGGCGAGGCGCGCGCCACCCAGGTGCTCGCACAAGAAGAGAACCGATTTGCCGAAACGCTGAGCACCGGCATGGCGCTGCTCGACGCGGAAACCGCGAAGCTCACCTCGACCGTCATTCCCGGCGAAACAGTGTTCCGGCTGTACGACACCTACGGTTTTCCGATGGATCTGACCGCCGATGTGGCGCGCGAGCGGGGGCTCACCATCGATCAGGCGGGCTTCGACGCCGCGATGGATGCGCAGCGGCATCGCGCACGCGCGGCGAGCAAGTTCGGCGCAAGCGTGCGCGACTCGGTGAAGCTGTCGGGCAAGACGCAGTTTTCGGGCTACGACCGGCTGACCGATAGAGGGGTCGTGACAGCGCTGATCTTCGACGGCGCCGAAGTGGACGTGTTGCGGGCGGGCCAGGAAGGTCAAGTCGTACTCAACCACACGCCGTTCTATGCGGAGAGCGGCGGGCAGATCGGCGATGCGGGCGTGCTCCTCGGCAAGGGGGCCTGCTTCACCGTGCGCGACACGCAGAAGATCGGCGGATCGTTTGCGCACGTGGGGGTGCTCGACGCCGGCGAGCTGCGAGTGGGAGACGACGTCGAGGCCCAAGTCGACAAAGAGCGCCGCGTCGCGATCGCACTCAATCATTCCGCGACGCATCTGCTGCACGCGGCGCTCCGTAAAGTGCTGGGGCCCCATGTCCAGCAGAAGGGCTCGCTCGTCGCCGCCGATCGATTGCGCTTCGATTTTTCGCACACACAAGCAATGACGCCCGAGGAAATACGGCAAGTCGAGGAACTGGTGAATACGGCGATCCGCAACAACGCGCCCGCCGAGACGAAGGTGATGGCGCTGGACGAGGCGGTTGCCGCGGGCGCGATGTCACTGTTCGGCGAGAAGTACGAGAGCGACGTTCGCGTGCTGGCGATCGGCGATTTCTCGATGGAACTCTGCGGAGGCACTCACGTCGAACGAGCAGGCGATATCGGTTTGTTCAAGATTTTGGGCGAATCGGGAGTTGCCGCCGGTGTGCGCCGCGTGGAAGCGGTCACCGGTCAGATGGCGTACGAGTGGGTGGTGCACACCGATCAGGTGCTGCGCGACATCGCTGCGATGTTGCGGGGCAGCCGTGAGGATGTGGACGAGAAAGTCCGGGAACTGCTCGATCGCTCGCGAAGGCTGGAAAAGGAGGTGCAGCAGCTCAAATCCAAACTCGCGAGCGGCCAGGGCGGCGATTTGACATCACAAGCAAAAGACGTGGGCGGGATCAAGGTTTTAGCCGCTCAAATCGACGGCGCCGACGCTAAGTCTTTGCGCGACGCGGTCGATAACCTCAAGGCCAAGCTGGGCTCGTCGGTTATCGTGCTGGCGACCGTCCAGGACGGCAAAGTGGTGCTGGTGGTGGGCGTTTCGGCGGATTTGCTCACTCGGATGAAGGCTGGAGAGATCGCGGGAGCGGTTGCAGTGCAAATCGGCGGCAAGGGCGGTGGCCGCGCCGATTTCGCCCAGGCGGGCGGCACGCAGCCAGAAAATTTGGATAAGGCGCTGGCTGGAGTGGAAACCCTGATTCGCAGCCGGCTGTCTAATTGAACGATTGTTTATTCCGATGGCAAGAGCAAGAATTGTGTTACAGATTCTTGTATTCTTGGTGACGGTTGGTTGACGAATCCTCCGGGTGGTATGCGAAATCCGCGCCCGAGATTCTCGAACGAATGCTTGATGGCGATGCGGTGTTCGGCCAGTTCGTTGCCGCTACATTGCCAAGGAAGCTAGGAGCTCGATTATGTTGATATTGACTAGGCGTGTCGGCGAGACCGTGATGATCGGCAACGAGGTCACGGTGACCGTACTTGGCGTCAAGGGCAACCAGGTCCGGGTCGGCGTCAATGCGCCCAAGGATGTGGCAGTTCATCGGGAAGAGATCTACGAGCGCATCAAGCGCGAGGGCGATCAGGAATCCCGATCCGCCTCCCCTGTCGCCAAAATCGTCGATGATGCTTGATGACGCCTGATCAAGGCGTCTAGACCCCTTTAGCTTTACCTGGACTGCTCCGGGCGGGTATCATCCCGCGCTCCGCGAATGGCTGTCTGTTCCCGGAGAGGTGGCCGAGTGGTCGAAGGCGCGCCCCTGCTAAGGGCGTATGGGTCAAAAGCCCATCGAGGGTTCGAATCCCTCCCTCTCCGCCAGTCGCTACGTTAATTCTCGTCGGACTGGATCAGTTGACCGCAACAGCCACGAAGCGGGGATTCGAGCCCGAGATATGAAAAAAGGGGTTCGACAAAATCGCCGAAGGCGATTTTGGACGACGCGCACGCGTCGCCCGAAGGGCGAGGGCCGAAGGCCCGAGTCAATCCCTCCCTCTCCGCCAAGCGCTTCAACGACAAGTACGGTCATGACGCCGACGACTTTGTGCTAAGCGCCTTGGCGCGCGCCATCATGAAAAACACCCGCCCCTCCGATATGGCGTGCCGCTACGGCGGCGAAGAATTTGCAATCGTCTTGTGAGACTTCAAAGGCTGCTCGGCGCGAATACCAACGGATTCTGGTGCGTTCAGCCGAGAGTGTCGCCCGCGCTGGCTGTGGTCGGAATGTCAATGCGACTGGACCCATGCGGCACAATTTCGTGGCTGTATAACGTATTGATTTAATTGAATATCGAGAGTTTTTTAAATCCATGCTCAGGCCGACGCAGCGTTTTGCAATGGAATGGTGATCGGCGTTTGATATGGTAATATTCGCGCCCCTGACGGCCCCAGAGTGCTGCCAAACACATGGGCCATGCGATGTTAGGGCTGCCGCAACGCGGCGTTTGATCGTCTTTGCGCCCGTAGCTCAGTTGGATAGAGCGCCTGGCTACGAACCAGGAGGCCGGGAGTTCGAATCTCTCCGGGCGCACCAATTTATCAAGAACTTACCGAGTATCAGTGCACCGACCGTAGCGCCAAAGTAGCATTTTTTGCTACGTTTTCGCCCCGTAGCGTTTCTCCGACGGATCTTGATGGCTGCCGCTCGATGCGTCCGGCCACGAAGGAGAGTTTCTCCGGGGCCAGGTGCGCATAGCGCGGCACCATCTCGTAGGATTTCCATCCGCCTAGTTCCATCAGCTCCGCCAGTGAAGTGCCGCTTTGCACGTGCCAGGAGGCCCACGACCGTCACCCGACTTCGTTGTGCCGTGATCGAGCCAGGCCACTTTCCGGTCGAGATCCACGCGGGTCCATTCAAGCCCCAGAATCTCGCCCGCACGACCGGTCGAGAGCGCAAACTCCACGATGGGCTTCATGTGCTCAGGCCACGCCTCGATCAATCGGTCAGCCTCCTCACGCCTCAGAAATCGCACGCGCCGCCGGGGTTCCTTCAACATCCGAACCTTTGGCACCCCATTGAGCCATCGCCAATCCTGATGCGCGACATTCAATATCCGCCGAACCACCTCGAGTGCGCGATTGACCGTCGCGTTCGAGACACCATCCTTCAACTTGCGATCGCGAATGAACGGCTGCAACACCGCCATGTCGATCGCATCCAGCTTCAGGGACCGCAGATAAGGATCGAGCTTCTTCAAAGTTCTGCGGAGATTTCAGCGGAACTCTTACAGCAGCTGCATTTCACGATCGGCGCGCTCTCGTAAAGTTGCGCCAGATTAAATGTTTGGCTTGGTTTGAGTTACGCGGTTGACAGCTACTCTCACCCCTTCATCGAGCGCCCGTGGCGGTTGTGGAAGCAGACGCGCCCTGGTGCTTTTGGGCCTCGCAGGGTTGCGAATATCGGTGTCCTTTGACTCGCGCCGCGACCGCTCGCGAACTGGCCTTCATCAACAAGATCACCGCCCATCAGCGCCGGTCTGGATTAAGGGGTTAGGCCTCACTTCAGCGCGGAGAAGTCTGATGGGCGCATATAGATCTCATCAACCTTGAAATCGTCCCCATCGTGTTTGATCAGCGGTATGGCGGCTTCCCGATACGGTGGAAAAGCTGGATTGGAGTGAAACGCGTGCCAATTCCTTTCTGCGGCCTTGCGGCTCGGATGCACCACTAAGTATATGAAGGTGTCTTTCCACGGTTCCTCGGTGGGAACCCAATAGCCCAGTACACGGAGGTACTTAGCTTGGAGCTTTGAGGAATCGCGGAAGAGTGATTCAAGCGCCTTGGCCTTGCCTGGGGCCGTGTGGTAGATCATCAGCTCATAGACCTGGCCGTCGGCCGTCGCTTCACTCGCCTGGATCATTCGCGCCCGTGTCATCGAGCCGGACATAAAGGCGAGCATGACCGCGACGATTGTCATCCATCCCCTGGACATGAAGCTTAACGGCTTTTTCATGGGAACCACCTTGCATTGGATTTAGGCCTTTGACATAGCAGCCTCAGCGGGCGCAGCCTCGATAGGCTACCGGAAAGCTGCCGCTCGCGAACGACCGAGATGGGTCGATTTGCGAACTTAGCCTTTCCTCAGGGCAGTCCGCCTCAGCTGCCGCACAGTCTTCAAGCGGAGCGTGATTTCACATATATGTGACCAACGACAGCCCGGGTTGAGCGATCCTGCGGCAATATTTTGATAGCTAGCGTAGGACCCGCAAAAGGAATTGACTAATGTCAGCACGACGCCCCGCAACCGCAATCGCCTTTTCTTTCCTTCTAGCGCTGATCAGTGTGTCTCTCGGATCATTACGTGCGCAGAGCATTGCAGAGAATCCGGGCCTGTCTCCCAAGGTACCCCCGCTTGCCGGCACTAATTCGGTATCCGGTCTGCACGTCGACCAAAAGAAAGCAGGTGTGTGGACGGCGGAGTTTGATTACTTTTATTCAGGTGAGCCGCCGTATGCCGCGCTGGCCGTCGAATTGATTCCACAGTCGGGTTCGCCACTCGGCCTGGGTGGGGCCGAACAGTACCAAACTTTCCTCCAGCGTCCCGAACGGGGAGCGAACCACGCCAGCGTGGAAATTCGCTATCCCGGCGCTCAGCAGAGAACTCTAAAAGTTGCTGTAACAATTCGCAGGCAGATGTTCAGCCCGGATGTTGTTGCGCGCCAGCAGATCGACAAGGTGATCGATTGGCCCGACTTCCAGACTTGGATGCGCGACCAGCAGGTCGCCAAGGCCTCCCCGGAAGACAATTTCAATCGCGCGGTTGCCCTCATCGACTCAGAAGAAGAGGTGCAATTGAACGAAGCCAGATCGATTCTTGAGAGACTAATCAGCGAGAATCCAAAATTCGATGTCGGCTACGTCGAACTGGCCCGGGTTGCCATGAAATTGCATGGGGAACCGGAGGGACTGCATCAGGCTGAAACCCTTCTCTCGTCTGCCTTGCAGATCAGGCCCGATAGTGTCAACGCAAAGATTCTCTTGGGCTACGTCTATGCGCACGAGCAACACTTCGCCAAGGCAGAAGGGCTGTTTGCCCAGGCTGCAACGACGAATACCAATAATCTATGGCTTTGGAGCAACTGGGGTGAACTGCTCCTGATGGAGGGCAAGACCGATCAGGCAATCGTGAAGTATCGACAGGCGATTGCGCATCCGATGACTCACGACACTTACGATCGGGCTCGCGCCACCGCCTATTCACAACTCCTGGACCTGCTCAAAGCTCGGAAGGATCTGGATGGGATGGAGATACTGTACAAGCAGCGAGTCGCCGAGTTTGGCCCGGGAAGTTGCTATACCGCAGACTACGCGAGATTCCTCCTCGAAGTGCGTGGCAATACGCAGGGAGCAATTGACCTGGCAACGGGAGCTCTGCACCAGAATTGCGATGACACCGAGTCACGGGAGATTCTGGGGCTCGCGCAATACGTGAAATGGGCCGCTACGACGGGCCCGGTCAGCGCAGAGTCGCTGAATCAAGCACGAATATTCCTGCCGGCAGGTCCGAAGCCGCTGTATTTGTTAGCTACCAGTGATCGAACTACGCCAGCAGCGAAAAAGTTGATCGCATCGGGCGAGCCGATAGACCAGCTGGACAACGAGAAGCTGACGGCTCTTGCCTACGCGCTGCAAAGTCAGGATCTGGCCGCAGCCAGGCGTCTATTGGTGCTCGGCGCGCATCCGGACACGCCCGTTGGGCCGACAGGAATTCCCGCAGCGCTCTTACCCGTGCTCAGCGCCGATGCTGACGCGGTGCGGATGTTGCGACAAAGCGGAGTCAACTACTCAAAGATCACATTTCGGGGTGCGACGGCGCTCGAAATTGCCAAGCGGCTGGGAGACCCCACGCTCATCGACGCGCTCGGAGGCAAGCAAACGGACCTGTAGAGAATCGGACGACGAACAAGTCGCAGGCAATACAACAATTGCCGTTCTGTTAGGGAATATAGGCCGCGGTCGTCTGCTTCGCAGGTGCCATGTTCACGGCCGCAAGCCTTACGGATGGCGTCGCAGCCGAACTCACCCTTTCGACCCGAGACGGCCCATCGCAAGTGACGGCTGTCGGGGAGTCAAAAACTGCAAACTTCTGGTGTGGATCGTCGCTTTCAACCTAAGGCGAGTTCACAAGTTGCCTGACCGGCTGCCATCCACCGTTGACCTTAAGCTCAACGGAAGGCCGATAGATGGTAACGTATCTATTGAGAGCCGTTATGAGATCCTCAAATTTATCGACTCGATCTGAAATCAACATTGGCTCGCATAGTCGAAACGTAAGAAACGGATATCGCCTCGGTACTAATCGCACAAAGCGTAGAGTCGCGTCGCTTTGGGAAATATAGCCAGAATATTCGCGGATCAGCATCAATTCTTTCATTGAATGCTTTGAATCACGAATCCAAACAGCATGCGAGATACACCGACATCGCCAACCATCACATCCGAGGTAACGATGCCTCGATACATCCCGCCAACAAGAAAAACCCAAAACCCCGACCACACTACAAAGAACACCATTTGATCCAGTTGGTGTCTTGATATTGCCAACAGGGCAAAGAATACCCAGATTGATAGACCCGCGACCCATGCGGCTACGAATTGCGCCTTTCCGGCGAATCGAAACACCTTTGATGGGTATTCCGTGGTCTTCAAATCCATGAAAATGTTCTTCCTTGGTCCGCCGTTTCCACCGCTTCTAAGTTTGCATCTCTACCGGGTTAGCCTATCGCAAGACGCGACCGTCCGCTTCGGCGCAATCGGTTCAGGAGCGTCACGGTCCGATATGGCCGGTCTGCGACGGTCGCCGTTGCTTGAGGAAGTCGCCGTTTCAGGCTCTCATGAGCCCCGCAGCTTCTCTTGCAACCACACCGTGATCAGCGATTGGTAAGGTACACCGCGCACGTTGGCAGCTGTCTTGATCGAATCAAGAAGATCCCGCGGAAGCCGTAGAGAGATCGTCTGGGTAGCCGGCTTCAATTTTGGAAGCACAGTTAGCTGAGCTTTCTTCCATTCCAAATGCCCCGTCGAATCGTTCTTTTCCCAGAACGCTCGTTCCATGGCCTCACTAGCAAATTTGGGGATGGTCTTAAGTCGCTTGATCATAAATCACGCGCCCCTGCCGATGCATGTTTGCGGCGGCTTCTGGCGGATCAGCGACCGCCGATTTGCTTGTTGCTTATGCGGGTTTTCGCATCGCGTCCAGCGCCGCGCGCGCAAGAAACCCCGACCGCGTCTCACCCTGCTTGCGAGCGTGAGCATCCACTGCGCGGAGAATCCGCTGCGGCAATGTAATGTTGACTCGAGCCGCTTTATCTCCAAGCTCGCTGACGTCTACGTCGACGATCGCCCAAGTCCAGCCGCGAAAGCTCCGCTTGCTGCGTAACTGTTCGATAGTGGAGGCCTTTGGAAAGGATTGGCCGTCATCAAGTAGGCCTTCCAAATGAAGCAGGATGGCCTCCCGCGCGTTGGTCAACGCCTCATCCAAGGTATCGCCTGCCAAAAAGCAACCCGGCAAATCAGGCACCACGACGCCGTACGCATGTTTGGAATCGCCCGCCTCAATCGCAATGGGATATCGCACAAGTTAGAACCTCATCTTAGACCGGCCTGCTTTCGGATCGCCCGCACCAAGCCTTTCCCTAGATCCTCCCTCGGATGCGGCACAGTTACGGTGCCCGGTTTCGTCGGATTCACGAACTGGTGGTGGCTGCCGCGAGCTCGCTGAAGTTGCCAGCCATCCGCCTGCAAGAGCTTGATCAGTTAACGGCTCTGCCTCGTGTGTATTATACACACCGCGAGTAGCTGGCGATGCTTGGCACCGCAGCGAAAACGTAGCGTTTGTGCCGTTTCGTGCGCCACGGTGCCTGTTTTGAGTGAGGGCGGGTCTGCTAAGTGGTTGAAAAATAAGAACCTACAAAAATCAACTATGCGACTACGAACCAGGAGGCCGGGAGTCGAATCGCTCCGGGCGCACCATACCTTGACGATCCGATCGCTGCCGATCGGCCCATACCGCTCAGTGTTCGCCGTCCGGCGAAGTTGATCGCCGAGCGCAAGCTCGCTAGGGCGACCCCGAGCACGGAAGAGGAAGATCGATCAGTGACTGGCCGGCTTTTGAATCCAGAACCGGTACATTCCCATGAATGTATCCGGATTCTCGGCTTCAAAGCGCGCCCAGTTGCGCAAATTAGTGCCGGCCGCGTCATCGACAAACCGAGCGCGGTACTGCTGCAGCACACGGAGATCCAACTCGAAGCCAATGAACTGAAGTCCGTGTTCGGAAATAAACAAATCGATTTGATCCAGCGTTAGCCGATGCTCCTGCACGTGAAACAGTAGGTCGCGACACTCACTGGTAGAATAAAAATCTGCGATTGAAGTTAACCATTGCACTTTAGCGGTTGGGTACCGGTTCGGGTTCACAACATCCTGGCGGAATCGCCTAATGTCGTCGGGCGTACTTGCGTAACCGCGTGCAGCGATGAACTCTTGAGCCTTAACGAGGTGTCTGCGGGCGAGTTCGCTGTAGAAACCCAAACCCATGAAGCCTCCAGGCCGCAATCGAGACAGTAGGATTTGCCAGCCGAGGAACGGGTCGGCAAGATGATGAAGCACTCCGACCGATTCGATGATGTCGAATGTGCGGTTGACGTTGCCAAGCTTGAGAATGTCGGCTTGTGCGTACTCGATGTTTGTTATACCCATTTCCCGGGTCTTTCGTTTGGCATAGCTCACGCTGCTCAAACTTAAGTCTATCGCCAGCACGCGAACACCGCGGAATCGCTGGGAAAAGATGATTGGTTGGCTCCCGGTGCCGCAGCCTGCGATAAGCGCCTCCGGCGCGCTGTCGTCAGGCAGAGGGGTAAAGGTCGAGAATCGTACGGCCTGCCGCAATCCTTCATTGAAGTGAAGCGCCTGGACGAATGGCAATTTGACCCAGTGGGGATAAGGACTCTGCTCATACTGGTCGCGCACCTCCTCGGAAACACCGCCGGTGATCGAGGTCAAGCAATCAATATTCGCGCGTAGCGCCTGCTCTTCGAGCGGCTCCAGAATCTGTTGACGCAAGACCGCCTCAATAGGGCTGGGCTGGTTTTGGCCAAGAAGCCGGCTCGGGTTAGGTAGGGTGTAGAGCGGTAAATATGCGGCTACGCCGAGGATGAGCAATGGCGGCACCGCCACGTTGGCGTCCAGCAGGACGAGTAACTCTGTCCGGCAGGCGGCTGCCGCGAGCCGCTCCGGTTCGTCGCAATAAAAGACGTAGTCGTTGACGAAGCATTGCTGAGAAAGTGCGGCATAGAATTGCAGTTCGGCGGTGTCCGAACGATCTAACGCCTGCTTGCTGGATGCGCTCTCGAGCAGCGCGTGGCGCGCGCACGTTAGGAAGCGCTCGAATTCGATCGTGGTCACAGGCGTTGTTTCAAGCACCGCGTGCAGCAACTTATCCGCTGAAAGAGCGGCGAGGCCATATCGACCGAATAGCACCCCAGCAGGCAATCGTGCCGGCCACATTTCATTGGCACGTCGAACGCAACCGCCGACATTCTCACCGAGCACTATGACACTGAGGGCCGAATGACAAAGCCCATACGGTACTCCCCATGGTTCGGTGATGGCGGTTGTGAGTGCTGCGCGGATCTGCGGATTGTCAATCGTGAATCCCGTTTCCGTCACGCAACGGACGAAAGCCATTTTGGTCTGTTGTGTCAGCGCACGGCCAGTCGCACTCGCTATGAGCTGCGCTCCGTCTGCGGACTTACCGCGCACCATAAGCATCATCGCCAGGTCGCAAAGATATTCGTCAGATTCGGGTTCGATGGCCAAAGCCCGGCGGAGACTCGCCTCCGCTGTGTCGAGTTGCCCGAGGATGTTCAATACCACACCCAGGATGTGGTGGGCTCGAGCGAAATCAGGCTTGATCTCCGTCGCTCGGCGCAGACTCGCAGCGGCTTCGTCATGCCGGCCCCGACTCATTGCGAGTACACCCAGATTGAAGTGCGCTTCGGCGTATCCTGGATTGATAGCCAGCGCATGTTTGTAGCTTTGCATCGCTTCGTCGGCTCGATTTAGACGGTCAAGCGTATTTGCCATCGCCACGAACGCATCTGCAAAATCAGGTTTGATGCCGGTGGCTGCCTGATAATGGTGCAACGCAGTTTCGAATTCGCCAGCTTGGTAATTCAGATTGCCCAAATTGAAATGGGCCGCAGCATAGTGGGGGTCGCAGGCTATGGCGAGTTCGTAGGCGCTGCGGGCTTCCGCCAAATGGGTACCCGCGAGCAGAATGTTGCCGCGGTTCAGGTGCGCTCTTGCGCAGCGCGGGTCAGCCTGGACTGCCGCATCGTAGCGCGCCATCGCCTCAGCCACCCGACCCTGTTCCTCGAGCGCATTCCCCTCTTCGATAAGGGCGACCGCGAGATTCCCCGATGCGACCGGCAGGCTTTTGTCATCCGCCGCAGTCGACGAGTTCACCCGGATCCTCTGACTTCGCTCATTTGCCATCCTCTGCGGATTGTGGCGGCCATTGCGCCGCTGCTTCTGCGGCGTCGGGGTCCACTTTAGCAGAGGCAAACGCAGTAGCCGTGGCAAAGCGTTGCATCCAACCTGCCGGATCGTACGTAGTGGGTCGTATGGTGATAACTTTGCCCCTGCAATGCCCGGCTTCAACGATCCAATCCATCCCGGTGGCAGCGGTTGAGTGTCCCTGAACCCAGCAGCGACGAACTCGAGCAGCTTCTGGCTCGCTGTGCGGCGCAGGATTCGGCCGCCCTGGAGAAACTCTATCAGCGTGTCGCCGCACAGCTGCTCGCGGTCGTCACGCGCATCGTGCGCCGGCGAGATCTCGCGGAGGACGCACTGCAAGATGTATTCGTGCGCATATGGCAGCAGGCGCGTCAGTACGATCAGATACGCGGCCGTCCGCTCGCGTGGATGATTTCCATCGCCCGCTACCGCGCCATCGACATGTTGCGCGGTCAGCGGCGCGTGGTCTCGCTGGACGACGGCGATATGCCCATGCAATTGATCGCGGACGGTGCATCCGATCCGGTCGAAGAGTCCTCGATCACTCACAACGCGCTACAGCGCTGCCTCGAGATATTGACGGCGGGACAGCAGCGCTGCCTGGTACTCGCCTATCAGCAGGGGTTGTCGCATGAGGCGGTCGCAGCCTCCGTGGGGCATCCGCTCGGAACGGTGAAGAGCTGGATTCGGCGGGGGCTGCAAAGTTTGCGCCGGTGCCTGGAGTCATGAACTACCAGGGCGACGAGTTGCTGGAAATGCTTGCCGCCGAGTACGTCGTCGGCACCTTGGTCGGCGCCGCGCGGCGCCGCTTCGAGCGCCTTTGCTCGGTGAGCGTGCCGGCGAGCGCGGCCCGCGGCCGATGGGAGGATCGGTTGGCCGTTCTTGCGCTGCAGCTTGCGCCGATTCAACCTCGCGAGCAGGTCTGGCGCGGGATACAGGAGATCATCGCCGTGCAGACGCGCGCTCCTGCGCGCGCGCGAAGCGGCCGGCGCCGCTGGTTGCCGCTCGCAGCCGCGGCGGCGCTCGTCGGCCTTGCCGTATGGCTGGGTCCACGACTGCTGACGACACGTCCGGCGACTCAAGCGGTGACCGTTCTGGGTGCGGATACACAGCATCCGCAGTGGCGCATCGAGCGATCCGCCGACGCGCGCCGCTTGATGGTTCTGACATTTGGCGCCGTGTCGGCAAACGCCCAACAGTCCTTCGAACTGTGGGCGCTGCCGGGCGACGGTAAGCCGCCGGTATCCCTGGGATTGTTGCCGCGACAAGGAGAGCTTGCGCGAGTGCTGAGCGAGGCGCAGTCCATGGCGCTATTGGCCGCCGAAAAACTGGCGGTAAGCATAGAGCCGCCGGGCGGCTCACCGACGGGTGCACCGACCGGGCCGGTCATCATGGTGGGCGCCGTAAAAACTTCCTGATCGTTGCATCCACTGCGATTCGGTCTCCGTAGGAAAGCCTAAGAGGCACACCGTGCCTCCCCAACTGACCTAGGGGGACCGTCCATGAAACGCTCTACACAGCCGTGGCTGCTCGCGGCATCGCTTGTTCTACTAACGTCTGCCGGCGGCGTCCAGGCGTCGAGTCACCGGGAGGCGCCCTTCATCACCACCCATCCCAAGGTGGACGGGAGTGACTTCTATATGTTTCGCAGTTACGAAGCAGGTCGATCCGGCTACGTGACCCTGATTGCCAACTACCAGCCGCTGCAGGATCCGTTCGGCGGCCCCAACTACTTCTTCATGGATCCGCACGCGCTCTACGAGATTCATATCGACAACAATGGTGACGGCGACGAGGACCTGACTTTCCAATTTCGCTTCAACGACACGCGTGCCGGCCTCGCGGTCAACGCCGGCGGCAAGTCCATTCCGGTGCCGTTGACCAATATCGGGCCCGTGAGCAGCACCAACATGAGCGCTCAAAATGTGATCGAGACCTACACCTTGACGCTGGTTCGCGGGGATCGGCGTCATGGACAGGCTTTCCAGATCGCGGATGCGGCGAATGGCAATACCACGTTTGCCAAACCGCTGGACAATATCGGGGCGAAATCCATTCCCGGCTATGCCGAATACGCCAACACCTTCATCCACACCATCACGATTCCCGGCTGCAACGCGCCGGGCAGGGTGTTCGCCGGCCAGCGCATGGATGGTTTCGTCGTCAATCTCGGCGAGACCTTCGACCTGGTCAACATCAAGTACCCGGTGGAGGAACTCGCGCCGGCGGGGGTGAATGCCCGCAATGATGAACCCAACAGCTTGGCCAACAAAAACGTCACCTCGCTGGCGTTGGAGATACCGATCGCGTGTTTGACCGCTGGAGCCGATCCGGTCATCGGTGCGTGGACCACGGCGAGCGTGCGCCAGGCCGAGGTGTTCAACTCGGTCCCCGAGAGCGACAAGAGTGTGGCCAGCGTGGGCGCCAAAGCCGAACCCATCGGTTCCTTGGTGGCCGGAGGCGCTTGGGTGCAGTTGTCGCGGCTCGGAATGCCGCTGGTCAACGAGGTCGTGATCGGACTTCCCGACAAGGACCGATTCAACGGTTCGAGCCCACGGAATGACGCGCAATTCGCCGACTACGTGACCAATCCATCTCTGCCTGTGCTGCTCCAGGCTCTTTTCGGCGGTGCCGGAGTTCGTGCGCCCAACGTCTATCCCCGTGCGGATCTGATCGAGGTGTTCCTCACGGGAGTGCCCGGGTTGAACCAGCCAAAGCATGTCACGCCGGCGGAGATGCTGCGGCTGAACACGAGCACGCCTGCGACGCCGGTCGGCGCACAGAACGATCTGGGCGTTCTTGGGGGCGATCTTGCCGGCTTCCCAAATGGCAGGCGCCCGATCGACGATGTGGTCGACATCTCGCTGCGTGCCGCCATGGGCGTGCTGCTCGCTCCGTTCGACGGCAGTTCCAAGGATCCGGATCCGGCCTCGGATGCGTCGCGCCAGCTGCACTACACCGACGGAGCAGAACCCAATCCGGCGAACTACATGACCGTGTTTCCGTATCTGATGACGCCGCTGGCCGGATCGCCCAATAGCGCAACCAACTAATGGAGCGAGGCAAATGAATATCAAGAGAGGCAAGAGAGGGCTGGGCGCCGCGGTGCTGGGAACGGGAATTTTGTTGCTGTACGGGTGCGGCGAGAGCTCGCCCGGTTCGATGGCCACCGCTCAGCCACAGAGTCAAATGCTCGATACCCAACAGGTGCTGGCGCTCGCCCGGGTCACCAGCGAGACCAGCGATCCCACTGTGGTGGGTGGTGGGGGTCTCATGGTCGCCGACGCCGACGATAATACTTCCGATCCGGTACCGGTGGGATAGCGATGCGCTCCGCTTTGTGCGCGGTGCGATCGCTGCTGGTGCTGGCGGTGAGCGGTGTGCTGAGCACGCCGCTCACCGCCAATCCTTACCTGCCGGCCAACGATGCCGAAGTGCTGGCAACCCTGCCGGCCGGGGCGCACCACGAGGGATTGGCGGCCCGGCGCCTGGCACGAGGCCGATTGGATGTGGCCATACCGCTGGCGCAGTTCTATATCGGGCAGGCACGCGCTTCGGGCGATTTGCGATTCTTGGGCTACGCCGAGGCAGTCCTGGCGCCGTGGGTCGCGGGGTCCACACCGGACCCGGCGGCGCTGGTACTGCAGGCGACGCTGCAGCAAAGCCGCCACGAGTTTGCCGCAGCCTTGGCAACTCTTGACCGCTCGCTGGGCGCAAAACCCGATGACCCTCAGGCTTGGCTCACGCGTGCGACAGTGCTGCGCGTACTGGGGCGATACACGGAAGCACAAGCGGCTTGTACGCAATTCATGCGCTGGGCGGGCGCCGGCGTCGGATTGATCTGCAGGCAAAGCATCGAGGGAATGGCCGGGCACCTGGAGAG
>Ga0210391_10000167_pt1 | contig 78406 bp, 71 predicted proteins | sample IncBWC12OmetaG_FD_160573 | JGI IMG/M metagenome (GOLD analysis project Ga0210391, IMG submission 160573) | Forest soil microbial communities from Barre Woods Harvard Forest LTER site, Petersham, Massachusetts, United States - Inc-BW-C-12-O ...
ACGTGCGTATCTGGATTCGGCTCTCGTGGCTCGGCTCTTTCAGGAGAACCCAATTCCAAACCAAGATAACCCAATAATTGACGGCAAAACCCGAACGGCTGGACGCACAACTGGATGACCGTCGTGCACTTCAAAAATCTGAACGCGTATGAGTTAAAGCTCGCCGCCGGAAGCGACCTTGCGTAAGTGCATTACTACGACCTGCCGCATGGCTTTATTCAGATGACGCGATACTCGAAGCGCAGGGGCCGTCAGCCAGTTCCCGACACGCACTCCCAGCCGACGGACGCCCTTCACACGTCGAATGCCTGCCGCGAGATCCGGGCTAAGAAGTCCGCAGTCCGACGCTTCATAAGCAAGCCGGCGTATCGCCGCCAATCTCAGGTTTATCGTCGACGGGGCGTACGGGTGCTGTTCGAGTGCGATTCGGTAGCGTGTGACCACGCTCCTGTTGAAGGCTAGTCTGGGCTCCGAACAGTACCAGTCGATAAATTCACGAATGGCATGGTCGTACGAGCGCTTTGAACTCGCCGACGTGAGGCTGTTCAAAACCGCAGATTTCGATTGTTCTAGATCGGGCAATTTAAGGAACGTTTTCGGAACTCGTTTGCGTTTGCTCTTCGCCATTGGAAGCGGCCTCCGTTGCCGCGGCGAAGAGCGTGATCCTGTCCCGATCTCCTAACCAGTAGCGTTTGTCGGTACTAACCCGACGGGCGAGCTGATGACTTCCGGTTTGTCGTAATCCACTAATTTAGGCCATAGCGCTCAATCGCGTCCCACAAGCCAATGTACCGGACTCTAATGCTGCGGAATCTATTTGGAAAGGGAGGGCATCATGACCCAATCCAGTGCTACACAACGAGCCAGCGAGCTGAACAATCTCGACCACATGTTACAACGTAACAAAGAATTTGCTGCTCGGCAGTCTGCTGAGGGCACACTCATGCCTTCGCTTCCGAGGGCGCTGCCAAATGTAAAGGCGATCGTCATCGGTTGCGCTGATATGCGTGTAGATCCTGCCGACATATTTGGAATCAAGCCAGGCGAGGCCGTCGTGATGCGCAATATCGGCGGTCGAATCACGCCCGGGTTGTTGGAAGAGTTGGGACTACTCGGGCGAATCGGTGAAGTTGCCGGAGAGATTCCTGGAGGCGGCGGTGAGTTTCACATCATCGTACTTCAGCACACCGATTGCGGCATCACGCGCCTTGTCGGCGACCCCGCCAAGCTGGCGCACTATTTTCAAATACAGGAAGGCGAACTCAAGACAAAAGCGGTCACCGATCCTCGGACGGCAGTCGCCTTCGACGTTGCTGCGCTCCGGGCGATTCCCGCATTGCCAGGCTCTTGGCTTATATCAGGCCTCGTCTACGACGTGGCGACCGGACTTGTCGAGATCGTGGTACCGCCAGCGCCGATTCGTACTGCGCAAAACTCCTGATTCACGCCCTTATATCGTGGCCGGCAACCTTCCCTTACCGGATTACGGAAGGGTTGCTCGTCACCTCCCAAAGACGACTACGAGGCCGCCGAAGACTCAAACGCAGTCCGAGCTAATGGCTAGATCAAGAAACTTTTACGCAGAGTTCGGTACCACTTTTAAGTGGGAGATTCACGGAAATGAAGCCGTTTGCCGAATCGCCAATGAATTCGAGAAAATCCGGTTCTGCGTTGTCGTTCACGACGTAGCCCCCAATACGAATTTGAGGAGCGATGACCTGGATAAGTTCGCGCGCGAGCGAAGGTTCCTGGGAAACTGGCCAGCCGTCAATCAGAACAAAATCGACGGGACCGCCAAGATCGCTAAGAGTTACGCGCGCGTCTCCCTCTCTAATATCAACGTAGCCCGAGAGTCCAGCGTCCGCCAGATTGCTTTTGGCAGTCGCGATTTTCGCCGGCACGAGTTCTGAGCCAATTACGGTGCCACCGCCATTGTCATGTATGGCTGCCGCAAAATAGAGAGCTGACATGCCGACCGAGGTCGCGAAATCAACGACTCGTTTCGCGCCGATACCGCGGCAAAGCAAATAGATCAGCTCGCCTTGCTCAGGAACAATCGAAAAACCGTATTCCACGTAGTCATAAGGATCAAGACTTGCGGCCGGATCGTTGTGTGGACCACCGCTCGGAGGGCGACGCGGCGCCTCCGCAAGCCGGTTGATGACAGCATGAACGCGCGCATTTTTAATCGGGCTCTGAAAGCTCCTGTTTGGCATGAGAAAACCTCTTTCCTGGTTCAATTTGAGCTGGCTTCCGGCGGAATTTCCGGCCGCCGTGGGAATTGTCGCTATTTGCTTCGGATTTCGTCGATCGCGCGACGGAGGATTGCGAGAACTCTCTTTCTCTCTTCCGGCGGGGCATCGAACTTCTCGCAGAGCGCGGCCTTGAGGTCATTTCGCACCTCGCGAAATTCCCGTCTCGCCTCTCGCCATTCTGATTTGATCCCGTGCCGGGAATCGGTCCCTGAGTTTTCTCTCTCTTCATCTTCGTGTTCTGCAAATTCCTTCTGGAATTCGGCGAGTTTCCGGCCAAAGCGCGCCAGTTGATCGAGTGTGTCCTCCACGCTGGCCCGGTTTTCATTCAGATACGCGGTACCAGTTTCCGAGATTCGGTAGAGTTTCTTGGTGCCCTCTGACTCTGAAGCTGCGTAACCCATCTCTTCGAGATAGGTGAGCGCCGGGTACACCATACCGGGGCTTGGCGTATAAGCCCCACTGGAATGCTCTTCTACCTGCTTAATGATCTCGTATCCGTGACGCGGCTTTTCGCTGAGCAGCGCCAGGATGATGAGTTGAAGATCTCCCGAGGCGAGCATTTTCGCGACCCTCATCCCCGGTCCACCCAAAAAGCCCCCGGCAAAGTGCCCGTAGCGTCTTCCCCTGCGCCCGAAGTGACCGCGATGACCGCGGCCTTCAAAAGAAGCAAAATCGTGATGTCGATGCATGTGATTCTCCTTGAACTTCACAATATATCGTAAATGTATATCGTACGATACGTTGTGAGTCAAGTCTTTTGCGCTAGGTCATCGGGGATCCACGTTTCAGCGAATTCGGGCTGTAGTTTGCTATGGGTCGTGTAGAACTATCCGGCCCACAAGCTACTGATTCCATGTGATATGCGAAAGTCGGCTGCGGGGTGGTTTCGGGCCGGCGCCGGGAAGGTCAACGCAAGAGCCCGATGGCTTCTCGTGGTCTCCGTAACTGTGGACCTCACGTGTAGGTGTTTTGTTGCCAGGAGAGCCCCGGGCAGTCCCGCAACTGACCGGCCTTCCCCAAGGGGCGAATTCCCGATTAATAAAGCTGAAACTCGATGTCCACCGGCACACGCACCGGCACGGATTGCCCGTGGAATTTCGCCGGCTTGAACTTCCATTTTTGGACCGCGTCGATTGCTTTTTGCGTCAGCGCGAACGGCGCGCCTTTCAAAACCATGACCGAATTGACGGCGCCATCCTTTGTGACAATCAGCGACAGTTCAACAGTGCCGCGGTATTTCGCCGCGCGTGCCAGGTCCGTGTAGTCCGGGCTGGGACAAAAAACGCAAACGGGCAGCGATGCCCCATCCACGCCCGGCTGAAGAATGCCGGGCTCGACGGGTATGGTTTCCGGAGAGCGGGCGAAGGATAGAGCCGGCTGTTTCAGAAGCTGCTCGAGAGCCTCGGGCAAGGGGAATTGCGCGTCGCCGGACCAGTCCAATCCAAGTCCGTCGATGCGCAGACTGACTCGCAACTGCCGATTGGCATCCGTCTCGATCGTTCCCCGCACGACTCCAGCTCCACCCATTGAACGCGCGAGAGTTAGACACACCGCCTCGCTCTGAAGATCTTCGAGCCCCATCCAGTTCTGCTTCAAATATTCGCTGAAAGACTTGCGGTCCTCGACCTGAAAGCCGGACGCGTAACCCGAGAGCGATTGCGCCAAGTCATCGGCGAGGAGAGTACCGAGTCTGGAAAATTGCTTGTCGCTCGCGTTGGAAAAGTCGATCACCAGAATCTTTGGATACGCGGGATCGATCTTGGACTGGCGGATTTGTTCGGCCACGCGCGAGGCGAGCGAATCCATCTGTTCTTGAGCGGCGCGCGGAAGTGCCGGCGCTTCATCGGGGGCCGCCGGGGCACCGAACAGCGAACACACGAACACCGCCGCCATCAGAGCGCGAAGCGGTCCCAAAACGCGGGCGCTCGTGCCAGGACACACAAGAGAAAAGGTCTTCTTCAGCAAAGAGGCCCACATGTTCCGACTTGAAATCGACGTCTATCAGATAGGTCTGAGGTACACCCATGCTAAAGGACGCGCTGCGCGCCCTAAACGTTGCTTCCGCATGGCAGCTAGCTAGGCGAAGTTGGCAAGTGCGGCGGATTTGGAATCGAACGTAGGAATGGCCTCGACAAGCCGCGTGACGGTAAGCGCATCGCGCACCCGGCCGGGGCCGCAGACCAAGCGCAGCGCGCCGCCCTCGCGAGTCAGTTTGATGGAAATGCGCACCAGTGCCGAGATGCCGGAGCTATCGATCTGCGGAACACCATTGAGATCGACGACGACCTTGTGGGCGCCGGCCTTTGTAACAGCCTCGAGGGCATCGTGCAATTGCTCGCTGGGCTCTCCAATAGTCAGGCGACCGCGCACTTCGAGAACCGGGATAGTCCCGGATGCTCGAACCGTGATTTCCATGGGCGGATGCTCGGTCATGGTACTTGGCTCGAAGACCCCATTTCTGCGGCTGCACGGTCACCCGTGTCCCAACCTGCGGGAACAGCGGGTTTGTGACCGCGATGCATTATACGATGGCAGCCCCGAGAGGCAAGAATGGCCTGGAAAAGAATTACGGGGGCCGGCGGGCGCGGGGGGCTGGCGCCGGGGCGTAAATCGCGCGGCGCTTCGATCTTGCGTCGCAGCGAATCTGAAAAATGAATTTGACCGATGCAAATTTCTAAACACAGCCTCGGGCCGTGGCGCGTATAATCCGATGCGAAAAAGTGGTGGGTCACCGTCAGTTTCTTTTTCAGCGCAGCCCCGGCCAAACCCGGAGCAACCCAAACGCAGCGGAGCGGACATATCTATGAAGCACCTGGGATGGAAGAAGTGTTGTTTCCTCATGACCATGGTGCTGGCCGCTGTGCCCCTCCTCGCCCGACAAATTCCCTCCTCCGCCGCAACCAGTTCCCCTGGAGCAGCCCTCACAACATCTGCGGCCGCTCCTGGGTCCTCGACGACTGTAAACGACAAACTGGCCCAACTCGACCAGCGCGTCACCGCGGCACAATCGGCCGGCGATAACGCATGGATGCTGGTGAGCGCGGCCCTGGTGCTGATGATGACGGGACCTGGCCTGGCGCTTTTCTACGGCGGACTGGTGCGGCGAAAAAACACACTGGCCATCATGATGCAAAGCTTTCTGCTCATGGCTTTGATCAGCGTGCTCTGGGCGCTGGTGGGCTACAGCCTGTGCTTCGGCGGCAATGGCCCGGTCATTGGCGGATTCGAGCACGCCTTTTTGCGAGGCGTGGGCGCTGAACCAAATCCTGATTATGCGGGAACGATTCCGCAAGCGACGTTCATGATTTACCAGCTGATGTTTGCGATCATCACGCCGGCGCTGATCACCGGCGCAACGGCTGAGCGCATGAAGTTCAGCGGCACGGTCCTCTTCCTGACTCTCTGGTTTTTGGTGGTCTACGCGCCGCTCGCCCACATGGTTTGGGGCAAAGGTGGCTTGTTGAACGCCTCTCTCGGCGGAAAATTTCCGACGCTGGATTTCGCGGGTGGGACGGTTGTGCACATCAGCTCCGGAGTCTCAGCACTGGTGTGCGCGCTCTACCTCGGCAAGCGCACCGGCTATCCGAAGCAACCGATGCCGCCGCATTCTCTGGTATTGAGTTTCATCGGCGCGTGCCTTTTGTGGGTCGGTTGGTTCGGCTTTAACGCCGGCAGCGCGCTGGCCGCAAACTCGCTGGCCACCAGCGCCTTTGTAGCCACGCACTTCGCCACGGCTGCGGCAGCGATAAGCTGGAGCCTCGCAGAGTGGTTCAAGAACGGCCGGCCGAGCGCGCTCGGCGCCATCTCCGGAGCTGTTGCCGGGCTTGTGGCCATCACCCCGGCGGCCGGATTCGTGGGACCGATGCCGGCTCTGGCGATTGGCTTTATCGCTGGCCTGGTCTGCTACTGGATGGTTACGAAGGTAAAATCAATCTTCGGCTATGATGATGCGCTCGACGCTTTTGGTGTTCACGGCGCGGGAGGCACTATCGGTGCGCTTTTGACCGGCGTCTTCGCGCAACAGGTCATCAATCCGATTTTCGGCGCGGGCAAGCCGGTCGGCGGCATGGATGGACACTGGGGACAGCTCGGCAACCAGCTGGTAGGGGTACTATTCGCCTGGAGCTTTGCCCTGGTCGGCACCATTGTTCTGCTGAAAGTAACGGATATGATTACCGGCGTGCGCGTCAGCGAAACGGAAGAGATCGAAGGACTGGACATCACGCAACACGGGGAAGAGGCTTACAACCTCGAGTCCTAAGAGAGTCTTGAGAATATTCGGGTAAGGCAGCTTCAGGCATCGGGCGGAGCAGAAACATTCATGATGAAAATTGAGGCAATCATTCAGCCCTCGCGGTTCGAATCCGTGAAAGATGCCCTGCGCGAAATTGGCATCGAGGGCATGACGGTCACCGAAGTCCGCGGCCATGGCCGCCAGAAGGGCCACACCGAAGTCTACCGCGGCCGCGAATACACCGTGGACCTGCTCCCGAAACTCAAGCTCGAGATGGTTCTGCCCGATCCGCTCGTCCAGCGCGCGGTGGACACAATTCTAAAGACAGCCAAGACAGGAAAGATTGGCGACGGTAAAATATTCCTATCACGGGTTGACGAAGCCATCCGGATCCGGAACGAGGAGCGCGGCGAAAACGCGCTCTAAATACAGTGACGACCGCAGCGCGCCCAGGTCTTAATCCGGCCAACCGACCCGCAAAAACCATGCAAGGCTCTTTGACACCCTTGTCCGTCCTTGGACCACAATCCGAGGACGAACGACAGCGCATCCGGCAGCATTTTGAAGCCGGCGGAAGCGCGCAAGAAACCCTGGAAGCACTCTGCGCGCTGGCAGACCGGACCGCTCAACAAATCTTTGGCGAAGTTCTGCGCGTCAACAGCGCCGAGCCGCAAGGGCTTTGTCTGGTGGCTCTCGGCGGCTACGGCCGACGACTCCTATTTCCCTACTCGGATCTGGATATTCTCTTTCTTTTCGGCAACGAGAAGGCCGAAACAGAATTTCGCCCTCTCATTGCGGACTTCTCGCGGACTCTGTGGGACCTCGGCTTTCGCGTCAGCTCCGCCGGCCGCACCCTTGAAGAATGCAAACGCATCGAAGAAGACAACGCCGAATTCCATCTCGCTCTCCTCGACCGCAGATTCCTCGCCGGCGACGAAGAGCTTTTCGACCGACTCACCAAGAAAATTCTCGCGGGACCGGAAAAACAAGCGCGCCCGTTTATGCTCGCTGAGCTGACCAAACTCACCAAAGAGCGCCACGCCCGCTACGGAAACACGATTTATCATTTGGAGCCCAACGTCAAAGACGCTCCCGGCGGTCTCCGCGACTACCAGGCAGCCGCATGGCTTCGTCAAATCGCCAACGGACAAAGAGACGGCTGGCGGAACAGCGCCGCAGAAGAAGAACTAGCCGCCTCGGCCGTCGATTTTCTCAGCGCCATCCGCTGTTTCTTGCATTACAGCAACGGCCGAAACGACAACACGCTTACCTACGAATTGCAAACGGCTGCCGCCGAGCGCTCTCTGGGGGTCGCCTACGGCGCGGCGCGCGATGTCAAGCGGAGTCCCGAAGAGTGGATGCGCCTCTATTTCCGCCAGGCCCGCGTTCTCAACCGCCTGCTGCTACGCTACATCGAGCAAAAACCCGCGGCGCAGCCCACCTTCCGAGAACGATTGTTCAGCGCGGCCCGCGGCGCGCGCGGCGAAACGGGCAATGGAAAACCGTTTGCCGTCCGCGACGGCTTGCTCGAAGTAATCGATGAGCCTGCCCTTTCCGACCGCGCCGTGACCTTCGCTCTCTTCACCGAAGCCGCACGCTCCGGCATCCCGCTCAGCCGCGAAGCCGAACGCGCCATCTTCTACATCCTGAAACATCCCGAACTGCTGCAAAAAAACACGCAAGTGAATTGGTCCACGCTCCGGGAAATTCTCGCCGCCGATTATCCCAGCATGGCGCTGCGGCCCATGCAACGCCTCTCTCTCCTCATGGAAGTCCTGCCGGAATTCAGAGCGATCGATTCCCTCGTCGTCCGCGATTTCTACCACCGCTACACCGTCGACGAACACTCGCTCCGCACGATCGAACATCTCGAGGAGCTCGCCGAGCCGCCCGATGAACGCGCCGCTCACTTTCGCCAGCTCTGGAAAACGGTGGACCGCCGCGATCTGCTGGTCCTCGCGCTCCTCCTTCACGACGTGGGCAAAGGCATGTCCGTCGACAATCACGTTACCGGCAGCCTCGAGGCCCTGGACAGCGCGGCAGCCCGCCTGCAGCTCTCCGCCTACGAAAAAGATGAAGTTCATTTTTTGATCGAGCATCACCTCAGCATGTCCGAAACGATGCAGCGCCGTGACATTTTCGATCCCGGCACCGTTTCTGTATTCGCCGATATCGTGGCGACACAAGAGCGCCTTCAGCGATTGTGCCTGATGACCTATGCCGACATTCACGCCGTCAATCCCGAAGCGCTAACGCCGTGGAAAGCCGAAATGTTGTGGCAGCTCTTCGTCGCCACCTCCAATCATTTCAGCCGCACGCTCGACCGCGACCGCCTCCATGCCTCCGACGAAGTCTCTTTGCTCGAACAGGTAAGCAGCCAGGCCGGCGGGGCGAACAAGGCCGAGGTCGAACGCTTCCTTGAAGGCTTCCCGCGCCGCTACCGCGCCGTCCACTCTGCTCCGGAAATCGCCGCTCACTTCCAGCTCTACCAAAAATTGGGCGCCGAGCCCGTGCAGACCGAGCTAAAAGCGCGCCACCATTCCTTCTCGCTCACTCTGCTGACGGCCGACCGCCCCGCACTATTCGCCACCATCTCCGGCGTTCTCGCCGCCTGGGGCATGAACATCGTAAAGGCCGATGCCTTCGCGAACGCCGCCGGCGTTGTCCTCGATACCTTCCAATTTGTCGACTTGCATCACACCCTCGAACTCAATCCCAGCGAAATCGGCCGTTTTCAGAAGAGCCTCGCCGACATCGTGAGCGGAAAGGCCCAGCTCGAACCGCTCCTGAAAAGCCGCGAAAGCGCCAGCAAAGCAAAACCACCCAAGGTCCCCGTGGAAACCCGCATCGGCTACGACGATACGTCTTCGGCTCACAGCACGCTGCTCGAGATCATGGTGCAGGATCGCCCAGGCTTGTTGTACGAAGTCGGCTCCGCGCTGGCCCGCCTCGGCTGCAATATTGACGTAGCCCTGGTCGACACCGAGGGCCAAAAAGCTATCGACGTCTTCTACCTGACAGAACGCGGCGAAAAACTCAGCCCGCAAAAACACGAATTGTTGCGGGAAGTCCTGCAAAGCACTCTTTCCTGACTCGTCAAACCGTCCTTCGATCCATCAATACCGTAGAAATACGGATATGGCTGCGGAAGCCCCTAAATGCGTGAGGTACTTTTTAGGAACTTGACGTTTTTCGGCTCTCCTCCAGAATCGCTGGTGGCACGTTCAAATTCTAAAAGGAGACGCTTCGGATGCTACGGAAGGCACTGAGTCAGACGTTGGTGAAGGAGCATAGCTTCAAGTTCACTCTGGGCGCGGAAACCCATTTTTGGGTGGTTGAGGAAGTGGTTGCAAAGCTTTCGAGTTGGCCTGCCAGATTCCGGTTGAAAATTGATGCTTCCTCGCGTATCGAGGCCAGAACGTTTTACGGGGCCAACTGTTACGAAGTTGCGGCGAAAGCCGCGGATTATGTCGCCCTCGGCGGTATCACTCCAGGCATGAACAGAAATCATTCGTCACAGAATCTGCCGGCTCCTCCGATCCAGGTCCTTCAGCCTCTTCAGATCCAAGAATCGGAATCCGACGAAAGGTTTTGAAGACGGATGAAGGGAGGCACGCGGCTTAACCAGACTGCTTGCCGGCGGCCGCTCCGGAAGAGCCGGTCGGATGAGGCGCGGAGATAAGCGAGCAGAGAAAAAACAAAACTCCCACACCGACGAGTGCGCCCCCGATGCATACCAGCACGACGAATGCGATCGGCTTTGACCATACGAGACACAGCGCCTCGACAAGCAGTCCGGCGATCACAAGGATTCCTGAAATGCGAAGCCTTCGGTCCATGGAGCCCCCCGGATGCATCAGCTTCCTCCGTCCCAGAACTTCACTTTGTCTCCCCAATGGCCCACGTTATGAACCGTATCGTGGCAGCCGCTTGAAACGCAGGACAAGGTGTTCGCCTTGATCGCCGGCAGCGTGGCCGGATCGGCATTGTGCGTGGCGCCTTGCTCGAAGGAACGCGCGCCAAGATGGCAATGCAGACACTCGCGATTGTTGAACGGCTCGTAGAGCTTGATGTTTTCCGGCAACGGCGGTTTTCCGAGATAATAGATGTACAGATGCCGCAAACCACCGAACTTCGCTTTGACCGTCCCGAACATGGCGTAGTTCGTGTGGCACGTGTAACAGGCTTCGTCCGCGGGGACCCGATGATTCTGGAAGTGTGCCCCGGCAAGATAGGAGGGGTCGTCTATGTGCAGGCTCTTTCCGTAAGGCTCCATGATGTGGCAAGAGAGGCAGAACGCCGTGCTCTCCGAGCGCTGCATTTCATTTTCCATGCCCGCCACGAGAGAAAAGAGTGGAAGAAAGAAAAATACGCCGAACGCAAGAACCTTCCCGGCGCGGCTCAGGGTGATCGCGGGACGCGCTACAAGAACGCCCGCGAGAGCCGCGCTGAATAGAACGAGAATGACGATTGCGATGGTTGGCATCAGCCCAGACGGGTTCGCTGCCCCCTCACTTCTTCAGGGTGCGGATGTAAGCAACGAGATCCTTGATCTGATCTGCCTTCAGGCTTTTGCCGTAAGCCGGCATTTTGCCTTTCCCGCCGCTGATGATCCCGGCGATCGCATCGTCACCCTGCGCTTGCACATCCGCGGACCCGAGGTCCCTGATGTTATTCGCTTTGCCGACGGCAGTTTGGCCTTTTCCGTCCGCGCCGTGGCAGCCCGCGCATTTTGTCTTGTAAAGGGCTTCTCCTCCGCCCTGCCCTTCGGCAGGGAGCGCCAGGACTGCGAGCGCCGCGCCAAAAAAAAGGCCCAAGATCCCCTTGCCCATACGTCTCGTGGTTCGATTCATATTTCCTCCAGAAAAGATGTTGCACAAAATTTGGAACGCCTATCGCAAACCCTGCAGCCTCGCATCCCATAGAGCGTTCCGCTCAAAACGAATATCGGAACGAAAAGGTTGCATTGCTCCCGTTAAAGTCCTGCGACGGAATCGCTGCAAGCCCGAATGGGTTCGTGTTTCCCGCCTGGTTGAACCCGTAATAGTTCCAAGCCATCTTGTAGGTAAGCCCCCGATAAATGTCGATCACAATCGACGCGTAAGGCCGTTGGTAGTTGTAATCGAGGGTGCCGGTAGGCGTGAGCGGGTTTAGGAAAATCGTATTGCCGCGTACAAAACTGCCGCCGTAGCCGAGCATCGCCGTCACCCGCTTCAGGGGTTTCCAGATCACGGCGGCATGAGCGAAGTGATCCGTGCTGCCATACGTCGAAAGCGCTCCGAGCGGCGACGTTGCACCCGCAATCGGGCACGCCGTCCCCGTAGGCAGTACCGGCACGCCTGGAGGAAACGCGGAGGCTGTCACTGTGGCGGGCGGCGGCGCGGGGTTCGCGGATGTTTCGGAGTACGCAAAGCAGATCAAGGATTGCGTATAGACGTTCCAATAGTTGTATCCGAAATCGACGGATAGCCCGGGACTCGCCGTCAATATCGTTGCGAAACTGTACGAGCGGTCGTGTTCGAGGTTGTCCACGGTAAATACGTTGTCGCGGTTTTCATGAATGTCCACCGCGCCATCCAGGGTCGCCCACGGTTTCGGTTTGTAGTTTAGATGAACCTTGTAAGTCTGCACTTGCCGCGGATCGATCCGGGTATAGGCAGCGTCGTTCGAGCCAAGCTCCAGATCGCCGGTAATGCGCAGGGCATCCGTTGGGCGTGCGACGAATCCCAGCAGCAGGGCATTTTCCTTGATAGCGGTAATGGCGCGCGTCGGTCCAGCCGCAGTGGGGGGAAGGTAGGTCACCGACCCGTCTAGATTGAGCGTGCACCCGGCGGGCAAAGCGCCGGCCACCAGCGCGCAACTGCCGCGCGCCGCAAGATAATCATTTGCCGCCGTGGCCGTTGCCCCGCCAGGATAATAAATTTCCGTCGTGTCGTTCGTAGCGCTGTACTGGGCGATCGTTTGGTCCGAATAGAGGTACCCGATATGAGCGCTCCAGTGCCGGTTGAAGTCGTATTGGAGTTCCAAAGTATTCGATTTGAGGTTCTGACCCAGAAACGAGGTAGCTAGGCCGCTGATCACATCCGCGGCCGAGCTTGCGGAGTGAAATGGGCAAGTCACCGCATTGGAGGCCACGGGACAATTGGTCGTGTTGAAGACAGCTTCACTCTGCTGTAAGCCCGCCAAGCCAGGAAAGCCTGTGCCATAAATATTCGTTTCCTCGAGCGCCCACATCCCCGGAATGCGCCAATTGTCATAACGGAAGGAATCAAGGATCCGAAGCTTGTTGGTGATGGAATACACGCCCGACCAATCCGCATTCGCCGAGACGCGCTTCGCATTCGCCGGCCCGCCTGTTGTGCTTCCGCGCTCGGCGGTTCGTGAAGTATATCCGTTCACCGCCTCAGAAAAATCCGGGATCACATTATTGCTCGTACTGTAGCCAACCGAGCCGGACATCTCGAAATTCTGGAAGTAGTTCGATTGAAAGCGGAAACGCTCCGTGGGCATGAAGTTCCGCGGATTGCCCACCTGGCCATAAGACAAGAATGCGTTGCAGGTTGGCGTGGCCGTGTTGGTGGTCCCCGCCACAACGGGGTTTGCGCACGGCAGAACCTCTGCGGTTGTTTGCGTGCTCCAGATGTTTCCGAGATCCACCCGAGTGCCGGCCGGCGTGCCGAACCCCGTGGGGTTTGCAAGAACGTAACTGAAATTCCCCGGATTGACGGCGGGATTATCGAGGACGGCGTTGTCCTGCTTGTAGTAGCTCAGGAACTCGTCAAAGGAAAGCGTTGTTCGCGGCAGAATCCGGAAATCGACTCCGGCGCGATAGGCGTTCGTCGTGTAGCTATAAACCTCATCAAAAGCTGATATTGTTCCGCCATCCGTGCTGAAGGTGCCGGGCCCCTGATCGCGGTTGCGGGAATATCCCAATCGAAATCGCACCCTCGAAGTCGGAAGCAGGGTGAGATCGTAGTCCTGCATGCGCCGCGTGAGATACAGGCTATCCAGCGATCTGTTTTGCGCTACCGCCGGGTTTGAGCAGTAGGCGGGAGCTCCCTGCGGGAAAGCTCCCGTAGGTGGACCCACGTAGCAGCCCGTCGTCAAAGATCCAGCAGGGTTCAAAGCCGCCGGGTTCAACGGGTTCGCGAAAAGGTTATAGTCCCAGAAATTCTTATCCCGGCGGAAGAGCAGCCGAAAGTCGTACCATTTGTTCTTTTCGATGTGGAGTCGCGAAACGTTGTTTGGATCGCCGCCGTATCCGAAATTGCTGAAAGTCAGGTTGTCAAACAACAGGCCGTTGTGGTCGAGCGCGTGCATCCTGACTTCAAAATCGAAGAGACGAAGGCCCGAACCGAGATTCTCGAACGTGTTGTACGTGTTCAGGTTGCCGTTGATGTTGCTTGACCGATATCCCAGCTCGATGATCTGCTGGATGTTGTATCCGCCCGAATTTATTCCTTTCGGCTGCTCGGTGTCATCTTGACCGCGAGCCGCAGGCGAAAGCAAGAGCGCCGCGACCAAGATGGCGGAGGAAATCCCGTAAACTACGAAGCGACGTTTCATGGCCTCTCTCGTTCCGTTCGGAAACTTCGTCCCCGTTTCGCCCGCCTTCTCCGCGGCTGAAATAAACGTCATGGCGGCTCCTATTTGAAGAACGTCGCATCAAAGTTAGAGCCGTGAATCTGCGAGTGGCACAATACGCACGACTGGAAGAGGCTGGCCTGGTTGTGAAACGACGGCATGCCCGGCGCGCTGCTGAAACTCGATGTCGTGTGGCACTGCAAGCAGAGCAGGTTGACGTTGCTCAACTTCAGCATGTGCGGGTTCGGTCCGCCATGCGGCAGATGGCACGACTGGCATCCGTCGATCTTCAGCGGGGCATGCTCGTATACGAAAGGCCCTTGCTTGTCGGTGTGGCACTTGAAGCAAACCGCATCCCCGGTCGAGGAAGTCCGCACCTGCTTGGGGCCAACCGTGCCGTGCACGTTGTGGCAATCGCTGCATTGCACCAGCCCTTCCTTCACCCGGTGATGAAACGGCATATCAAACTGCGCTTTTTGCTGAAGATGGCAGGTAAAGCAAAGCTCCGGCTGGGATTTTACGAGCAAGAATTCTGATTCCTTGGCGTGGTGCGGCGAATGGCAGGAGATGCAGCTGACGTCATTCTTCAAATGCACCGAATTGATCGCGTTCATGTGCTGCGTTCCGCCGGCATGGCAGTCCAGGCACCGCGCGCTGATCTCTTCGGCAGATGCGCCTTTGAAGGTGAAAATCTTGGTCTTGTCTCCTCCGCCGTCGACGTGGGCCTTCCCGGGACCGTGGCAACCTTCGCACCCCTGCCACGCCGGGCCTTTCTTGGTATCGAGAGTAGTTACAAAGTGCGGTGAATCCTCAAAATGTTGGAAGAAATCCTTGGTCGGCATGTCAGAGTGGCAGGTCTTGCACGTCTCTGAACCTACGTAGAGCGCAGGATCGGTCGGCCGCGTATAGCCTTTTTGATCCGCCTTATTTCCCGGGCCGCCTCCCCCAGGCAGTCCACCAAGCGCAACCACCGCGGACACCAGCAGAAACGGGAGGCCAAGAAGAAGAATGAACCTGGGGTTCCGCCGTTGAACACCCATCCCGACTCCACCTTTCAGGCACCTAAGCCTTGGTGCCCTTTGTTTTCGAAACCTAGTGCAAACCCGATTCCATGTCCCGGAGAACGGTCACTGCACAACGTGATTGATGAAAACAGGGAGGATGCGGTCTTTCCCCGGCGTAGAGATCCCTCAGGAATATCAATTTGACACCAACGTGACAGTTCTTGACCGGAATGGACTTGTCCGCCACTCTGGCGCAAACCCCGGCTGGAGGGCTTGCCGCCTTTTCCGCATTTAGGAATCGTCGTGAAAAGAGCAAACCTTCCGGTCCACCGATCGCTCCGGCAGTATTGTCCAGGGAGCGATGTTCGTCTGTGCAATACAGCACACTGCTATCTGCGGGAAGTCGCGGAAGACCTGGCATTTGAATACCCCAGAAATCTCACCCAAAATGAGCTTTGAAGTTCCAGTAATCTGGGCTGGGAGACATAGGGAATGGAACCGAACCCGGCACTGTTTCGCGATCTGACTTACATATTTTTGGCTGCCGTCATCGGGGGATTGGTGGCATGGCGGCTCGGTCTGCCGCTGATCCTGGGATTCGTCCTGGGCGGTATCGCTATCAGCCCGTTCACGCCGGGCCCGCATGTCTCGGACTTGCATACCTTCGAGGTCTTTGCCGAAGTCGGCGTCGTTCTGCTGATGTTTTCGATCGGCGTCGAATTCTCAATCCCCGATTTGATCCGCGTGAAATGGGTTGCGCTGGCCGGAGCGCCCATCGGGATTCTGGTCATGCTGGGAGTGGCGATCGGCGTGGGAAAGCTGGCGGGATGGAGCCTTACGGAGGGACTCGTCATCGGCGCGGCGATCTCTGTTGCGAGCACCATGGTGCTGGCGCGGCTGCTGAAGGATACCGGAAGCATGTCGGAAACGCACGGCCGCGTGATGATCGGTATCACTCTCGTCGAGGATCTCGCCGTCATCTGCATGACACTGGTCCTGCCTTTGTTCGGCGGCTCGGGGAAAGATCTCTTCGTGAGTGCGGCTTGGACTCTGGGCAAGGCTTTGCTCCTGCTGGTTCCGCTGGGATTCCTTGCGATCAAGGTGATTCCGCCCGTTTTCCGGCGAGTGAAAGCAACCTGCAACCAGGAACTTTTCCTGCTGATCGCCATCGCGGTTTGTCTCGGAACGGCGGCGCTCGCCGAAGCGGTCGGATTTTCGCTCGCGCTCGGCGCTTTCCTCGCGGGGCTATCCATCAGCGGTCTGGAGGACCTTCATGAAGCGCATACCCAGCTTGTGCCTCTGCGCGATTCGTTCGTGGCGCTTTTCTTCGTTACACTCGGAACCCTGATAGATCCACACGTGCTCGCCAAGAGCCTGCCGCTCCTCGGCTTGATGCTTCTCCTGATTGTGGTCGGCAAGTTTCTCGTTTGGACGGCGGTGGTGTGGATCTTCCGCTATTCCTTCCGGACGGCGATCGCGGTGGCCGCGGGGCTGACGCAAATCGGCGAGCTCTCTTTCGTGGTTGTACAAACCGGGCGATCGTCGGGAATGGTGGGGGAAAACGTGTTCAGCACGTTGATCGCCGCATCCTTGATTTCGATTTTGCTCAACGTTTTTATCGTGCGCGGCACGTTCGCATGGCTGAACCGAAAGGTTCCTCTAAGCGCACGAGGGCGCAAGGAACGTAAAGCTTGACTCGGGGAATAACGGTGCGGCGGAGGAACTCCAATTGCAGATGATCGGAACCAATGGGGGGTCCAAATTCTGGAAGCGGCACACAGACAGAACCAAGCGAAGGATTGAAATCGCAGTGGAATGGCTGGTGGACGTGACAGGGACCCGAACTCTCGCCTCATGCTTCGAAATTCAGCAAGCTGACCTGGACACGGGAAAAGACAGGGTGATCCGAGCACGCCGGTCTCTGAAGACGTTTGAAGTATCGCTTACTTCCCGTCTAGCTTGCTCACGGCCAGCTTCCTGGCTGTCTCAAGCGCATCCGCGGCCTTTACCCTTACGTCCGGCCCCACACCGACGCCTTCCCAGTCGGCTTTCCCAAAAGGATTGATCGCCTTCTCTTCGGGAATGCCCATGCCGAAGTGATCGTCGATGCGATGAAAGGCCCCTGCATGAGCGCCACCCCGTGTCGTCTCCCCGATCAATGTCGCGCGTTTCAGGTTTTTCAGGTCATAGCTGAATTGCTCTGCGCCGGACCAAGTCGTCGATGAGGTCAGCACATAGACGGGCTTGTCGGCGAGCCTGTTTCCGGGAACCGGCGACCGCGTCCAGGAATTCTCCGTCGGCGCTCCCCTCGGGCTGTACATATATTCCGGATGGTCGAACAAGTAGCTGGCTATCAGCGCGACCATATTCTCAAGACCACCCGTGCTATCCCGCAAATCAAAGATGATAGCGTCGGCGTCATTCACAGAGGCCATCGCACTCTTTGCCATTGCGCCGCACACGGAAGCATCCGGGAAAAAGTCGATCTTCAGATAGCCCACGTTGTGCGAAAGAATTTCGGCCCTTCTGATCATGCAGTTCTGCTGCAGCATCCTCTGACGATAACGTTCCAGGCTGTCGGGTGTTTCTGCGGGAGGCCCCATCGGCAAGGGAGCCTGGCTGTATTCCAATTCGAGGTGCATGTCGTGGCTGGCATCCCTCATCTGTCTGGTCACAACACCGGCAAATACCTCACCTTGCGTTGCCGCGTTGTCATCGCCGTGCTTCTCATGCACAAGCAGCGCGTCCGCGGTCTTCAGTGCAACATCCTTGTCGAAGTAAAACCGCTTCAAGTTTGCGATGGCTCCATCAATCACGCGTTGCCGTTCCGCGGCGTCCATCGGCGCAGCGCCGCCGGCCCCTTGGAACGCTGCGGCAACTGAATCTGGCTGCCAATTCTCCGCGTTTTCTGAGGTCGCGCTTAGGGATGGACGGGATCGTAAGCTGCTGGAAGCGAAATCGGCGTGGGCAGAGGCACCCACTGCCTTCTGGCCTCCGGCATGGATAAGCAAGCCAAAAACGATCGTCAGCACCGCCAGCGACAGAATTCCGCCGAAAACGAACGCTGGCAGACGTTGCGAACCATCTTCCAGCACAAAAAAGGCAGGCCCGCCGCCCACACGCTGGACTGCCGACCCGATGAGCGCCGGCCGAACGCTACGGTACACGCGTGGGATAGAAATCACTAAATCGGTTAGCAGGTCCAGCCACAATCGCAGAGTTCGAAAAAAGCCGGTCTCGTCGCGAGCCCGGTCGCGCAGCAGTTCCAGCGCCTCATCGCCGTATTTCTCGCGAAAATGGGGCGGATAGAGCCGCAGCAGCCAAGCGTATATCTTCTCAGACATACTCCCCCCTTAAGATCTTCTTGGCCCGGGCGACACGCAGCAAATCGGCAAGCCGGTCGGCCTCGGAGCGTGCGAGTTTTCGCCCAGCGGCGGTTAGACGGTAGTATCGGCGCCGCTCCTGTCCGCGTTTTGCGGTCTCACGCTGGTCCAGCTCTCCAATCAGCCCCGCTTCGAGCAGCGTCTGGATGGAGCTGTACAGGGTTCCCGGGCCGAGTCGCATGCGACCTTCGGTCTGCTCCGCAACTTCCCGCATGATTCCGTAACCGTGGAGGTCTTCACCTGCGAGCGAGAGGAGGATTTGGAACGCAGCGGAAGGGAGCGGCTGCAATTTTCGTTTAGGCATATATAGTCGATAATCGGTATATCGATGAGCGACTATACCCTGGGGTCTCGCGATTTGCAACCCTCGCCACCCGTGCCCCTTTTTCGGCCGAGAAGGCCTGGCTTCTGCAGGGAACGATCCGCATTCTCGAGGTAGGGCCGCGCGGTTCGACAATCCGAGTGCACGGATTTAGAGAGTCCGTGGGTAAACTGGAGTTGTTGAAAATATGGTGGACGTGACAGGGATCGAACCTGCGACCTCATGCTTGCAAAGCACGCGCTCTCCCAGCTGAGCTACACGCCCATCTTCGCGACTGTATCTGATAGTTTAAGACAATTTTGGCGGCAGTGCATCCCCCGATCGCTTTTCGCTGTTCCTGAAATTGCCCCGGAAACCTATCTTTCTCTTAGGGTCGTTGCTCGAGGGGCTTGCAAGTAGGCGTTAGTCACTATAATGTTAGGGCGACTATCTAAAATACAGGCCGCAATGAGAGAGCGGCGCACCATCCAGGAGGAAACATTTCATGCGCCGGCAAAAGAGTGCCTCGAGACATTCTCATTCGCCAATGACTGCGAATGCCGATCAGGGCGAGACTACGAAGAGAAGGCGCGGCCACTCGAGTTCCGGGAAGGAGCCCATGGTCGGCCTTCGCGAACGCAAGAAGGCGCGGCTTCGCCAGCAGATCGTCGAAACGGCTTTGCATCTGTTTCGCCAGCGGGGCTATGAGAACACGCGCATCGACGATATTGTGCACACCCTCGAGATCAGCCAGCCCACGTTTTTCCGCTATTTCCCTAGCAAAGATGCGGTATTGCGCGAAGTGGGACGCCGTGCCTTTGCCCGTCAGGCCGAAAGCCTCAAGTCCGAGTTGTCCGTCAAAGCGACGACGGAGCAACGTTTACGGCGATTTTATGAAACCCTGGGGAACACGACCGAAGTAGGTCGTCCGCTCTGGCAGGCCGTGATTCTCGCGGGCGCAATGGATCCGGTGCGCTCGCCGGAGTTGCGCGGCGCCGAGGCGGCAACGGTGAGTCTGCTGCGTGAAATCATCGCCGAGGGGCAAAAGAACGGCGAGATCACCCGCGACTTCCCCGTCGTGCACCTGGCTGAATTCATGGAGGGGCTTTTCAATACCGTCGTCCGGCAGTGGGCCGTCGATCTTACCGGGCCTCATAAACTTACCGAGCGGGTGCGGAACGCAGTTGAGTTTTTTCTGCGAGGCGCCAAACCGTAGGCCAGAGTGGAGAATTCCTGCTTATGGCGTCAAAGGCAAAGGAGTGCTATTGGCTTGTTCGAAAACCGTGAGTCACGCTTCCCCAAATCGCTGAACGGGGCGCAATGAAAGCCGCCATCCTTCGCGAATTCAAAACGCCGCTGAGCATCGAGGACGTTCAGCAACCCTATCCCGACGCGCATGAAGTGCTCATCGAGGTGGAAGCGTGCGGCGTCTGCCATTCGGACTTGCACGTGGCCGATGGCGACTGGCCGCAACTGGTGCCTATCACCAAGAGGCCTCTAATCCTGGGTCACGAAATCGCCGGCCGCGTCGCGGAAAAAGGCGCGTCCGTCCATCAATGGGAGGTCGGCGACCGCGTCGGCGTTCCGTGGATCTACTGGACGTGCGGCGAATGCGATTTCTGCCGCGAAGGCAACGAGAACCTTTGCGCCAAACAAAAAATCACCGGCGTAACTGTGGACGGCGGATACGCCGAGTTCGTGAAAGTTCCCGCGAGCCATGCCACGAAGATTCCCGATGGACTTTCCGCCGCCGATGCGGCGCCCCTTTTCTGTGCGGGAGTGACCGTCTATCGCGCGTTGAAACACGCCAGGATCCAGCCAGGGCAGCGTTTGGCGGTCTTCGGCGTCGGCGGACTCGGCCACCTGGCCGTGCAGGTCGGGCTCGATCTCGGAGCGATTGTCACCGCCGTCGATGTGTCGGACGAAAAACTCACGCAAGCCAAAAAGCTGGGCGCATCCGCCACGTTGAACTCGGCCGCCGTGAATGTTGTCAAGGAGCTGCGGCGAGCGGGTGGAGCGCATGTTGCGATGGTGACCTCTGCCGCAAAAGCGGCGTATGACACGGCGTTTCCCTGCGTTCGCGGGAGCGGGACGCTCCTCGTCGTCGGCTTGCCTAGAGAGCCGCTCTGCTTTCCGCCCATCATGATGGCGGCGACAGAGGTGCGCATCCAGGCTTCGTCGGTCGGAACGCGTGAGGACTTAGGGCAGGTGCTGGCCATGGCCGCCGCAGGAAAACTACGCTGTCAGACGGCGACTCGCCCGCTGGCCGAAGTCAACGAAGTCCTCGAGCAACTGCGGCGCGGAGAAGTTTCGGGCCGCATCGTGCTGCTCCCCCGCTGAACGAAGCCCATTTGTTTTCTGGTGTTGGGGCTATGCAGCCTGGCCACCCGTGGTCCTATCGCACGGCTCGCACCTGGAATTTTTTCCTGTTGCCCGGGCCAAACCTTCCTCCTCCACGCTTCTACGCACCCCGCGGTTTCAACTTGACGTTAGTCAATATTATGTGATACGGACAATCATAATTTTGAATAGTACGTCGGGGCATGGAGTCTTCGAATTCCTGGGACTGGGTAAAAGTCTCTCGTAGTGGCTCCATGAACATTAGCAAAGCTGGCATAAATCGGTGCCTGGCCGGGTAGAGGCGTTAGAGCCCGGTTTAGTCAGAGACCTACGGTACGAACGGGGTTCAGGTGGACGATCTCAGGAAAAGCTCCGCGAGGTGTTCGCTGAACCAGGAGGATTTATGAGGGCAACTTTTCTTGTTGGCGCATTGCTGTCCCTGGCATTCTTGTTTTCCCCAAACAACACGGCGCACGCCCAGGGTGTGGCTACATCGGGAGAGATCCGCGGCACGGTCTCCGACCCCACGGGGGCGACCGTTCCAAAGGCGACAGTGACGGTCGAAGATCCCGAGAAAGGTGTCCGGCGGACCACTGTGACGGAGACCGATGGCGAGTACCGTTTGACGGGGCTCCCTCCGTCCGTCTACAGCGTGAGCGTAGAGACCGCCGGCTTTCAGAAGGAAATCCGTAAGGACGTGATCGTCAGCATCGGACAGACGCTCATTCTGGATTTTCATTTGCAGGTGGCCTCGGCCATGGCACAGGTAGAAGTAACGAGTGAATTGCCGGTGGTCGAAACCGAGAGAGGGAGCCAGTCCGACACGCTCACACAAGACTTTATCGCCAACCTGCCCATCGACCGACGCGATTACCTTACATTTACTCTCCTGACTCCGGGTGTTTCGAATTCGACGAGGCTCGCGTCCGACCAGGATTTTCGAGTCAAGCAAACACCGCAGAGCGGCCTTTCGTTTTATGGCAGCAATGGCCGAGGCAACAGCGTCACGGTGGACGGCGGGGAGGCCAATGATGACTCGGGGGGTGTGCGTCTTACGCTCAGCCAGGATGCCGTTCAGGAGTTCCAGGTCAACCGCAGCAATTATTCGGCTGACCTCGGCGGCGCGAGCGGCGCAACGATCAACATCGTATCCAAATCCGGCACGAACGAGGTGCACGGAAGTCTTTACGGGTATTTCCGCAATGATGCGATGGACGCCGCCGACCCGTTTGCCATCACTCAGGCATTGCAGCCCGGTCAGATTTTCGATCCAACTCAACCAGACAGCGTAGGCCATCCGACCAAGAATTCCTTGACCCGCGAGCAATTTGGCGGCACCGTCGGCTTTCCCATCAAGAAGGACAAGTCCTTCCTGTTCCTGGCTTTCGAGGGCTTGCATCAGAACTCCCAGAGTGCCGTTCCGATCCTGACCAGTACGGACATATTCCGGCCGACCGCTGCACAACAGTCAATTATCAATGGGTTGGCAGCCGAACCGGTCACAACGCTCGTTACTTGCTTCGCAAACATGCCACAAATTCCCGCACCCTTCTGCGCGGGCGCACTCAACAGCGGCTTGACCGTCAGCCAATCCACGGGCCTTTCCGCAGGGCAAACGGCGCTGAACGGCTTTCTTGTAAACTCGCTGGAAACAAACGGCGGATTGTTCAATTACAACACCCGGGAGTACCTGATGTCCGGCCGGTTCGACCATCGATTCAGCGACTCGGACCAGATCGCTCTTACCTACAGATTTGGGCACGATCTCGAGGAGAACCCTGACGTGCAATCGCTCACGGGGTTTTCGGCCGGAAGTTCGATCCACGACTATGACAACAACGCCCTCGCTGCTTGGTACCATCAGTTCAGCCCCACGGCCCAGAACGAAACCTTCTTGCAGTTCGATTACGCCACCCTGAACGTGATTCCTAACGAGCCCGGGCAAGCGGGACTTCAAATCCCCGGATTTGTGAATAATCTCGGAACGAACATCTTCTTGCCCAGTCTCACCATCGTCCGCAGGTATGAGATAGGTGACAATTTCACTTTGATCCGCGGCCACCACACGATGAAATTCGGTGGGGCCGAACTGCTTCGCGGCAACCACACGGAATCGCACACTTTCTTCCCCGGCCGTTTCGTGTTTGGTTCCCTGCCTGGATCACTGATTAGCCCTGAACTCGCCAGTACCACTGTCAATCCTCTGCAGTCGGCCTCGTTTGGCCTGCCGCAGGTCTTCCAACAAGGCTTTGGCGATCCAACCTACCCCTATTACACGAGGCCGTTCACGTCGTTGTACTGGCAGGATTCCTGGAAAATCATGTCCAATTTCACCCTCAACTATGGCCTTCGTTATGAGCTCGATACCCAATATGCTCCTCTCAATACCTACAAGAAGGACTTCGGACCGCGGGTGTCTTTCGCATGGGACCCTTTCAAGGATCACAAAACGGTGATTCGTGCGGGGTATGGAATCTATTACGCACAAATCTACGACCAGATTCCCGCGGTTGACTATTCCCTTGGAGTTCGGAACGCGAACAACAGTTCGGTGGGAAACACAACGCCGGCCGGCCAAGTGAATAACCTGGACACCATCTGCGGGCTTTCCGGAGCTTTCGGCCTTTTCCCCGGTAATGGGACGAGTCCCTGCAACCGCGAGATCTCGATCTATATCATTCCGATTACGGGAGTGCCCGGCGGCAACCCAGCGCTGAATGCTCCGACCGTTTTCCAGACCCTCTTTGCTCAAGGAGCGATCACCTGCACAACACCACCAGCGGGAAGCTACGCCTGCATCACTCCCAATGGCGGCGCAGGCGGGGCGGGGGGCCTCTCGCAGTTCGGACTCAACGTGACCAATAGCGGGCCACTTTCCCCGCTGCAGGTGGTTTTCGTCGATCAACCCAACTTCAGGCCTCCCTATTCTCAGCAAGCCGAGTTCGGAATTGATCGCGAAATTGCTCCCGGATTCTCTGTCTCGGCAAGTTACATCTACTCTCACACGATCGGCCTCCCCGTTGCTATCGACACCAATCTGCTGCCAGCTCCGATGAGCACGGTGAGTCTGGCGAACGGCAAGAGCGTTTCCTACCGCAACTGGAATACCAGTGCGGCGACCGATCCGCTGGGAGGCACGGAAGGTCTGCCGTGCGAAGCCAATCCCTTCCTGTGTTTTGTAAATCCGTTTATCGTTCAAAACAATCAGTACAGTTCGGCTGGCTCCGCCGTCTACCAGGCTGGAATCCTGGAAATCAGGAAACGCTTCAGCGACCACTTCACGATGTTTGGCAATTACACCTATAGCAAGGGATTCGACACGACTACCGATTTCAACAGCGACTATGGACCGCAAGATCCGACGAACCTCGGCGCCGATCGCGCGCTTTCGGAATTCGATCAACGCAACAAAGTCGTCGTGGCCGGCGTGTTTGACAGTCCCTGGAAAAATCCCTTCCTTTCCGGCTTTCAGTTGGCGCCGATTTTCACCTACAACAGCGGACACCCCTTTAACCTCCTGGCGGGAGGCGAGGTGAATGGTGACAATCACACCACCAATGAACGTCCCATCGGGGCAGGCCGTGATACCGGAATCGGTCCTGACTACATCAACCTCGACATGCGCCTGAGCTGGCAGCACAAGGTCGGCGAGCGGGCAAAATTGCAATTTACGGCCGAGAGCTTCAACATCGCCAACCATACAAATTATGCCAGCGTGAACAATGTGGTGAGCCCGCTCTTCGGTTTAACGCCGGGATTTACTACGTTCGACGTGCACGGGAGCGCCGCCCTTTCTCCGAGCCAGCCGCTTGGCTTCACTTCCGATTTCCCGAAGCGTGAAATTCAGCTGGGCCTGCGGCTTACGTTCTAATTCCGAGGAAACCGGCCGAGGGCGGCATCGGGCAGCATGCCGCCTCTCGAGCCGGGCGTCCGAGCGGCGGGATGACGTTCCGATTTTTCTTGCCGCCGGCACCAAGTGACATTTCGAATTTTTCAGGCAGGAGGAATCTGATATGCGGCGAATATCGAGGCGGGTAGTCCTTTTCCCGGTCTTGGCAGCAATGCTTCTTTTTTCCGTTACGGACAGCACTCCGGCGCAGGTTGGCGTCACCACGCTTCCAGGAACTCTTCCGGACGGCGCAACCTACTTGATCGAGGTGCCGGCAAATTGGAATGGCACCTTGTTCCTCTATAGCCATGGCTACGTGACGCCCGGCAGCGCGAACCCGGCGGAAGATGTCGGCGATCCCTTCACGCGATTTTTCATGCTCTCGAGCGGGTACGCGCTGGCTGGCTCTTCCTACGCCACTACCGGCTGGGCCATCCAACAAGCGCTGCCCGACCAGATCGCCGTCCTCGAGCAGTTCAAGAAAATGGTCGGACGCCCGAAACGCACCATCGCCTGGGGACACTCCCTCGGGGGAATCATTACCGCCGGCCTCATCCAGCGCAACCCGGAAAGCTTTGACGCTGCTCTACCCATGTGTGGCGTGCTCTCGGGCGGTGTGGCTACATGGAACACGGCGCTCGATTCCGAGTTCGCATTCAAAACGCTGCTGGCGCCCGGAAGCGGCCTGCAGGTCGTTAACATTGCTAACCCCATCGCAAATCTCGACATCGCGGAGGTCGCGCTGGCGGAAGCCCAGGCTACGCCCGAAGGCCAAGCGCGGATAGCCTTGGTCGGCGCGCTGGCCGACTTGCCTGGCTGGTTCACGCCCTTGTCTCCGGAGCCTGTCCCGACCGATTTTGCCGGCCAGGAGGCAAACCAGTTTCTCTGGGATTCGCAAGTGGACTTTCCGTTCGTCTTCGCGTTTCGCGCGGAGCTTGAAGCGCGCGCCCAGGGCAATGTTTCCTGGAATACGGGAGTCGATTACCGCAGACAGCTGGATCGCTCCATTGGCCGAGACCAGGTTCGCGCGCTTTACCAGCAGGCTGGCCTGGATCTGGATGCCGACTTGAAAACGCTGAACGATACCGCTCGAATCAGCGCCGATCCCGAAGCCGTTCATTACCTCGAAAACAATATTATTTTTGATGGCCGGATCCACATTCCGGTCCTGACGCTGCATACCACCGGCGACGGACTGGTTGTGGTCGAGAACGAAAGCGCCTACAAACAAATTGTCGATGAAGCCGGAAACGGAGAGCTCTTGCGCCGCACGTTTGTCTCGCGGGCGGGTCATTGCGCTTTCACGCCGGCGGAAACCATAGCCGCCGTGGAAACACTCGTCGCCCGCCTGGATACGGGAAGATGGAAGAACGTCGATGCCAGCGACTTGAACAACGCCGCAACAGCGCTGGGGCCGGCATTTAACCTTTACGTTACGACGCAGGGCGCCGTCGTTCCCACTCCCCCGGCCTATATCGAGTTTGAACCACGTCCATATCTTCGCCCGTTTGATCAACTCACCGCAGATTGCCGTTCTGGTTTTTTTTGCGGCAATCCATTCTTGGAGTTTAACCAGCACTGAACGGATCCGCCCGGTTGCGCGCGAGGTTTCGCTTCCCGGAAGCCTCGGCCTGTTCGGGCCGGAAAGCGGCGCCCGCTCTCCCCGGGCCAAAGAGAAGGAGCCTCACCCATGGATTTGAACTTGACCGCCGACGAACTGGCCTTTCGCGACGAACTCCGCGCCTGGCTTGCTTCCCACCTGCCCAGGGACTGGGACCAGTGGCGCGAAAAGCCCATGGATGAATCGTTTCCCTACCTCCGCGACTGGCAGCGAAAGCTGCAGGAAGGCCGTTGGGCCGCGGTTTCCTGGCCGAAAGAATATGGCGGCCGCAGCGCCACGCTGATGCAGCAAGCGATCTTCTGGGAAGAGATGGCCCGCTTCGAGGCTCCGCCCATGGCCAACTCGCTGGGCTTGGGGCTCATCGGCCCAACGATCATCGCCTACGGCACGGAAGCGCAGAAAAAACGCTACATACCGAAAATTCTCAGCGCCGAAGAAATCTGGTGCCAGGGCTTCTCCGAGCCGAATGCCGGTTCCGATCTGGCGGGATTGCAGACGGAAGCGCGCCTCGACGGCGATCACTACATTGTGAACGGCCAGAAAGTCTGGACCAGTTACGGGTGGGTTGGCAACTGGTGCGAACTCGTCGTTCGCACCGACACGAGCGCGCCGAAACACAAAGGTCTTACTGTTCTGCTTGTGGACATGAAATCACCCGGCGTCGAAGTTCGTCCCTTGCGCCAGATGACCGGCGAATCCGAATTCAACGAGTTGTTCTTCCGCGATGTCCGCGTTCCCGCTGAAAATACGCTCGGGGCGGTAAATGACGGCTGGAATGTAGCCGTAAGCACGCTGATGTACGAGCGGGGCTCTTACGGCGCGCGCCTGCATCTTGTTTTCAAGCGCTACATCACGCGGCTCATCGAACTCGCGCGCACCATCCAGCGCAACGGACGCCCCGCCTCGGAAGACCCGATCATCCGGCAGAAGCTCGCGCAATGCAGCGCCGAGATCGAAATCATGCGCTTCAACCAGATGCGCGCCTTCAGCCGCATCACCGCCACCGGTGTTCCCGGCCCCGAAGGCTCCATCCAGAAAATATTCTGGAGCGAACTCAACCAGCGCCTCCAGCAAATCGCCCAGGAAATTCTCGGTTCCTTCGGCCAGCTCATGGCAGGCGATGCCCACGCCGTCGACAAGGGGCTCTGGTCCTACGCCTACCTGCGTACTCGCGGAAATACCATCGAGGCTGGCACCTCCGAAGTCCAGCGTAACATCATCGGCCATTTCGTTCTCGGCTTGCCCCGAAGCTACTAGCTTCATAAGCGGAATCGAAAAAAAGGATACGACATGCAATTCGGTCTCAGCGAAAGCCAGGAATTTCTGAAAGACAGCGCCCGCAAATTTTTCGCCGGCGAATGCCCCAGCTCCGAAATGCGGCGCCTCATCGAAACGGATACGGCCTATGACGCCGTCCTTTGGTCAAAACTCACGGAGCAGGGCTATACGGGGATCATTTTTCCCGAAGAATATGGCGGCGTTGGCCTCGGCAAGGTCGAGCTCATGCTGCTGATGGAAGAAGCCGGCCGCGCCCTCTTGCCAGGACCGTTTTTCTCGACCGTCGCTCTTGCAGGCTCTGTCCTGGACGCCGTCGCCTCCCCGGTCCAGAAAATGCAATATCTTGCCCCCATTTGCCGCGGCAGCGCCCGCGCCACCGTAGCCATACTCGAAGCGAACGTCAGCTGGAACCCCGGCGACATTCAGCTGTCGGCCACCGGCGGAAAACTCAGGGGCGAAAAACTTTTCGTCTCGGATGCCGCCGTTGCCGATTTTCTCCTCGTTGTGGCCCGCAACGGCGTCTTCGCGGTCCATGCCAAAGCGGAGGGCCTGAAAATATCGCCGATGCAGGGAATGGATCTGACGCGCAAACTCTACTCCGTCGAATTTCGCGATACTCCCGCGGAGACCATCGCCTCCGGAAAGGATCTCGCGCGCGCTTTCGATGTCGTCACTGCCGCCCTGGCCGCGGAACTCGTCGGCGGCATGCAGCGCACGCTCGATATCACCGTAGAATACGCCAAGACCCGCAAACAGTTCGGCAAGCCCATCGGAATGTTTCAGGCCGTGCAGCATCAGTGCGCGGACATGTATCTCGAAACCGAAAGCTCCCGTTCCGCCGTGTATTACGCCGGCTGGGCGCTCGAAGAGAACTCGCCCGACGCAGCGACGGCTGTCTCCATTGCAAAAATGTATGCCAGCGACGCCGCTCGCACCGTCGGCAACCGCGGCATCCAGATCCACGGCGGCATGGGCTTCACCTGGGAAAACGACGTTCATCTCTACTACCGCCGCGCAAAGGCATCAGAAACGGCATTCGGCGACGCCACCTTTCATCGCGAGCGCATCGCGTCTCTGGTGATTGATTCCGCCGGCGTCTCCCGGAAATCCGCATAGCATAAACCCGGCGAATGGCGCCGCTACCGCACTGCCACATACAAATCGACCACCGCATCCACCGGATTCTGGGCTCGCTGATCGTACAACTCGTAATCCGACTTGTAAGTCCGATCGCCGCCCAGCGAGTTCTTCGGCGTGCTCCAGACTCTCTGCCACATCTCGACGACAACTTTCTGCACCGCCCCTCTTTCAGACGTGAACACCGCATATCGTCCGGCAGGCACATTCTTCGCGACCATCCCCGCCGGCACGCTATCCACTTTCGTCACACGCGCCCCCAGCACGTAGGTATACTCCCCGTCCTTGTCGCTCGCATACTCGGTGTACAAGGCCACGATGTTTGCGTCCGCCCTATTCGGAATCGCCGCCAGGACGCCTTCCTTGAATAACCGCTCCCACTGTTTGCCGATTGGCCGCTCCGGCGTCATTTGCTCGGCGTTGCTCGTCCGCACGGCGATGCCCACCATGGCAAATCCTTCCTGCTCGACAGCCCGCGGGTTCGCGTCCGCTCCCTTCTTCGTTTCAGGGGTCGCCACGATACAACAAATAATCACGGCCGCTGCAATCCCGGTCAAACACATCGCACCTCGAACTATCCCTCGCATCATCGGACCCTCCCACCGTATCGGTGGTGCCTCATTTCAGGGCTTCCCCCGATCGTTCTTAATACGCCGTCTCTAGGTAGTCCCGGATTTTATCCTTTCGCTAGAAGAATTCCATGGGCTTAATCTGACACTCCACGCTGGCGCCCTTTGAAGAAGGATAGAGCTATGATGAAAGTGTGCGGTTCCGAGGGAACGCACGAGGGTACGACCATGCGAACAATAAGTCTATTCTTCGCGAGCTTGCTCATCGCCAGCTCTCTTCCGGCCCAGGACAAGCCCGCCGACACCTCAATGGACATGGACCATATGCAGCACGGTGGTTTCATGCAAGGGGGCATGCACCACGCCATGGCCAAAGGCGTGAAGCTTGAGCAGAAGATCGATGGCCACACCATCGTCGTGCGCATCGGCCCGATGAACTTGCCCGCGCACACCAGTCACATGAAGATGCCGCAGCCTGCCGATCTGGTCTGGCAAATCCCTGTCGACGGCTGGCTGCTCGGGTATTCTCCAAAGCTGGTCGACGCCGGCGGCAACGAAGTCCCTGGCCGCGTCCTTCATCACACGGCCTTCTGGAACGAGAACCGCGCCGATTTTCTCTGCCCCAACAAGGAGGAACACATTTTCGGCGCCGGTGGAGAGCTAACCAACTGGGCCGAAGTTCCCGGTTACGGCTATCGCGTAGAGATGGGCGACAAAATCCGCATCGAGACGATGGTCCACAATCCCACGGACACTTCCTTTGACAAGGTGTATCTCGAAGTGACCATTCCGTATCAGCAAGCGGGCGGCGGCACACAGCTGAAAAGTGTCTACCCCACCTGGATGGACGTAAAATCCTGCGGAAATTCCGCCTATGACCTGCCCGCCGGCAAAAGCGAACAAACCGGAACCGTCACTGTGAACTATCCCGGCGTTCTGCTGGGCGTTGGCGGTCACATGCACGACTACGCGAAACAACTCACGCTGGAAGACGCCACGCGCAAGGAAACGGTGGCTACGCTTGAGGCCAAAGTCGACGACCGCGGCGAACTCCTCAGCATGCCAACGGTGCTGTTCCTCGATCGCGGCGGCTACAAGTTTGCCGCCGGCGATCTTCTCAGGGTTTCTGCGACTTACGACAACACGAGCGGCAAACTCCTGCGTGACGGCGCCATGGGAATCGTCGTGGGCTATTTCGTCCCCGCCGATGACACCGCCATGAGCGCGCTGCGCCGCAAACCCGCCGCTCACCCCATGCCGGGCATGTCCCACGATCTATAGCGGACGCCTCTCTTTCCCTAAAGTGTCGCTGACACTTCGTCCGTCGAGTGAAAATTTTTCACGATCCCGCATGAGACTTATCCTGCGGCAGGCAGTCTATTGTTTCGAGTTGCGCCCCGACACCTCCGAACGCTCAAGTACATGTACAATGCCGTCGGCTCGCAATTCCTGACTGAGACTTGGGGAGCAATTCATGCCCATCGACGATTTGACTGCCACGCCGGCGGCGCCTCTCCCACCGGATTCCGCGCCGCCTCCTGAGGCACGGACCCGATGGCGCAGGCTGCGCGATGGGTGCTCGCGACAGTGGGCAGCGATCCGTCCCGGCCCCGAAGCGCGCCGCGGCGCGGTTTGGGGAACGCTGGCGGCGGCCGCAGTTTCTGTCGTCATCGGCGGCCTCTATCTCGATACGGGCTTCGGTTACGTTTTCGATTTTGCGTTTTGCATTCTGTTTGTCGCCATCTCCATCCCTCTGGTCGCTCTCCTTGTCATGCTTCTGCTTAGCATCCTGAGAAAATTGCCGCGCGCGGCAACGGGAGTAATCGTCGGCTCCTGCTGTATGGTGATGTTGCTGTGGGGGCCCCCTCAGCTGGGCCTTGCGATGGCCATTCTGATGGGCCTTGCGTCCGGAATTCTCGGCGCCACCATTGCCATTTTTTTCTGGGGCAACTTCGGCCAAGCCGCGCTCAGCAAGAGGATCATCGTTCTGCTGCTTTTCCTGCTCTCTCTCGCCGGCAGTGTCTCCTTCGTCTGGCTCTTCGCTCACGCGGGCTCCATGGAAAAACTCACTTCGTGGAGACCGCCTTCCGGTTCCATGCCTCGAAAACTGTCCGCGCCGGATCCGTCTCTTCCGGGGCCGTTCCGCGTTCTCACACTCTTCTATGGCGTCGGCAACGACATTCGCCGCCCCGAATATGGTCCAAGCGTCGCGATCAAAACACACTCCGTGGACTCGTCCGATTTCTTCAAGGATTTCGACGGCTGGAAGCGCTGGTCGCGCAAGAAATATTGGGGCTTCGATATCGACAAGCTTCCGCTGAATGCGCGCGTGTGGTATCCCGATGGCCCCGGCCCTTTTCCACTCGCTCTTATCGTCCATGGAAATCACAACATGGCGGCTTTCTCCGATCCTGGTTATGAATACCTCGGCCAGTTGCTCGCGAGCCGCGGCATCATCCTCGCTTCCATCGATGAAAATTTCCTGAACAGCGGACTCTTCCACGATCCACCCAAGCAGCAAGCCGTTCGCGGCTGGATGCTGCTCGAGCATTTGAAGCTCTGGAAGGAATGGAATCAGGCCGAAGGCAATCCCTTCCGCGGAAAAGTGGATATGTCGCGCATCGCGTTGATGGGCCATTCACGCGGGGGAGAAGCGGCGGCCACGGCGGCGGCTTTCAATCGCATGAAGTACGCTCCCGAAGACGCCAACATCAAATTTGACTACGGCTTCTCGATCAAAGCCGTCGTCGCTATCGCACCCGCCGACGGTCAGTACAAACCCGCAGGACAGCCTCGCTGGATCGAAGACGTCAGCTATCTCACGCTGCAAGGCGCGCATGACATGGACGTTTCCTCTTTCGATGGCAGCCGTCAATGGGATCACGTTCGCTACACGCAGCCTGGGCCGTGGCTGAAAGCCGAGATTTACGCCTATCGCGCGAATCATGGCCAGTTCAATACTGTCTGGGGCAACGACGATGCCGGCAAGCCGCTCGGCTGGCTGCTCAATCTCAAACCGCTGATGCCGGGCGACGAGCAGCGGCGCATCTCTAAGACGTATATCTCCGCGTTTCTTGAAGCGACGCTCAAGGATCATCGCGAATACGTTCCCGTCTTCGAGGACTGGCGCGTCGCTCGCGCCTGGCTGCCAGACACGATCTACTTCAACCGATATCGGGACGCCTCTTACCTCCCGCTGGCTTCGTTCGACGAAGATGCGGACCTGACCACGACGACCGCGCCGGGCGGCCACATCGAAGGCGAGAACCTTTCCGTCTGGAACGAAGGCCCCATCCCGTGGCGCGACGGCGATCGCGGATACAACGGCGTTTTTCTCGGCTGGAATCGCGCCAAGGAGGCGCCTGCAGCCATCTACACGCTGACGTTGCCGGCGGGAGCCGCTACGAACTGGCATTTGAACTCCGGCTCGACTCTCGAACTGTCTGTCGCGCCGATGGACGAGGACGTTTCGCTCCCTGGAAAGAAAAAAGACGACGACAAAGACAAAAAGAAAGACAAAGCAAAGGACGAAGACAAAAAGAAGGAACGCGAATCCCCGGATTTCACGATCGAACTCGTGACCACGGACGGCGTCGTGGTGAGCGCTCCGGTAAGCCGCTTCGTCTCCATCCCGCCGCCATTCAAGGAGAAATTTACGAAGTTGCGCGTGCTCGACGACGCAGGATACAACCAGGATTGGGAAACCGTCTTCCAGTCCGTGCGCGCCCCGTTCTCCGCGTTTGAAACGGTTTGCAAGGACAAGTGTCCTGTGTTCGATCCCGCCAGGCTCGGCATCGTGCGGCTGAAGTTCGATCGCACGCCGATGTATAAAATCTGCATCAGCGCAATTGGTTTCGGCAGGCAATGATGTAAGCTGTCCTCTCTTTGGAGGCTGCCTATGCATCGTTTCCGCGCGCTCCTTGTTTCGATTCTCCCGCTCGTCCTTTTTCTATTCATCGCTGCTCTTGCCGACGCGCATGTCACGCGCGTCGAAATTATTTCGCGCACCGACGTTCTGGATGGCCGCGCGTTTGGATTGGCCGGCGCCTACGAGAAAATCGTCGGCCGCGTCTATTTCGCCGTGAATCCGGAAAATCTTCACAACCGGCTGATCGTCGACATCGATAAGGCGCCGCGCAACGCAGAGGGCGAAGTGGAATTCTCCGCCGACCTTTATTTGCTGAAGCCCAAGGATAGGAACAAGGGGAACGGCTCGGTGCTTTTTGAAGTGTCCAACCGCGGCGGAAAAGGAATTCTGCACCTCGTCCAGGGCTTCAGTCCTTCCACTCCGGAAGGCGAGTATGGCGACGGCTTTCTGCTGCGCGAGGGCTATACCGTCGCCTGGGTCGGCTGGGAATTTGACGTCGCCGATCACGGCGAAAACCTTAAGCTCTACGCTCCCTTCGCTCACGAAGCGGGAGGAAAAGAAATTCGCGGTCTGGTGCGTTCGGATTTTACGCCGGCGCAAAGAGTGGACGACATGCCGCTCGGCCATTCGCTGCTCGGACCGGCGGGCGGGAAAAGTTATCCCGTCGACGATCCGGCCAGTGAGAAGAATGTCTTGACCGTGCGCGAGACGCCGGATGGCAAGCGGCAAACGGCTCCACGTTCAGAATGGAGTTTTGCCCGCACGGTTGACGGCAAGCTTGCCGCCGATACCCACTTCATTCATCTCGACGGCGGATTTCAGGCCGGAAAAATCTATGAAGCCGTATACGAGGCGAAAGACCCGGCCGTTGTGGGGCTTGGTCTCGCTGCGGTGCGCGATTTTCTATCCTTTTTGAAATACGATCCGCAAGCGACAGCTCCGGTAAAGAGAGTCTATGCCGTTGGCATCTCGCAGAGTGGGCGCTTTCTCCGGCATTTTCTATATCAGGATTTCAACGCCGACGAGCAGGGACGGCAGGTGATGGACGGCGTGATTGCTCACGTCGCCGGTGCAGGGCGCGGCAGTTTCAATCACCGGTTTGCGCAGCCGTCGCGGGACGCCCAGCCGCTTTCTAGTATTTTCTTTCCCACGGACCTCTTCCCCTTCACCGATCTGCCGGAATCCGACCGGGATACTGGCGAAACCGGCGGGCTGCTCGATGCCACGACGAAATCGAAGACCACGCCGAAACTCTTTCTAACCAATACTTCCTACGAATATTGGGGCCGCGCCGCGTCTTTGATCCACACTTCGCCGGACGGGTCGAGCGAAGCGAAAATCGGCGAGAACACGCGCGTCTATCTGCTCGCTGGCTTGCAACATTTTTCCGCGCCATTTCCGCCGCAGAAAAGCAACCCCGGTTCGCCAGATTCAAACGGGCAGCAGCGCTACAATCCAAATCCGATCCAGTGGTATTGGCGGGCACTCATTACGGATCTGGACCAGTGGGTGAAGGACGGCACAGCACCTCCGGCCAGCACCTATCCGAAAATCGCAGACGGCACACTTGTGCCGCTCGGCAAATCGGCGTTCCCGAACATCCCCGGAGTCAAGAAGCCCCGGGAAGTGAGCCTGGCCTACCACCTGGACTTCGGGCCGCAGTGGAAGGAGGGAATAGTCAGCAGCGAGCCTCCCAAAGTCGGCAAGCCGTTCGTGGTGCTCGTTCCTCAATCGGATGCCAACGGAAACGACATGGGAGGTGTTAGTTTGCCGGAATTGCAGGTTCCGCTGGCAACGTACACCGGATGGAACCTGCGCGATCCGGGGATCGGCCTCGGCGATCTGCGGCTGAGCTTTTACGGTTCCTTCATTCCCTTCCCAAGGACCGCCGCGGAACGTGAAAAGTCCGGCGATCCGCGTCTTTCGGTTGCCGAGCGCTACGCTTCGCGCGACGAGTACATGGGCAAATTTGCCGAAGCAGCCATGAAGCTGGTGCACGAAAGATTCCTCTTGCGCGAAGACTTGCCTTCTGTGATCGAACGCGGCGAGCGCGAGTGGGCCGAAGTTACTGGACAAAAATAATTTGCGCGATCGTAACACGGGAGAAAGAAGCTGGAGGAAAGATGAAGCGGAATCGTCGGGATGTGTTGAAAGGCGGGAGTCTTGCCTTGCTCGGCGGAGGCTTGTTTCGCCGCATGGACAAGATTGATGGCATGCAGACCCGGGGAGCGGGCGGATCGCTCGCGGAAATCGTGGAGAGTCGCAGCACCGGGGCGAGCGAAAAACTGTTGCTCGGGCCGGCGCCCGGCGAGGAAGGGCCGCCGGAGCCGGCGAACGTCGACCGGTTGCCTCTCGAGTGGAACAAGCGGACCGTCGCGCGCTTCTGGGAACAGCTGGCGCAAAAGGATATTCACGCATTTGCGGCCCGCGATCAGCTCAACATCATCTATCTGACGGGCTACTGGCACACGCATACGGAGCGGCCGCAGGTCGTCTATATGAACAAGGATGATGCGGATCCCTGGTTTCTCTATCCGGCGCTCGACCGAGACCTCGTGAAAGGCTGGTGGTTTGGAGGCGGCTGGGAATATTTCGACACGAAGCATGCCGAGGGCGGATTTCCGGAGCAGGGGAAAGTCGTCCAGGGGAAGACGGTGGATCTCTTCGAGATGCTTCTCGAAGGAATCAAGGCGAAGGGCGTCGAGGGAAACAAGATTGGTATCGACGGAAAACTCTATGCGGATGAGCTCCGGACGGCCAGGAAAGTCCTGCCGAAAGTGAAGTGGGTGGACGTGAGCGACACGCTGCTGGATATGCGCGAAGTGAAAACGCCGGAGGAACTTCGGCTGACGCGGCGTGCGTACACGTATTTCGACCGAGCCCATGCTTATGCGCGGGACTATATTTTGACCTACGGAACGGATGTGACGGACTACGAAGTGGCTTTTGCGAGCACATTCTGGATCAACAATGTGCTGCTCAGGGATCTGGACCTTTCAGGCGGCTTGCCGCATCACGGCGTGGCGGCGAGCGTCGAGATTGACTGCCGCGTGGGGCGCCTCTGCGCTTATCCGCATCCGAACCAGCCGCGGTTCAACCGCATCCAGCCGAACATGCCCTTGCAGGTCGATGGCGATGCCTACATCGGCGGACACGGCGGCGAAAACTATCGCATGTACATTCTCGCGGATCGTGCGGGGGAGTTCGACCCGCACATGCGGAAGCTCTGGGAGGTGAGCCAGCACACCTGCGACATGCAGGTGGAATTGCAGAAAGAAGGAGCGACGTGCTCGAGCGTCGCGTACGAGATTCACAAATACCAGGTGGCGCAGGGTGTGCAGGACTACATTTACCATCGGCCGGCGCATGGAGAGGGGTCGGAGGGACATCAGCCGCCGTACCTGGCGTTGGGGGACTACACCGTGCTGAAGAAGGGCATGTGCTTTTCCGAGGAGCCGGGCTTGTACGATCCCAAAGCTGGCGTCGGATTCAACTGGAGCGATCACGTCGTGACCGGCGTAAAGTCCGGATACCGCATGAGCCGGGTGCCGTACTCGAAGGAGTGGAGTTGGGTGAAAATCTAGAAAATCCGTGACCCGCGGCGCTCAAGGTTGCTTGGGCTTTTCGATTTTCTGGTTGGTCTCGACGGAGAACAGGAAGAAATCAGAGAAGGTGTGATAGACGATCGTGCGATGATCGCCGTAATCGCAGTAGCCATCCACCATCTGCGGCAGCCATATCTTTACCGGCTGGGACTGGAATTGTACAGGGGCGTACTCGATCGACAGATACCAGTGACGTACCCTTACCGCGGGTACTTCCTCCATAAGACCGGTATCCATGTGCACGATCTCTCCGGAATCGGAAGCGATCCACGCGCGCCCCTCGAGCGGAGCGGGAAACACCTTTTTGTCAATGTGGAAGGAAAATGTGCGGCTGGGCTTTTCGCGCCGCTGCTCGAAACGCACGACCCAGGTGAGCTGGCCGTTCCACTCGACCGAGCCCTCGCAGCGCATTTCGTAGTCTTCCTGCATCTTGGGAAGGAAGATCAGGAGCATCTCCGGGAGACCCATGTCTTGCGTGGCTGCGCGGGACAAACTGCTTCCGTGGGTGGGGCTGCGATTCTCTTGAACGGTCAGACCCTTCTCCAGGGGTCCGAACGCGACAATATAGTCGAAGGTTTCAGAGCCGAAATCCTTGACGAAGTTCTGCAGATCCGAAGTCTGATACTGGATTTTCTCGCGGGCCGTAAAGTTTTGAAGATCGGTGACCATCTCGATGGCGCGCGCACCTGCCTGGTCGAGCACCTTGGCCAGCGCACAGGGCGGCGACGCTTGAAGGGAAGGGACCGGTGAGTCAAGCGCGGGCGGGCTCCAGCGCAAGCTGCGATTCTTGGGCTTTTTGTCCTTTTCTGGCGCCTGTGGAGCGGCAAGACAAGCAGGAACGATCAGCGGAGTGACCTGAGACAACCATACGAGGATCACGGCCGCGGTGGCGATTCGGATGCGCCTGGATCTGTCCCGTGCATGGAACTTGGGGCGCGACACGAGGGAAGCCTATCACTTTTATTATTCGCCGAGCAGTACAAGATCCTGTCGGCGCTGCCGATCGCGAGACCAGATATGCGGTTACCCTAGGGGATTTGAAGATTTTTGGCCGTGGCGGAGAGGGTGCCATGGAGGGACTCCTGAACGACGACGCGGAGGCGATACCTGCCTGCGGGAACTTCGAGTTGCATGACGCCGTTGATGCCGGACCTGGAGAGGCGGTCGAAACTTTCGGACTTGAGGGCGAGCTCCATATCGGCCTGCTTGCCGGTGACGAAGTTGCCCCCGGAATCGAAGAGCGCGGCCACGAAGATGAGTTTCTGGACGTGGCGGTCGTTCTGCTGTTCAAAGGGGAGCCTTTGGATATCGATGTGGGTCTGGATGGTGAGTTGCGGACCGCCGGCGCTGGTTGTGCCGAGTTTTTCGCTGATGGTAGCAGGGAGTTCGGTCTTCTCGTCGGTGGCGCTCATAAGCGAATCCATTTTCTCCGTTGGGCTGGGCTGGTCGATGGTTGCTTTGTTTGGAGCAAAGTAGCCGGGCCGCACCTGCACGAAATCGTGGCTCGCGTTTTTCAATTCCACTTTGATCCTGTGATACTTACCGTCTTCGGCGGGGGTGAATCCCAGCAGATAGGTGCAGGCGGGCAAAAGACCGAGTTGCCGAAAGCCGAGGTCGAGGTCATTGTTATTGCGGAAGAGAAGGCCGCCAGTGCTTTCTGCAAAGCGCGCCATCGCGGAGTCGAGATCGTCGAGGCGGTCGCCCAGCGAAGTGATTTGAAAGACCGTGCTGCTCACGGGGAGCTCGACGACTTCCACTGTCTCATTGAGAGGCGTGCCAGGCGCCTCGGCGTACAGGCCTTTGGCATCGAGCGAGTCGATGACGACGCCGTCGCGCAAGGCCTCGTTGACGATGGAATCCTGCTCTACGTCGAGCGTGCCCGAAAGAAAGCCCGAAGACGCGAGGAGCAGGATACGTTTGCCAGGCATTCGGCCAAGCTGGTCCAGGCTGCTTTTGATCGCGTCGAGCGTTGCCTGCGCCGCAAAGTGTGCCTGATCCCAGGTCTGTTGCGCCTGCGCATGCACCGAATCAATGATGCTGCTCAGTGTCCCTGCGCCCCCATACGGGCTACTGCCGGCAACTGACGTGGGATTCAAAAGGCTGCTGCCGGGGATGCCTTCCACTTGGCAGCCTTCGCCTCCACCACACGCGCAGGCCTCCTCCACCTTTGCTTTCATGGCAGTCGGGTCGTTGTTCACGATTTGATAGGCCTCGTAGGCCGTTATTCTGGGGCACTGGGCCAGGCCACCCGGCGATAGGCGCGGATGAGATTGTACTTTTGTCATCGCGGCCAGGATCGCGGCGGGATCCTTTGTGAAGGGAACGGCCTGGCCGGCCGATGTTACGAATACAGCGATACGGTCACCGCTCTCGAGAGATTCCTTGATAAAACGGGAAGCGGCGATTTTGGCATGTGCAAGATCGCCGGGTGCGGTATTGATGTCGTCGAGGAGGAGGGCGATCCATCGATCGTTGCCTGAATTTTGGCTGGGCAATTTCGGGGGAAGGGCGCCGGCGGTTGCGGTCGGCTGCGCCGCGGAACCGGGCACAGGGCTTCGGGAGTGCGGAGAGGTGTCCTCGGCGGCCGGCTCATGGAATTGGTCGACGGAGAACGCCGTGAGCTCGCGCCTGTTGCCCGAGTCGAGAACGCCGAAGTCGTCTTTACCGAGGCCGGGGACAGCGCGGCCGCGTTTGTCGCGAACGACGACTTCAAGCTGGACGAGGCGGCTCTCGAGACGAAGACTTCGGCGGGGTTGATAGGGATGGCTGCTCAGGCGAACTTCGCCTGGGGAAAGAGTCTGCGCGGAAACGATTACGGTGCAAACGCCAAAGGCCGCAGCCAGCGTGGTAGTCAGAAGACGGGTGCGCGCGGCTCGTGACGCGTGCGGCATGAGGGGAGCGTACCACTTTTGCAGTTTCCCGGGGAAGCAAACGGCCGGCGGATGCCGGGACGCGGGATAAGAGATAGACTCGATGAGCTGCGGGTTGGATGGCCTGAGGAGGAATGTGACTGAGCCAAAGGCAGAGTATTCGAAACGGCTGGAAAAATATGCCGCCGTAATCGCCGAGCGAGATCGCGTGCACTTGCGGGTTGGTTACGCGAAGTTGGCGGTCATCGCCGCGGGAGTGTTGCTCGGGTGGATTGTTTTGGGAAAGCATCTCGTGACGGCTTATTGGTTGATCGCGCCGCTGGCGCTCTACTTCTTGCTGACGATTTTGCATGGGCGCGTTTTGCGGGCCAAGGAGCAGGCGAACACGGCGGCGGAGTTTTATCAGAAAGGGATTGCGCGGATCGAGGATCGATGGGCCGGGAGCGGAGAGACCGGCGAGCGGTTTCGCGATCGAAACCATGTGTATGCCGAGGATCTGGATCTCTTTGGCCGCGGGGGCCTGTTCGAATTGCTTTCAACGGCGCGCTTGCCGATGGGCGAAAAGCAGCTGGCGAGATGGCTAAGCGAGGGATCGGAGATTGGAGCGATCCTCGAGCGGCAGAAACTGATTGAGGAGCTGCGGGAAAAATTGGGCTTGCGCGAGGACTTGGCGGTCGTGGGAGAGGATTTGCGGGCGCGTTTGAATCCGGAAACCTTGGTTGGGTGGGCGGAGCGGGGGCTGATTTTGCCCGGAGGCCGGATCTGGCGCGGGGTGATGGCGTTGCTCGGGTTGTCGACGGCGGCGGGGATTTTCTATTACCTCGAAACCGCAACGCTCTGGCCGCTCTTGAGTGTGTTGGGTGTCGAAGCCATCGTTCTGGTCTGGCTGCGCCGCAAAGCGCATATGGTTATCGAAGGTGTGGATTCGAGCGCGGAGGGTCTGCTGCTTTTTTCCCAGATTTTGGAACGACTGGAGCGAGAACCGTTCGCGGCGCCGCGATTAAAGGCCTTGGCCGCCGAATTGAAAGAGGGGAGTGAGCCGGCGTCAGCGGCGATTCGACAATTCGCGCGAATCGTTTATTGGATCGACGCCAGCGACGGCGTTCTTGCGAAGATGGCCGAGCTGCCCTTTCTCTACAGCGTGCAGGTCGGGATGGCGGCGGAGGCTTGGAGGCAGAGATGGGGCGCGAAGATGCGGCGGTGGGCGGAGTTTACCGGCGAGATGGAGGCGCTCCTTTCCTTGGCGGCGTATTCCTATGAGCATCCCGCTGATCCGTTTCCTGAATTTGTTGGCGCGCCCGAGGGAATGGGTTTTTTTGAAGGGGAGGAATTGGGGCATCCGCTGATTGCGGCGGAGAAGTGTGTGCGGAATAGCGTGCGGCTCGATGCGCTGACGCGGGTTTTGTTGGTGAGCGGGTCGAACATGTCCGGGAAGAGCACGTTTTTGCGCGTGGTGGGAATCAACACGGTGCTGGCGATGGCCGGAGCGCCGATTCGCGGAAAACGGTTGCGCTTGACTCCTCTCGGGATTGGGACGCGGATTCGAAGTACCGACTCGCTGCAAGAAGGGCGGTCTAGTTTCTATACGGAGATTCTGCATATCCGGAAAGTGTTTGACGCGGCTGATGGCGCGGTGCCGATGCTCTTTTTGTTTGATGAATTGCTGGAGGGGACGAATTCGAAGGACCGCCGGATCGGAGCGGAAGGGTTGATTCAGGGGTTGCTGAAGCGGCGGGCGATTGGGATTGTGACGACGCATGATCTGGCCTTGACGGAAATTTCGGCGGCGGTGGGGAATGTCTTGCGAAATATGCATTTCGAGGATCAGGTGGCGGACGAGAAGATGAAATTTGATTACCGGTTGCGCGAGGGAGTGGTAGAGAAAAGCAATGCGCTCGAATTGATGCGGCTGATTGGGCTGGACACATAGAAGAACGGGGGCTTTTATTGCGAAAAATGAGGCAGAAAGCCAGATCCCTCTTGGGCCCGGGATGACAGCTCTACCCTGCTCGGAAATTTCTTAGGCGGCGGCAATACGGCGAATCAAGTCTTCCTGCTCGGATTTGCTTTCGGCGCCGATGGTGAAGGCGTCGAGGAGATTCAGCCCGAGCGCGAAATTCAGGGCTTCGTCCTGGCGGTCGCGAAGGGCTCCCTGGCCGAGAATTTTCATGCCGATGATGCCTTTCCCTCTGGCACGCATCTCCCGGATGACACCAACGACGGTCGCGGGATCGGAATCCATGAGCGCGCCGATGGGATTGATGCGGACCAGATGGACTTCGACCCAGGACGATTCTGTGGCCGCGCGGAGAGCTTCGATCGAATGGCAAGAACAGCCGTGGGCGCGGATGATGCCTTTTTCCTTGGCTTCCGCGAGGACGTCCATCACGCCTTGGTAACGCTCGGTCCAGTCGGGTTCGGTGAGGCAGTGCATCAAGCAGATGTCAATGTGATCGGTGCCAAGTTCCTGGCGAAAGCGGTCGAGATCGGCGCGGGCGGAGGCGGCGTCGCGGGCCCAGGTTTTGGTGAGGACCGTGACCTTATCGCGCGGGACGTGCCTGAGAGCCTCGGCAACATGAGGATGGCTGCCGTAGCTGTCCGCCGAATCAAAAAAGCGCAGACCGTGGTCGTAGCCGTTCTGAAGAAGGGCGGAGAGGCCCTGGATGCCGAGAGCGGTCTGATGAGAATGATGGCCGGAGCCGACAGTGCCAGTTCCCATGGCCAGCCGGCTGGTTTGGATGCCCGTCTTGCCGAGGGTGACGGTGTCCGACGCGCTAAATTTGCGCGGAAGAGGCTTCCGAAGGGAGCCGCGCGCGCGTTGGGGGAGTGCGGCGGAATCGAGCCAGGCGGCTCCCGCCGCGCAGGCCGAACGAAGGAGAAATTCGCGGCGTTTCATGACGCCTCCTCAGAAACGTCTGTCGGGAGAATCCTACACCCGAATGGACGGATGAGCGCGCGCGGCGGTTATCAAGCATTCCAGCTGTACGATTTAAACGGCAAGGCGTCTCTAGCGAAAGGGCGAGACGCCAGAGCTGATATCACTGCTTTCTGGGAGGCGGGCTTCGAGAGAAAGGTTCGAACGAATCAGGGATTCGACCTGGTTCCAGACCGTAGGATCACACTCGATCTGGATGTGGGGCTTCATAAACAAGCGGTCCCACCAGGGATATTGGCCGCAAGTGAGGGGCTTCGTTTTGTAGTCCGAGCGAAAATTGCCGAGGATGCGAGTGCGCGCGGGATTGGCGGCGCGAATCTGTGGCTGGCCGTGCAGCATGCCATCCAGTTGATAAAAATTGGCGGCCTGGGCGACGTTTGCGGGAATGACCGCGTCGTTCTCACCCATTTTGGAGACACTATCGACCTGGATTGTAAGAACCACCGGGATACCGTCTTTTTCCAGCTGGCGCGCAAGCTCGACTGTTTCTGAAGCGCCCCAACTGTGGCCAAAAATAATGATGCGCGCGTTCTGCTTTTCTTCAGGCGAAAGCTTTCCATCGCTGTTGACGTCCAGAAGGTGCAGAACCGCCTGGTGAGCGTCTTTGCCGCGGTGATTCTCAAACGATTCGACGAAAGCAGATGAGGCGAACTCTTCGCGCAGGCGCTTGACGAGCTGGACTTCTGTATGAACGCGGTCATCGTGGCGGACAAAACCACCCACGAATCCAATCACGATAATCGGTGAAACGGAGGGAATACCTAAAGGGGTAGCCGGGGGCTTCGGACTAGCCTCACCAGAGACGAGGACCAAGGAAAAAAGCAAAAACAAGACCCGGAACGAGGGAACCATTCGCTGCACCGCGTCAGGGAAACTACATCAGTACAGATGAGAGAAACAAGCCTAAAGTTACGCAAAAGCCAAATAGTAGAGAATGGTACGGGGAGCGGGAACGAAATGGGAGAGATGCCTCAGTACTCACAGGACCCGCTTGAAACGCAGGGTGGCCTGGGACTACGGAAGTTGGCTAAAGGAGATGCCCGTGGCGCGTGCGTTTCCAGGTAGAGAGGTATTGTCGGCTGCTGTAGCAGTCGAGCTATTGATTTGGGCCGCTTCCATAAGAGCCCAATCTTTCTTGAAATCCGGCATGATCTCGCGGCTATGCTTCGGACTCTTCAGATAATGGTCGGCGCGCGCAAGCGTCAGAGCATAAGCCCACTGGGAATCGCTGCCAGAGGCAAAAATATTGCTTTCGCTCAGCCCAAGCTTCGACGGCTTGCCGCCTCCTGAGAGATCCAGCCAAAGGGTCCCGTTGGCATCGACGCTGAGCGTGCCGGCGCGGTCGAGATACTTGTAAAGACGGGCAAGATAATCGTAGTTGGGAATAATTTCGCGGCTGATGGCATCGCGTGTGAGAGCGCCAAATGCCACGCGATACTCTTTCCATTCCTTCGCGGTGCCTACCAGTTGCGCGCTTTCCCGGTTGACGACTGCTTCCAGTTGCTCTTCGCGAGAGACATCGTTCTCCGCCTTGGCTTCGCGGAGTTCCAGTTCGATGTCCGACGCTTCGACGGTGGGATGCTCCTCTAGTTCGTGCTCGGCATTGAACCGCCCGGTAAGCAGGTAAGAAGCGGCCATGAAGGGCAGTTCGTGGTTGGCAAAAAGGATCATGGGCACGAGCAGCTTCTTCGAGTGATACAACTGCTCGGTTCCGTTGCGGCATTCGGTGCTGCGCTTGATGGTGCCGGGCAGCTGCGCGAAGTGAAGAACGCGGAGATGCGCTTCCGGATGGCGCTCCCCAAAGCGCGTAAAGGAACGGGCGATGGCTTTGGGAGTGATCAGGCCGAAATCGTTCAGATAGTCTGCCCGCGTGGCGTGGGGATAATAGGTATTGATGACGCGGCGCGAGAACGTGGCGCAATTTTGGGTGACGCCATTGAAGTGGTTCTGATTCGGCAGAGAGTTGAATTGGGCGATGAGCGCGCGGTCCTGCTCAAGGGATGTTTCGACGACGAAAATGTAGATGCTGCGCTCGAGAGTTGCTCCGACCATTTCGCGCCATTCGGCTTTGTTGCTCGTGCGGCACGTGGCGCTGTCACAGTAGCCAGCCAAAAAATTCGTCCGGTATCTTTCCTCAAGTGCGTGCTTGATTTTTTGCGAGCCAAAGAGCGGCCGGTTCTCGGGATCCTCGACACCGTACAAGTAGACGGACAGAGGAACGATATTCCACTCGAAGGGCTGGTCTTCTCCGAGAGTGGTGTAGTTGCTCATGACAGAACCTTGTTCGTCAGCGCGGCACAGTCGAAGCTTTACGGGCGTTTCCCGGCAGATGCGCGAAAAGTAGACGGCGCTGTGACCGGAACCTGTAATTCGGGCGACGCTGGTATCCAGGGACTCGTTGAGCAGCACGCCCACGTCTGCATACGCCGGAGAAGAAGGCAGACAGAAAAGCAGTACTAGGACCGCCATCAACCGGCCCACAGCAAAAGCTATGGCGGAGGCGCTGTACTCACGTTTTGGGGTCAACTCTCGCAATGCGATCGGTTTCCTTTCAGCCGAAGGCTCACGCTACTAGTTTAACGGGCCAGGGAGAATCGAGCGAAGCCTGTAGGGGCGGGGCTAATAGTGCTTTAGGCAATTCCGGGCCCGCCCCAAAGGACAGGTGCTTCTGGCATAACCTATTGAAACATAATGACCTACCGCAATAATGGGATGCCCTGAGCGCCAGGAAGGTTGCGCCCTTTCCCGGCAGCTTTGTGCCCTCCCGGAGGCGGACCCCAAAGAGCCCCAAAGAAGCATGGCAAGCCCTCCTTGGGTATAAACCCGCGCGGTGAGAGGATGTTTCGGACCAGGAGAGGCCATACGCGGATGGTTCAGGAGAAGGTCTCCGGACCAGGATTTTCAGGGAAGGAGCCGAGAGAGCTCCCCTAAGACACGGCCAAGGTCAGTGTCCTGCAGCAAAAGGCAAGCTTTGCTGGAGAAAGAGCGTCTGTTAGAATGGAAAGCTCAGTCTTCGAACTTTTCAGAGCAAATTTACGGCTGCACTAGACAGCCCAGTAGGAAGAACAATGGCACTGAAGTGTGAACTTTGCGGCAAAGGGCCGCACTTTGGCAACGTCATCAGTCACGCGAATAATACCCGGCGCAGACGGTGGAATCCCAACCTGAAGCGCGTCCACGCGTTAATGGACGGCGCGCGGAAACATGTTCGAGTTTGCACGGCCTGCATCCGGGCGGGCCGCGTCAAGAAAGCGGCCTGAGCACCACACCTTGATTCTCTTGCTTGCCAAAATGAGCGCCGCTGTGCGCCTGCGTTGTGCTTCCATGAAAAGCAGGAAGCGCGCCATGGCGCTATTGCCCGTCGTGGCTATCGGGCTTTCGATGGGCGCGGGTTGCAAGCAGAAGGCGCAGCCTTCGCCGGACGTGTGGGCGGTAGTGAATGGGCAAGAGATCAGGCGCGATGACGTCGACAAATACTACCGGACACGCGTGAATCCGGAGGGGCAGGAACCTTCGCAGGAAGAGGCTTTGTCGCTGAAGCTGAATGTTCTGGACGAGCTGATCAACAACGAGATCCTGCTCGAGCGCGCCAAGAAGCTGAACCTGGAAGCGAGCGACGGTGAAGTGGAAGACAAATTCACCGAGATGAAAAGCCCCTACACCGAAGACGAGTTCCAGAGACAGCTGAAGGATCGCGGCGTTTCCGTGGACGATTTGAAGCGCGACCTGCGCAGACAGCTTTCCATCACGAAGCTGCTGAACCGCGAGGTGGTGGCGAAAATATCCATCACCGATCAGGACGTGCTCGACACCTATAACCTCAACAAGGCTCAATTCAACGTCGTGGAACCGCGCTACAGAATCTCTGAAATCGTCGTGACCCCCAGAAAAGAACCGCAAATCCGCAATCTCAAGAATGACGACGCGACGAATGAAGTCGAAGCCGAGCGCAAGGTAAAGATGCTTGAGGACAAACTGAATAGCGGCGCCGACTTCGCGCAACTGGCGATGGACTATTCCGAGGACATGAACTCCTCGGCCATGGGCGGAGATCTCGGGTATGTGCCGGAATCCGCGCTCAACCAGTCGGATGCGACCCTGAAGAAGATTGTGCTGGGGATGAAGCCCGGGCAGGTCAGCCCGCCGCTTCCGATTCAGTCGAAGGAAGGCCCGCGGATCGTGATTCTGAAGCTCATCTCGCGCGAGTCGCCCGGGCAGCGCAGTATTTCTGACCAGCAAGTTCAGCAGACGATCCGGGACACGCTGCGCAGCCACAAGGAGCAGTTGCTTCGCGCCGCGTACCTGACGATTGCCCGGGATGATGCGCGCGTGACGAACTATCTGGCGCAACAAGTGATCGAAGCCGCAGGCAAGCTGCCGGATGCGGCGAAGACGGATTTCCCCGCCAAGTCATCCGGCCACTAAGCCTCTTTTTTCTTCCCGCCGCTCTCAACTATTCGACCCAGCCGAGCACCTCGCCCGCGTTGACGGGCTGGCCTTCTTTGACTTGCAGGCGTTCGACCGTGCCGCCTTTTGGCGAACGAATTTCGTTTTGCATCTTCATCGCTTCCACAACGAGCAAGCCCTGGCCGGCCTCGACCTTGTCTCCCGCCTTGACGAGGACGCGAATGACTTTGCCGGGCATGGGCGCGAGGACCTGCTGGCGGCCTTCCGCCTCGAGCGTGCCATGCCTGCGGCCGCGCCACGCGCGAGGATCGCTAACCTCGGCAGTGAACTCTTCTAAGCCGGTCTGAATCCTGAGGACGCCGTCAGGCGACGGCGAGATGCGAACTTCGTAGGATTGGCCATCGAGAAGAACGGAGAGCGTGTTGGGAGTGATTTCCACGGCGTCGGCATCGACCGGTTTGCCGTCGAGCGTGATTTTCCAGCGGTCCGCTGATCGCTCGAGCTCAACGCTGCGGAGTTTCTTGCCGGAGGAGAGAGTGAGCTGAACTTCCAGTTTCATGGCAGGCGGTCCAGTTGCTGGCGACGGCCCTCTTGCTTCCAGCGGGACGGAGAAGCATTCTGGCCACTGGAAGACAGTCCTGCTGATTTCTCCGGCTGATTTAGGTGCCAGAGGGCTGCCGCGATGGCAGCGGCGTCGGCAGCGCGGTCCGGCTTGGGATTCCCGTCCGGGAAGCCGGCCACGGCCGCTGGACGCTGAAGCAATTCGTCGAGCCACTTGGTGTGGATTTCGCCGCGAAGAAAATCAGGCTCGGCGAGAATGCGGCGGAACAGGCCGGCGTTGGTCTTGATGCCGGTGACGGTGTACTCCTCAAGGGCGCGGCGCAGGCGAGCGATGGTTTCCTCGCGGCTGTTGCCCCAAGCGATCAATTTGCTCAACAGCGGATCGTAATCCATCGGGACGGTCCAGCCTTCATAGACGCCTTCATCGAGGCGAATGCCCGGGCCGCTGGGAGCGTGGCGCGAAAGAATTTTTCCCGGCGAAGGGAAAAAATTGTTGTCGGGATCCTCCGCGTAGAGGCGGACTTCCATGGCATGTCCGCGGGGCGTGATGGTCTCCCAGGCGAACGGAAGACGATGGCCCGCCGCGATGGCGATTTGCAGCTTTACCAAATCGAGTCCGGTGACTTGCTCCGTGACGGGGTGCTCCACTTGAAGACGCGTGTTCACTTCCAGAAAATAAAAATTGAGATGAGCATCAACAAGGAATTCCACGGTGCCGGCATTGACATAGCCGCCAGCGCGCGCCAGACGGACGGCAGCATCACCCATTTTCTTGCGCAATTCCGGCGTGACCACGAGCGAAGGAGCTTCTTCAATCACCTTCTGGTGCCGCCGCTGAACCGAACATTCGCGTTCTCCGAGCGAAACGACGCGGCCGTGGGAATCCGCCAGGATCTGGATTTCAATATGGCGAGGCTTTTCGAGATATTTTTCAAGGTACAGCCGCGCATCGCCGAACGCATTCAGGGCTTCCGAAGAAGCATCGCGCCAGGCGGGCGCAAACTCGCTGTCGCGCGTGACGACGCGCATGCCTTTTCCGCCTCCGCCAGCCACCGCCTTCAGCAAAATGGGGTAGCCCATGTTTTGCGAGAGGGCCTGGGCGTCATCGGGGTTCTCAATGGGTTCGTTTGCGCCGGGAACGGTCGGCACATCGGAGCGCCGCGCGAGCTGGCGACCGGCCGTTTTCGATCCGAGAGCTTCCATGGCTTCGGCGCTTGGCCCGATGAAGGTGATGCCCGCTTCCGTGCACGCACGCGGGAGCGCCGCGTTTTCCGCAAGGAAACCGTAGCCAGGATGGATCGCATCGCAGCCGGAGCGGCGCGCGACCTCAATTATTTTTTCCTTGGAGAGATAACTTTCGCGCGAAGCCGCAGGGCCAATGGGAAAAGCTTCATCGGCCAGGCGAACGTGAAGCGATTTGCGGTCAACGTCGCTGAAAACCGCAACGCTGCGAATGCCCAGCTCGCGGCAGGCGCGCAGGATGCGCACGGCGATTTCACCGCGATTGGCAATCAGGATTTTCCGGAACATGGACCTTTGGTGTTGCTCGGGGATTTTAGCATGCGGTGGGACCGTCGAACCCAGGAGTCCGGTCTGCGTGTGCTCCTAAAGAGGGATATTGCCGTGTTTTTTCCGGGGGTTCGTGTCGCGCTTGTTTTCCAGCGCGCGCAGCGCGCTGATGATGCGCGGGCGAGTTTCAGAAGGCTCGATGATCGCGTCGATGTAACCTTTTTCCGCGGCAACGAACGGGTTCGCGAATCGGTCGCGAAATTCGGCGATTTTCTCCTGACGGAGACGCTCGCGATCGGATTCGGGGGCTTTGTCCAGTTCGCGTTTGTAGACGATGTTCACCGCGCCCTCCGGCCCCATCACCGCGATTTCGGCAGAAGGCCAGGCAAAGTTGGCGTCCGTCCGAATGTGCTTGCTGGCCATGACGCAATAGGCTCCGCCGTAGGCCTTGCGCGTGATGACCGTGATCTTGGGCACAGTGGCTTCCGCGAAAGCGAAAAGCAATTTCGCGCCGTGTTTGATGATGCCGCCAAACTCCTGCTGAGTGCCGGGCAAAAAACCGGGAACGTCTTCGAAAGTAATGAGCGGAATATTGAAAGCGTCGCAGAAGCGCACGAAGCGGGCACCCTTGAGCGAAGCGTTGATATCGAGAACGCCCGCGAGAAACGCAGGCTGATTGGCGACGATGCCGACAGGACGGCCGTCGAGGCGCGCAAAACCCACAACCAGATTTTTCGCGAAGTGTTCATGGACCTCAAATAAGTAGCCGTCATCCACGATGGCGTGAATGACGTCCTTCGTGTCATACGGTTTTTGTGGCTCGTCGGGAACCAGGGAGTTCAGGGATTCTTCGCGGCGGTCCGGCGAATCCGTGGACTGGCGGCGCGGCGGATCGTCGACATTGTTCGAAGGAAGGAAACTCAGCAGCTCGCGAATCATGGCGAGGCAGTCGGCGTCGTCCGCGGAGACAAAGTGCGCCACGCCGCTCTTTTCGTTGTGGGTCATCGCGCCGCCAAGCTCTTGCTTGGTGACTTCCTCGTGGGTAACGGTCTTGATGACGTCGGGCCCGGTGACGAACATGTAGGACGTCTCGCGCGTCATGAAGATAAAATCGGTAATCGCAGGCGAATAAACCGCTCCCCCCGCGCAGGGGCCCATGATGGCGCTGATCTGCGGAATCACGCCGCTGGCAAGCGTGTTACGCAAAAAGATATCGGCATAACCGGCGAGCGAGGCGACGCCTTCCTGAATCCGCGCGCCTCCCGAATCATTCAGGCCAATAAGAGGCGCGCCAGCGCGCATGGCAAGATCCATGATCTTGCAGATTTTCCGCGCGTTGGCCTCCGAGAGCGAACCTCCAAAAACGGTGAAGTCCTGCGCAAAGACGTAAACGAGCCGCCCATCGACGCGGCCAAAACCGGTCACGAAGCCATCGCCGGCGGGCCGCTGCTCCTGCATGCCAAAATCCACACAGCCGTGACGGACGAATTTGTCGAGTTCCTCGAAGCTGCCTTCATCGAGAAGCAGGTTTATCCGTTCGCGTGCGGCGAGCTTTCCGGATTTGTGTTCCCGTTCGCGGCGTTCGGGGCCACCGCCTGCTTCCGCTTCCGCGGATTGGCGGCGAAGCTCTTCCATACGATTGTGGTGTTTTTCTTTCGCGCTCGCTGCGGCGTCTCTCTCAGGCAAGCTTTCCTCCGGGAGCATCCGTTTCCTTTTTGGCAAAGATCCGAACGGCAAGATGCGTCGCAAGCCAAACCGTGCCAAGCAGAAGGACCACGCCGAGCAGCAGCTCCGCACAGATGGCCGCGGCGCGCTGGAGAGGCGAATCGCGAGACGTGACGTAATCCGTGGCTTCGACGAGAATGAACATCGCGCCAAGAGTCATCGCCACAATCAGCAGGGTGGTAAGGATGGAGGCGAGGATCATCTTCATGGGATGGCCGCGGCGCATCGAAGCCGCAGAAAGAAGGATAACGCAACTGCGCGTAAATCAGAATGCGCAGGCAGCGGGCAAGAGACAGCTTCAAACACCGGCCGTGACGCCTCGGGGCCGGCCGCAAGCGATTCGAAGTTCAGCACCAGCGCTTCGCAACTCAGCGCAAACCGGACCAATCGTCCGCAACGAGAATCGAATCACTCGGATTCGAGGGATCGTATTTCACACTGGCAGGCTGGCCCGCAACGAGCCGCTCGAAGCGGATCTGGCCCTCAAGGCCGGTAATGTCCTGCGCCGTGTGATAAGTGACGCCCGAAATCGCATAACTGTAAGTGACCAGGTGCCGGGGCCTCAAATCCACGACGGGCTGGGCACGCGAACCGAAGAGTTTTCTCTGCACTTCGCGCGGCTCGGGAGGATGCTCCGCCAGCTCGACGACCTGCCCTTCCGCAATCCGCCCGATTTGATTCAGGTGCAGGCGCCTCCGGCGCTCCACGTCCTCGGGCTCTTCGGCCGGGCGAAAAAAGGCATAAGCGATCATCATGATCGCTGCTATGGCCGCTCCGGCCATTGCCAGAACAACCTTCCAGTCTGCGAACAAGGCTTTCAACTGAAGATCTCCCTAGGCGCGGGTAAATTGTGCAGTGACGGGCGCTCGCTTTGCGGCACCGCGAACCTGACGGCACGCAAGAAAAAGGCCATCCTCCGGATTCCCCCACAGGTGTGTATTTTACCGAAAGAGTGACGCCGCCGCGAAACTACGTGTGCGGGGCTTGCACTGGATTGCGCAACACGCCAACACCGCCGACGCTGATCTCGACCACATCCCCTGCAACGAGCGGCCCGACGCCTGCGGGCGTGCCGGTGGCAATCAAGTCTCCGGGAAAAAGAGTCATCACCCGCGAAATCCAGCGCACCAGAAGCGCAACCGGATAAGTCATCAACGAAGTGCGCCCGGATTGGCGGCTCGCTCCGTTGACATGCGTTTCCACCAGCAGATCGGCCGGATCGAGCTCCGTCTCGATATGCGGACCGACGGGACAAAACGTATCGAAGCCCTTGGCGCGCGTAAACTGCACGTCGCTCTTTTGCAGGTCGCGCGCGGTCACGTCGTTTAGACAGCTGTAGCCGAAGAGATAAGACAGCGCGTCGTCGGAGTCCTTGAGCTGCGAACAGCGCTTGCCAACGATGAGCGCCAGCTCGCCTTCGTGTTCTACGCGCTGGGACTGCGGCGTAAGAACGATCGGCTCGCCGGGACCGATGATCGCTGAAGGAGGCTTGAGAAAGATTAGAGGCTCCTTGGGGACCTCATTGCCAAGTTCCGCGGCGTGCGCCGCGTAGTTGCGTCCGACGCAAACGATCTTTCCGGGTTCGACCGGGGCGAGCAAACGAACTTCAGCGGCCGGCCAGCTGCGTGATCCCTCGGACCACGCACTCCACGGCGGCCCGGTAACATCGCGGACGCGATCGCCCTCGAGTAATCCGTAAAGCGCGGAAGCGGGCTGTGTCGAGGAAGAACCAATGGGAGAAAATCGGCAGAATTTCATTCAGAATCAGCTCGGATGATGATTGGGATGAGAAACGTCCGACGCGCGAACGCGCCGGATGATAATCCAGATCCAGGAAACAGTGACCGCGAGCATGTAGAGCACAGCGCCGAGCATGAAGATCTGCACGGCGCTAAATCGTTCCGCAAGGCCGGTGAAATCCATGCAAAGCACGCGATAGGTGAGGCTGAAAATAGCCCATGCGACCAGGCTCGAAGCCAGCAAATTACCCGGCATGCGCCAGAAGCGGATAACGGGAATCAAAGCGAGAAGGCCAAGAACGGTCACCGCAGCCAGATTGCGCACCATCGCAAAGCGATCGAGAAGCGGAAAACGATTGGCGATGATCACCCATCCGCTAAACGCGATCGAAAGAACGATCCCGACGTAGAAACCGGTGCGAACCGAGGTGTTCCGTAAAACGTGGAACGATCCGTACGCGGGCAAATGGGCACGAACGGTCATCATGCGGCGCGCTCCCTAACTGGATGCCAGGTACAACCCGGGGCTACGGAGAAGGTTTCCTGATATCAACCGCTACGGCCGTACCGGCTTCGCTCTCATTGCCAGCGCGATCGACAGCAGTTACAGAATACCAGTAGCGATGGCCCGGTTCTACAGACGTATCACGATACGCGGGTGCAAGCAATAGCTCCGGCGTGATCCCGACGCCCTTTGCGTCCTGCTGCTCACTCCGATAGACGCGGTACCCGGCAAGGTCGGTTTCAAGATTGATGGACCAGGATAGATCCACGAGTACAGAACCAGGCGTGGTACCGGAGAGCACCGCGGCAACCAGGTTTTGTGGTGCGGCAGGAGCGAAAGTGTCGCGCGGCGCGACGATCAGAGGGACGGAATCCCCGGACTCGAGCGCGCTGCCTTCGACGAGCACAACGCTTCTCACAATGTAAGCGTAGGTTTTGCCGAAATCGAAAAGCGTGTCCCGGTAACTGTTTTCGTCCGAAGGGGCGAGCAAGGCCAGCGGCGATTTCCATTTGGCTTTGGAGAAATCGGCCAGGGCGGCCTCCGCCGAGGCAGGGTCAAGCTCGCCGCGATAAATTCGATAGCCGGAAAACCCGCTGAGCGGATCGCCGCCCGATGTGCGCGTGGGCACCGCCCAGCTCAACTCAATCGCTGGCTCGGTGACGCGCCCCTCGATCTTCCCGACCGGCTCCGGCACAGGATACACGCGGACGGAAACAGCGTTGGAATCTCCCGAAGCGCGTTTCTTCGAGGCCCGCGTACGGAGGACATAAAGGAGAGTGCCCCCGGGATGCGCGCGAGTTTCCGCTGGCGCCGCGGGGTCGATGAATTTCACGCGACCTTCAGAAACGTAATTCTCGACAAGCGAACCCGGAATCGTGTAAACGACGCGGAAGGTTTTCAGGTCTCTGGAACCATCGGATTTCGGCGTGCCCCGTACAATCTCGACCGCGGGCGGTGAGGCCAGGCGATCGCCGGTGACGGTCTTCGAGGGCAAGGTGAATATCAGTTCGACGCCATCCCCGGCCTGATGCGCGGCGAGATCGGTAATGGCGACGGGAACGGGCGGAGCCGGCGGAGTTGGCTCGCCGGGCGCGCCGCAACCGGCAATCATCAGAAGCGCCGGTGCCAGCGCCCGAAATGAGAGACTCGCGAGGCGGGCAGATTCCACATGGCGCGACAGAGGCTTCCCTAAGTTTCCGGTTCCCATTTTCGATTTTCGGAGTTTACAGGATATAACGGCTCAAATCCTGATTCTTGACGATATCCGCAAGCTGTTTGGTCACGTAGGCGGCATCCACTTTCACATTCTTTTTCTTCAAGTCTGGCGCTTCGAAGGAAAGTTCATCGAGAACCTTCTCGAGGATGGTATGCAGCCGCCGCGCACCGATGTTTTCAGTCGACTCGTTGACGCTCGTGGCGAAGCGTGCGATGGCCGCAACCGCATCCTCGGTAAAGTTGAGCTTGACGCCTTCGGTCTCCAGAAGCGCGATGTACTGCTTGATGAGGGCGTTTTTTGGCTCAGTGAGAATCCGAATGAAATCTTCTTCCTTCAGCGATTGCAGCTCCACTCGAATCGGCAAGCGGCCTTGCAGCTCGGGGATGAGATCCGACGGTTTCGTCACATGGAACGCCCCCGCGGCGATGAACAGGATGTGGTCCGTGCGAATCATGCCGTAGCGGGTATTGACGGTTGTGCCCTCGATGATCGGCAAAATGTCCCGCTGAACGCCTTCGCGAGAGACGTCCGGCCCATGGCCGGATTCGCGTCCGGCGACCTTGTCGATCTCATCGATAAAGATGATGCCCATCTGCTCGGCGCGCTCGACGGCGATGCGCGTCACCTGGTCCATGTCCAAGAGCTTGTTTTCTTCCTCTTGAATCAAATATTCGAAAGCGTCCGCGACGGACATCTTGCGCTTTTTCTTCTGCTGCCCGAAGAGACCGGAAAGGTTGGAGAACATGTCCTTCATATTGACGTCCATGTCCTCGACGCCCTGATTGGAAATAATCTCGAACGAAGGCATGGACCGTTCGCGCACTTCGAGGTCCACCATGCGCTGGTCGAGTTTGCCTTCCCGAAGCTGCGCGCGCAGCTTCTCGCGCGTGCGCTGCGACTGCTCCCGCTGCGCCGCCGCTTCCATTTCGCTTGTGCCAGCAACGGGCGGCGGGGACGGAGGAAGCAGCAGATCCAGAACGCGCTCTTCCGCAGCCTGCTCTGCGCGGTCGGCCACTTCATCGAGTTTCTCTTCGCGAACCATGTCGATGGAAGTCTCCACGAGATCGCGCACCATCGATTCCACGTCGCGCCCCACGTAGCCGACTTCCGTGTATTTCGAAGCTTCCACTTTGACGAACGGGCAGCCGGCCAGACGCGCGAGGCGGCGTGCGATTTCCGTTTTGCCGACGCCCGTAGGCCCAATCATCAGAATATTCTTGGGAAGGACGTCCTCGGCGATTTCCGGTGGAAGCTTTTGGCGGCGGACGCGATTGCGCAAAGCCACGGCCACAGCGCGCTTGGCCGCGTTTTGCCCGACGATGTATTTGTCGAGCTCCACGACAATCTCCCGCGGCGTCATGTCGTCGAGAGCCGGAAGAAGTTGCTCCTCTTCCACGGGCGCGGCGCCGTTGCCGCCCGGCACGAAAACTATTTCCTTATCGGTCTTGCTGGCCATGAAATGTCCAGTTCCTTTGTGTGCAGCCCGCTTGGCGATCTGTTTGCCTGCGTTCCCGTTGTTCAGAGCTTCTTTGTGTGCGCATCTCTTGGATGCGCGAAACCGGCCCGGTGTATTATCGCCCGCCCCCTAGAGTTCCTCGACTGTAAAGTTCGCGTTGGTATAGATGCAAATCTCGCTGGCGATGCGCATCGCTTCCATGGCCAAATCCTTTGCGCCAAGCTTCGAATGCTTGAGCAAGGCCCGCGCCGCCGCCAGCGCATACGTCCCGCCTGACCCAATCGCGCATAATCCATCATCCGGCTCGATAACGTCGCCGTTGCCGGAAAGCAGAAACGTGGCCTTCGTGTCGGCGACGATCAGCAGCGCCTCGAGATGCCGCAGCGCGCGGTCCTTGCGCCATTCCTTGGCCAGCTCCACCGCGCCCTTCTGCAAATTCCCCGAATGTTCCTGCAGCTTGCCCTCGAAGCGCTCGAACAGCGAAATAGCATCGGCAGTAGACCCGGCAAAACCCGCAATCACCTTGTCATTGTAGAGCCGCCGCGTCTTCCGCGCCGTGTGCTTCATAACGTGATCGCCCATGGTCACCTGTCCATCGGCGATGAGCACGGCCTTGTTGTCCTTGCGCACGCACAAAACCGTAGTGCCATGCATCGGCGCACTTCCCTGGCTGGTACGCATCGAATCATTATACAGCGGTGTGGCAGGGCCAGGCCATGCGAACGACGATGGCCGCCTGAGTCCCTGGCTCTCTGCTTCTTTCGCTTGCTGTTTCTCAGCTGCCAGGCGAAGGAGGTTCGGGCGCCGGCGGCGGAGCCTCTTGAGGCTTTTCGTGAAACGTCTGAAGATGCTCTTCGAGGGCTCGTAAATCTCTTTCAGAGGTCTCGAGCAGCCGGTTCACGCGGTCAATTTCTTCCTGTTTATGTGCTCGCTGCTCGGCCGGAGCATCCAGAAGATCCTTCCGCAGCTTGTCCAGCGCATCCGTTTCTTCCTGAATATACACCTGCGTTTCTTTCAGCTTCTTCTCGGTCTCTTCCGCAGTGGCCGGAAGTTTAGGTTCCGGTGTCGGCTGCTTTTCAGGCTTTAGGGCCGCCTGAAGGGCGGCTTGCTTTGCGGCCGCTTCCCTGGCCTCTTTCTCTACCTGATAATTGTCGGCCGGTGTTCGCAACAAGATCACATCTTCTTCTGTCCAGACTTTTTTCTGCTTGGCGGCTGGCGCCGTTGGCTGGGATGCGGGTTGCGCATTTTCCGGGGAGGTTGGCGGCGGGGGTGTCTGCTGCTGTGATTCTGATTGTTGCTGTTCCTGCCGGGGCAACGGCCGGGCCTCGCCTTTCATCTGCGTTAGGAGAAATGCTGCGCCGAGAGCGACGGAGGCTGCGCCTGGTTTCCGGAAAGACTTGTTTCTATTCATCGCGGTCCCTGTCTCTACTGCGGAATTTCGTGGAAGGACAAAACCTTGTAGGTCCACGGCGCTTGCACGGCCTGGATCCAGTTGCACCTGTAATAAATGCCGGTTCCCTGCACCTGATTGTTACTGTTGAAAGTAGCTGGTCCCAGCGTCGTTCTGGGAGTGCCGTCCGGATTTAGGGTTTGTGCCACAAGCATCGCTCCGTTGATGACGCTGTTGGGCGCGGGGCCGGAGCCGCTGTACTGCCCGTTCACAATGCCCTTGCCGACGACGAGAATAACCCCGTCCCAACTGGAGTACGCATCGTAGGTGAAAGTCCCCGTTACGAGGAGAAGCCCATAGCCCGTAAAGCCTCCCGAAAGAGTGAAGTCCCCCAGGACCGCGACGGTCATGGGATTCACGTTGGACATCGCCGGGGACAAACTATTCTGGTCAAAATTGCCGGTAAGGACGGTATCCGCATTTTGCGTAATAGTCTGGGCGATCTGGTTGAGACTTTGTGCGGTTTGCAGACTCACAGGGAGCCCGCCGACACCGACGCTCGGAGAGGGAGGAGAACTGCCATTCCCGGTATAGTTCCCTCCCGTGCCTTCGCCGAGGAGTTCACTTCTGATGTTGACAGCGTCAGAATGATCCGGAACGTGGATGGCATTCACGGGGTACGGCATCCCGCCGCAAGCACCATCGGAGTTGTCGCTGTTCCCCGAAACCTGGTAGGAGCTACTCGGGCCGGTGAAAGCGTCCGAGAGCCCGTCCAACGTCAGTGCACCAGGAAACGTAAGATTCAGCGTTACAGGCGCCACAAGATACTGCAAGACCTTCTGGCTGCCGTTGGGCAGGTAGGCCAGTGCAGTGATTTGCAGCACTTGCACGGCAGTAGATGGCGGACTCAGCGTTTTAATCAGGCTGGGCGCCGGATTGCCGTGAGAATCCGTCTGAGCCGGATTGTAATAAATCGGTATGCTGTCATCGTAAAGGCCGTCGGAGTCCACGTCGAGGTAAAGAGACTGTTCGGTTGCGGCGGTGATGCGGACCCATTTGTAGCTCGGTCCCGGGATGCTCGGACTATTCGAGTTGTCCCAGACCGAATAGACGGGCGAATCATGAGTCGCCGTCGCCGCCGACACGGGGTTAAATTCAGACCCGTACTCCTTGTCGTAATACGGATTGCTGGGGTCCCAAGGCACGATGCTATCGCCCGACAGGCGATTTATAACGTAGAGCGTTCGTCCCAACGGAAACTGCGTGCTCGGCGAAACAATCGAGGCCCCAAAGTAGTTCGGATTCTTCGGAAGCAAGCGCCCGCGGGCCTCCTCCAATCCTGCAAGAGCGGCATAGTATACCGTCGAAGAGGCGCGGTAGTTTGTGCCAAGCGCCGTTTCCGTACCGGAAGAAACCAGCAAAGCTATCGCCACCACGCTGATCAACAGCAAAACGAATATCGCAATCAGCAGGGCGATTCCTCGTTCCGGGCCGCGGCGCCCTTTGGGCTCTTTGTTCATTCTCGTTCTTTGTCCCCGCTGGCTCCGCTCTTACTGCTGAGCCGGGTTCAGGCTGTGGCCTCTTCCATGCAATTCGATGAGCCGCGGCTGGCCCGTCTGCGCATCCTGCGTGGGCGCCATGACGATCAGCGTAATTTCCACGTCCGTTACATTGATGGGCGAATTATAAGATCCCGCCGAAGCACACAGCTGCGGCCCAAAAGGCGTGTAACAGGTATAGCTGAAAACCGGCACCGGACTGCCCCCGGGAAACATGCTGGGGTAGGCTGCCCGGAATTGCGCAATCTGGGCGGCCGAGGCATTGTTCATCACATTCTGAACATAGGGAACGAACGACGAGGCTGTCGTCGCGTCGGGATCCCCCCCGACCACTTTGTAAGTCTGGCTACGTGACAGAATGTTGTTGTTAAGCTGATAGCGGGTCCATTCGACGCCATCTGTGCGCCAGGGATCCACATCCCTCTCGACAATCATGTCGAAATCTCCAGGCGTTGTGCAGGTTCCCCCTCCGCCCGTGCCGATCTGGCAGGGTGCGTTGGGGTAGCCCGTGGACCACGCCACCGGCGTGATCGCATACGCGTTCGCCGGCGGGAGATTGGGCATGATCGAAAACTGGTTCTGCGGGGGATAACCCGAACCATTCACGTCTCGAACGATCTCGTCCAGGCCGAATCGCGCCTCCTGGAAGGAATTCAGGACCTGGGATTCTGTCTGGTATCGCTGCTGCGCAACGGAGAGAAGCGCAAACGCAGCGCCGCACAGCAAAATAAAAATCACCGCCGCGATCATCATCTCGATCAGCGAGAAGCCTCGTTCCTTCCGATGGTGAGGGGCGCGTTTCATTTGTAAACGATCGTATCCAGAGTCACCGGATTGTAGATTCCGTTGCCGCCTTTTTTCCTCGCTCCGAGGATGAATCGCTTCGAGGTAACTGCCCCGTTGCTGGTCGTCGTGTACACCGCCCAGCGAACGTCGTAATTCACTTCCCCGGGATCGTTCGGATCGTGGTAGACGAAGCTGTAGTTCGGAACCGTCGAGGCGCTGAAATCGACGACCAGCTGGTTATAAAACAAGGCGTAGTTGCTGCCCACGACCACGTTCGGCTGCGTTGGATCTCCGAGATTGCACGTGAAAGTCTGCGAGTCGATCGTTTCGATAAAGGCCGTATTGTTGAGCGGCTGAAGAAGGAATTGGTCCATCTGCCGCTGCGCAAACACGAGGGCCGAAGAGTCGTTGCGATTCGTCGAGTTGGAACCGATCGATGCCGGCACCAACTGCGCAACCGCAACGATGCCCACGAGCAGGATGACAATGGCGATAAGCACTTCGGTAAGCGTGAATCCGCGCTGATCGCTCCGTGCCTTTCTGCGCTTCTCGCGGTTGTGCGGATTCTTCATCGCCTCAATCCTAGAAAATGGATCAACTGATGCGCTGCCAATTCCCCGCCGAGGACGAAGTCCACACCTGCACGGCTCCGGAAGGCAGCGTTATCACTGCGCGGTAGCCGGCATTCGGGTCGTTGGGATTGCCAACGTAAAGGGCGTAAATAGTCGTGGCCGTGACGAAAGGACCCCCGCCAGGAGGAGGGGTAACGACGACCCCTCGCTGGTCGTAAATTATGCTGCCATTGCCAGAGAGAACCGTCCACGTGTAGAGGGAACTGCCCGCACCCAGGGTGGTAGCGATCGGACTTGGGCTCGGGACCAGACTTGCCGAAAGAAGCGTGTCATTCCCGGTCATCGGAATCACCATTTGGGGCTCGGCCCCGTCCGGCAGGTTGTCGCCATTTGAATCTGCCCACACGATCCAATTTGTGCCGTTCTGAAGGATCTGGAAGCTCACGTGAGTGTTCTGCCGAATGGCATCGAATTTTGTGAACTTGAGCATCCCCGCCAATTGCGACGCCGTGGAATTGAGCTGGTAGGTCTGAAGCGAACGCACAACCACAGGTATGGCCAGAGTTGTAATGACCAGGAGCACGGCCAGGGAAAGTACGAGCTCCACCAAGCTAAAGCCATTTCGTGGGCTTCGACGCGGGGACACGAAGTTGGCATTCCGTATCATTTTGGGACGACACTTGTCAGGCCCACTCCGGCAATCGCCTGGGAGCACGCCCAACCTACTAAGACTATTACATTTTATCAATAAAATCCCATAGTTCGGGGGTACCCAAATCGGCGCAACCTCAGCACTAGTTAATGGCAGTACTCCCTGTCCCCATCGAGCTACAAACAAGATGCTTATAGGCCCGGGCGGGCAGCCAGCGCCATAGCGTTCCGGCGGGCGATGGCCTCGATGGAAATCATGGGATTCACTCCCGAGGCGCTCGGGAACGATGACCCGTCCATCACAAAGACATTGCGGGCTTCCCAAATCTCGCCGTCAGGATTGACAGCGGATGTCTTCCTCGATCCGCCAAGCCGCGCGCTCCCCATGATGTGAAACGAAAAGAGCGCGAACTGGCCAGAGTTCCAGCCCGCTGCGTCCATTGTATTTGTGAAAGAATCCAGCGATCCGTTGCGCCCGGGCTCGTAAGCGCACCATTTTGCATGAGGTGAAAAAATGAGCCGCGCACCGGCAGCCTCAAGTATCCGGGCAGCACCGGCAAATCCCCGGCGCAAGTGCGCCCGGTCGAACTCTGACAACGAGTAGTGCGTCTGAGGGTTGCCCTCGCGATCGAGACGGACCCGGCCGCCGTCACGGTCGCGCAGCAAGACACCTATCGCCATCGAGTTCGATAATTTCCCAAGCAAGGAACGGTAGTGCTCCGGCTCGCGCCACGGCAGAACAGCAACGGCGATCACCGGCTGCAGCGCCGTCGTCTCATATTTCACGCCGTAACTTCCGGTCATAAAACGGTGTTCGTCCGAGTAGATCGCCTGCATCGTCCCTTCCCACGGACGAATCTCTTCTTCAAACACTCCAGAAACATTGGAAACGGGATGCAGGTGCAGATGCCGCCCGATGTTCTCGTTACGGAGGCCGGAACGAAGAAGGAGCGCCGGCGTATGAATCGCGCCGCAGGCAACGACCACCGCCTTGCACCGAATCCTGACCCGGCTGCCATTCCGCGATCGCGCCTCCACGCCGCTCGCAGCACCGGCTTCGAAGCGCACCCGCAGCGCCCGCGTCTCCGTCACCAAACGAGCCCCCGCGGCCTGCGCGTCGGCCAGCCAGGTTTTCGTGCTGGATTGCTTTGCCCCGAGCGAGCAGCCGTATCCGCAGTAGCCGCACTCCTTGCCCTGCTTGCAACCCACAACATTGCGCGGCATGGCCGCCCGGTGCCAGCCCAGCGCGTTCAGCCCGCGCTCGAGAACCTGTTCGCGCACCGAAACGCGATTGTGATCCAGGTTCACAGAAAGCCGCCGACACACCGCATCGAGACTGCTGGTGTACTCTTCGCTGGTAAACCAGGGCACACCCGCCGCAGCCCATTCCGCGCGCACATCGTCCGGTGTCCGAAACGATGTGCAGTAATTGATCACCGTCCCGCCACCCAGACACTCTCCCGCCAGCAGACCCACACTCTGATCCTCGGTGGCCGCAAATCCTCCCTCCAGATAAAGCCGCTGAAATCCGCCCAGCTCCGCGCCATCAAAATCAGAATCGTCGTAGTAGCTCCCCGCCTCGAGCACAATCACATCCTTGCCAGCCGCCGCAAGAACCGCTGCCGCCACGCTCCCGCCTGCGCCCGAACCGACAACGCAGATGTCAGAAGCCAAATCCGTATCCAGCTCCGGAATCAGGGGTCGCAGCGCGCGCGGTTTCGATGGTTGCGGACCGAGCGGCCCCGGATAACCAAACATCTTCCAGACAGGACTCGCCGCGCCATCTGCCCCAGGCAGCATCACGTAGAGAAAGCCGATCGCTTTCCGCAAAGCCTGGAAGACACCCCGCCGCCGGCTGAGGCCGCTGTCCGCCCAGGAAAGCAAAACACGGATTCGCGCTTCTATCGGAAGTGAGGAAAACGAAGCCCAGCGGCCCGCGGCAAGCAAACCATGAAAATGCGAATCCCAGAGATCGAGCAGTTGCAAAAATTGTGCTCGCCCGCCTGAACGGGGATTCAAGTCCAGCGCCGCCGCAATCGCGGCGGGGACCCCGAGTTCAGATGCCGAGGGCCAGCCGTCCTGCCCGGGCGCGAACGTATCGCAAATGGATCGCAGCGCGCGCTGCTGGCGAGAGGTTAGATTCATCGAGGGCTGCCAGTCTAGCAAAAGCGCCGCAAGCAGACCTGCCTTCATTGCCGGAAGGCACGCTTCCGCCATGCACCCTGTTCGCGCCGGCGCGAGACCAGCCGTTACGGTTTTCTGGCGCTTTCGGAACAAACAGGGAGGGGGGATTCACGGCGCGCTAGTTGCTTTCGCCGTTCTTGCTCTTCTTGATGGTCGCATCGCCGCCGCGCTTTGAGAGGGACGTCTTCAGAAAGAAATCGCTGGGGAACCCAGGATTGTATCTGCAGGTATCGTAGAAAAACTGCGAAGCGCGCCGGCCGTTGTGGTCCTTGGTGACCTGCATCGGGGTCCACACCGTGTCTTTCAACTGGTAGTTCGTATAGATGGTGACATCATCGTCGCGTTCATGAGTCTCTTCGTTGTTGGTGGTCACCACGCTACGCACAAGCAGGTGGGTGTTGTGGTCCACCGCGAGGCGAAACGCCCGCTCCTCGCTGTCCGTCAGCTCCACCCAATCCACTTCCTTCAAATCCACCGTGTCGCTGCCGCCAAACCGGTACGTCCAGCCGGGTTCTTTTAGCCGCACTCTCAGCACGTTGTCGATGTTCCGTTTCACCTGCTCCTGAAATTCCGAAATCGAGGTAACCGGCAATTCGGTGACACCGCTGCGATCGAGCGTCCACCCTTGATCGCCGTTATAGACCGCGATAATGATGCCGGCGTGCGACCAGTCCAGACCTTCCACTCCGATCACCGTATTAATGATGCTCTTTAGATTGTGGCTCTTCGCCGTATATTCCAGCCGCTCTTTGTCCGGGTACTGGCGAAAATCCGTGAAGCCGACATATCCGGTGATGGCTCCATTGTGGCCGAATTGTGCGCGGTTGCCGTGGCATTCGCCCTCGCGCACTTCCGTGTAACCTGCTCCGCCGCGGGCATTGACCAGATCCCTGAGAATCAGTTTGGCCTTCGCGGCGCTGTCCTCCGGCATCAGGCTGTCCGGATTCTGCGCGGCAGCGCGCGGCTGAAATGCCGCAACCAGAAGCAAAACCGCAACTACAGTCTGGACGAGCTTCACCCGCACAAGACCGATCCTCCATTTACATTGATGATCTCTCCGGTAAGGAAGTTGGCCAGGTCCGAAGCCAGAAACAGAATCGGTCCCGCGATTTCCTCTGCCGTAGCGGGACGTCCGAGCGGAATCGCCGCAGCAACCGCCTTCGCTCCGGCTTTCGTCTGAATCACGGGATTGGACATGTCCGTGGCCACCCATCCAGGCGCGACCGAATTCACCAGTATGTTGTGCCGCGCCAGTTCCACAGCCAGCCCCTTGACGAGGCTGATCACGCCCCCCTTGCTCGCGCCATAATGGGTGTGAAACGACTCGCCGCGCTGCCCTGCCGTCGACGTGATCGGAATAATCTTCCCCGACTTCTGCTTGATCATCTGCGGCACGCTGAAATGAATGATCGAGTACACGCTCTTCAAATTCACTCGCATCATTTCGTCCCACTGCTTCTCGCTCATTTTCTCGATCGGCAAATCCTCGATATTCCAGATTCCCGCATTGGCCACCACAATATCCAGTCGTCCGAGCCTCAGAATGCACTGCTCCGCCAGCTTCTGGTTGTCGATGTGGCGGCCCGCGTCGGCTTTAAATGCTTCGACGCGCGTTCCGTGCTTTTTCGCCTCTTGCTCGACCTGCAGCGCGGCGTCCTTCGCCTTGTTGTAGCTGAAGATTACGTCCGCGCCCGCCTGTGCAAAGAGTTTGACGGCCGCCGCCCCGATGCCCCGCGACCCCCCTGTGATCAGTGCCGCCTTGCCTGCCAGTGAAATCATCCAATCCCCCCGTTTGAATAGCGAAAATCGGAAAGCGAATACTCACGTCTTTTCGACCACAGCGCCGCGCGCCGCAGCCACGAAATCGCGAAACAGCCGTTCGGAGAAGGCATCCTCAAACATGCGCTCCGGATGCCACTGCACGCCAACAACCCAGTTGGAATCGCCCGTCCATTCCACGCCCTCGATGATTCCATCCGTCGCGTGCGCCGTGACGCGCAGACTCTTCCCCGGTTTCCTGATGGCTTGATGGTGCGAACTGTTAATCGTCGCCCGCTCGCCCGCCGCCAATTTCGCCAGCCGGCTTTCCGGCTCGAACTTTGCCCCATGCATCGGGTCGTCTTTCGGCTCCGGCGAGAGGTCCTTCCTGCGGTGCGGTGTCGTCGTCCCCAGCTCCGAGCGCACATCTTGAATCAGCGTCCCGCCCAGGTAGACGTTCAAGAGCTGGCACCCGTAGCAAATCGCCAGAACAGGTTTCCTCTCCGCAAAAGCGTGCGCGAGGATGGCTCGGTCCGCCTGCTCGCGCGGCAAGTCGGCAGGCGCGGACTTACCCTGATTCACCGCTCCATATTCGGCAGGCTCGACGTCTGCAGGGCTTCCCGGCAGTACGAAGCCATCCATCCCGGCCAACAAGTGCCCCTGCTCTCCTCCCTCATTCAGGGGGATGAGCACCGGTTCTCCCCCAGCCTTGCGCACAGCTTCCTCATAGTCAGCGATCTTCGGGCGATTGTTCTGTGCTTCTTCTTTCGACGTTCGCCAGGGAATCCCGACGCGAGGCCGGTTGGGAGTTTCGGGGCTCATGGAATCCCAAATCGTAGCATTCAGAGGGGAGTGCGGCAACATGGTCCCTCTAGGGGACCCAGACACCCGTTTCCGCTCGCGCCGTGCTATTGCCGACTCAAGATAGCTTCCGAAGAACGGCTCACCGCGCGATCAGCCGGCGCACTTTGCTTCCTATTCCTGGTTTTTGTGAGGCTCGCTGCGCACGAAGAACCGCCGGGCCCCCCCGAAACTCCCGTCGTCGACGGCGCCGCTCGGGAGAAAATCGCCCGAGAAGCGGCTAATCCCTGTCCATGGGAGAAAAGGGTCTTACCCGAAAGGCCATTCATCGCGGAGCCAGGGAAACCAGATCGCGCGCTTCTAAATAGCAAGCGGCTAACGACGCTCTCCCTGCAAACAAAAGTCCGGCCGCTGGAAAAACGCCGGAAGGCCTCGAAACCGGGCCGTCAAATGGTCGAAAGAGGGCGCCTGAAGCGTCACATGCCCGAGTTTGCGGCCAGGGCGTGGCTCCTTGCCGTAGAGATGGAGATGAGCTGACGGGACAGCCAGAACCTCTGCGGCTTCGGGGACCTCGCCGATGAGATTGATCATAGCGGAAGCTCCCATTGCCGTGGTCGCACCCAAGGGCAGGGAGCAGATAGCCCGCAGATGGTTCTCAAACTGGCTGGTCACCGCTCCCTCGATCGTCCAATGCCCGGAGTTATGGACTCGCGGAGCCATCTCATTCGCCAGCAATTTGCCTTCGCATTCAAAAAACTCAATCGCCAGCACGCCCACGTAATCGAGAGATTCGAGCACCTTGCGGGCCGCATCCTCGGCAGCCTTCTGGATCTCCGCACTGACCGTTGGCGCCGGAGCCAGAGAAAGCCGCAGTATCCCGTTGCGATGGTGATTTTCCACCAGCGGGTAGAACGCCGTCTCCCCCGCTTTGCCGCGCACCGCGATCACGGACAGCTCGCGCGTGAAGCTGACAAACTTCTCCGCAATACATGGCTGTTTGGGCAAACCGTCTTTGGCGGTTTTCACGTCCTCCGCCGTCCTCAGAACCCACTGCCCCTTCCCGTCGTAACCCATCCGCCGGGTCTTGACCACTGCCGGCAGCCCTACCTTTTTGATGGCCGCATCGATGTCGTAGGCGACGGGCACGGAAGCAAATTCGGTAGTGCCGATTCCCAGCTTCAGGAACAGCTGCTTTTCTTTGAGGCGGTCCTGCGCGGTCTCGAGCGCCCCGGGAGGCGGAAAAACGGAAACCTTCTTGGCCAAATGCTGCACCGCATCCACCGGCACATTCTCAAACTCGTAGGTCACCACGTCCAGCCCGTGTGCGAATTTCTCGAGCGCCGCTCGATCCGTAAAGTCTCCCGTAACTCTGGGGGCGATGCGTCCCACGGGCGCTTCGGGAGACGGGTCGAGAAAACGGAATCGCAGTCCCAGCGGATATCCCGCCAGGGCGAGCATGTACCCCAGCTGTCCGCCGCCGAGGATCCCGATGCTCACGCGCGCTTGCTCCTCTTGGCTAGTTTCGACAATCCTCTCTTCTCGGCGGGGGCGCTCGACGGATCAGGATTGGCGAGAACGCGCTGGGTTTGGGCGCCGCGGAAGTTGCGAAGCGCCTCACGGATGGGCGGGTATTTGCCGCCAAGAATCGCGGCGGCGAGCAGCGCGGCGTTGATGGCGCCGGCCTTGCCGATCGCGAGCGTACCGACCGGAATGCCTCCGGGCATTTGCGCGATCGAAAGCAGCGAATCGAGCCCCTTCAACGCCTTTGATTCCACCGGAACGCCGAGCACCGGCAGCACGGTCTTTGAAGCCGTCATCCCCGGCAAATGCGCCGCACCGCCCGCTCCCGCAATAATCACCTCAAGGCCGCGCTTCTCCGCGCTCGAAGCATACGCAAAGAGGAGGTCCGGCGTGCGATGCGCCGAAACGACTCGCTTTTCGTGCGGCACGCCGAGTTCAGCAAGGGTCCTCGCGACATGCTCCATCGTCTCCCAATCCGAAGACGACCCCATGATAATGCCGACGAGCGGATGCCCACCCGAACTCGCCCCGCCGGGGCTTGCCTTTTTCGCGCGTTTCTTTGCCATCGGTAATCAGTGTGCCGGAAAAGACCGTACCCGAAGCCAAGACGCATATTCTACGGTGTTTTTTATCGCGCGGCGACCTGCGCGCGATTTTTCCAGTAGTGGCGCAGCTGCCCGACGAGGTAGAGCGATCCCGCAACCAGGAGAGCATCTTCTGGACCGGCTCGGTCGAGCGCGTATTCGAGCGCCGCCTCGGCGTCCGGAACAATCGTAAGATGCGCGGCGTGGTGCGACGCGATCTCCCTAAGCTGGGCGACGGAAATCGCTCGCGTGGTCCGCGGCTCTGTGAAAATTACCTCAGCCGCATGCGGAAAGAGAACGCCCGCAATCTCGTCGACGGCTTTGTCGCGCAGAGCGCCAAACACCAGCCAGATTTTCCTGCCGCTGAGGTTCTGTTCGAGAAACGCGGCAAGCTCTCTCGCCGCCGAGGGATTGTGCGCGCCATCCAGATATACATCCGGCCCGGTCTGAACCCTTTCCAGACGCCCGGGCCAAACGGCCTCCGCGATTCCCTGCCCGATCGCATCATCCGATATCCGGTACCGGCGCTTCTGCAGGTATCGCGCGGCCGCCACGGCGTTGAGGCTATTTTGTATCTGGAATTTCCCCGGCAGCCGCGGAGCAAGATCGATGGACCACCCGGTTTCAGCTTCCGCGACACGCGCGCGGCTGCAGCCGTTCTCCATCCATTCTTTTTCAACGCGGAACACAGCCGCAGTCTCCAGGACCGCGCAGCCAAGCTCTCGCGCCCGTGCCCGGATCACTTCCAGCGCTTCCGGCCGCTGTTCGGCGACGACCACCGGAACGCCTGGCTTCAGGATTCCCGCCTTTTCCGCCGCAATTTCCGCAAGCGAATGCCCAAGAAAGTTTTCGTGGTCAAAGTCCACGCGTGTAATAACCGAAACGACGGGGGTCAGGATATTCGTCGCGTCCAGCCGCCCGCCAAGTCCCACTTCGAAAACGCCAAAATCCACGCGCGCCCGCGCAAAATATTCAAACCCCATCGCCGTCACACATTCGAAGTACGTCGGATGCGCGCGAAGCTTTCCCGCTGCGAGCAGCTCTTCATTCAAAGCCTGAATCCGCGTAAACGTTTCAGCGAACGCATCGTCGCTGATCTCATCGCCGTTCACGCGAATGCGTTCGTTGATTACTTCCAGATGCGGCGAAGTGTAGAGTCCTGTCCGGAATCCGGCGCGCCTGAGGATCGATTCGAGGAACGCAGCCGTCGAGCCCTTCCCGTTCGTCCCGGCGATGTGCACAGACGGATAAGCGCGGTCGGGCCGGCCGAGCCGCTCGGCGAGAATGGTGATGTTCTCGAGATCGAACTTCGCCGCCGCGGCCTGCGTGGGCGCCGCCAATTCCCTCCCGAGCGAAAGCAGATAGCGGACGGCAGCCTGGTAATTCATTTCAGCTCAAAAGAAGATCGAAGGAGTTAGCGATAAACGCTTTCAGGTCCTTGCGGTGCACTACGGCATCGAGGAACCCGTGTTCCAGAAGAAATTCCGAGCGCTGGAATCCCTCGGGAAGTTTCTGGCGAATGGTCTGCTCGATGACGCGCGGGCCCGCGAATCCAATCAGCGCGCCTGGCTCGGCGATATTGATGTCACCCAGCATGGCGAAGCTGGCCGTAACACCGCCGGTCGTAGGATCGGTGAGTAGCGAGATGTACGGCACCTTCGCGTCGTCGAGATGCGCCAGCGCCGCAGAAACCTTAGCAAGCTGCATGAGGCTGATCGTGCCTTCCATCATGCGCGCGCCGCCTGAACACGAAACCACAACAAGCGGCTGGCGCGATTCGATCGCCAATTCGATCCCGCGAGTCACCTTTTCGCCTACGACCGCGCCCATGGAGCCGCCTATAAATCCGAATTCCATCGCGCAGCAAACGATCCCTCGCCCGTTGAGCCGGCCCTCCGCGGTGATTACCGCATCGTTCATCCCCAGCTTTTTGCGCGCTTCCTTGAGCCGGGCGGCGTATGGCTTGGTATCCACAAACTTCAGCGGGTCGGTGGATGTCATCCCTGCGTCGTGTTCCGTCCAGCGCGAATCGAGCAGCATTTCCAGCCGCTGCTTGGCGCTCATCTTGAAATGGAATTGGCACTTCGGGCAGACGTAAAGGTTCGCTTCCAGGTCCTTGCGAAAAACAATCGTACGGCAGGATTCGCACTTGACCCACAGCCCCTCGGTGCGCACGCGGCGCTCTTCGGGAGGCGTGGTCTGTTCGATCGATTTTTTGTCGCGCTTGAACCAGGCCATAAGTGTAGGTAAGAGTCGAAATTCCTCCGTACCGTGCCGCTGAAATTTTCGGTCTATAAATCTACCGCCGGCGCAAACCCCCGCGGGGCCATCTCCCCGCGCCGCAGCTAGTAGTCAATCCCCCGCTGAGCCAGTATACCCTTGGTGTACGGGTGTTTCACCTCGCGCATCTCGGTGACGAGGTCGGCCACCTCGACGAGCTGCGGATGCGCGTTCCGCCCCGTGCAAATCACGTGCACGCGCTCCGGGCGGTTTTTGAGCGCCTCGACAACTTCGCCCGCGTCCAGCATCTTGTAGCTGATGGTGTAATTGATTTCGTCCAGGACCACGAGGTCGTACTTCCCTCCGTAAATCGCCTCCCGCCCCGCTTCCCAGCATTCCCGCGCCAGTTTGATGTCTTCCGGATCGGTCTCCGCGCCGCCGATTTTCACGAATCCGCGGCCCATGGGCCGGATCTCAAATTTATCGTCGCCCAGCATTTTCGCCGCGTCGAGCTCACCGTAGTGCCAGGACCCCTTGATGAACTGCACCATCAGCACGCGCAGTCCCTGCCCTACGGCGCGAAACGCGGTGCCCAGCGCGCAAGTTGTCTTCCCCTTGCCCGGCCCGGTGTAAACCATCAGCAGTCCTTTTTCTTCCGGCATGAGTTCCTTCCCCTCACAAAAAGCCCGGGACCTCGGGAAAGGTCTAGAGTGTGGAGGGTGCGAAAAGAAAGGTCAAGACGGCCAGGCGGGCCGGCACAAAACCCCTGCCCCGGCCCGCCAGTTTTTCCGGAAAGCGTCAGAAACTCGTGGCCCCGAACGCCTGCTTCACGTCCGGTTTGAAAAGGTAGACCAGTATCCAGACGTCGATGGCGGCGATGAGGAGCGCGAAACAAAGCGCTACCGGATTCAGGTGCCCGAGCGATCTCATCATGCCAAAGGCGGAACGGAGCAAGCTCAGCCCAACCAGGATAATGGTCAGGATTCGCGCCCAGTTCGCCACTTTCATAAGCCCGATCCCGTCCACGATATACACCACGGCAAAACCCAGAAGAATGAAACCGATGATGGCTCCGCCCACTCCCGCAAGCATTCCCAAGCCGCCGCTGTTGGCCATGCGGGAAAGGACCGCGCCGCCGAGCATCATTCCCAAACCGCCCAAAGCCAAGAGCCCGCCGAAGAGGAAAGCCACCACTGCAAGTATCGTCACCCCTGCTGGACGTTCCATAGAAGCTCCTGAGTTGAAAGATTTTTCGCGCCTGGCCCAACTTGTGTAAACCACGCTATGCCGCCCGTTTCGCCTGAGCAAGGAGAAAAATCGGGCTGGCGGCGGCTAAGTAAGCCCGAGACGCCTGGTCAGTTCGGCGGCGATCGCGCTGATGCGTTCCTGGGTCGCGGCGGGCAGTGTCGTTTTCAGCTTGGCGTGCGGGTCGCGCAGGACGATCCAAAGGCCCGGCCGGTAAACTTCATCGTCGCCGGGGCAGATGGCGCCGGTAAGCTGCGTGAGCTCGAATGCCAGCGGAGCGGAATGCGTGAAATCCAGATTCGCATGCTCCGGCGAGTTGGCCTGGAAAGGAGGGTGGGCGAGGAGATCCATCAGCACGCCGCGCGCGTCATCCACGAGATCGCGAAAGCCTTGCGAAACGAGGACGGCGTCGACATCGCGAGGCGTGGGCTGGTCGAGCTGCAGCAAATCGTAATCGGGGAGCGGTGAGGAGAGAGAAATTTCAATTGCGGCGGAAGGCTGGTCCTGATCTGGAATTACACGGATGGACATGGTGGGTAAAGTTTTACACCAGAGCGGCTATTTCGCATAGGGGCTGCCGGAAAGGATGGCGAAAGCGCGATAGAGCTGCTCGGCGAGCATGGCGCGCGCCAGTTCGTGGGAGTACGTCATCGGGCTGAGAGAGATTTTTTGCGGGACGCGTTCGTGAAGCGCGGCGGGAAAGCCGTCGGCGTCGCCGCAGACGAGGATGAGCTCGCGCGCGCCGCGGTCGCGAAGCTCGCCGAGCCATTTCGCAAACGCGCTGGAATCAAGAGTCTTTCCAAGGGCATCAAGCAGGACTGCCGTGGCGGCGCGATCGGCTTCGAGCTTTTTGAGAGCCGCGTCGCCGTCGCGAACTTCCGTGATTTCGATCGGCGCGTGGCGGCCAATGCGCTTCACGTAATCGTCGATTACCGCGCGCATTTCCGCGCGGCGCGTTTTGCCGAGCATGAGCAGGCGGATTTTCACTTGAGGCCGTATTTTTTGCGTTTTTCGAGCAGCGTTTTGCGGCTGATGCCGAGAGCTTCAGCGGCGCGGCTGATTTTGTAGTGTGTGGCTTCCAGCGTGGCGGCGATCACCTCGCGTTCGACTTCTTCGAGGGAACGCAGCCCGGCGATCGACCCGGCGGCGCCGGAGGCCGCCGCACGAATGTTGTCGGGAAAATCCGTGGGATCGAGCGTATCACCGCGGGAAAAAACGATGGCGCGTTCGAGCGCGTTGCGAAGCTCGCGCACGTTGCCGGGCCACGCGTAGGTGGCGAGCATGCGGCGCGCGGGTTCGCTGAGGTGTGACCCGGGATGACCGTGGATGGCGCGCAGCGCCGCCAGCAGATGGTCGGCCAGCGGCAAAATGTCCGCGCGGCGTTCGCGCAGCGGCGGAACAGTCAGCGCGAGAACGTTCAAACGGAAATACAGGTCCTCGCGAAAATGGCCGCTGGCGACAGCGGCGTTCAGATCGACATTGGTCAAGGCCACGACGCGCGCTTCGATGCGCAACGCTTCCGTGCCGCCTAGCCGCTCGAAGGTCCGCTCCTGCAGAACGCGAAGCAGCTTGCCTTGCGCGCCGGGAGTCAGAGCGGCAACTTCGTCGAGAACGATGGTGCCAGATCCGCCGAGCTCCAGGCGGCCCAGCTTGCGCTCGACGGCGCCCGTGAACGCGCCGAGTTCGTGGCCGAACAGTTCGCTCTCCACCAGATTCGGCGGGAGGCTGGCGCAATCAATTTTCAGAAAAGGAGCGTCGCGGCGCGGGCCAAGTTCATGGACAAGGCGCGCGAGATGATCCTTGCCGGTTCCGCTTTCACCGCTGATGAGAAGCGTGGTCGCGGCGGTGGCGACTTTTTGCGCGAGTTCGAGAAGACGCTGAGAAGCGGGGTCTTCCGCGATCCACGGCAGTCGCTCCGCGCTCATTTGGAATAGGCTTCGCCGGCGGCGTGGGAATCGTCGAAGGAGTCGAAGGAACGATTGCGCGCAGCAACGTCCGGCTCGTCGGGAAGCACAAGCTTCGGCGAGGAGCGCCACAGGCGTTCGAGGTCGTAATAGCGGCGGGCTTGTTCACTGAAGACGTGCAGGATGAAACCGCCAAAATCGATCAGCGCCCATTCGGCGGAGCCGCGCCCTTCGCGGTGTTTCGGAGAGCGATGAAGGTGCTTTTCGAGTTGCTCTTCGACTTCGCCGCAGATGGCTTGTACTTGCGGCGTGCTGAATCCCGTGCAGATCACGAAGTAGTCCGTGAAAGCGCCGACGCCACTGAGATCGAGAACGGTAATGCCTGCTGCTTTTTTATTTTGCGCCGCTTCGACGGCGAGGCGGACGCCTTGTGGCAGAGAGTCTAGTTTCACCGGTATAGGCCCTGTTTGAGAATGTATTCCTCGACGCGCACCGAGACAAGCCCATGAATGGACTGGCCGCGGTTGGCGCGGCGGCGAATGTCCGTCGCGGAGACGTCCACGGAAACGGATTCGAGCAGATGGACGCTGGTATTCTGGAGCTCGGCGACAACTTGCGACGGTTGCGCCTCGCCATTCTTTTTCAGGCCGCGGCGGCCGATGAGATGCGGGGGAATGACCAGGCGCAGGGCTTCCGCGCGAATACCCGGGCGGTTGGCGACGATGAAATCGCAAAGGCCGAGAAGCGTTTCGTATTCCTTCCAGACGGGAATGTCGAGAAACGCGTCGGCGCCAATGATGAAGAAGATGCGGTCGCCGTGGCCGTTATAGGCGTGGCGGAAATAGCGCACCGTGTCGACGGAATAGTGAAGCTGTGTGCCGCTGAAATCCTCCCCCGCTTCGGCGAGAGAGGGAACGAAATGCGGATGTTCAGCGCACGCCAGCGAAGTCATCGCAAAGCGGTGCGGGAAAGGCGCGAGGTGCTGCTTGAGCTTGTGCGGCGGCCGGCTCGCGGGGATGAAATGGATTTCATCGAAATTGAAGCGGCGGTCGGCGGCGCGCGCGACGGCAAGATGGCCGTTGTGAATCGGATCGAAGGAGCCGCCGAACAGCGCGATACGGCGCGGATGATGCTTTGCGGCGGTGCGATGCGCCTGCGCTGTCGTCACTGCGCTTCCCCAGAGGTGATTGTGGTTGAGTTTCTCACGAATTCTTGATCGGCGCAGGATGGGAATCGTGCCCCGGCGCGTTCTCGTCAATTTCTCCTGTGGTGTCCCGTAACTCCAACGTGGTTTCGTGCGCGGGACGCGGAATCTTGTCGAGCGCGTCGGCGATCGAGCGGACCAGGTCTTTCACGCCGTCGCCGGCGACGGCGGAGATCGAGTGGAATTCGAGGTTATGCTCTCGGGAAAAGGCCTGCAGCTCCTCGAGACGCGTGCGATCGGTAGTGGCATCCCGCTTGGTGGCGACGACGATCATCGGTTTTTCGACAAGCGAGGGGCTGAACGCTTCCAGTTCTCCCCGGATGACTTGAAACGAGTGGACCGGGTCGTCGACATTGGAATCGCTCGTATCGATCAGATGCACGATGAGGCGTGTGCGTTCGACGTGGCGAAGGAATCGGATGCCGAGGCCGGCGCCCAGATGGGCGCCTTCGATAAGACCGGGCAGATCAGCGACGACAAACGTGCGGCCGAGTTCCGTGCCGTGCCCGCCGGTGCCGCCGTCGGCGTTTACTACACCGAGGTTGGGTTCGAGAGTGGTGAAGGGATAGTTCGCAATTCTTGGCCGCGCGGCAGAAATTACCGAGATCAGGGTGGATTTGCCCGCGTTCGGAAAACCGACCAGGCCGACGTCAGCGAGCAATTTCAGTTCCAGGCGGAGATGGCGCTCTTCACCGGAAAAACCGTCTTCGTGCTCGCGGGGAGCCTGATGCCAGGGCTTGGCGAAATTCTGATTGCCACGTCCACCGCGTCCGCCCTGAGCGACAAGGACTCGCTGTCCGGGAACTGCCAGATCCGCGATCGTCTCGCCGGTCTGCTCGTCGTAAGCGAGCGTGCCCACGGGAACCTGGAGGACCAGGTCTGAGCCGGAGTGGCCGGTGCAGTTGGAGCCTTCGCCGTGGCGCCCACGGTCGGCTTTGAATTCGCGGTTGTAACGGTAGCGCAGAAGCGTGTTGTCGTTGGGATTCGCTTCGAGATAAATGCTGCCGCCGTGGCCGCCATCGCCGCCGGAAGGACCGCCGCGCGGAACGTATTTTTCGCGCCGGAACGCGACACAGCCGTTGCCGCCGTCGCCGGCCTTCACCAATATTTTTGCTTCATCAACAAACACGGGAATCACTCTCCACAGAGGCAGGCCGCTAGGCGGCTGCCTTCAAAAACGATAGCATAAGCGAACGATCGATACTGCATCGCCAGTCGAAACTGCAAAAACGGGGCCAGCTTCGAAAAACAATGTCTGCCGTGAGCAAATGGCTGAAGCGACTGCTGCTTCTTTTTCTGGCCGCCGTTCTGGCGGCCGGCGCGTCTTTCTATGTGCTCTACTTCCGGCGAACTGCTTTGCCACCCGCGTCGCCCCATGCCATTGTCGCGCCTTCCATTGCGTCTTTGCCCGGACTCGCCGCCTGCTGGATGGAAACCGGAAAAACATTCAGCAACTTTTCCTTCGGCTCGACCGCGGGAAGCATTCTTGTCCGCCATCCCGCCGGCGATTTGTTGATTGATACCGGCAACTCGAGCCATTTCAACGACGAAATTCGCGGCTATCCTTTCAGGACCTGGCTCAAGCTCCGATTCCTGGCTGGGCAACTGACGCCCAAGATTCCGCTGCCGGAGCTGTTAGGCCGGGTGAAAGAAGACCCTCAAAGACTGCGCTGGGTGATTCTTTCTCATGCGCATCTCGATCACGCGGGCGGGCTGATGGACTTGCCGCGCGTGCCCGTACTCCTGACGCAGCGAGAACTCGAATTCGCGAACGATCCGGAGGTACAGGCAAAAGGTTTTGCCATTGCCGCGCACGTCCTGAAATTCCCTGTGCCCGGCAAACCCACCTTGCGCTTTGACCCGCAGCCTTACGAAACGTTTGACGAGAGCGCCGACCTGTACAAGGACGGCTCGGTGGTCGTCGTACCCCTCGGCGGACATACGCCGGGCAGTGTGGGCATTTTCGTAAACCTGTCACCCAACCGGCGCTTCTTCTACGTGGGCGACGCCGTCGATGACGAGCGCGGCTTTCAGGAACGCGTAGGAAAATCCTTGGTGCTGCGTGACAGTGACAACGATGAAGCCCTGGCCAATCAGGTCGTTTCCCGGCTCAGCGACTTGCACAGAAAGCTTCCGGGGCTGGCGATTCTTCCAGCGCACGGGCGCAGCGCCTACAAAAAGTTCTTTCCGAGCGGGCCGTTGAGCTGCGTTTCCGGACAGTGACCTGTCCGCGAAAAACCGGACGGGAGGAATGTCCCGCCGGACGGGAATCCTCAAAGAGCGCGGGCGAGCTAGTTCGCGGCGGCGGATTTGGCGCCGGCAGGCTCGACGCTGATGAAGCGGCCGTGGCGGCCGCGGTCGGTGAATTTCACTACGCCGGTGACGAGAGCAAAGAGCGTGTCGTCCTTGCCCTGGCCGACGTTTTCGCCGGCCTGATGACGCGTGCCGCGCTGGCGAATGAGAATCGTGCCCGCGTTGACGAGCTGGCCGCCGAAGCGTTTTACGCCGAGTCGCTGTCCGTGAGAATCGCGGCCGTTTGTCGAGGAGCCGCCGCCTTTCTTATGTGCCATGACTTATTCCTTATCTCGGATGGGCGCCGAATGCTGCGCCACTACAAGTTTTAGTTTTGTGCAAGACGAATGAGCACGATAAATCGCGCCCTACAGCTTGATCTCGCCCACTTCGACGGCCGTGAAATTCTGACGGTGGCCGCGAGAAATCTTGTATTGATTGCCCTTCTTGAACTTGAGCACGGTGATTTTCTTGGCGCGGCCCTGCGAGACGATCTTGCCGCTCACACTGGCTTTGGAAGCGTCGCCGCCCAGGACGATTTTCTTTTCGTCGGTATGGACAGCGAGAACCTTGCCGAATGTCACTTTTTCGCCGACTTCGCCCGCGACGCGCTCGATACGGATGGTGTCGCCGGGTGCGACGCGGTACTGCTTACCCCCGGTTTGAATAACGGCGTACATCTGCCCTCCAGGCTCTAAAGACAAACGTCAATTATAGGGGCGAGAAGGGCAAAGCGTCAACGAAGGAAAAAGGCGAGTAGTGGATCAGTTTGAATTTTGAGTGTTTTAGGCTTGACGGTCGTAGTGCTTGTAACCGAGACTTGTCGGGAATACGCATCAAATCGAAAGACACAAAATTGGATTTCACAGCTACAGCGGCTAGTGTAATCAGCCGTGCCATCGGGCAAGACTTGTTTTACGGGCGAACCCATTGCCCGATCCGAACGAAGGCAAAGACCCTCAAGCTATAGAACGGGGTAAACTAGGTGGAGAGATTGGCGGCAAGGCCAGAGCAAAGAAACTGACCGCTAAACAACGCAAGGCTATCGCTCAAATAGCGGCGAAAGCCCGCTGGAAGTAGCCCCGTAAATATAAGGATACAAACGGATTATAGTTTTCGGTTGACAAGAACGATTCTCGGCTGTACTATGTGTTTCGGTAATCAAATCGTAGGCAGGTTGAAACCCCTGTCTCGCAAAGTTCCGATAGCCACCAAGCGGTTACCCTTGGTGGCTATCAAATTTTACGGCCACAGTTTTGTGGCTTTTTCTTGTAGATCGAGCGCGGCCCTTCGACGCATCGGCATACAGGTAATCAGCTTTAAATAGTTTTCTTCACGTTTCACCAAGACCGCTCGGAAAGCACTTCCGGCTTTATCGTATTCGCGTATGAATATGTCATCAGCGGTCTTTTTCTCGCAGTACTCCCAAATTTCATCAGGTTCGTTGAGAATTTCTGGAATCCAGGAGAGTCGTTCTGCTCTGCTCAGATCTATTTTATATTCGCCAAAGCCTTCGGTAACACCCTGAATAAGCGATTCTTCAACTTCAATCGTGAACTCTGTTTGCCAACTTTTTTGTAGTTTAACTAGATGGAAAAAATGATGGGACGTTATGACGAGGATGTCCGAGTTTTAGTTGATTGCAGTGACTCTCGATGATCGGCACTGTAAGCCTACCTACAACCAAGTTCAAGCAACTTCTACTGTCCGGACCTCCTTCTGCTGAATGCGCGACGGATTCAAT
>Ga0210391_10000170_pt1 | contig 78093 bp, 61 predicted proteins | sample IncBWC12OmetaG_FD_160573 | JGI IMG/M metagenome (GOLD analysis project Ga0210391, IMG submission 160573) | Forest soil microbial communities from Barre Woods Harvard Forest LTER site, Petersham, Massachusetts, United States - Inc-BW-C-12-O ...
TCGAAGAGGTGGTCGTCACCGGGTCGCGTCTACAGACGCCGAACGAACTCTCGATCAGCCCGATCACCACGGTGTCGGCGACCGACATCCAGGCGACCGGTCTGACCCGCGTTGAGGACGTCCTCAATAACCTGCCCCAGGTCTTCGCGTCCATGAACTCCACCACGTCGAACGGTGCAGATGGTACGGCCACGGTTGACCTGCGCGGCCTGGGACAACAGCGCACCCTGGTGCTGGTAGACAGTCTGCGCCTGGGTCCGGGCTCGGCGAGCAACGGGCGCAACTACTCGGATCTCAACCAGATCCCCGCCGCGCTCATCGAGCGCGTTGAGGTGCTCACCGGCGGTGCATCAGCGGTCTATGGCGCCGACGCGGTCGCGGGCGTAGTGAACTTCATTCTCAACACGCACTTTGAGGGCATCAAGGTCGACGCGGGCTACAACTTCTACCAGCACAACAACGACAACCAGGCGGGTGTGGACTCGCTCGTCACCGCCGCCGGGGATGCGCTGCCCTCCAGCAATGTCAACGTGGGGTTCGCCAAGAACGCCGCGGTCCTCATGGGTTCTAACTTCGCCGACAACAAAGGCAACGCCACCGCCTACATCACCTATGACAATCAGGGTGCCGCGCTGCAGAGCAAGTTCGATTACAGCGCTTGTGCGATTTCACCGGTAAGCGCTACACAACTGGGGTGCGTGGGCTCCGGGACGACCGCCAAGAATGGCGCGGGCGGACACTTCTACGCTTCGACCGCCAACGGCCACAGCTTCATCCACCATACGGTGGATGGCCTGACGGGCCAGTTCCGACCCCTCAACAGCGGCGACGACTATAACTACGGTCCACTGAACTACTACCAAACCCCGAACGTGCGCTGGACCGCCGGCGCGTTCGTAAACTACGACATCAATTCGCACATCAACGTGTTCATGAACGTCATGTACATGAACAATTCCTCGCAGGCGCAGGTCGCACCGAGCGGCGACTTCTTCCAGAATTCGTTTGTCCCGTGCGCCGATCCGCTGCTGACCGCGCAGGAGCGCGCGACGCTGTGCACCGCATCGAACCTTGCCGCGCAGGGCAATCCGTACGAGACCTACAACGGGGTGAATTACCCCGGTCTTAACATGGTCATCGGACGCCGCAACGTCGAAGGCGGACCGCGCATCGCGACCTTCATCAATGACTCCATCCGCGAGGTCGTCGGTGCGAAGGGCGACTTTGGGGATGCGCAGCAGGCGTGGACGTACAACGTTACCGCCCAGCACAGCAACGTGGACAGCCAAAACGGCAATCTGAACTTCCTCAGTAACAACAACATTGACCAGGCGCTGAATGTGCTGCCGAGCCCCACCGGGCCGGTGTGCGGCGGACCCTCCTCGCCGGTGAATAACGGGCCGCTCGTGGGCCAGGGCACGGGGTTCACTCCCAACTCAAAGTGCGCACCCTGGAACGTGTGGGTTCCCAACGGCGTAACGCCCCAGGCACTCGCTTTCATGTCGGTCCCGCTGCTCGAGACCGGTAACGTCGAGGAATACGTCGCGGACGCCTCGGTCACGGGCGACCTGGGCAAGTACGGCGTCAAGCTTCCCTGGGCCGATTCGGGGCTGCAGGCGAACTTCGGTGCGGAATGGCGCTCGGAGTATTCGAATCTGCTTCCGGACGAACTCAGCCAGCAGGGCTCCGCCGCCGGTAGCGGCGGTCCGGCGCCGCCGATCGCTGGCAGTTTCCACGTGAAGGAATTATTCACCGAATTGCGTCTGCCGATCGCTCAGCACCAGTTCCTCGCCGAGGATCTTTCGCTGGATGCCGGCTACCGCTACTCCAAGTACAGCGAGGGCTTTGACACCAACACGTACAAGATCGGCGCGGAGTGGGCGCCGATACGTGATGTTCGCTTCCGTGGCGGCTACCAGCGCGCCGTGCGTGCGCCGAACATCGGCGAGCTGTACACCCCGCAGGCGGTTGGCTTGGACGGTTCGATTGATCCGTGCGCCGCGCCCAAGGCAACCGCGACGACGCTGACCAACGGCACGACGCTCGCACAGTGCGAGCTCACCGGTGTCACAAAGGCCCAGTTCGGCAACATCGCTCCGGACCCGGCCAACCAGTACAACGGCCTGCTCGGCGGAAATCCGAACCTGCAACCGGAAAAGGCCGATTCGTACACGATCGGCTGGATAGTCACGCCGCGCTTCTTGCCGAACTTTACCTGGTCGGTCGATTACTTCAACATCAAGATCGAGAATGTGATCGGCTCCATCGGGGGCAACACCATCCTCCTGGACTGTATCGCCGGCGGGTTGTTCTGTAACGATATACACCGCGACGCCGGGGGATCTCTGTGGCGCACCCAGAACGGCTACGTGACCGATCTCAACCTTAACGAAGGCCAGCTGAAGACTCAGGGCTTCGACGTCCAAGGCACGTACCGCGTGCCCCTCAACAAACTGGGGTCGCTGCTATTCTCGCTGCAAGGAACAAAGACGAAGCAGTTGCAGACGACGCCCGTGGCCAACGGTCCCTCGTACGACTGCATCGGGTTATTCGGCGCCACCTGCGGTGCCGGCAACCCGAAGTGGCGTTCGGTACTCAATACCACCTGGTCGACGCCGTGGGACGGACTCGACCTCAATGTGCGCTGGCGTTATTACGGTGCGGACGAGTCCGAGCAGACGAGCCAGAATTCGTTCCTCGCGGGGACCCCGTACCTGCCGCTGGCTCACATCCCGGCCTACAGCTACTTTGACCTGTCGGCGACGTTCAATGTCGCGAAGAACGTCAGACTGCAACTGGGTGTTAACAACATTACCGACAAGGTTCCGCCGCTCGTGGTCGGGGCTGACTGCTCCACCAGCACTCCCAACTCGTCCGGCGCGAACTGCAACGGTAACACGTTCCCTGGAGTCTACGACTCGATGGGACGGTACCTGTTCGCCCACATCACAGCGCAGTTTTAGGGAGCGCTGCGCAGGGATTCGCCCGTGACAGGCCGGCCCTGCGCGCACAGCACAGGGGCCGGTTGGGCGAGGTACCCGCTACTGCGGCATCCGGCGAGATTCCAACGCCGGCGGGGTTGCAGTTGAAAATCTCGCCTCGGCGGCCTTGCAGGTACAGGTCAGGCCGCATTACACGCTCTTGGCATCTTGAGACGAGCTGCGACTAGGCGAGGCCTCTATTGAAAGCGCAATAAGTCTGCTGGGCTGATCCGCAAAATGCCCCTTATGTGCGGCGAACCCCTGAAGGGGTAAAGAAACTCGTTGACAGACTACTGCGGTAGAGCGCGCGGTTGCTGGACAATTCCCCGTGTAGCCGCAGCAGGCCGCGATTTACCGCTCTACCGAAGTTGCCGCTTCCTTGGCCCGTCGAATTCATAGCCTCCGAGTTCAATTCGCGTTTCGGTCTCCATCTCGTTCACGCAAAAGCCGATCTTCTCAAGTATTTTGGCGACGCTCCGCCAAGCTGCGGCGCCCGCGGACCGGACCAGTCCGACTCGGTGACTAGAATGGCCCGAGGCCCAACGTTAAACCGATAAACCGTGTGCGGAAGCTCGGAGTCTCTCCCTCTTTTGAAGCGGTACACGTCACTCCTTTGTCACGGTTGGGCAGGCGCAGACGTGCAAGAATTCCTTTAGCGGCCGCGCGGGAACGAGGCGCAGCGCGACTTTCACCATCGGACCCAGGGATCCGTCGACCTATGCGAGTGCTATCCAGCGGAAAGCTTAAGGCGTTTCAGCTCGCGGGAATGACCGGCAGCCTCAGGCATGCGGCCCACTTGCTCGCCATTAGCCCTTCAGCAGTGAGCGCGCGAGTGAGATCGCTGGAAAACGATCTCGGTATTCGACTATTCCATCGAGACAGTGGAAAACTGACTTTGACCGAGGCGGGGGCGACTTACATTCGTGAGGTCGAGGCCACCTTCGTGAGCTTCGATATGGCCACCCGGGATCTGTGCACCCGATTTGCAAAGATGACTGGCGCACCTCCCGAGAGTCCGGATCGTCAGAGGAACGTCGCGGCTGCCTTTGCTTTGTCTTCCGAGCGCGGTCGTGTGCCGGGCTAGGATTGGGCGTGATGGCCCTTCGGTCTATCTGCCCGTCGGACGCTGTCGAACGCAGAGAGTCTAGCTACCTGGAGCCAATCGCTATATGAACCAACTGTGCCACGGAGAATTCCTATGGCTCTCGATCATTACGTGACGCTCGGCCGTTCGGGCCTACGCGTCAGCCCATTGTGCCTTGGTGCGATGACGTTCGGTGAAGATCTCGGCTGGGGCTCCTCCGTCGAGGAATCGCAGCAGATCATGGACCGCTTCATCGCGGCCGGCGGCAACTTCATCGACACGGCGAACTTCTACACGAAGAGCCACTCGGAGAAGATCATCGGCGACCACTTAGGCCGTGACCCGGCTAAGCGCGACCGCCTGGTGATCGCGACCAAGTTCAGTGGCAATCTGTATCCGGGCGATCCGAACGGGGGCGGCTCGGGCCGCAAGTCGGTGGTTAACGCGTGCGAGCACTCGCTGCGCCGCCTGCAGACCGACTACATCGACCTGTACTGGCTGCACAACTGGGACGTCAATACGCCAATCGAGGAAACGATGGCGGCGTTGGAGGACCTTGTGCGTTCGGGAAAAGTCCGCTATGTCGGCGTCTCGGACACGCCGGCGTGGAAGGTCGCGCAGGCGAACGTGATAGCACAATTCCGCGGCTGGTCGCCGTTCATCGGTCTTCAGATCGAGTACTCGTTGCTTGAGCGCTCGGTTGAGCAGGAACTTGTACCGATGGCGCAGGAGCTGGGGCTCGGCATCACGCCTTGGTCGCCGCTTAAAAGCGGGGTGCTGTCAGGCAAGTACACGCGCTCGTCGGCGAGCCGGGTCAAGGCCGATCGCTCGGCCTTCATAGGGGCGTTTCTCAACGAGAGGGCATACACGCTCGTCGAGGAGCTCGAGATCATCGCGAAGGCGCACGACAGCACGGTCGCGCGGGTCGCGCTGGCCTGGGTGCGGTCGCGACCGGGCGTAAGCTCGACCATCATCGGCGCCCGGCGGCTGAGCCAGCTAGAGGACAACCTGAAGTCACTTGAGCTGATGTTGACGGCCGCCGAGTTCGCGCACCTCGACTCGCTGACAAAGCCTACGTTCGGGTTCCCACAAAACATGCAGCCGATGTTCCCTGCGCTCCACAACGGCGGAACGATGGTCAACGGTGTCCATGCGCAGCCGTCGCCGTTCGTCCTCGAGAAGACCGACAGACCGTACTAACGAGGTACGGCGCTGAGGGAATATTTGCCGCCGGCGTTGACGCGCCACCCGCATCTGCGTGTCTCGCGATCGTGCTCGACGCACCCGACGTTCCGTGTCGCCCAGATAGGAGTGCCGGGGACACGACGCAGGAGATTCTGGGCTCCGCCCGGGTAACGCATCGATTTCGTGTGCCTCGATTGCACACAGCATGCGTAGCCCTGCACGTGAGTGCCTTGACCCACGGACTCCCGCATTTTTTCAAACATGTAATCAATGCCACCACTGGCATCCCACATGTCGCAGAAACGCTCGCGCCAGGCCATGGACGTTGTGGTCATTCTCAGGAAACCGTCTAGCTAACGCTCGCCTGCTGGTGGGGCCTAGGGTTGTGGACGGCGGGCCGCCAGCGAACGCCCTGGACGGCTTCCGGGGGCCCTCCGGGCGCATCGAGCCGAGCGTACGGATGTCCGACTACAGATCGAAGCGGCGGGTTGGGTCACAATTACTTGTCCCCGGCGCTAAATCGAAAAGGAGGGCGCCACCGTGAAAGCCATACAGATGCATGGGTACGGAGGTGTAGATCAGCTCCGGTATGAGGATGTGGCGGCGCCGACGGCCGGCTCTGGTGAGGTCCTTGTCAAGGTCGCGGCAACAAGCGTGAATCCTATCGATTTGAAGATACGCCGCGGAGATTTGAAGGGAATGCTGACTCTTCACTTTCCCGTTATCCCGGGGCGCGACGTCGCGGGTGAGGTCGTCGCGGTCGGTGCCGGTGTGTCCAATTTCAAGCCGGGCCAAAAGGTGATGGCACTGACAAATCGCACCTATGCTGAACTCGTGGTCGTTCCGAGCGCCGCGTTGGCCACGGTTCCGGACGGGCTCGAGTTGCAACAGGCCGGCGCTCTACCGCTTGTGACCACCACAGGGGCCGCGCTGATCGAGCACGTGGGGCCACACAGCGGCCAGACGGTCCTGGTAACGGGAGCGCTCGGAGGGGTTGGGCGGACTGCGGTGTATGTCGCCACCGAGCGCGGTGCACGGGTAATAGCCGGAGTGCGCGAACGGCAGAAGAGGCAGGCTCAGGCGCTGGGGGCCCATCAAGTCATCGCTATCGACTCGGACTCCGAGATCCATTCCCTTCCTGATCTGGATGCAATCGCCGACACGGTGGATGGAGAGGTGATCGGCAAGCTGATTACGAAGTTGAAGCGAGGAGGAGTTTTGGGCTCGACCTTGGGGAAACCCAAAGCGGCAGAAGGAAAAGATATCCGGGTCGAGGCCTTCAGCGTCCAGCCGAACCCGAGTGTGCTCGCCAGATTGGCCGAGGCAGTGCGCAAAGGCAATCTCAATATCCCCGTCGTTAAGACATTCAAGCTCAGCGAGGCGGCCGCCGCGCAGAAGCTCGCGGAGGAGGGCAAGGCTGAGGGAAAAATAGTGCTCATGCCGTAGGGCAACCGCCACGAAGCCCTCCCGCCGCAACGACCGCCCGTTCGGCAAATCGCTCTCGTCGGGCTCAGGGATGAGTCGGGGTGATGCCCTGCAGTTGCCGAAGCGGATTCAGCGGAGCAAGCGGTATGAGTTCGAAGCTCATCAGGTGCGCCCGGCCGAGCGGCAGCTTCTCGAGCATGTCGTGCGCGGCAGCCGGGTCGGTTACGTTCAGGAGGAACGCGACGCCGCTTCGGCCTTGAAGCGAGAACCATTGATCGATCTTGCCATCGAGATAGAGCTTCACCGTTTCGCGGATTTCGTTCGGCAGGATTGACCGCACCGCTGCGGGATCGACTCCGCGGTTGATGGTTCCGATCGCAAGGATGCGGGTGGTGGGCGTCAGCGGATTCGTCGGTTCGGCCGAGCTGGCTCCGAGAGGAGGGAGGCTCGCAAGTGCCGCTGCCATGGTGATGGCTAGGCTCAATTTCATATTCATGCTCCTTGAAACGTCGTTCGTTGCTTGTTTCGCCTCCGGCGGCCACCAGGCGATGTATGCGCAGCACCTTCGCGCGATCCAGGATTTCCGACGGTGGCGCTCCGCGCCGGGCTTCGGTCGAAATGTCGGCCCAAGCGGTCCTGGAACGGGTCACGCATAAAGAGGCACCCGGTTGCGTCCTAGGCGGGGTTTACGGTGCGCAGGAACTTCACGAGCTGGTCACTGACCTTGCCAGAGGCTTCGTGTTGCACCCAGTGGCCCACATTGTCGATTTCGAGATTCCCCACGAGGCCGGGAAGGCCGGCGCGGAGTTTTTCGACGGGTGGATAGAGCACCTCCAAGCCGTCCGCCTTCCCCGCAATGAAAAAAGAAGGCTGGGTGATCCTCGCGTCTTTCCAAGCACCCGACAAATTGAAATAAGCTTCCGCGGCGCGGTAGTAATTCAGGCCACCGTGAAAGCCGGTACGCTGGAATTCGGTGATGTTATGAGCGACGTAATCTGGTTCCACCCAGGAGGGCAACGGCCCGGGAGCCGGACGATAGAGGCTTCGTGCAGGATCCAGGGGGCTCCACCGCTTGTCGGCTGGAGCAGAACCCGATGCCCAATACAGAACTCCCGGAATGGTGACTGCGGCGTCAGCCCAAATCTGATCGGCGTCCGGTCGGATCTGTTCGAACATGTAGAAATCCTTTTCGTGGCCGGACTTCCGCATGCGCTCGAAGGGGCTGACATCCCCACGCGGAACGTAAGGCACGCTCAGGCAGAACACCGCTGTAAATCGATCAGGGCGCATCAGCACAGCGTCCCACGCATGAGCCGCACCCCAGTCATGGCCCACGAGAACGGCGCTGGCAATACTAAGCGCATCGAGCAGACCAACTAGGTCACCGGCCGTATAGAGCGGCGTGTACAGGGTTGCGTCCGCCGGAGCTGAGCTGCGGCCATAGCCGCGCATATCTGGAGCAATTGCTCGATATCCGGCTGACGCGATGGCTTTCATCTGTCGGCGCCAGGTATAGGAAGTATCCGGAAACCCGTGGCAGAAAAGAACGGCTGGCCCTTCCCCTTGCTCAGTTACGTGCAAGGAGATGCCATTGCTAGCGATGTCATACGCCTTGAGCAGGGGGCCGTCGACTGCTGTAAAACTTTCCGCTCGAGCCATTCGACCCAGTAGCAGGCCGGCAGCAACGGCAGTCCCGCCCGCGAGGAAAGTGCGGCGGGAAATAGCTGACATAGGAATCACATACTTCGTGTTCGTCTGCATGTGTCTACTCCTACGAGTTTCGATTGGGGCCGGCTGAGAAAAAATCGGGCGTGCAGCTACCGATGCAAGTGCTCCTTCGCGCGATTGAGGATTTCCGATGACACTTCGGGGTCCGCTACGATACGAGCCAACGTCATGGCGCCGATCATCGTGGAGAGGACGAGGATGGCAGCGCTGCGCGCTTGCTCTCGGTCGGGCGCGTCGCCGGCGAGCGTGACAAAGACTTTCTCGAGGAGCTCCGTCGCCGCGGCCTTTGTCTCTTTCCCGGAGCGGGCGATCTCGCTCCCCAGCGCGGCGAAGGGGCAGATGGGCGTCGGGGAGTCGCGGTGGGATTTGGATAGGTAGCCGTCGATGACGGCGTTGAGGCCACCCTTCGCGATGCGCCGACCGATGGTCGCGATCGTCTTGTCGCCCGCCGCGGAGAGGGCTTCAGAGACCAGGTGCTCCTTGTTGCGGAAATGCCGGTAGAAACCGCCGTGGGTCAGGCCCGCTGCCGCCATCATATCGGCGAGACTCGCTTCCACGATTCCGGTGCGCCGGATGAGATCTGCGGCGGCGGCCACAATCGCTTCGCGTGTCTGCGCGGCTTCCAGCTTCGACTTTCTCAACGGCAGATCCTGATTCTGACAGCGCAACCGCGCCTTCGAGAGCTTTAGATGATACTCGACATCCGCGAAGATGTCATATAGCATCTAAAAAACTGCTTGCGGATGAGCGGCGACGATCGTGGTAGATCATGGGAAGTGATGAGAGAGGCACGTCGAGTGAGCCGGATCCGCACCCCCTCGATGCGGTGATCTGGCGGGCGCTTACTGGCGTTCAGGAGAATTTCGCCGAGGGCGATGAGCGGGCCCGCCGTTATCCGGCGGCCGTCGCGCCGTTCGCTGCGACGAGGGACACGGAGCCAGCCTCATTCGAGTCGCTCCTGGCTTTGGTGAGCAGCGATGACCAGGTTGCGTTATTCACGACCGAAGAGGTCGAGCCTCCGCCCGCGTTCTTGGTGACCCGAGCAGACTGCGTCGACCAGATGGTCTTGGACGATACCGGCGGGCGCGCGGTGCACCTTTCGGCTCCGATGGTCGCACTTGGCGTCGCCGATGTTCCCGAGATGCTCGCGCTCGCGAGGGTGACCCAATCCGGACCCTTTGGTCCCCGGACTGTCGAGCTTGGCGACTACATCGGAATTCGCCAGCGAGGCGTGTTGGTCGCCATGGCCGGCGAGCGCATGCGTATCGCCGGATTCACCGAGATCAGCGCGGTCTGCGTGGAAGCTGCGTATCGGGGACACGGCTTCGCAGTTGCCCTTGTCGGATCGCTCGTCTCATCGATTGCAGGGCGGGGCGAATTCCCGTTCTTGCATGTCTTCAGTTCGAACCAGGCGGCTATCGCGCTCTACCTCAAGCTGGGTTTTGTGCTTCGAAGGCGGATGCATTTCGCTGCGCTCGCACGAGCGGAAGCTGAGGCGAACTCCGGACATTCCCAACACATCGGAAAATAAGGACGCGAGTAGTCGAAGAATTCTTGTCACTCGAAGCGACTGATGATCGGCCGCTACGCAAGCGTTTTGAGCACGCCGGTCTGCCGCGAAGCTGGTCGTGCAGGGGAATCTTCGGACCAGCGACGTCATGCAACGCGCCATTACACGCGTTGGCCGTCACGTCCGAGGATCCGGGCGCGACCATGCGCTCGCCTTCATCGTGCGCCTCCGGGATCAAGCGGCAGCCATATCTCCACGAGCCCCGGCCGGTTACGGAATCGAAATGTTCCCCATACAACTCGTAATGCGGTGCGTCCGCCACCACCCACCCCGATTCTGGCAGCCACTTATTCCAGATCGTTGCCCAGGTGCTTCGGATGGCCGAGATGTGATCGCGATGGGTAAACACGGCATACTCCTGCGCCGGAATTCTCACCCGGCTCCAATCCGGCGAAACTCGCGAGAAGTCCGCCACCTCGACTCCGCACGTGTAGTCAAAATTCCCATCGTCATCAAAGTTGCACATCACGCCATAAGCCGTCCTGCCCACCTGCCCAGAAACACTCCCCAGGTGCGGCCCGAACTTCTGCCACTGCGCCGGAATCCCTGCACTGCTCTCGCAGCTATACCGTGCGCCCATACCCGCGATCAGCAACACGCGGCCCTTTTCCATGCGAGCCTCAACCCTTTCCAAGAGTCTCTCCTGCATTTTCATCGCCTCGATGACTCGAATGTTTTTCAGACTTCCTTGCGCCCGTACCGCCTCCGATGTCAGCCCAAACTGCTCACGAAAGGCCCGCGTGAACGCCTCGTGCGAACCATATCCCGCGCGGAGCGCGACATTCAGAATGTCCGGGGAGCCGTCCGCCAAGGCTCGTGCCGCCTCGGTTAACCGGCGCCCGCGCACGTACCGCATGATCGGACACCCCATGGTGACCGCAAACACCCTCGACATGTGATACACCGACACGCAGCCAGCGTCCGCAATCTCTTCGAGCGTTAAATCGTGGGTCAGGTGGCTCTCAATAAACCACAACGCCCGGCTCACTGGAGTCGCACTTACTGCATCCATCTTTAGCCTCGTCTACGAAGCCAACATATCCGAATCGCCCGGTCTCCCGCTTGATCGCCGTTGCTGTTCTGCGTCGCCCCTGCCATCGCACCCGCAGGGAGCCAATTTGTCACCGCAGCGAGGACGAGATTCGCAAGCAGGGTGGTTCGCTCGCAGGCCGGCGCGCCCAAGCCGAAATCCGCAAATCCGGCCGGATAAGGACGGGGGTAGCTACTGTCCGCCGGGCAAGCTCCAAACATCCAGCACGCCGCTAGTGGCGTGATCATTGGCGTTGCCTTCGGGGAGAATAATCTCGCCCTGCAGGACGATGGGGCTGTTCCAATGGCCGGCGCCACACGGCAGCGTAGCGATGTGTTTGCCCGAAGCCGCCTCATACACGTTCAGTCCGCCCTCGCGCGCGTAGACGAATAGCAGCTCGTCGGCCTCAAGCGGACTGGTGCCGCTGGTGCCATTTTTCCATTTTTCCTGCAGCTGGCTATTTTCCACCTGCCAAGCTGCAGTGCCGCCGTTATCGGCGGCGAACATCCAGGTTTGGCCGTCGCGTTTCCATACCGCCGGCTGCGTGAACAGATCCGTACCGCTGGGAGTGGAAGCGATTTGCAGTTCGTGATCCTTGTGGGAAGCGGCGCCGGCGACGGCCTTGCGGCTGAGCAGGCGGACCTTGCCATCCTTGCCGCTTTGGGCGATCAAGTCGCCGCCGAGCAGCACGGGCGAGGTCGAGCCCAGGTCGAGATCACGAGCATTCAGTGCCGCGGTATCGGCCGGAGTGTAGTTGCCCAGCATTTTCGTGGCGCTGGCATCGATCTCGATGAGCGAATCGCCCCAGTCCGTCGTGCCGTTCCAGTCGCCGTTGCCGGTGGCGATGAAGATGTCGCCGTTGGCCGGATCGATCACAGCGCCCGCACGCCCCCAGATGGCCGATTTGGTTTGCGGGCAGGAATCAGGCGCAAGCAGCCCGGTGCGGTTGCTGCACAGCGAGTTCCAAACTCGCAGGAGCTCGCCGGAGTTGCCGTCGAGAATGGCGACATGCCCCTGGTAGGGCGACCGGTCGCCGAGGTAGCCCGCCGTAACGGCAATCACATGCCCCTGGAAGAACTTCAGCGGCGAAGCGATCTTCTCTCGCTGCGGCAGCTCGGTGATGGAGCTGCGCCAGACAGGCTGCCCGTCGCTGACGGCAAGCTTTTGGATATAGCCGTCGGGCGAGGCGGCATAGATGGATTTCCGATCAGGATCTGCCACGGGGGTGGAATTGGTGATCTGGCTCGTGCCCGCGAGCGCGTGGTAGCTCGGCGGCGTGTATTCCCACAAAATGCCGCCGCCATTGGCATCGAGCGCCAGCGTTTTACCGTAGGTGGTGGTGACGAAGATGGAATTGTGGCGGGCGCCGTGGACGGTGACGCCCTGCAGGTAAATAGCGCTGCTATCCACGGTGCCAGCCAGCTTTATCTGCCGACGTGCGAGTTGGGCGACGTTGCCAGCAGTGATGCCGGTGGGACTCGGGTTGGCGCTGGTGCTTTGCACATTGCCGCCAAACATGGGCCAGTCCTGCGGCGGCAAGCTTTGGGCGAAGGCCGCGACGGCCACGCTCGCGCCAAGCAGCAGGGAAATCACAAGCGGGTATCGCATGCCGAAAGTATCCCACCAACCAGCCGTATGGACTGCTGTGCGCGCGCGACCGGACCGAGCGGCGATTGCCTATACTCCTCAGACCTTCCCGCACGAAATCCGAGGCTGTCGTGTCACGTCAAACCGCATGGCCCTGCTCCCGTCGACGCTTCCTTGAGCTGAGCGTGCTCTCCGGCACTGCTGCGGTACTACCTTACCCCGCCCGTGCGGGTGATAGCCCCGGGCCTGTCATCACCAAGCCCATTCCTGCGACCGGCGAGAAGATCCCGGTGATGGGGATCGGCACCAATCAATTCGGGCGTATGCCCTACGACGACGTGCGCGCGATCCTGCAACGCATGCATCAGCTCGGGGGCACAGTCATCGACACCGCGGCGCAATACGGTGAGAGCGAGGTGCAGATCGGCAAGGCGCTCACCGAACTCAATCTCACCACTAAGATGTTCATTGCGACGAAGCTCAACGCTCCTGGTGGTTCTGGCGATGGGGTCGGGGGGCTACCCAGCTTCGAGCGCTCAGTCCAGCGGCTGCAGAAGGTGGACCTGCTATTCATCCATTTCGTCGACAGCGTGGAGGCGATGATGCCCCTGGTCACCGATCTCAAGAAGCAGGGCAAGGTGCGCTACATTGGCATCACGTCCATACGCTCGTCGCAGTACCCGCAGCTGCTGGAGTATATGCGCAAGTATCCGATGGACTTCCTGCAGGTGAACTACTCGCTTGGTGATCGGTCGGCGGAGGCCGAAATCCTGCCGCTCGCGCAAGAGCGCAAGATCGCCGTTATGGCGGCGGTGCCACTGGGTGGGGGTCGCAACCTCCTGATCAAGCAGACCGGCGATCGGCAGCTCCCATCGTGGACCGCCCAGTTCGGTATTGCGAGCTGGAGCCAGTTCTTTCTGAAGTACGTGATATCACACCCCGCGATCAGCTGCGCCATTCCCGGTTCCAGCAAGCTCGAGCACCTCGAGGACAACCAAGCGGCCGGACACGGCCACCTGCCGGACACGGAAGCGCGCCGGAAAATGGAGGCTCTCTGGGCGCAGATCTCCTAGGCGAGCGTGCATATCCGCGTCCGCGAAGCCCATGCACACGCTGTGCGAGTCGAATCCGTCGAGGCAGAGCTCGGGTTCCGCAGGATCCTTGGCGCAAAACTCGGCGTATCATGCACCGCTCTTCTGGTTGCGCCCGAGCATGTTCAGGCGCGCTCACTCAGGAACGTCCACACGCAACGGAGAGAGTCCATGGCGAGCAAACCGAATATTGTCTTAGTTCACGGCGCGTGGGGCGACGGCTCGCACTGGCGCCATGTCATTCCGGCCTTGCACAACAAAGGCTATCGCGTGCGAGCGGTGCAGAACCCGCTCACCTCACTCCCGGAGGATATTGATCGGACGACGAAGTTCGCGGAGGCGCAACCCGGTCCGACACTGCTCGTGGGTCACTCCTACGGCGGTGCCGTGATTACCGGGGCAGGCCATGTCCCGAACGTCATCGGGCTCGTCTACGTCGCCGCCTTCGCACCCGATGCGGGCGAGAGTCTCGGCAGCATCGGAGCGCTGCGCGCGCCACCGGCGGGTGCTGCGAGTGTGCAACCCGATAAGTATGGTTTTCTGTGGATCGATCCGGACAAGTTCCATGAGAGCTTTTGTCAGGATCTGGACGAGGAGCAGGCGCTGGTGATGGCGCTAACGCAAAAACCGATCGCTGCCCGCTGTTTTGGGGATCAATCCGGACCGCCGGCTTGGAAGAACAAGCCCAGCTGGTATCAGATCTCTGCGAACGACCGGATGATCCCGCCAGAGACCGAGACGTTCATGGCGGAACGGATCCGACCGCGCAAGACGATTACCCTGCAGGCAAGTCACGCATCGTTGGCCTCTCAGGGTGAGGCCATTGTGAGCCTCATCGAGGAAGCCAGTACCGCCCTCATGTGAGGGCGGCGCAGCACTCGGGATCCACCGGATCGCTGAGATCCGGTGGCTCCCGCGGACAGCTCGACATTTCTACCTGCGGAGGCTTGATCTTTTGCGATCAGACAAGGCGTTGTTCGGGCTGCGAGGACCGGCGCCGTTCCGATCGTCACTTGCCGGCGCGGTAGATCTCCTTACCGGCTGAATTCAGCATCGTGATAGCCGGCGTTCCGGTCGCATCGACGCCAATACGAATGCGTGGATGACCCTGCACGTCCGAAATCACCAGTTGCGCGTCATGGTCTTCGTCGAGCAGTGCGAGGCGTTGAACACCCTGGCTTGACTCATCCACCGGCTTATAGGGGCGACGATCGAAGACCTCGAAACCGGCGTGCCAGTGTGCGCCATCAGGGCTCTCCTGCTTGATGATCCTCACTCCGTCGGTCAGCTGGTATGTGTAGTCAAACGTCATGTTGGCGACATCCTCGTCGCGAAGCTTCGTAAGAACTAAGCCGCCGGTCTCCTGACCGTTCACGTCATAGAACACCAGCCCCGCTGCGTCGTGGATGCTGCGCTTGTACAGCTTGCCGCGGATCTCAACGTCAGGGAAACGAGCGCTGTTGGCAATGATGAAACGGGTCTTCCCACTGGCATCGACCACATTGATACGTTGCACAGTCAGCGTGTCGAATGTGGTGGGCGCCTGAGGCGCGAGTGTCTTGGCCTCCGCAACGGGCAATGGGAGATAGGGTTTGACGAACAAGCCCCACACCCCGAGGGTGAGAAATGCGAGCAGCCACTGGGTCAAACGCGGCGCCGAGCGAGGGGAAGCGATCATGTTGGGCACCTTTCCGTGGAGGAGCATCCAGTTTACGATCCGAGGTGAGACCGGGCTACAAGATCCCGGCCTCGGCGAAAGTGTTGCGGTGACTCACACGAGAGCTCAACATTTTTTGCGGCACGGGGTGCTCTGGGTCTGGCGCGTTCGCGCGAGTCGCGTCTGCCAAGAATGTCTGTGCGCGACTCGATTCCTCGTTTATCCCGAGTGAGAGAGGCGGCTGCCTGCGCGCTATGAGTACCACCCCTGCCGCCACTAGCACAGTTAAGGGTATTGTTGTAGTGCGCCGGACGGATGATCTAGACGTAAGCGTTTGCCTACGGATCCTCAGGTTCGCTCGCGTGTTAGCTGTGCCACCGAGTTGTTCTGCAGGCCCCCGGACGGCACCAGCTGTTATGATCTAAAGATACGGATCCGCCGTTAGCGCGCCGCATCAATCCATCCGCTTTACAAGACAGACGCTACCAACAGACTCAATTGCGCCCGCGCACTGCTTCTAGAGGGCTACAGTGATCTTTCTTCCCGTGTGCGCGCAGGAACGCCATCGGAGCGAATCTTTAACTCCGGTAGCCTTAACCGGCCATCCCGATCTCTCGCCGCTGGCTTAGTCTTAGTTGCTTGCTTTGTTGATTGCCAATCTAAGTTCGCGCCCAATCGTCAGCCTACTGGGATGGGGGCTTGCGCTTACGCTCGCGTCTGTCGCGCAGGCCGACGCGGTGAGACTTGACGTCGGCTACGGGCAGGGAGTCGAGCTTTACGCCATCGCGCTCCAGCTAGATCGCAGCTCACCCGTGCATCGATACGATATATGGACTCTTACCACCCACGTGGATTTTGGAATCAGTGACTTCGAAGGTCAGCACTCCGATTCGCATGGCAAATCTACGCGCGCGCTCAGCGCAGTTGGGAAGCTGCGGTGGCAACGCGAACCCGCCACGGCGCTGCGGCCTTTTTTCGAAGTCGGGCTCGGCCTCGGTGGGTTTTCGCAGACCACAATTGCCGGAGTTCGTCATTTGGGTGGGGGATTTGAGTTCACGGAGGTTTTGCGCAGCGGCGTACGCTTCGGGCAGCGTGGACAGTTCGAGGTCGCGCTCTTAGGGCAGCACTTCTCCAATGCCGGACTCAATCGTCCGAACGAGGGGATAACCTACGCAGGCGCATCAATCGCTTGGTACTTTCGCTAGCTGGATCAGTTCACCATGCTCATTACGGGGGCGCGGAATCTACCGAAGACCCGGGGTTTGAGCGTTCTCGCGGGCACTTCAGTCCCGCCGACGGAGCCGATGTTGGACTGAGGCTGCGACTTAGCGCGCTGATGCATGCTGCTACCCGTCGACGGCCGATCTCGTCCGGGCTCTCCTACGATTGTCGAGGCTTACCGCGCCTGCTCCGAAATGCACGATTTGGAGCAGCCCACCCGCGATCATCATGTTCTTGAGGAATTGGATCATCATGTTCTGATCGGCGAAGTTGCGATGGAAGAAGACGGCTGTCACGACGCACCAGATCGCTAGACCGAGGGCCACGGCACGAGTGCGATAGCCGAGCACCAACAGCAATCCCAGCCCGATTTCGACGACCAGGGCGACGCAAAAACCGAGGGAGGCGAATGGCAGGCCGGCCCCGGAAATTGCCGTGGTGATGCCAGCGTAGGCGGAAATTTTGGTGAGACCGCTCATCAGGAAAATGCCGCCGATAAGCAGCCGACCGGCAAACGGCAGAAAACGAGTGGAATGGCTCACGGGATATGTCTCCTTGAGATTGATGGCTGCGTTAGGCGGCGTGAAGCGCTCCGGTTATGGTATTCATCCTTTCCTTGGTATCAAAGAAGAACTGGCGAGACTGCGGCAAAAATCCCGCAAGAAGGCACAATTTTGATACTGGAGCACATCGAAGTGACCGTCCCTGATCACACAGCAAGCGATTGGTGCGCCCTCAGTGGAGTGCTGGCGCGCCTCGGTGCCAAAAACGGAGCGTTCTGATCATCGTTCTCCTAGGCGATGGGCCCAGGCGATTCGGCGAGATCAAGCGGATGGTTGGTTGGGGGCATCTCGCTGCGCATGCTAACGCTCACATTGCGGGGCCTCGAGCGCGACGGCCTACTGACCCGGACCATCTTTCCTACCATTCCGCCGCGCGTCGACTACGAGCTCACCAAGCAGGGCCGTTCCTTGCTGACAGCGGTCGAGTCGCTCGGCGCCTGGGCACAGACCATGCCGGCGTTGTCATATTAGGTTTCGCTCGGTGAGCTCAAGCACTTCCCGGCCGTCGCGGCAGTCCCGCCCGTGAAGTGGGCGGCAGCCGTACGATGATTCTCTCGATCAGGCGACCGGGCACGGTTTCACCTTCCAAATCTGGGTTGCGTAGTCGCCGATGGTTCGATCGCTCGAGAACTTCCCGGAGCTGGCGACGTTCAAGATGGCTGTAAGCGACCACTCGTCCGGCTTCGCGTAAAGTTCGCGCACTCTCGCGTCCGCCTCAAGGTAGGACTTCAGGTCGGCGAGGTGCATGTAGTGATCGCCGTATTTCAACAGCGCATCCAGCAAGGGCGCAAAAATTCCGGGCTCACTCCGGCTGAAGTGCTCCGAACGAATCAAGTCCAATGCCGCACGAGTTTCTGTTTCATGGTCATAGTGCCAGTGCGGGTCGTACCATGCCCGACTGCCGGCAACCTGCGCTGCAGTGAGGCCAAAGAGAAACAGTCTCTCCTCGCCGACCTCCTGCGCCATTTCGATGGTCGCGCCATCGCGCGTGCCGAGCGTCAGTGCGCCGTTCATCATGAATTTCATGTTGCTGGTGCCGCTGGCTTCGTAGCCGGCGGTCGAGATCTGGTTCGAGACATCGCTGGCTGGAATCAGGCGCTGTGCGAGTGAAACATCGTATTCGGGCAGGAACAGAACCTTGAGGCGGCCTCGGATCGCCGGATCTCCATCGATTGTAGCCGCCAGGCTATGGATGAACTTGATAATGAGCTTCGCAAGCTGATAGGCCGGCGCCGCCTTGCCAGCGAAAAGAAATGTCCGCGGCGCCATCTCAAGCGAGGGGTTCTCCCGCAGCCTGTTGTAAAGCACCACGATACGTAGCGCGTTGAGCAGCTGACGCTTGTATTCGTGGACGCGCTTGATGTGGCAATCGAACATCGAGTCAGGATCCACGACGACGCCTAGTGTCTGTCTGAGCCACTTGGCACATTGCGATTTGGCCTCGCGCTTCGCGCTTCTGAAGAAGTCGCGAAATCCTTCGTCGTCGGCGAGCAGTCTGAGTCTGTTCAAGTCCTCAAGATCGGTTACCCAGGAGTCCCCAATGGCGTCGGTGATAAGCTCCGCCAGCGCTGGGTTCGCCAGCAGCAACCAGCGGCGGGGCGTGACGCCGTTCGTCTTGTTGCTGAAGCGCTCGGGGAACATTTCAGCCAAGTCCCTGAGGGTCGTAGCGCGCAGCAGCTGGGAGTGAAGGGCGGCGACACCATTGGTACTGTGCGACCCAACGACAGCAAGGTGCGCCATGCGCACGTGCTTGGGAAAGTCTTCGTCAATCAAGCTCACGCGCTGCACGCGAGCATCGTCGCCGGGGAAACGCGTTCGAACTGAATCGAGCAGCCGCCGGTTGATCTCGTAGATTATCTCAAGGTGACGTGGCAACAGCGCCTCGAACCATGCGACCGGCCATTTCTCGAGGGCTTCCGGCAGCAGGGTGTGGTTCGTGTACGCTAACGATCGTTGGGTGAGATCCCACGCCTGTTCCCATCCCAGCGTCGCCTCGTCGAGCAGAATCCGCATCAGCTCCGGGACGGCAATGGACGGGTGGGTATCGTTCATCTGGAGCGCGACTTTCTCGGGAAGTGCGCTCCAGTCGGTGTTGCTGCGGCGAAAGCGTCGAATGAGGTCGGCCAGCGAGCAGGCCACAAGAAAAAACTCCTGCACGAAACGCAGTCCCTGCCCCGTGCTCGTCGAGTCGTCCGGGTACAGTACCCGCGTAAGGGACGCCGCTTCGAGGGCCTCCGCCACTGCGCCGACGAACTCGCCGTGGCTGAATTCCTGGAAGTCAAAGTAGTCGGTGGCGCTCGCCGCCCAGAGGCGCAGCGTGTTGACCGTCTTACCGCCGTAACCCACGACCGGTCGATCGAAGGGCAGGCCGATGAGCGTCGAGGGCTTGCCCACGATCGCGCGCAATCTGCCGCCGCGCACCTCGTAGGAGCAATTGAGGTTGACGAGGACTTTCTCGGACGGTCGGGGAACCTCCCAGGGATCCGGACGCTGGAGCCAGTTATCCGGTTGTTCCTGTTGCCAACCGTCGCGGAAGCTTTGCCTGAACATGCCATATTCGTATCTCAGCCCGTAACCCATGGCTGGCAATTGCATCGTCGCCATCGAGTCGAGGAAACACGCGGCCAGGCGCCCGAGGCCACCGTTACCGAGTCCGGCGTCGGGCTCCTGCTCAAGGAGCCCGGCCCAGTCGAGCCCCTTGTCCTCGACAGCCTGTCTGGCGACCGCATCGAGAAGCAGATTGGTCACGTTATTAGCGAGTGCGCGGCCGATAAGGAACTCCATGGAGAGGTAGTAGATGCGCTTGGGGTTCAGCCGCGTGTACGTGTCCTCGGTCTGTATCCATCGTCGCGACAGCACGTCGCGCACGGAGCGCGCAAAGGCCTCGAATTGCTCGCGCGGCCCAGCGGCCGCCGGATCGAGAACGTTGTCCAATACGAGATGGCGCTCATAAATGTCAGCAGCCGGGAATTGAACGGCGCGGCGCTCTTGATAGGCGGTCGCAGCCCGCTCGAGACGGGCCGGGGACGGAGCATTCATTTCGGGATTCGCGCTCACGTGGGAGGCTCAGGCAGGAGAGCGAGGAGGTGTCGGCTGCGAGCGCGCGCAGCCTCAGTGAGACGAATGCGACGCGGCTCCGCCGACGTTCCCTTGAAGGTGGGCGCACGGAGCGGTAGAGAAGTCTTAGCGGTGATAGCACGCGTCCCGCTTTTATCGCGCATGTAAGGGGTTTCGGAGTCAGCGCGATCCGCCGACCGCACGCGCAGGAATTCGGGCACGAATGGAGCATCGTCGGGCTTTACAGGTTCTCCGCGCAGTTCCCGCTCCAGGCGTGCGACGCGCGCTTTGGCGCGTCGCAGCGCCCTGAACTTGCGCGCTTTACCGAGGATCTGTTCTAACTCGTCGCTCATGGCAATGCTGTCCTTTCCCAGTTGGAATCATTCGTGCCCTGCCGCGTAAGATTGAATGACGGATCGATGGTGAATTGGTTCGCTTTGCCAATGCCAAAGGGTCCTGAATTCACACGGACCATCAAAGTCGCAAAATCCTCGCCGTGATTCGGTAACTTCATCCCACCGTTGGACCAATGACGCATGGTCAGCTCGCCGATCACGCGATTGCCGGGCAACCGAAACCGCAGCCCGAGTTGTGATGCGAAATCCCACCGGGTGGAGCTGAGTTCGTCAGACTCAGTTCGTCCGGCCAATCCGAAACCGAAGAATCCCTTTATCGGACCCCGTTCGAATATCTGCCACCGGCGGGAGAGGGACGTTCCCCAGTAGGGGTTGGCCATGAGTCGTTCTCTGTGCGTGCCGGGGAAGGGAAGCAACTGCTGGTCGGTAAACCGGAAGACCCCAAACTCGTAACGACTTTCGCTCCAGGTCACAGTCACGGGGAGAACCAGGCTGCCGGTCTTGCCCCAGTAGTGGTACGTACCGCCTGCTCCGACCTCTACTTCACAGCTTTCGCAGAATTGCGCGCCATCGGAGCGCGGCGCGTAGCCGGCGCAAAGGAGTAACAGAAGCACACCGACCCTGATGAATGCCGCGGCGGGTGTGTGCGAGCTGCGCAGGACGCGACGCAAAGCATCGCGCTCTCGCTCGACTGGCCCCTGCGCTCGCTCACTCTTCGCTCCCATGACAGGGGTAGGCTAGAAGTGCGACACGTACCGCGGAAGCCTCTCTCTCTAGATAGGATCCATCTGCAGGAACGATGTGCGCCTGAGTCATTTCTGACGCGGTGCCGACGACATTCTGCGGAAATTGCGAGCGCTCTTTCCGTGCTCGTCATTCGTACAGGGGCGTAACGTACGTGGCCGGCCGGCAAGAAGTTCAACGCAGAACTCTGCGTCGCGACCTATCCAACGCGCAGCCGAATCGATTGCGCGGGAATTCTTAGGTGACGATCAACATGTCGTGGACGGCGCTCACGCCCGGCGCCATCCACGCGGCCTCTTGGGCGCGTTCCCGGGCATGCCAGGACCCTACTGCGCCTTCGAGCGTCACCAAACCGTCCACGACTTTCACGCGGATAAAGCGGGCGTCAAGATCGGCGCAGCGCCTGAGCGCCCGCTCAATGGCTGCCTTTAGATCCGTCGTTTGCGGACGGGCCCGGAGCGTGATTTCGTTTGTTACTCCGGCGACGCCGGCCAGGTTCCTGACGACGGCCTCGGCGGCGGCTCGCTGGAAGTGCCAGTCGAGTTGACCCGATAGCGTGATCCATCGGTTCTGGACGTTCACCTGCACTTGACCACTGGGGAGGAGCGCAGCCCAGGAAATCGAGGCGCGCGCGCGCATAGCGATTTCCTCATCGAAACCGCAGATTCCGTCGGCGACCTTCACTTCAAGGCTCTCAACGACTGCAGCCCGGACGCCGACGACACGTTTAACCGCCTGCTCCGCCGCTACCTTCTGTGCATAGGTCGTAACGTAGCCGGCCAAGTGCACAATACCCTGCTCGGCTGTGACCGTGATTTGATCGGACGGGACATTTGGCTGCCAACTGAGCTCATCGAGTACGTCCTGTCGCAGCTTTGAATCATCCACTGTCATTGCTCTCGCAGATCGGTTTTCACTCGCCGTGCGGGCGCAGATTGAACTGCCGATCCTGGGTTCCGTGGCGGTTCGGGCGGCTCACTCATTCATCCCCCTCCATCATTCATCGCGTACGCTGCGGGCGTGAAAGTTGCCGCATCTCTCAGCGCGCCCTCGGAGACCGCAATCACAGACCGGGATGCCTGCTGTTGCAGTCGCGTTGCGTCTTGTTGTTTGAGGCGGTCGATGAGCCAGCGCCCCGCCGGCCCGGGGGGGGCTGTCGGTCCGGTAGATGGCTGACATTGCAACTACATGGCCCTCGGGCGGCGCTTCCTCGGCGAATATCTGAACGAGTTCGCCGCTTGCGAGGTCCGCCTCGACCACGTGCTGCGGCAGGAAGCCGAACCCGAAGCCTGCGCGCAAGAAGGCAAGCTTTGCCCCCAAATGGGCTAAGAGCCAGGTTCTCTGGGACAGGAGCCCCAATTCGCGGTCCTGCTGCATGTCCGAACGATCGGTGTGCACGAGCTGGAGGTGCTCAGCGAGGAGGGCAGTCGGGATCGGGGCCTCGTGGCTGGCCAGTGGATGCCGTGGCGAAACGACCATGGTCATCCTGACCGTCAGAAGCCGCTCACTGGTAAGCAGCGGTGGGGCAGGCGATACGGACGCCACAATGCCGACGGAGCAGCGCCGGTCGAGCAGCTGCCGAACCACAGCGCACCGCCCCTCCACGTAGAGCCTTAACGCGGTCGCGGGGAACTTGTCTTGGAAGAGGGCTACGGCATGCGTGATCGGCGCGAGCGGAAACATCACGTCGGCGACCACGCCGAGTTCCGGTTCGAGCCCGCTGGCCAAGCCCTTCGCGCGCGCCTTGAAGCGGTCTATGTCGCCCGCGACCTCGCGTGCATCGGCAAGAAGGGCGCGACCTTGATCTGTGAGCAAGGGGCGGCGAGCGCTGCGATCGAACAGCTTCACGCCGAGTTGCCCCTCCAGGTTCGCTAGCGTCTGGCTGACGACAGACTGGGCACGCCTCAAGCGGCGGCCGGCCGCCGAAAAGCTACCCTCGTCCACGGCTGCGATAAAGGTACGCAGTTGATCCAGTGAAACGCCGTCTAACATGGGACTGCTCCTGGGTAGAACTGGCCAGTGGCCAGCGCGCGGAACGTTTCGATCCGGACCCCAGAGTTACAACCCGTGATAACTTTGCTGTGCCTGGTCAAGTCAAGTTCTGTGAAATCCACTGCGTTTGATCGGCGGTCGAAAGTGATTGATGGGGCCATGTATACGACTGTATATTTGCGAAGCTTAAAAGTCTACAGGTGTATACATGCCCGAAAAGAAGCCCAGATCTCCCGTCCATCAACCCAAGCGGCCGCGAAACGCGGCGGCCACCCGTGAGGCAATTCTGCAGGCGGCCCTGGCCGCGTTTGCGCATCAAGGCTACGACGGCGTTGGGGTTCGGGAAATCGCTCAGACGGCTGGGGTGACCGCTGTTCTTGTGAATAGATACTTTGGCTCGAAAGAGAGACTCTTCGCTGCTGCGGTCGAGGCCGCGTTTGCTGATAGCAGCTTGTTCCGAGGTGACTCCTCGACGTTCGCACATCGCCTGGCTGCGCTGGTCGTCAGCCAGGACGGACAGCCCAGCGATCCCTTGCTTCTGCTGCTGCGCTCCGCCGCAAATCCACGAGCAGCAGAGATATTGCGCGATAACATTGCTCGCCACTGCGAGCAACCGATGAAGTCCCTAATGCGTGGGCCAAAGCGAGGCGAGCGGGCCGCAATCATTCTTGCGCTGATCGTGGGGCTACAGCTCTTTCACAAGGTCATTGGCAACAAGGCGTTAGCCGACGCGAACGGAGCGAGCCTTTCGGCTGATCTGAGGACCATGTTTGAACGACTGATCGATACCTCGTCGTGAGGTCGCCTCGATGAGAGAGCCTCGGGAAGCGTAAACACTAGGACGCGATCTGCGCTTCGGACGCCGCTTTTGTCTCATGGTGCGAACGGCGAACCGGCGCTATCGCCTTCCGCGATGGATCGTATCCAAAGAAACGGGCTACTAAGTCGGACACGTCGATCCTAGGCTGCCGAGGTGCCTACGCACAAACCGCCTCTGAAGCACACGAGTCGAATAGTGCATGCCCGCCTCGCGGAGAGCTAATCCATGACCGACCCTCGTCCACAGAAGCGTTGGTGCATTGTCGTCGCGGACGATGGTGCGCCGGACTGGGTGGCCTCTGAGGACGCCGCGCATTGGGTACCAGCGCCGGTGCAGTATTGTGGTCTGGGCGAGCCCACGACGATGCTGCAGAAAGCTCTGCATCGGGCACGCCGTGTCGCACACGCGACCCGCATCATGGTTACGGCGGCCGAAGTACACCGATCGCACTGGCAGTCGGCCCTCTGGTTTCTTCCGAACGAACGCCGTTTCCTGAGTGAGTCACCCGGATGGTCCTCCCTCACGACTGCCGCGGCGGTGCTTTCGATAGCCGCGCGTGCGCCCTCCGCTGTTGTGACCATACTGCCCGCTCGCTGTTACGTGGACGATGAATGGACTCTGACGGTCGCACTTAGCACTGTACTGTCGAACATGTCTTCCGCAGCTAACGGCGTCGTTACGCTCGGGATGGCCGGCGGGGCGTCCGCGGTCGACGAGGACTATCTGTTGGTTGAAAAGACGCCGGATGGCGGCCCGACTGTTCCAGTCTCCGTCACTGCACGACGCCCTATGGACTGGGTTGCGCGCCACCTTGTGGCACGAGGAGCACTCGTGGCCTCGGGCATCTATGTTGGCCACGCCGACATGCTCGCGGCGATGCTATACAAGTACTGGCCCAAACTCACCCACCAGCTTCTGCGGCACCTGGCCCGCTCGTTTGCGCACGGCGTTGAAAACCGCCTCCCAGCGTCCCTGGTGGACGAGGCGTTACGGGGGGCACCGCATTCGTTTTGGAAGCATCCGCCGTGGATGCCTCTGCGCGCGCTGCGTGTCGCGCATTGCGGGTGGAGCAGCCTTCGCTCGGAACGAGCCATCGACAAAATCACGACGCCGCAACGGAGGGCACGTCCGGTAGGACCAGTAGCAAACGCACCTCCCAATACTCATTTGCCCGTGACACTTCAACATGGCACATAGCTCCGGGGAGCCCTTGATCGATATCGAACAATTTTGAGGCCTTGCTGCGCTGATTACCTCGATGCCAGCGGGCCCTTCACCGAGGAATCTGCGGTAGCGGCGCCCACGCTACCGGATCGCGAACCGACTGCGCGTCTTGCGCGGCCAAGTTCGCGAAGCTGACGCACAGTTGGACGTCGAGCACCACGAGGCGGACTGACAGCGCGTCGAGCAGATCCGCGGGCTCGAAATGGGAAAGGACCGAGGGTGACTCGTATTCAACCACGCTTATCCCGGCTCTCCGACAGTGTTGGATCCCGGAGTTCTATGGTTGGAATTCGACCGGCTCGCCTGGTTTAGCACCGGTCGGAATCGCAGCTCGCCTCGCTCTGAGGCTCTTCAACGCGCCAGCCCAAGCAATCACTTGATCCAGCATCGTGTGGACCTCCTGCTCATGATGAGGATCGGGCTTGAACACCGAGAAGTTCTCGAAATCGCTGATCATCGAGAGCATCACCTGCGAGCGCACGGTTGCGACCATGAGCTCGCCCATGACGAGGCGCAACTGTTCCACCGCGCGTGCGCCGCCGATGCCGCCATAGCTGACGAATCCAGCCGACTTGTCGTTCCACTCACGAAACAGGTAGTCGATGGCGTTCTTGAGCGCGCCGGAGATGCTGTGGTTGTATTCCGGCGTTACAAACACGTACGCATCGAACGAGGCGATCTTTGAGGCCCACACTTTCGTATGCGCGTGGCTGTACTGGCCCAGGCTGGGCGGTGCAGGCTCATCGAGCAAGGGAAGGCGGTACTCGGCTATGTCGACCAACTCGAACTCGGCGTCACGGCGCCCGCTTGCGATCTTCAATACCCAGCGCGCGACAGCCTCATTGTTGCGCCGTGGGCGTGTACTGCCCGTAACAATTGCAACCCTGATCATGTTTCATCACCTCATGAGTCGTGGAAGGAAGGATTTGTCATCCAACGGCGCTGCGAGTTGACTGAGTCCACGGGTAGGTGAGCGTCGCGGATGACACAGCACGGTCCGGTGCGCTAGGCAATGACACGAGCATGCTGGTCCGGGGAAGCGTGTGACTCTGGTCAGAAACGCGTCCTGCAACTGCGCATTCCAGGTGGCGCTCGAACCGGCCGTTCGTCGTGTTCTCGGCGTCTACGAGTGCGTGAGCTCTATCGAGCAGCATTGTCACAGTCGGGAATACCCGCCATCGATCGGAATCGGAGAACTCTGATCCGCTTAGCGGGTCACGCATGCTTGAGCTTCGCGGGATCGACCGGCAGCGGGCCACGCATGAGTCCTGCTAAAAGCGGCCTTGCTTCTGTAAGCGCGCATGGATCTCGCCGATGCGCCGTTCGCCTGCCTGGAGCGACGTCGCACTCGTGTGCACCGAGTAGGTTCCGAGGACGAGTTCGTGTTGATGCGGTGCCGCCGAGCCCAGCACGAATTCGGTGTCGGCTTCGGCGTAAAAGTCGATTGCTTCGTTGGAAGCGTCGAAGACCGCCAGCTCGCCCGCTGTTATGCGTGCCGGAACAACGAGGCTTCCTGTACTGAGTGCGACCCAGCACACGGGTTGATCGGCAAGTGGCTGGTAAGACCAGGACTCGCCCGCTTTCAGGTGCACCGACAGGTAAGTGAGCGAGGAGGGCGCCTGAAGCGCACTCGACACGTCGCCGAGCTTGCCAAGCAACACGAGAGCGGGTCCTAGCCGCTGAATATCTTCAGGTGCCTGGTAGATGCTTTCGACGGGACCGAGCTCTTGTCCGGGGGGCAGCGCTATCCAAAGTTGGAACCCGCGTGACCGACCGGACTCGCCCGGACCGCCGCCGTGCCACGCGCCGTGAGCGGCCTTGAACCACTCAACGCCGCCCTCTCGTAAGGTCCCAGCGGCCCCACTTGTGTCCTCGTAGCGCACGCTGCCCTCGAGGAGGTGGGTCAGCGTCGCGATGCCCGAGTGCGGATGCAACCCGAAACCGGGAAACGACGCTCGCTGCATGTCGAAGTAATCGAGAAATACGAAGGGCTTGAGAACCTGGCCCAGGTCAGATGGGCTGACTAGGCGGGTGATGGGTCCGTGAAGCCGACCGCGCGTCCGATGCACGACGCGACGGGACGGTTTCGAGGCTCGCTCGGCGGGTTTGGCCATGAGATGACTGTAAGGGCGTGACTTTGATATAACAATCCAAATTTCTTTGACAATATTGTTCTAAATTATAGATATGTCGAAGCCAGAGTCCCTCAGTCTCGATCAGCTGCAGGTCCTTTTATTTGTCGCGGAAGCCGGTAGCTTCGCCGGCGCCGCGAGGCGCCTTAAGCGTGCGACCTCTGCCGTCAGCTACGCAATCGACACTCTCGAATCCCAATTGGGCGTTGCCCTGTTCGATCGCGGGACGACGCGGCGCGCAAAACTCTCTCAGGCTGGGGAAGCAGTCGTTGCTGAGGCGAAATCCGTCGCATACAGCGCGCAAATGCTGCGCGCCAGAGTTAAGGGACTTCGGGAGGGACTCGAACCCGAAGTGTCGGTGGTGGTGGACGCGATGTTTCCCCGCGACCGCCTCGTAACGACACTCAGGAACTTTCACGTGAAATTCCCAACGGTGCCAGTTCGTCTGATGTCCGAAGCGCTTGGCCAAATCGAGCGCTCGCTTCGCAGCGGTACCGCTGACATCGCGATCGGAAGCAGCGCTCACATGAGGGACCAAGGCCTCCGGTGCATTCAGCTTGCAGGGGTTCTACTGATTCCAGTGGCTGCACCCGGCCATCCGCTCGCGCTGGGCGGCCGCGCAAAGCTGGGAGCTACGCGCGAGCATCTCCAACTCGTGTTGACGGAGCACTCGGGCACTGACACGCAGGACTACGGGGTCGTCAGCGCGAACGTCTGGCGACTCGGTGATCTCACCTCAAAGCATGCGCTTCTGCTAGCCGGTATCGGTTGGGGCAGCATGCCGGAACCGAGGGTGCGTGCCGACCTGCAGGCCGGCCGACTCACGCACTTGCAACTGCCCGAATTCCGCGGCGGCGAATATCCCCTGCAGGTCGCGTATAGGAACGAATCGCCCCCGGGTCGCGCCGGTCGGTGGCTGATCGAGTGCCTGATCAATCGTGATGACCGCGTTGAGCGCTGACGAGGTCCGCTGACGGTGCTCACGCGAACCCCTTGCGAGCCGAGATTGAACGGTCTTGATATCCGCCACCGCCCTCATCAGATCAAGTTTGATTTAGTCACGCTCGCGCGCAAGGCCGCCAGGGCCTGACCCAAATCACCGAATCGAGCGTTGTCCCCGAAGTTACCCGCTGGCGCGTGCTTGCTAGAAAGCGCTCTCTTGATGATGGCCTAGCGGGTAAGCGCATGAGTTCGGTTTCGTTCTTGCCACTGCGGCTCCGGCGCGAGTTAGACGGTAACTGGTTCGGGCGTCTCGGCCTGGCGGAGCGAGGCGAGCCGCACGTGAATCGCCCGAACGACGACAGATCCCTCGCCGACAGCGGAGGCGACTCGCTTCACCGAGCCCGAGCGGACGTCACCCACTGCGAAGACCCCCGGCAGGCTGGTCTGGAAGACGTTGAAGGGCACTGACGCATTGGGGCCGCAATCCTCTCCTGTCAGCACGAAGCCGCGGTCGTCCAGCTGCACGGCGTCTCTGAGCCATCCTGTGCAGGGGTCTGCACCGATCATGATGAACAGGCCGCCAACGGAGCGCGCCACGACGCGTCCTTCGCCGTCGCTAATCTGAACGGTTCGCAGATGTTCGTCGCCTGAGAGCTCGACTACTTGGGAGCGCGACTCGATGCTGACATTTGCCGCGTGACGCAGGCGCTCGATGAGGTATTGGGACATGCTGTCGGACAGATCGCGGCCACGGTGGACCAGGCGCACACAGGAGGCGCGAGCGGCGAGGAACATGGCAGCTTGACCAGCGGAATTGCCTCCGCCGACGACCACCACCTCCTGGCCCTTGCAGGTCCGAGCCTCCAGCTCGGTGGCAGCGTAGTAGAGACCCACCCCTTGGAAACGCTCCTCCTCAGGCACTCCGAGCTTGCGGTAGCGGGCTCCGGTCGCGATCACCACTGATCGCCCGAGGAGATGGGTGCCGTCATCCAAAGTGACCTCGTAGTATCCGGGACGGGTGCTGAGCTGAAGCTTCTGCGCGCGTCGTGGGACGGACACGCGCGCACCGAACTTGATCGCCTGCAGCTCCGCGCGGAAGGCGAGGTCGGCGCCCGAGACACCCGTCGGAAATCCGAGGAAGTTTTCGATTCGGGAAGAGGCGGCCGATTGACCACCGATCGCCACGTCGTCGAACAGGATGGTTCGCAGTCCCTCGGAGGCGCCGTAGACCGCCGCAGAAAGCCCGGCCGGTCCCGCCCCGGCGATGATCAAGTCGACCGGGTCACCATCGCCAGCGGCGAGTTCCAGTCCAAGGGCGCGCGCCACTTCCGCCACGGAGGGCTCCTGCAGCACGCGTCCACCGCGAACCACCACCTTTACGGCGGAGCCCTCAAGCGCGCGTGCCCGGATCTCCTCGTTCTGCACGGGATCGGCTGGATTCAGCCAGCGATACGGTATGCGGTTGCGCTCGGCATACTCGAGCAACCGCCGCAGAGCAGGTGCCCCCTCGTGACCCACCAGCGTCAGGGTGCCCTGTTGGCGTCGCATCAGCAGCAGGCGCCGCGCGGCGAAGGCGGGCAGCAGGACGTCGCTCACTTCCGGATCCACTTGAACCAGCTCGGTGATCGTCTGCGGCGCAACCACAAGGACCTCGCCCGGCATGACGGCAATGCAGTCGGCGAAGGACGTCTGGCCGAAAAAGAGCGCCAGTTCACCCGTGAACTGCCCCGGCTCCATGACCCCCAGTACCAATCCGTCGGGATCACGTATCTGCAGGGTGGCAGAAATCGCGTAGACGAGCGGGTACTGGCGGTCTTCGACCCGGTAGAGTGTTTCGCCGCCAGCTACCGAGCGCCGCACGCCATGAGCCTCGAGCGTGGCGAGCACTCGGTCCGGCAACCGCGAGTTGGCGCGCCTTTTCAGTTCCTCATAGTTGAGATCTTCGAACACGACCTCGATCTCCGTCTTAACAGCCGCCGCGGGGTGGGCCTGCCAAGCCGCGTGACTTAGTGGGCCGATGCGCCGGACAACTGGCCGCCAGCAACCAGACTCACCCCTCTTTGGTCTTTTGCACGTTCAATGCCGCGACCTGTGCTGCCGAGATGCCCTCGAGCGCGAGTCCGTAGGACAAGCTCTCCTGGAGGCGACGGCGGAAGCGGGTCGAAAGCGCCATGCGTGTATACCGCAGCGTCAGCGGGTTCTGCTTCTTGAGATATCGCGCCAATTCCCAGGCGCGTGGAAGGAGGGCCTCGCGATGGACGACCTCGTTGACAGCCCCGTACGCTTTTGCTTCTGCCGCACTGAGATTTTGACCGCTCAGCAGAAAGTACCGGCCGCGAATCTCCCCGATGACTTCAGGCCACACGACGTGCAAGCCGTCGCCAGGCACGACACCAAATGCCGCATGGGCTGCATCCTGAAAGTACGCGCCCTCAGCGGCAAGGACGATGTCGCAAAGAAGCGCGTACTCGGAATGCACGGTCACCGGTCCATTTATGGCCGCAATCATGGGTACTTCGATATCGAGGATGTTCTCGAGAATCCTCGTACCCTCGCGCAGGATCTTGTCATAGCCCATTGGCGTGAAGAAATCGAACCCGTCCGCGGAGATTCGGGCACAGAACTCATCTCCCGTACCGGTGAGGATGACGACGTGGTTGTCCGGATCGTCGCCGATGTCGCGGAACGCGTGAACTAGTGCCTCGTGTACGTGCCCGTTGAACACCAGCGAGCCGCCGCCGGTATGCAAGGCAACCTCGAGGATGCCGTCTTCTCGCCTCATCCTCACGTTCTGATATTTGTCGCAATAGCCTTCGAATGCATGACTTTTCATCGTCGTCTCCGATCAGTCAGCGGCGCATTTTTCATAGCTGTAAGGACCCACAGCAGCCGCTGCGGGTCGGGGTGGCGGGTGTACGCTACCACTCCGTCTGTGCCGATCACATAGCGCCCGGGCATCGGCACCGTCCAGCTCGGGTCACCGCTGATGCGCGGCAGATCGTGCTCGCACCGCGAGTTTGACTAGACCACTAACGGGCGATGCAGCACCGATCGCCTGCGCTCTCATTGCGATTGAAACGCAACACGAACGGCGCGACATCAAGTAGGCGAACACGTGGCGCAGATTCCTCCATGGCCGGCGGCGCCGTGCCGCTACAGCCAACGCGTCGAGCGATGAGACCGGTCGGCAACGAGGCACGCACGGCTTTTTTGAGCCAGAACCATGTCAACCATTGCGATATACGAGGAAAATGACCTCATGCGCGCCCTTCTTACGGAGTGGCTGGGCGAAGCAGGCTATCGTGTGCGTGAGCTCGCGCCGGGAGCGATGCAGCGCGAAGGCGCGGAGGATCTCGTGATCGCTAGTGTTTACATGCCCAAACTAGCGGGCGCCCGGCTGCTGCGTGAAGTGCAAGCCGCGCACCCCGGCACCCCGTTGATAGCCATCTCCGGGCAGTTTCGCTCCGGTCTCTCGGCCGCAGGCCCGACTGCGCAGATGCTCGGCGTCCAGCAGCTCATGGCAAAGCCCCTGAGCCGCGGCGACCTGCTCGCGGCGGTGCGCGCTATTATTGGCGCACCGCGTTGAGTGAGCGAAAGCTCCCGCATGTCCTTAACAGACGATTCTGGAGTACCGCGCAGCCGCTCAATCCGATTCAGGCGTTTGCGGCTCGGGGCCATCGCGCTCGGCGTCCTGGTCATTCTCGCGTTTGCCGGTTCGTCGGCCTACGACGCCTGGCGTGCATATCATAATTCGCTCCACGCGACCGATCGCGAGCTTGGCAACGTCGCCAGGGCGCTCGCCGAGCAGACCGCGTGGACCTGGCAGGGCATCGATCTCTTGCTGCGCGATACGGCGCGTTGGTATCAAAGCGATGGCCTAAAGGTTGCACCCGAGCGTGTGGGCGAAGTTCTCGCGAACCGCGCCGCGGGGGTGCGGCAGGTACGGTTGCTCACGATTGTCGATGCGCACGGCATCCAGCGTTACCGCTCGCGCGGGTCCTCGCCGCCGGACCTGGACGTCTCCGACCGCTCATACTTCGCCGCTCAGCGGGATGGTGCCGCGAGGGGCCTTTTCATGAGCGAACCGCTGGTGACACGATCCGAAGAGCGCCCCGCGGTCGAGCTTTCGCGCCGCCTCGACGATGACAAAGGTTTCGCAGGCGTCGTCACGGCGATCGTCGACCTCGAAGACCTGCAGCAGTTCTATGAAGCCGTCAGCCTCGGTCCGGGCAGCGCGATCCAACTCTTGCGCGAGGACGGGACGCTGCTGGTTCGCAACCCGCCGACGCCGAGCGAGGTCGGGCGGAAATTCCCGCAACTCGTTGCCGCACCGATAGCGCGGGAAAATACAATATCGAATCTGATCGACGGCAAGCAAGACTTCATTGCCATTGCACGCGTACGGGACGCACCCCTGGCAATCACCGTTACTCGGGAGGAGGCGGTCGCGCTGGCAGCTTGGCGCGACGAGGCAATTCGTCTCGGCTTGCGCACCCTCGTCGTCACGCTGCTGGGAGCGTTAGCCATCGCGGCACTGTTGCGCCAATTGCGGCGAGTCGAGGCGAGCGAGCGGGCGCTGTGGGAAAGTGAGGAGCGGTATGCGCTCGCGATGGAAGGAGCCAATGAGGGGCATTGGGATTGGGACATCGCGACGGATCGCCTGTTCCTGTCGCCGAAAGCAAAAACGTGGGCTGGGCTTAGCCGCGACAGTGCCGTGACCACCCGCACCGCTTGGTTGGCGCAGATCGTGATGCACCCTGATGACAGATCGCGTGTCGAGGCGGAGCTGAGGAATCATTTAGAGGGACGAACGCCGCGCTACGAGTGCGAATACCGCATCCGTCAGCCTGACGGCCAGTGGCGTTGGCTGTTCGTACGTGGCCGTTGTCTGCGCGACGTCACGGGCAAAGCATATCGGTGCGTCGGCTCGACGAGCGACATTACCGAAAAAAAGCAAGCGCAAACCGAGAAGGAACATCTGGAGGCGCAACTGCGGCAGTCACAGAAGATGGAGGCGATCGGAACGTTGGCCGGGGGCATCGCCCATGACTTCAACAATATTCTCGGGGCGATCCTCGGGTACGGAGAGCTTGCGCAGCAGCATGCCACTGCGGGCAGCGCCATGCGGCGCTACCTGGACAATGTCATGCGCGCAGCGGGCCGGGCAAAGGCGCTGGTCGATCGCATTCTGGGCTTCAGCCGTATGGGGCTCGGTGAGCGGGTGCCGGTTAACGTTCAGGCAGTGATTGAGGAGACGCTTGAACTGTTGGCCGCCTCGCTGCCGACGGGCATTCACCTGGAGAAGACACTCCAAGCCGGTGACGCAGCGGTGATCGGAGACGCGACGCAGCTGCATCAGGTAGCGATGAACCTGTGTACTAACGCACTCCATGCGATGGAGGGCGGAGGGGTCCTGAGCGTGCTCCTCGAGCGCGTCCAGCTGAGCGAGCGGCGCTCCCTTTCGCGAGGGACTCTCTCGCCGGGAGAGTATGTGCGGCTCGACGTCAGCGACACGGGCATCGGCATCTCGCCTGCAGTGTTGGAGCGGATGTTCGATCCTTTCTTCACCACAAGGGGTGTCGGAGCGGGCACCGGCCTCGGCCTGTCGCTCGTGCACGGTATCGTCTCCGAGCTGGGGGGCTCCATTGACGTAGCTACGAGCGCCGGGGAAGGCACGAAGTTCGAGATCTGGCTGCCGGTCGCCGGCGAAGCCCAAAGACCTCCGGCAGAGGCGGTCCGCGAGCTACCACGCGGACACGGTGAAACGGTGATGATCGTGGATGACGAGCCCCCACTGGTTGCGCTCGCCGGAGAAATGCTGGCTGATCTCGGCTACGAGCCGGTGGGCTTCGAATCGAGCAGCGCGGCGCTCAAGGCGTTTCGGGCGGAGCCGCAGCGCTTCGATCTTGTACTCACTGACGAAGCCATGCCGGACCTTGTCGGCACCGAGCTTGCGCGCGAACTCCGACAGATTCAGCCCGCCGTGCCGATCATAGTGATGAGCGGCAACGGTGGTGCACAGCTCAAGCAGAGGGCGGGTGCGATCGGTGCAAATGAGGTATTGCGAAAGCCGCTTCAGAGCCGCGATATGGCCGAAGCGCTGGCGCGAGTGCTGGGATCGGTTAACACAGCGCGGACATTGGAGCGCATCGAATAGTCTTTCGAGACAGGTGATAATCTGGTGCGCGCCTTTCGTACTAGATTTCAAGGCGCGGCGACGGAGGTTGCAGGTATGTCGGATACAGTTCAGCCGCACATCCTGGTCGTCGACGATGACCCCGACATCCGGGAGTTGCTGGAGGACTATCTCACGGAGAACGCGCTGCGCGTCAGCGTAGTGGCGAGCGGCAAGGCGATGTCGCAGGTGCTCGCCGATGAAGCGATTGATCTGGTCATCCTCGACTTGCGCCTTGCGGGCGAGGACGGGATGGCGATCGTGCGGACGCTTCGCGACAGTTCATCGATTCCAATAGTCATGCTCACTGGCGTGCGCGACGAGGCCGACCGGGTCATGGGACTTGAACTCGGCGCGGACGATTACCTGACCAAGCCTTTCAGCCCCCGTGAGCTCCTCGCGCGCATTCGAACGGTGCTGCGTCGCACCAAGGGTTCGGCGCTGACGCAGGCGCGCGAACGACAGGTGCGCGCCTATCGGTTCGCCGAGTTCGAGCTCAACCTGCGAACCAGGCGCCTCAAGGACCTCGACGGACGACCCATTAATTTGACAAATGGCGAGTTTAACTTGCTCGCCGCGTTGCTCGGTGCGCCGCAGCGAATCCTCACGCGTGACCAACTCCTGGAGGCGAGTCGCGTATACGACAACGAGGTCTATGATCGCTCGATCGACGTTCAGGTAGCCCGATTGCGTCGCAAGATCGAAGCGGATCCGTCGCACCCCCGGTTCGTCGTCACGGAACGCGGGGTGGGATACACGTTCAACTGCGCGGTCGAAATCCTGTATTGAAAAATAGCACCGCGTTGCCGCGCGTGCTCTCGGCCATCCTGGGCTGAGAGCCGCCTTTCCGAGCACGTTACGATTGAAACGGCCCTTCGGATGCCCCACAGGCATACGCGAAACTTTCGCCCGTCCCGCTTCCTCCTGACACCGGCGGCATTGTGCCGCCGAACGGAGAAGCAACATGACACATCTGAACGTGAAACCCGGGTCGGCGGAGCCGGCGCTGTTTGCGGTCCATGATCCTTCTCTTCACTGACGCACACGTGCCGCCGCCGCTGCGCCGCCGACGGTGGCGTCGCTGACCATTGGAGACGCTCGGGCAGCAGCAAATGAGGACGAGGCGGCGACTCCGGACGCGCTACGCAACCCGCTCTGGGTCATCTCATGGGGGGATGGCGTGCATGTTCGGCGCGATGGCGGCGGTTATCGCTCTGGGATGAGCCTAGAGAAACCCAAAGAACTCGAGGTTTCAATCGACATAGTCCCGCCGTGCGCAGCCATGCGCGGGCAATAGGTGGCCCCACCGACGTTCCGATCGCGCCGCCGTTGCAATTGAAATGCCCTCGCCGCCCGTAGAAATGTCCGCGCAAGACCTGCTGTGCAATCTGCCAGCCATCGGGGATTCAGAGTCATTAAAAGGGTAAGCACGCACCGCTGCATGCGTTCGTCAAAAGAGGAGCACGTCATCCATGCGACAGTCAGTTCAGATTCACGAGGTCCAGACCGAGTCCGTTGAGATTCCAGGCACACAGCTACGGGTCTCGCGCGTGGCGCTCGGAACCTGGGCGATGGGCGGCTGGATGTGGGGCGGGACTGATGAGAATGCCTCGGTTGCCACCATACGGGCCGCCCTCGAGCAGGGGGTGAATCTGATCGATACCGCGCCGGTATACGGGTCTGGCGTGTCAGAAGAGATCGTCGGCCAAGCGTTGGCAGTTGCCGGTCTGCGCGCACACGCCGTCATCGCCACCAAGGTCGGCCTGGAATCGCACGACGGCAAGGTCTATCGAAATGCGACCAGGGCTCGAATCATGGAGGAGATCGATGAGTCGCTGCGCCGTCTGCGCACTGATTACATCGATATTTACCAGGTCCACTGGCCCGATCCGCTCGTGCCCATTGAGGAAACTGCTGAGGCGATGCGCACGCTCTACAAACAGGGCAAGATCCGCGCGGTCGGGGTGAGCAACTTCTCCGTCGCCCAGATGGAGCGCTTCCGGCAGGTAGCACCGCTGCACGTGCTGCAGTCACCCTACAACCTCTTCGAGCGTGCCATCGAGGCGGAAGTTCTTCCTTACTGCCGCGCCAACAACATCGCGACGCTCGGGTATGGCGCGCTCTGTCGCGGATTGCTAAGTGGGCGCATGCGCCCGGACACGACTTTCCAGGGAGACGATCTGCGGCGCATTGATCCGAAGTTCCAGCCGCCTCGGTTCACCCAGTATCTCGATGCCGTACGGCAGCTCGATGAGTTCGCACAGCGCCGCTTTCAACGCGGCGTGATCCATCTGGCGGTGCGTTGGATGCTCGACCAAGGTATCAGCGTTGCGCTCTGGGGTGCGCGTCGCCCGGATCAGCTGCTGGCCGCACTGGATGTTGCGGGTTGGTCGCTCACCGCCTCGGACCGGGAGCAGATTGAACGCATCGTAAATACCGCAGTCGTGGACCCCGTCGGTCCCGAATTCATGGCGCCTCTGCAACGCGCCTGACTGCCAAAACAGATACGGAGACAATCCTATGAAACTCGGATTTATCGGACTCGGGCATATGGGTGCCGCCATGGCGGCCAGCCTCGTGAAGGCCGGACACGATGTCAGCGTCTTTAATCGCACGCGCGCTCGAGCGCGCCCGCTAATCGAGCTTGGGGCGCACGAGGCCGCCAGCGTTGGCGCAGCTTGCGACGCGAAGGAAGCGGTGATCACTATGCTCGCGGATGATGACGCGGCATCCGAGATCGCCCTGGGCGAGGGCGGTCTCGTCGCCCATCTGCCTCAAGGCTCGATTCATCTGTCGATGAGCAGCATTAGCGTCGCACTCTCCAAGCGCCTGGCTCGGGTGCATGCACAAGCCGGACAGCGCTACATTGCTGCCCCCGTCTTCGGGCGGCCGGCCATGGCGGCGGCCGGCAAACTGTTCATCGTCGTAGCGGGCGATCCTGCAACGCTCGAGGCGTGTCAACCGCTGTTCCGTGCGATGGGTCAGAAAGCAACGGTGATAGGGACGGAGCCGCCGGCGGCGAATCTCGTCAAACTCAGCGGAAATTTTCTGACCGCGGCCGCCATCGAGGCGATGGGCGAGGCCGTCGCACTCGTTGGCAAGGCAGGCATCGACCGTCAGGCGTACATGGAGCTGCTCACCGCTACCGTGTTCAACGCGGGTCCGTACACGACCTACGGGCCCCTCATTGCCCAGGGCAAGTTTGAGCCCGCCGCTTTCGCCGCGCCGCTCGCCTACAAGGACATCCGCCTGGCACTGGCCGCAGCCGAGAGCCTGCGGGTGCCGATGCCGCTGGCAAGCCTGCTCCACGATCGCTTTCTGCGTCTGCTGGTTGCAGGCGGCGAGCATCTCGATTGGGCGGCGCTGGGCGGGCTGGCTGCTCAGGACTCCGGTGCCGGCTCACTGTCCGGTGCCGGCTCACGGTAAGTATCCAAGTCACCTGGTCTCGCCCCCATGCTCGCCATAGTCCGTATCGCACTCAGCCGGCCCTACACGTTCATCGTGTCGGCCTTGCTCATTTTGCTCTTCGGCACCTTTGCCGCACTGCACATGCCGGTGGATATTTTCCCGAGCATCAATATTCCGGTCATCGCCGTGGCCTTTCAATACCAGGGGCTGCCGCCCGACCAGATGGCGGGGCGCATCATCACTCCATTCGAGCGCGCGTTGACGACCACCGTCAACGACATTGAGCATTTCGAAGCGAATTCATATACCACCTTCGGCATCGTCAAGATCTTCTTTCACCCCTCGGTCAATATCGCCACCGCAAACGCGCAGGTCACCGCGATTGCACAGAGCTTGCTGAAGCAGATGCCGGTCGGCACGACTCCGCCGCTGATACTGAACTACAGCGCCTCGACCGTGCCGATCATTCAGCTCGCGCTGTCGGGTAAGGGCCTGACCGAGCAGAATCTTGCGGATCTTGGCATGAACTTCGTGCGCCCGCGCCTGGTCACGGTGCAGGGCGCAGGCATCCCGTGGCCATTCGGCGGCAAGACCCCGCAGGTGATGTTCGATCTTGACACGGCCGCATTGCAGTCGCGCGGGTTGACCGGCCTCGACGTCGCCGACGCGCTGGCTGCGCAGAACGTGATCACCCCGGTCGGCTCCGAAAAGATCGGCAATTTCGAATACAACATCAACCTCAATAGCGCACCTTCGAGCATCGCCGAGCTCGGCGACCTGCCGATCAAGAACGTGGGGGGCGCGATGGTGTACATGCACGATGTTGCCCAGGTGCACGAAGGCAATGCCGTGCAAACCAATATCGTCCACGTTGATGGCAATCGCTCAGTACTGCTCAGCGTGTTCAAGAATGGTACGACCTCGACGCTCGACATCGTCAGCGGCATAAAGAAGATGTTGGCGATCATCAGGCCCTCGCTCCCGGACGCACTCGACATCAAGGCCATCGGCGATCAATCGATATTCGTGCGCGCCGCGATCTCCGGCGTGGTTCGCGAAGGTGTGATTGCCGCGGCGCTGACCAGCCTCATGATTCTGCTGTTCCTCGGCAGCGCCCGTTCGACGCTGATCGTAACCACCTCCATTCCGTTATCGATCCTCGGCGCAATCGGCGCGCTGTCGGCGATTGGGGAGACCCTTAACATCATGACCCTCGGGGGCCTCGCGCTCGCGGTGGGCCTGCTCGTCGATGAGGCGACGGTGACGATAGAGAGCATCAACTACCACCTCGAACAGGGCAAGGACGTGGAAAGGGCGATCCTCGACGGCGCCTCGCAGATCGTCGTCCCGGCCTTCGTGTCCCTGCTGTGTATTTGCATCGTGTTCATTCCGATGTTCTTCCTGAACGGCGTGGCGCGCTTCCTGTTCGTGCCTATGGCAGAGAGCGTGATGTTCGCGATGGTTTTCTCGTTCCTCTTGTCACGTACGCTGGTGCCGACGCTGGCGAAATATCTGTTGCGTAGGCACGAGGCGCCCGTGGCGGAGCACAATCAGGTCCTCGCGCCGCAAGCGTCGAAGAACCCGCTGGTGCGCTTGCAGCACGCCTTCGAGACACACTTCGAGCGGCTGCGCACCGGTTATCGTGAGCTGCTGGCACTGGCCATCGGATATCGCAGAGCGTTCATCGCCGGCTTTCTCGGCTTCATTGCGCTCTCGTTCCTGCTGGTGCCATTTCTCGGGCGCAATTTCTTCCCGCAGGTCGACGGCGGGCAGATTCTGCTGCACGTGCGGGCGCCGGTCGGTATGCGCATTGAGGAGACCGCCGCGCGGTTCGCCGATGTGGAGAAGGCGATCCGTGAGGTCATCCCGCCGGCTGAGGTGGCAGCGGTGGCAGACAATATCGGGACGTACGTCTCGGCGATCAACACGATCTACAACAACACCGGCACGATCGGTGAATCGGACGGAGACATCCAGATCTCGCTCAACGCGGGGCACGTGCCGAGCGCCCACTACGTCAACCTGCTGCGTCAGCAGCTGCCGCGGCGTTTCCCAGGTATGACGTTTTCATTTCTGCCCGCCGATATCGTCAGCCAGATCCTCAATTTTGGCGCCCCCGCGCCGATCGATTTGCAGATCCGCGGCAACGATCTTGCCGCGGACTATGCCTATGCCGGCAAGCTGCTGGCGCAGGTGCGGCAGGTCACCGGCGTGGCGGATGCGCGCATTCAGCAGTCGTCAGCGCTGCCGACGATCGATGTCAACATCGACCGCACGCGCGCCCGCTACACCGGCGTAACCGCGGCCGACGTGACCGACAGCCTGGTCGTCAACCTGGACAGTTCCATTCAAGTGGCGCCTACCTACTGGCTCAACGAGAAGAACGGCGTTACCTATCCGATCGCACTGCAGACGCCGCAGTATCAGATCGACACGCTGCCGAAGCTGCGGAATCTACCCATCAACGCCAGCGGAGCGCCAACTACGGTGCTCGGTGGCATCGCTGACATCCAGCGCAGCCACGGCGACGCGGTAGTTTCGCAGTACGACATCGCTCCGATGGTGGAGATCTACGCGACGCCGCAGGGGCGCGATCTCGGAGCCGTATCGAGGGACATCCAGAAGATCATCGCGCAGAATGACAAGGGTAAGCCCAAGGGCGCGATCGTAGCCCTGGTCGGGCAGACGGCGACCATGAACAGCGCCTACTCCGGGCTGCTGTTTGGTCTGCTCGGCGCAATCGTGCTGGTGTATTTCCTGATAGTGATCAACTTCCAGTCCTGGAGCGATCCCTTCGTCATCATCACGGCGCTTCCCGGAGCGCTCGCCGGCATCATCTGGATGCTGTTTGCGACGCATACGACGCTGTCGGTGCCGGCGCTCACTGGCGCGATCATGTGCATGGGCGTGGCCACGGCGAACAGCGTGCTGGTGATCAGTTTTGCGCGCGAGAAGCTCAACGAGCTCGGCGACGCGACGCAAGCCGCGCTCGAAGCCGGATTCGTGCGCCTGCGCCCGGTGCTGATGACGGCGCTGGCCATGGTGATCGGCATGCTGCCGATGGCGTTGGGCTTGGGCGAAGGCGGTGAACAGAATGCACCGCTCGGCCGCGCGGTGATTGGCGGCTTGATCTTCGCCACTGTCTCGACGCTGCTCTTCGTCCCTGTCGTGTTCAGCATCATCCACCGGCGCTACGGTGAAAAGCAGGCGCCGGAGGCCCATCTAGGAGCAACTCATGTCCCAGCCTGATCGAGAGACCAACCGCCCCGTCCTGCGCCGGCTTCGCTGGGTCGGTGGCGCATTTGTACTCCTCGCGGTAGTGATCGTCGCTCACGGCATGGTCTCCCGCGCCACACAAAACTCGCGCCTGCACCAATTGACCGAAGCGCAGGCCGTACCGACCGTGGCGATCGTGGCGCCAAGCGCCGCACAGGACCATGCGAGCCTGGAGTTACCCGGGCGCCTGGAAGCCTACACGCGCGCGCCCATCTACGCGCGTGTCCCGGGGTATTTGAAGAGTTGGCAGCATGATATCGGCGACAAGGTGAGGGCTGGCGACGCGCTAGCCGAAATCGATGCGCCCGACCTCGACCAGGAACTCACCCAGGCGCGTGCCGCCCTGAGCGTCGCGAAGGCCAATGCGAAGCTTGCGCAAATCAGCGCTGAGCGCTGGCAGTCGCTGGCCGGCACCGATGCCGTTGCCAAGCAAGATGTGGACCAGCGCACGTTCACCCTGAATGCCAATATCGCCCAAGTGAGGGCGGCGCAGGCGAACGTCGATCGCCTGATCGCCGAGGAGAGTTTCAAACACCTAGTCGCGCCATTCGATGGCATCGTCACCGCGCGTGACACCGACATCGGCGCGCTGATCAATGTCGGGGCCGCCGGCGGCGCGGAGCTATTTGTGGTCTCTGAGACGAGCAAGCTGCGCGTCTATGTCAACGTACCGCAGAATTACGTGCCGAGCGTGCCGCCCGGCACCCAGGCCACCATCCGCGTGCCCGAACATCCCGAGAAGACCTACAGCGGAACGGTGCTGGCGTCTGCCCAGGCGGTCAATGCGAGTACCGGCACGACCCTGATGCAGCTCATCGTCGACAATAGCGCCGGTGAGATGATGCCGGGAGACTACGCCAGCATCCATCTGCAAATCGCCGATGCGAACCAGGTGCTCCGCGTTCCCTCGAGCGCGTTGATCTTCGACGCCAAAGGGCTTTCGATCGCGACCGTGGACGCCAACAACCGTGTCCTGGTGAAGCCCGTGTCGATCGCACGTGACCTTGGGGCGGTTGTCGAACTCGGCTCTGGCTTGGCGCTGAACGACCGCGTAATCGAAAACCCGCCCGATGGAATCGGCACGGGCGCGGCGGTGCGCCTCAACTCTCCGGATGGTAGCGGCAATGGCGCCAAGCTGCGCGTCGCCGGCGCGGCGACGGACCGCTCGGGCGCCGGGAAGGCAAAGAACACAAATGAAAAGAGTTAACTGCATACTCTGCTACGGCGCAGCACTGACGCTGCTGCTCGGCGGCTGCTCTCTCACACCGCAGCTCAAGACGCCGGTCATTCCGACCGCGGTCGCTTACAAGGAAATCGGACCGTGGACGCAGGCGCATCCGGGTGACCGCCTGCCGCGCGACAGCTGGTGGACGCTCTACGACAGCGTGGAGCTCGACGATCTGCAGAAAAGGCTGATCGCCGGAAACCCGACGCTGGCCGCGGCACTGGCCAATTACGCACAAGCCAGAGCGCTAAGCGATCAGGCGCGAGCCGGGCTGTTTCCCACGCTGGGTGTCGAGGCGGGCGTGGAACGCGCGCGCGAATCGGTCAACGACCCGCTCAGGGGGCCCACAACGCCAACCTATTTCAATACCAACACGATCGGCGGAAGCGTTAGCTACGAGCTCGACCTGTGGGGGCAGATTCGCAACGAGGTCGCCGCTGGGGAGGCCAACGCCGCCGCCGCTGCCGCGGATCTTGAGAATGCTCGCCTTTCACTGATCGCGCAGTTGGTCGACGATTATGTTCAGCTGCGCAGCCTCGACCGCGACAGCGCGATCCTCGATCAGACCGTGAGGGCCTACACGCGCGCGCTCAACCTCACTCAGCAGCGTCACGATGCTGGCATTACACCCGGCCTCGACGTCTCGCAAGCACAGACCCAGCTCAATACGGCGCGCTCCCAGGCGGCCCAGACCCTCGCTCAGCGCGCGCTCATGGAACACGCTATCGCCGCGCTGCTGGGCGTGTCGGCCTCGACGTTCGCGATCAAACCCGAGATCGTGGACATCACGCTTCCGCAGATTCCCACCGGCGTCCCCAGCACCTTGCTGGAGCGCCGCCCGGATATCGCGGCCGCACAGCGGCGCATGATTGCCGCCAATGCAAACATCGGGGTCGCGCGTGCGGCGTATTTCCCCACGCTTACACTCGGCGCCCAGGGCGGCTTCGAGAGCAGCGGCTTCGCGAACCTGCTGAGCGCGCCGAGTTCTTTCTGGGCGATCGGAACGAATGCCCTGCTCAGCGTGTTTGATGGTGGCCTGCGCCGGGCGCAAGTCGCCCAGGCGCGCGCCGAGTTCGATGCCTCAGCGGCCAATTACCGTGGTACCGTCGTCAACGCGTTTGAGCAGGTAGAAGACAGCCTCGCCACCCTCAACCACTACCACGACGCCGCCGTGGAGGAGAAGGCCGCGGTCGACGCCGCGCAGCATACCCTGGACTTATCGATGACGCTCTACCTCAAGGGTGCGACCGACTACCTTACCGTCGTTACCTCCCAAACCGCGGTGCTGCAGACCCAGTTGGAGGCGCTCAATTTGGATACCCTGCAGCTACGCGCCAGCGTCGACCTGATCCGTGCGCTCGGCGGTGGCTGGGACGATTCCATGACGGCGCAGAGCAGTAAGGCGATGGATCCCACGCACCCCGGGTAGGTCGGCTCGATGGATGGGTTGGCTCATCCGCAAACGATGAACAAACCCGTACGCACCTTGCGTCGCCGAGCGTCGGAGCACACCAAAAACTCAGCCAACCCGGGTCGATTTACTCGACCCGGATCTGCTGCAGTCTCTTTGTGTTCTGCTTACTCAGCTGCGGCGTCGACGCCGCGAAACGCCCAGCCCTAGTAAACCTGTCCCAAGCAACAGCAAGGTTGCCGGCTCGGGGACAGACGCTGGGCTCCCCGTCTCAAATATCGCACCGCTGTTTGCAGTCGCCTGGAAAGACGGCGCGGCCGCTGAGCCTTCATTGAAGAACCCGACCATGTATGAGGCAAGCGGCAGACCGGTGCTTATGTTCTTCAGCGGCGACATGCTCGGCTTGGACGGGCTCTGGAGAGTCGTCATACCAAGATTGACCTGATAGACGAAAAAGCCCGTGGCTCCGGGGTCAAGTGCCTGCGTCGAGGCACCAATCGGATTAGCCGGCTTGGCGCCCATAATCGGCGCACCCAAATACGCATCGAGCTGCCCGCTGGCCCATGGAGATGCGTTGAAGAGTGTTGCCGTGCCACTCAGCGTGCCTGTGAATGCAAAACTGAGCTTCGAAGGACTTAAGTCCTCGTTGTTCGGTACCAGCACATCGACAAATAGATCACCCGAAGTGGGACCCGGAGACGTAGTGAAGCCGAATTGCGAAGGAGGGTTCGTGCTTGTCGGAGAATTTGTGCCGTTATCGACGCATTGAGTCGAGGGTGCACAGTAACCGTGCAGCGTCGCAGCTGCCGGAGCCGAAAATAACACAAGGAATAATCCACCCGCGACCGCGCCCGTAGGCGTCGACGCAAGGGACAGCAATCTTGGCGGTGGCATCTCCCACCTCCATTGGTAGCGTCGGCTTCCGTACCCGATGTGAAAAGTTTGGCTACACCTCACCTAGAATCAATCCAGAAATATCCAGTAAAATGAATGCGCCGCAACGGCTGCGTTTGACCTCGAGCTGACCTGGGAAGCGAGAACGTTGACCTGGCGCAGACGACCTGTATGCGATCGGCGACGCAGCCGGTACCCCGCAGTTGCGTACCCGCGTGCCCGGGATGGGCAGTCTGATTAACTGTCGTGTGCATCGAGATCTGTTGAGTGTGCGGTCGCTCTCTGACCTTGCAACACGGCAAGTCTGGCTGTCAGCGCTGCATGAACTCGTTCGTACGCGTCGCTCCCCAACGTGAGTCGTCCGGGCCCGGAGCGCTGATCGGCGCAATCGATCATCGCACGCGCTGTCTTGCGGGCGTCTCCACGCACGGAGAACCTGCCTGAGCTCCACGCCCTGCGCATCTCGCCGACTGGCGTGTTCTCGTAGACCGCAGTTGCGGGGCTGCTCACCATGCCTTTGCCGAAGTCCGTGGCCGTAGGGCCCGGTTCGATGATGGTGAACTCGATGTTAAACGGTGCCACCTCCTGCGACACTGCCTCGACAAACCCCTCAATGCCCCACTTCGTTGCGTGGTAGAGGCTAAAGCCCGGATAGGCGATCTGCCCGCCCTCCGAGGACACCTGCAGAATACGCCCGCCGCCCTGTGCCCGCAGGTGCGGAAGTGCGGCGCGGATCACCTGAATCGAACCGACGAGGTTAGTATCGATCTGTTGCCTCATCTGCTCATCATTCAGCTCTTCTGCGGCGCCAAACAGTCCGTAGCCGGCGTTGTTCACGATGACGTCGATACGCCCCAAAGAGTTAAAGGCTCCATCGATCACCCGCCGAACAGCCGCACCATCCGTGACGTCCAGCGCCGCAACGCTGAGCTGACTCGCATAGCGGCTCATGAGTCCATCGAGCGCGCGCAGTTTGCGCGCAGTCCCGGCGACTCGATCACCGCGGGCCAGAAGCTGCTCCGTCATGTTCCGTCCCAGACCGGAGGAGATTCCGGTGATGAACCACGTCTTGACCATCGGGAAGCGCTCCTCTTACTGGCGTCAGGCGGCGCCAGCGTGCGCGCCAATGCCGTCTAAGGCCGCGACCGCATCGTTGGGCAGATCCAATTCGGCCACAGCTAGGTTTTCGCGCAAGTGCGCGACCGAGGAGGTACCCGGAATTAGGAGAATGTTGGGCGCGCGGCGAAGTAGCCATGCGAGTGCAACTTGCATGGCCGTGGCACCGAGGCGCTGAGCCACATCGGACAAGATGGAAGACTGCAGCGGGCTGAAGCCGCCCAAGGGAAAGAACGGCACATAGGCTATGCCGTTGATGGCAAGATGATCGATGAGTGCATCATCTGCCCGATGTGCCAGGTTGTAGTGGTTCTGCACGCAGACGATCTTAACAATCCGCCGCCCTTCCTCGATCTGCGCAGGCGTGACATTGCTCAGTCCGATATGACGAACCAGCCCCTTGCGCTGGAGCTCGGCCACTGCGCTGAGCGGCGCCGCGAGGGAGCCCTCGGCAGGCCCATGGACGCCCAACATGCTGCGAAGATTCACCACATCGAGCACATCCAGGCCCAGGTTGCGCAGGTTGTCGTGCACCGCCTGGGTCAGCTCTTGCGAAGAGAAAGCCTGTAGCCACGATCCGTCCGTGCCGCGCCGGGCGCCGATCTTGGTCACGATGACGAGATCATCGCGATATGGATGCAGGGCCCTGCGAATCAGCTGATTCGTGATATGCGGGCCGTAGTAATCACTGGTGTCGATGTGATTCACACCGCTTGCCACGGCTTCGCGCAGGACGGTCAGTGCGGCATCCGTGTCCTTGGGCGGCCCGAACACGCCGGGCCCCGCGAGTTGCATGGCGCCGTAGCCGAGTCTCATTACGGTTCGGTCACCCAGGGCAAATGTGCCGGTTCTGTTGATGGTGGACATGGTCGATCTCCTTTTCGAGCAGGGACACAATCTAGCCCCTGTCGGCCTGCGCGATAATAGGGCCCAATGCGCACGGGCTGTGCGGAAAGGCGATCAATGAAAACTGATCTCGCTGATCTGACCGCCGCTGTAGCACTCGCACGCGCCGGGGGGGGGTTCGCGATGCGGCACGCGCGACCGGCACCAGCGCGATCGGCTTGAGCGAAGCGGTGCGCCGCCCGCAAACGCAGCTTGGCGTGCGGCTCCTCAATCGCGGCGGTCGCCTCAGTGGGTGAGTACCGGCCGGAGAATCTCAGCGATCCAATCCATGAACACGCGCACGCGCTTGGGGAGATTGCGCCGATGCGCATATAGCAGCGAGAGTGACATCGGCTCGGGGCGATGACGCGGCAGCACTTCGACCAACACACCACGGACCAGGTGTTCGCGTACCCCGAGTTCGGGTGCCTGAATCAACCCCAGCCCGGCGAGGCACGCGGCGTTATAAGCGTCCGAGTTATTGACGACCACGGGCCCTGACATCGGAAGAGTCCGGTACTCGCCGGACTCGGGGTACTCGAAGCCCTCACTCTTTCCCCCGAGTGTGCTCACGTAGTGAATCAAGTCATGCTCTGCCAGATCCGCAAGCGTTTGGGGGGTTCCGCGTCGTCGCAGGTAGTCCGCACTGGCGCAGTTGATGAGGATCAGGCGTCCCAGTGGTCGGGCGATCAGTTGCGGGTCCCGAGGCGCCCCGGCACGCATCACGCAATCAAAACCCTCCTGGATTGGATCGACGAGACGATCCGTCGAGCTCAACTCGAACTCGATCTGCGGATGCGCTTGCAGGAATTGCGGCAGGTTAGGAATCACATACAGACGCGCTATACCGCTGGGCATATCCACTCGGAGACGGCCCCGCAAAGACTCACCGCTCTGCTGGAACATCGTCTGAAGATTGTCCACCTCGGAGAGCACCTCCTTGCATCGCCCGTAGTACACCTGCCCATCGAGCGTCATCTGCACCTTGCGTGTGGTGCGGTGAAGCAGCCGCGTGCCAAGCGAGCTCTCGAGCTCCCGCACAGCGACCGAGACCGTCGCTTTCAGTAAGCCCAAGCTCTCGGCGGCGCGGGTAAAGCTCGCGTGTTCTGCGACGCGTACGAAGACCTGCATGGCCTCGAGAGTGTTCATGGCGCAAGCGGCATCCGGGGCCTGATTGTTCATATTATATGAACAGTCGTTACAGGTAGACGGGATTTATCAGTTTGTACCGACCCAATAGAGTGCCGCCGACATACCCCACAGCCAGAGGAGATTCACATGAACACCTCATCCGCCATCGCGATCGTCACCGGCGGAAGTCGCGGCCTTGGTCGCAGCACCGTGCTCAGTCTCGCCAAGCGCGGCGTCCATTCGATCTTCACCTACCAGTCCAATCGCGCCGAGGCTCAGAAGGTTGCCTCGCTCGTCAATGACGCGGGAGCCAAGGCCGTCGCCCTGCAGCTCAATACGGGCAATGTCAGCGCGTTCGACGACTTCGTGGCGGCTGTGCGCAAGACGCTGCAAAGCTGGGGACGCGAACGGTTCGATTACCTCGTGAACAACGCCGGTAATTCTCAGCACATCAACTTTGAGAATATGACCGAAGCGGACTTCGACGCTGTGGTCAACGTTCACTTCAAAGGCGTCTACTTCCTGACGCAAAAACTGCTGCCGTTGATGAACGATGGTGGTCGCATTGCGAATCTCTCCTCGGGACTTACCCGCGTTGCTGTACCCGGCAGCTCTGCCTATGCAGCCGCCAAGGGCGCAGTCGAGATTCTGACCCGCTATCTTGCCAAAGAACTCGGGCCGCGCCGGATCAGCGCCAATGTGGTGGCGCCGGGCCCCATCCAGACCGACTTCAGCGGCGGAATGGTCCGCGACAATCCCGAAGTCAACAAAATGGTTTCGGCAATGACGGCCTTGGGGCGACCCGGAGTGCCGGACGACGTCGGCCCGATGATCGCCGCTCTTCTCTCCGACGAGAATCGCTGGGTGAACGCCCAGAGAATCGAAGTCTCCGGCGGGTTGGCTCTTTAACCCAAAGGACGGCCAGCGGGCTTCATGCGGCACATATTGATTAAATCATTAATTTAATCTCAATGCGTCGCCGGCTTCTCGCGGGGGTCCACTCAGTCCGCTCCGGCGCGCCGAGAAACGATTACGGGCGATCAAAAGAAGCGGGATTCGTCGTGGCTCTCGCACATGGTGACTCGGAATCACACCCCAGGCGTGGGTGCGGTTCAGCGCGGCATTACAGGCTAGGTGTCCGACTTTGAGTCGTTTTGGCTGCTGATGCTGTTCCAGACTGCCACGTCCCATGCGTTGTGGATTCCAATAAAGAGGAGGACGATCGAAACCGCGCCGACGCCGTACAGACTGTATTCGAGTTCGCGCCGGCACAGGATTGCCATCGCCAACACGGTCGCGTAGGCGAGCGTGGGCAGTACGGCATTCCACAGCCAATCCTCGCGGACTGGCACGTACTGTGCGCGGATGCCGCGCATGGCAGCGGCAACGGTGCCGACGTATATCAGTCCCGCGGCACCGCCGACTCCCAATCCCAACGACACGCTGGTCACGTTCTGATGCGGTGCGCTTAGGTACGCGGCCAGCGCCAAGACCGCTGCAAAATGCACGATGGTCGGCGTCACGAATGTACGCAGTCCGACTTCGGATGCGCGGCGTCTGTCCGCGGCGAGCGAGATAACGACGAACGTAAGTCCCGTCAATCCTGCCGCCGCCGAACCCACGAGCACGTAGAAGGTGTTCCATTCACTCAGCGCTGATGCCGGCATACGAGATCCTTACTGTGCCGAGCGGCACGTGCGCACGGGCCACAAATTTAAACACTGTCTGAGCGCGTGAACCGTTCGCTGCGGTGCAGCAAGCTTCGCGTCGAAACCCTTTACACTTTGCGGCCGCAACACGGCGCTGCGCGCGCGCAATGTTCTGATTCAATTGGGGCGACTTGCCGTGGCGCATGACTTGCAGTGTCTTGCCAGATCGATATTCTGCTTTAGGGGGCACAACGATGAAAATCTTCCACGCGGCGGCGATTGGCCTCGCCGCCTGCGGCTTGGCGGTGATGACGTCTGCCAACGCGACGCCGACCACCACCACCTCGACCACGGTTGCCACGATCAGTGGATGCTATGACTGCGGTGTATTCGACACGGCTTCGCTGATTTTCAATAACACAACCGGCGGAACACTCACCAACGCCCAGTTAGTCTTGACCGGGTACCAAGGTCAGAACAACGGGCTGAGCGCCACGGTGAACCTCGGCACGTTGGGTGCTGGCTCCACTCAGTTCTTCTGGGGGTCTTTGCCGGGTGTTCCTTCCGGCACTACGCCGGGAAATCTGACCGCCTATGACTACGACGATGAATACCTCGGCACGTCCGCGATCATTAAGGATCCGACGTGCGGCGGTGGGGGCTGTGCGCCCGGCGGCGGACCGCAGTGGTACGCCCAGGTGGGCAATTTCAGTGTGACCTTTACGGCCACGGTTTCCGGAGGCCAGTTCAACGGCGATAAGGTGTTTTCCGTGTTCAGCCCCGCCAGCAACGCCACGGGCGGTTTTGTAGGCTGGGAGGGCTTGAATCCGGGCGGCTTCTCCGAATCCCCGCTGTATGACGTGCACACGGGAGTCGTTACGGGCGATCTCGCCAACATCCAGCTGGGTGTTCCGCCTACAACGGGTGTGCCCGAGCCGGCGATGCTCTCGCTTTTCGGCCTCGGACTTGCCGGAGTCGGCTTCATGAGGCGCCGTAAGAGGCGCTAAGCTTCGCGCTCGATTTCAGCTGATTCAAGCCCCGGCCCGCGTGCCGGGGCTTGCTTTTGTGGGGGGCTTCAAAGGAGCGTTGCTGAAATTCGCCTGCCCTCGGGTCGAAGTTCGGTAAGCGCGCTCGACCCCGGCGGCGGGAGCTACCCACAGCTAGCGTCGCCAAAAAAGAATAGAGTCTGAGGACGGCGGTGCGGCCCCGTCATCGTGTCGATCGCCGTGACTTCAATGAGGAGGAGAAACGGACGATGGATCCTGAGAGACTCAAGCGTTTGCGGGCGCGCTACTCCGATCGAGATGCGTTCGATGGAGATGACCCGGTGCTCACGAAGGCCGCTCGCGACGTGCAGTCTCCGGGCGGCCGGCGCTCCTTGCCCTATTCAGGCGTGCCCACGTTTCTCGGCCTACCCCAGGCGCAGACGGCTGCCGGCCTGGACATCGCAATCGTCGGCGTGCCGATGGACCTCGGGGTTTCCAATCGTGCCGGCGCGCGCTTTGGGCCGCGCGCGGTGCGCACCATTGAGCGCATCGGTCCCTATCATCCGACATTCCGTGGCGTCCCCAAGAGCCGGGTGCGCGCGGCGGACGTCGGCGACGTCCCGTTTCGCAGCCGTTACAGCCTTGAACAGTCGCTCGAGGACATCGAGCACTACTTCGCGGGGCTCAAGGCGCAGGGCGTCCGCCCGCTGGCCGTCGGTGGCGACCACTCCATCACCTACCCCATTCTCAAGGCGTTGGGAAAGGACGCTCCGCTCGGTCTGGTCCACATCGATGCCCATTGCGACACCATGGGCGCGTATGACGGTTCGAAGTTTCACCACGGAGGTCCATTCCGCCTCGCGGTACTGGACGGTGTGCTCGATCCGGAGCGCACCATACAGATCGGCATCCGCGGAGCATCCAATATGTTCTGGGAGTTCTCACACGCCTCGGGCATGACGGTCATCTACATGGAGGACTTCATGTCCATGGGAGTGCCGGCGGTCATCGAAAAGGCGCGCGCGGTGGTCGGTGATCAGCCCATTTACATTTCCGTGGACGTCGATGGCTTTGATCCTGCCTACGCGCCCGGCACGGGCACGCCCGAAGCGGGCGGACTTGAAGCGCGGGAAGGCCTGGCGCTGCTGCGCGGCTTGCGCGGCCTGAGTGTCGCGGGTGCCGACGTGATGGAAGTCGCGCCCGAATACGATCCGACCACGAACACCAGTCAGCTGGCGGCCCAGATCCTGTTTGAGGAATTCGCGCTGATGACCTTGGGACGGGAGTAGGGCGGGCTCTGGACTGCCGTCCCGCAGAGCCGAGGCCGGATGGCCCCCGGTGCGTAGTGCAACGCACCATAACAACATGTTACGTTGGTCTACAGTCCGTGCGAGCGGCGGTTGCGCCGTAGACGCCGCACGCGTAGCTTCGGAAATGCATGGGCAAGCAAACCACGCCACGCTGGAACGCCGTATCGATCGCCTCCACGAGCGGCAGTTGCGAGGCGGCGCGAGCTCTGAAAGGGCGGCGCTTTCTGAGTGCCGAGGCGCCACGGCTGCCGTTGGCGGAATGCACGCTCGGCGCAAGCTGCCGGTGTGTGTATCGCAAGTATGCCGACCGACGCGAGGGACCCCGCCGTGAAGAGGACGAGACCGGTCGACGTAGCGGTGCGGTGGCGCAGGAGCGGCGCCGCCGGCGGGGTCGGCGCAGCACCGATGAATAGCACTCGAGGTGGCGGCGGTGCGCAGGCAGTTCGCGAATGCACCCCGCCGGTCAAAACCGCTGGACTTCCATGCCACTGAGGCGTGGTTGAAGCGAAGCACAGCGGCGATTATCCGGGTCAAGGTCAGGCCCAACCGCCCCGCATGAGCGCTTTTGAACCGGCGCAAGAGGGCACCTGGATCGCCCGATTCGTGAGGGCGTCGAGCGTTGGTGCACGGGTGCGCCCACAGTGCGTGCGCCCGGTAAGGCGGCGATGTGCGGGGGCGCTGACTGTGCTGCTTGCTCTTCTTGCCCATCAGGCACTGTATGCCGCGCCAGCTGCGGTCAAACCGCTGATTGATCTGCCCCACTCTTATTACTATCGCGAGATGTATCTGCCGCAGCTCACGAGCGGTCCGAGCGCCGTCGCCTGGTCACCGGACTCGGGCGAGCTGGTGTACTCAATGGCGGGCTCGCTGTGGCGGCAGAAGATTGATTCGACCAGCGCGCAGCAGCTCACGGACGGGCCGGGCTACGACTACCAGCCAGACTGGTCGCCGGACGGACGCTTCATCGTCTACACCTCGAGCGCGGGGGAGGCGCTGGAGCTGTGGCTCCTTGATCTGCAGTCGGGTCAAGCGCGGCAACTGACCCGCGGCGGGGCCGTCAACGTTGAGCCGCGCTGGTCCCCGGACGGCCAACGGATTCTTTTCGTTTCCACGGCCTACAACCGCCATTTCCACATATTTGTGGCGGACCTACACAACGGAGAACTGGCAAATGTGGTGCGCCTGACGGGTGAGGACAAGTCTCCTCTGCCGCGCTACTACTACAGCGCCTACGACCATGAGATCAATCCGACGTGGACACGCGACGGACAAGCGGTGGTTTTCGTCTCGAACCGCGGGCGCATCCACGGAACGGGGGGCATCTGGCGCATGGCAGCGGTTCCGGGGGCAAAGGCCGTGGAGCTGCGGTACGAAGAAACCAATTGGCAGGCGCGGCCGGATTTTTCTCCTGATGGTCAGCGCATCGTCTACAGCTCCTATCTGGGGCGCAACTGGCTACAGCTGTGGCTGATGCCTGCAAGTGGCGGGGAGCCTTTCCCGATCAGTTACGGCGATTGGGATGAGACCGGTCCGCGCTGGTCCCCGAACGGCAGTTTCATCGCCTCAGTGTCTAATCGGGAAGGCGACACCGAACTCCGGTTGCTGCGCCTACCCGGAGGAGACTCGCGCGAACTGAGGGTCACGGACAGACATCCTCTGCGCCCGAGCGGCACCGTCCACCTGACGGTGCGGGACGAACAGGGGCGTCTGACCGCCGCGCGCGTTGTGATCACAGACGCGGCGGGCCGCTTTTATGCGCCGGCGCACGCCTGGATACACCACGCCGAGTTTGATCGCAACGAACATCCGTTCGACGCGCGTTACTTTCACACCACCGGCGAAGACTCGCTCGAGGTGCCGGCAGGCACGGTCAGGGTTGAAGTCATGAAGGGGCTGGCGCGCAAGCCCGAGCGGCGCACGCTGCAGGTGCCCAGCGGCGAAACGGCGGAGGTTGCGGCGGTGCTGCCGGCGCACGCCTGGCTCGATGGCAAGGAGCGCCGTTGGGTGAGCGCGGACGTGCACGTTCACATGAATTACGGCGGCCATTACCGCAATACGCCGGCGCACCTGGTGCTGCAGGCGCAGGCGGAAGATCTGGACATCGTCGAGAATCTCATCGTCAACAAGGAACAACGGATCCCGGACATCGCCTACAGTGGCAAGGGAGTCGACCCTGCATCGACGGCCGAGACGCTGGTCGTGCACGGCCAGGAGTTTCACACCAGCTACTGGGGTCATCTGGGACTCCTCGCGATTGGCGGACACATCCTGTTGCCCGGATATGCCGGCTACCCCAACACGGCTGCCGCGAGTCTGTACCCCACTAATGCCGACGTTGCGGACCTGGCGCACGCGCAGGGGGCCGTAGTCGGGTACGTGCATCCGTTCGAGGAGGAGCCGCTACCGCTGACCAAACCGACACACACGGATGCGGACGAACTGCCCGTCGATGTGGCACTCGGTAAAGTGGACTACCTGGAGATCGTCGCGTTCTCGGATCATCAGGCAACGGCCGGTGTCTGGTACCGCCTGCTCAATCTTGGCTTTCGGCTTCCAGCGGCAGGGGGCACCGACGCGATGGCCGACTACGCCACGTTGCGCGGCCCAGTCGGGCTGAACCGGGTCTACGCCTCGGTCCCGAACGGACCACTGAACAGCGATGCGTGGCTTGAGGCGCTCCGGCAGGGACGCACGTTCGCCACCAACGGCCCGTTGCTCGACTTCGCTCTCGATGGCGCGCCGATTGGCGCGACCGTGGATCTTCAGCAGCCGCGGCGTGCGCATTTTCTGGCGCGCGTGCGTTCGATCGTGCCGCTCGACCACGCCCAGATCGTCTGTAACGGCAAGGTCGCCCGTGAACTGAGCCTCGGCGCTGAGCACGATGCGGTCGAAGTCGCAGGTGAGATCGCGTTGCAGAGCAGCGGCTGGTGCGTGCTACGGGCCTTTACCGCGCAAGCTCAGTACCCGATCCTCGATAACTTTGTGTACGCCACGACCAGCCCTGTGTACGTGTCGGTGCGCGGCACGCGGCCGCATTCGCGCACGGATGCACGCTACTTTGAGGCGTGGATCGACCATCTGTTGCAAGTGACCGGGAGCTATCCGGACTGGAATTCGCAGGACGAGAAAAGCGGTGTACTGAAGAAGCTTCAGGACGCACGTCGCGTCTACGAGTCGCTCGAGTGAGGTGACGCGGCCGAGACTCGCGGGCTAAGGTCTGCGGGGCGGCGCTTCAGGTCCTGACAATGTTTGCGGGATGCGCTTCGTCCATGAGTTCACTCGTGCGCCATCCGTAAGCGTGCAAGCGTCCCTGCTGCACCCGCCATTCCCCGCAAATGTTCTGCCCTGAAACGCCGCCCCGCGACCGCCGGTCAATCCTCAGACGCGATAGCCCGCGAGCGCGTTATGCCCAATCTTGCTGACCGGCAAGCCCATGCCGAATGCGCTTGCCGGCTGATTCATGTCACGCTGTGCCTGCTCCAGAAGCTCATCGATGCCCGCCGGATCATGGGGGTCAAAGTGAGCAATGCCGACCTTCAAGACCAGCGGCAGCTTGCTCGCGTGCTGCGCCTGCTCGAGCCGCGCCAGTACAGCGTCGCGCGAGGCATAATCGTCGCTGGTAGTGAGTGCTGCGAATGCATCGCTGTCCATGCGGCCCAGCACCTCATACACGCCGTAGCTCGGGAAGAGATCGCGCAGAAGATTGCCAGTCTGTCTGATCAGCATCTGAGCAGCCGGCTGCGCAAGAGATGGGTTGAGGCGCCCGCGCTCGTCGCAGAAGTAGACAAGATGCGCGTATTGTTGGTCGCGCGTCGCGACATCAAGCACGCGCGTGCCGATCTGCACAAATGCGCGGCGGTTGTGCAGGCCCGTCAGATCGTCGTTTAGAGAGGCCGAACGTAGCGATTGCACCAGGCTCAGTAGTGCTTTCTGTTGTAGCGAGATGCGCTGTCCTCGAGAAAGACCCTTGCAGCGCAACAGCTCCGACAACAGACGCCTGATGCGCGCGTCGTCTCCATCCACCGCGGCGGCGCGCAGCTGGCTGGCGAGCTCTCCGTTGCGGGCGCGCACGGTGCGAGCCTCGACGAGCTTTCGGACCGGTTCGACTTGCGACATGGAACCCCTCCCGCCCAGGTAGTCGTACAAGCGACGAAAACATACGAGAGAGCGAGTGCCAGCTAAGGCGGTGGGCACCGCGAGCAAGCGTCAGGGTGAGCGAAGCGCGATGTCGGTGCTGTCCTACACCGGCCTCGGTCGCAGGCGCTCCTGCAGAGCGCAATATGCGTCGCACACCGACAGAGAAAATCGCGCCGCCGCAGGAGAGTGCGCGTCTTCCAGCGAAGGAGCTATACATGCCATCCACCCATGAGAACGATGCCAGGTCAAGAAGCAGCGAACGGCGTAAACCGCTGTCGGCACCCGGTGCCGAGCCTGAGGCGCTGGCCGTGCCCGAGCACGGCGGACACGTTCACGTGCTGCCACCGCTGCCGTACTCTTTAAACGCTTTGGAGCCGGTAATCTCGGCGAAGACTCTGTCGTTTCATTACGAGAAACATCACAAAGCTTACGTCGACAAGGTCAACGCTCTCGTGGCGGGAACGCCATTGCAGGAACTGACGTTGGAGGCGCTTATCCTCGGTACTGCCGGCAAGCCTGAGCAGGCTGAGATCTTCAACAATGCGGCCCAGGCCTGGAACCACACCTTCTATTGGCACTGTCTTACGCCGCAGGTAGAAGGGGACGTCCCGGCGACGCTGCATAAGAGAATCAAAGAGTCATTTGGCGATCTGGGCTCGTTCAAGAAAGAGTTCGCCAAGGCTGCCATTGAGCAGTTCGGCTCCGGATGGGCGTGGCTGGTGCTCGACGCAGCTAAGTTGCGGGTCATAAAAACGGGCAATGGCGACGACCCGCTGCCGGCGCACCTCAGACCGCTGTTGACTCTGGATGTCTGGGAACACGCCTACTACCTGGATTATCAGAACCGCCGACCCGATTACGTGCACGCCGTATTAGATAAACTGATCAACTGGGAATTCGCTGCTGCCAACTTGGGCTGAAGGCAGGTGCGGAGCCGGCGTGCGTGTAGCCGCGTTCCTACAATTGCTCTGTGCGCCACCCGACCGACCGGACGTGAGTCACGGTGCATAGTGCGTCTGGTCGGAAGGGGCGCTAACACACGCGAGCGCGCGTTCACAGGACGAGGAGATAAAATAGTGGAAAGTACAGCGAAGGACTTTGGTCGTGACGCCCGTACGGGCAAGGCAGTGCACGAGAAGGCACATCAGGTTGGAGCCGCAGCGAGCGAAGAGGTGCAGAATCTTATTGCCGACGTCGAGGATCTCATCGATCGTGTCGGTGAGGCGGCTGATCCGGAGGTGAAGCGTCTGCGTGCCAAGGTGGCTGACGCGGTGATCTCCACGAAAAGATCGATCACCGCCGGCGCCGCAGAGGTGCAGCGCCACGCGAAGGACGCCTTTGATGTCAGCGATCGCTATGTGCGCAATCAGCCATGGGAAGCGATTGGTATCGCGGCGCTTGCTGGCATAGCGGTGGGATTCCTGGTCTCGTCTTCACGGCGCTGAGCGAGGCGGCAACGGGCGGCGGCTGTCTCATGAGCGACCGGCTTTCTAGCGCCGCATCGTTGGCCGTACGCCACGCGGGTGCCTACGTGGATCTTATCCAGAGTGATCTGGATCTGACATCGCGGCTGCTGCGCGCGCGCGCGCTTGCCGCTGCGGTCATGGCATTCGCACTTCTGCAGGCCGTCGCTCTGGGCTGCGTCTGGATTATCGCAGCCGCGTGGGACACGCCCCTGAGGATGCCGACGATTGCCGCTCTCGTCGGGTTGTTCCTCGTTGTCGCAGGCGCGGCGTTCTGGAAGTTCCGTTCCCTCGATGCGAGCGCTCCGCCTCTGCTTTCGCAAACGACCCGCGAGTGGTCGAAGGATAGGCAGCTGCTCGAAGAGCTCCTTGCCCGCGGCGCGCGGGCGGAGGCGCCATGATTGAGGCCGCCGATAGCCGTGCGCGCGGCGCGCAACTGACGCTGGAACAGAATCGCGCGGAGCTGCGCGCTGTGTTTGCCGCGACAAATCCAGGCGTGGGACGGGGCTTCCCCCGCAGTGCGACATTTCGCTGGCTGACTTCGCACCTGAATGCACGCTCGGTGGCTTCCGCGGCGTTGGCAGCGCTGATGGCCCGTCCGATGTGGGCGTGGCAGCTGCTCGGCGGCTGGCTGCGACGTAACGCCTGAACGAGATGATGCGCGAGGACCTGGTGGCCGAACGGGTGGCTATCGACTCTTACAAGGAGATGGTCGATTACGTCGGCGCGCAGGATCCGACTAAAGAGATCCGGGCAAGAGACGAGGAGCATGCCGAGGATTTATCGAGTCGAGCATGCTCAATGCGGTGCCGCCCACCGCGCACGTCGCCTGGCCCGCCCGCGAGAAGTAACTGACGGACTTGAATTTGGCGAAAACTACGCCAGCAGACGCGCCACCCCAATGGCTGACACCGACTCCCCCCCGGTTACGCCCGCGGCGCGTCTGTCCTTTCTACGTTCCTATCGCGGTATAAAGGTGTGGCGTCCCCCTGGGCGATGGCCGTCGACGGCGGGCGAAAGAGTGTGGCGCGCCTTATCCTGACGACGGTAATCCTCGCCATCGCGGCTTCCTATCTCAGCCACCGGCGGCGGCCTTCGCGTGCTCGAACCCAGGCCCGTCAGGCCGTGGAGCGCTGGGAGGGTGAGGGCGGGGCCGTACGGCCTTCCGGGAAGGTCCGCGGCTGAAGGAGGTCGATCCTACGCGCCAGGCGGGTCACGCTATGATGGGGCGTCGGCTCATCTTTGTGCGTTAGGGGTTTGATCTTGCAGCGCCACCAGCGTCCTGCTCGTCGGGATAGACGCGCCCGTACGGCTCCTCTCAGACCGTTGCCGGGCATACGGACCATACGGACGCCTCGCGACCTGTGAGCTCCGCGGCGCGCCAACTAATCGTCGTCGGCCTGTTGGTTGCCGCGGTAATCGGGTTGTTTGCCGCGGCTGAATCCGGCCAGCGGCAGCTGGCCGCTGCGAGTCGGCACGTTGAAATCGCAGCAAAACGCGAGCTCGCGGCAGGGGATGTCCTGCAGATCGTGAGCCAAGCCGAAAGCGGCCAGCGCGGTTATATCTTGGTCGGCGACGCAAGCTATCTGGTTCCTTATCAGGAAGGTCTGCAGAAGCTTCCGGGCGAACTCCAGGCTCTAGCGAAGGCGTTTGCCGATGCCGACCCTGGCATTCGCGCCGATGCCGAGGAGGTAGGCCGGCTTGCGCGCATGAAGTTTGCGGAGATGCGCGAAACGCTGGAGCTGTACCGGGACCGCGGACGAGGCGCCGCTATTGCCTTGATTGGTACCGACCTCGGTATGCGGGCCATGTCGCAGATCACGGACCGTGTCGAGCGCATTCAGGCGGCCGAGACGAACGAGATGCTGCAGGCGAGCCGCGGTTGGCGCAGTGATCGCTGGCTCAACCTGGGGCTCATGGTCGCAACGCTGGCTGCGAGCGTTTTCCTGGTATGGCTCTTGTGGCGCCTGGTACTGCATTACATGCGTTCCAAGGAGCGGGAGGCCGAGGAATTTGCTGAGCGCGAAGCGCAGCTCGAGCGGGTAGTGAAGCTGCGCACCGAGGACCTCTCGGAGCTCTCGACCCAGCTGCAATCCATTGCTGAGAAGGAGCGTGCGGCGTTGTCGCGCGAACTTCACGACGAACTTGGCGGCTTGTTAGTTGCGGCGCGCATGGACGTCTCCTGGCTTGAGGATCAGCTACCCTCGACGGACCCGGATGTGCAGGCGCACTTCAAACGCTTACACGAGGCCTTGCACGCCGGCGTGGAGCTCAAACGACGCGTGGTGGAAAGCCTGCGGCCGACGCTGCTGGATAACCTCGGCCTTTTCTCCGCGCTGCGCTGGCAGGTCAGCGATTCCTGCGGACGCGGCGGCTTAAATTGTATCGAGCGCTACCCGAGCAGCGAGCTGAGCCTCGTTCCCGAAGCCTCGATCGCGATATTCCGTATCGTGCAGGAATCTCTTACGAACGTGCTCAAGCATGCCCGCGCCCGCACTGTCGAGGTCGCCGTCGACGTGCACGAGCATTGGCTGGTGATCAGCATCAAGGACGACGGTGTTGGTCCGCCGCTCGATCGGCGCCGCGCACTCAGATCGTACGGACTCGCTGCGATGCGCCATCGTGCCACGGGCTTTGGCGGCGAGTGGCGGATCATCCGGCGCCCTCAGGGCGGCACGGAGATTGAAGTGCGCCTGCCGCTCGAGCAGATCCTCGCCGTTCCCGCAGCGGTTTGAGGCAACGCGCCGGGCACTCAGGCGGGAGCAGGGCCGCCCACGGAGCGTTGGTTGGCAAAGTCACGCAGTAAGGCTGGCAGCCTGAAATAGTCGCGTGACTTGTCGAGGAACGCCTCGACGCCGAAGGTCTCGGCCTCGCGTCGATACTCCGGGAGGCCGAAGTTCGTCAGGATAATGACCTTGGGACGCTGACTGGCCTTGTCGCGCGCCAACGAGCGCAGGACTCCGAACCCCGACCCGCTGCGCAGATGCAGGTCCAGGATCAGCACGTCCGGCACCGCCGTGTTGATCTGCGTCAGCGCGTCGCTCTCGGTCTGGACGGTATCGATGAGATCGACATCCGGCAGCCGGCGGATGAGTTCGGCGAGACGGGCCGCGAGCAGCGACGAATCTTCGACGAGCAACACGCGCAGGGACGGCCTATCCGACATCGCTGATCAGCTCATCCTGCATTGGGTAGCGGATCTGATTGTGGTGCCTGCGCCATTCGCCCGCAGCCACCCTCAGCCACAGACAATAATGCCGCAGTGCGACAACCAATGCAGGATTGCGCCCTCGCGGACTGTCAGCGATTCCCGACGGCCGCACGGGATTTACTGCACCAGCCCGTTACGCAATGCGTAGGTCGTAAGATCTGCGTTCGTGTCGAGATTCATCTTCTCGAGGACCCGCGCCCGGTACGTGCTGACGGTCTTCACGCTGATGAACAGCTCCTGGGCAATTTCCGATACGGAGCGTCCCACCGCCAGCTTGCAGAGGATCTGAAACTCGCGTTGCGACAGCGAGGCGTGCAGTGGCTGGTCGGTAGGCTCATCCAGAGCTGTGACCAACATCTCACTCAATGTAGCGCTGACGAACCGACGCCCGGCCAGCACCGTGTGCACCGCTCGCATGAATTCCTCCGGCGCCTGGTCTTTCGCGAGATATCCCGAAGCGCCGGCGCGCAGCACATTGATGGCGTACTGCTTCTCTGCGAACCCACTCATCACGAGAACGCGCGTGTCAGGATGCCCCGAGCGGATGTGACGCAGAATATCGATGCCACTGCGATCGGGCATGTTTATGTCAAGAATGACCAGGTCCCAGTTGCCCTCGCGCAGCTGCTGCAGCGTTTCAGCTCCCGTTCCCGTCTCGCCGATCTTCTCGATGGTACGGTCCTGCTCCAGGTAGTGCCTCAGTCCGGTTCTGATCATTGCGTGATCATCGGCAATTAATATGCTTGGCATTGACCCTCCGGATCGCGCTAGTAGGACGTGGGAGAACCCGTACGGCAGGCGTGACAGTACCTGTTGAGCCGGTTTTGGAGCGTACGCCTTCCGCCTGTCCGAGTGTAGGCCTACTCCTACAATGTCCTACGCGAGCGCAAGATCAGGCGCGCGGCGGGTCCGGGCACTTGCGCGCCCGCGGGCTTGCCGGGGCGAAGCGTCGGGAGTCACCGACGCTCGTCCGTACCGATGGGACGTGAACAGCGCGACACCCACCGCTCAGGTCGCCGCAGGAAGCCGCCGTTCATGGCCGGTTAATCTAACTCTTCGCCGCCTTCTTGCGGTCGCGTTCATCGCGCGTGTGCGAGCGGCGACAGGGGACGCGTGTCCCTCTGAGTGCAGCGAATACATGTTGGTGGTGCGACACACGTACTCGTACGCATCCGCACACCCGGGCGTGCTGTTATTTACTTAATGAGAAGAGTGCGAACGCTGCGACGGCGGACCCGTAGGTCGCAGCCTACGATTGATGATGGTGAGCGGGGACGGCTAAGCCGACGCGCGGCGGGCAACATCTTACGTATTCCGAACGCGCGTGCAGGACCGAAGGGATGAACAAGGATCAGATCAAAGGGCGCGCACAGCAAGTTGTCGGCAAGGCCAAGAAGACCGCCGGCAAGATCGTGCAGGACTCGACTCTGAAGCAGATGGGACGCGTGGAGGAAGCAGCGGGTAAGGCGCGCGCCACTTACGGCGACGCCAAGGAAGATTGGAAGCATGGTGATGAGGAGAAGCCTTAGAGCCGTGCCTTCTTCCGGCCGCTCTTGCTCTCACATGGAGGCCGTTTCATGAACCGCAGACCGATCCTCGCTTGTGTACTGGCGGCTTCTTTTGTTACTCCCGTGTGGAGCATCGCGGCGGAGCCTGACCTGGACCGCGCCGCGGCCGTGCAGTTCGTCGAGGATTCCGCCATCACGGCGGCGATCAAGACCAGATTGGCCGAAGGGCAGTGGAGCACTCTCACGCAGCTAGACGTTGGCACCGACCGCGCGGGCACCGTGTGGCTCACTGGCACTGCGAAGACTCAGGAAGCAGCCGAGCGTGCGGTGGAGATGGCCCGCGCCGTTGACGGGGTTGTCCAGGTGAGAAGTCACATCGTGGTCAATCGAGACTCAAAGTAGCGCCGCCACGTACGGCCCTCGCGCGGTGCACGGACGCACCAGGCTTGTGCCAGCGCGGGCCAGGAACGGGGCGGCGATTTTCGCCGCCCCGTTCGTGAGGGAAGACGGCAACAGCAGGGGACTAAGAATGCAAGCACTCCCGGAAGACCCTCTCGACAGCGTACGCATTGCGCGCGGCAACGCCGAGACATGGCTGCACTCGGACACAGAGGATTCGCCGCGTGCGCGTGAGCTCCTAAGCGCCCGCGCCCTGGCGCGTCCACTGTGGATTCTTGCCAGCTGTGCGTTGCTGGTGGCTTTGCGCCAGACACGCGAGGTGCTCATCCCGCTCATGCTGGCCATTCTTTTCACCCTCATCCTGTCCGGCATCGTCGAGGCCTTGCGCCGTCGTCACGTGCCCAGGGGTGTGAGCGCGCTCATTCTGTTGCTCGCTTGCGGATTCGCTCTGGGCGGCGCCGTCAATGCCCTCTCGGCACCGGCGCAGGAATGGATGCAGAACGCGCCTCGTGTGCTGCGCGTGATTCAGCATCGGGTTCGGCCCGCACGCGCGCTCGTCTCCAGGCTCAGCGACCTCGCCGCGCGTACGTCGGCATTAGCAGACGGCGGCGCTGAGATACACCCCGCGCCGGCGAATTCCGCCACCGGTGGAGTGACGGCGATCGATTTTCTGGCGGAGACCGGCTCGGTACTCGCAGGGATTGTCGCGGTGACGGCGCTTACTTTGTTGCTGCTGTCCGCCGGCCCGGGTACGTTGGCTCGGATGACGGCGGCTCTGGGGGAAAATCTGCACGCGGTGCAGGTACTGCAGACCATCGATGCGATCCGCGTGGCCTTGGGCCGCTACTACGGCACGCTGGCGCTTATCAATCTGAGCCTGGGTGCCGCTACCTCCGTGGCAATGTGGCTCCTGCACATGCCCAACCCGATGTTGTGGGGGGCGCTGGCGGCGGTGCTGAACTTCATCCCTTATCTCGGGTCGGCGGTGACGCTCCTCATTGTGAGCGTGGTTGCGTTGGTCAGCTTTGACTCGATCCCCCATGTGCTCCTGGTGAGTGGCACCTATCTGGGCCTTGCGACCATCGAAGGCCAGATCGTTGAGCCGATTTTCTTCGGCCATCGTCTGCACCTCAATCCCATTGTCGTGTTTGTGGCCCTGTGGCTTGGCGGCTGGCTGTGGGGAATCGCCGGGGTGCTGTTCGCCCTGCCGGTGTTGCTGGCGATGAAGGTAGCCGCATCCCAGAGCGGGGAACACGGAGTTCTGGTGCGCTTCCTCGGACCGGCCCGTGCTGCGTGGGTCGAGGGCAAGAACGCGACTCGCGCGGAAATTCCCAGTGTGCTTGACGCGCGCCGGCGCGCGCGCTAAGGACCCGCGCTCACCTAGCAAGGCTCATCCATACTCATGGCGGCCAGACAGATAGCGGAGGCTTGCGAGGGGTAGGTGTGCATCACGCGACCCAGGCGGCGCAGGCCGATGCCGCTGTGCATGGCGACGCAAACCTCGTTGATCATTTCACTGGCGCGCGAAGCCACGATGGTGGCGCCGATGATGCGGTCGTGGCCCTCGACGACGTGTAACTTCACAAAACCGGTGTCCTGCCGGTCAGTGATCGCGCGATCTATGTCCTGCATCATCATGGTGTAGGTCTTGACGGGGATGGACTTTTCCCGTGCCTCCCAGATCTGCAGGCCGACGTGGGCTATCTCAGGAATGCAAAACGTACACCACGGAATGATGAGTCCGCTGTAGCGCAGACGCTGGCGCAGCAGCGCATTCTGCACAGCCATGCGACCGGTGCTCTCGGCGACATGCGTGTACTTGTGATCCATGCATACGTCGCCCGCGGCGTACACATTCGGGTTGCTGGTGCGCAGAAAATCGTCCACCGCGACGCCGTTCAGCCCATCAAAGGCGATGCCGGCGGCCTCCAGATTCAATCCGGCGACATTAGGAACGCGACCCACGCTTACGAGCACGCGGTCCGCAGCGATGGTGTCGCGCGTCTTGTAGTTTTCGGTCTCCAGGACCACGCGCGCGCCCGCCGCCCGCGCGCCGACCACACGCGTATTCAGGCGAATCTCTACGCCATCGCGGGCCATCGCTCGCGCGAGTATCTGAGCAGCGTCCCTTTCTTCCCGCGGCAGGAACTTGGCTTCATCCTGGATGATGGTGACGTGCGAGCCCAAGCGACAGAATGCCTGGGCGAGTTCGCAGCCCAAAGGACCCCCGCCTACGACCGCGAGCTGCTCGGGTAACTGCGTAAGCCCGAAGACGGACTCACTGGTCACGTAGGAGCCTTCAGCGAGGCCCGGGATGCCGGCAGCCGCCGCGACAGCGCCCGTCGCTACGAGCGCCTTCTTGAATCTGAAGCGCGTGGCACCCGTCGCGATGGCATGCGGATCTATGAATTTTGCAGCGCCAAAGTGCACGTCCACGCCGTCGCGCGCGAGGCGCGCCAGCGAATGATAGCCGGCGATGCGCTCCTCGATTCTTCTCAGTCGGGCCGCGATCTTCGCCAGATCCGCGATCGGCTCGCGCTGCCCGGAGCCTTGCAATCGCGTCGCCTCGCGAATCCCCGCGAACAGCGTTGCGGAGCGTATGAGCGCCTTGGACGGCACCGAGCCGCTGTTTAACGAGGTGCCCCCGAGGCGCTCTCGTTCGAACAGGGCGACGCGGGCGCCGGAGCGTGCCGCGAGCAGCGCCGCGGCCAAACCGGCCGGACCGGCGCCGATGACCGCCAAATCGTAACGATGCGAGCTGCCCGCCAATCTTTGCCCGTGCCCGCGGGGAGCGCGCGCGGCGCCTGAGCGAGCGCGCACTGACGCGCTGCGCGGCCTTGATTTCATCGTGTGAGCCAGCCCCCGGAGAACCCGCCACGCCTCAGGCCGCGACGCACCGCGGCTGACTCGCGCAACAACGACCAGATAAGCCCCGATCTGGCATTCTCAATCATGATCACGAGCAGCCCCTGATCCAGTCCGTACCAGCCCTCCGAAACCCAGCCTCCGGATTCAGGGTTGACGCTGGGATTGAAGCCACTGGCGAAACGATCCTCGCGGCACACTTGCGGAAAGCTGCTCAGGAGCCGACGCGTTCCCGCCAAGGCCGCTTGCGGCGTAAAGGGCACGGTGGCGAGCATCGCCCACGGGCATAGCGTGCCATCGTCCGGCCCAAACGGGACCCCGCGCGCCATATATCCGAAGTAACGTCGATCGGTGGCGTACTCGCGCGCGCCTTCTCCTGTCGGTCCGTCCCCGGCGCTGATCCCCCAGATGTCCCGCGCGTAGCCGACCACCTGCCTTGGATTGCGTTCGCAGTACTCGCGCTGCAGCGCGACGCTGCGGCAGGTGTTCTCGAAGTAGTCAGAACGGTTTGTGCGCATGAAGCCGTCGCGAATACCGCGAAAGTCGATCCAGGCGTGCGAAAAGAGGTGCGTGAATAGCGGTCCGGAATACAGTACGTCCTGTCCGAGCAGGCGTTCCCACTGGTACGTGAGCGTCCAGGTCTCGAAGCAACTGCGCCCGAGCGAGTGCGTGGGCGAGCCGAGAGCAAGGATGTAAAGAATCAGCGCTTCGTTGTATCCCTCCCAGCCGTAGTGCAGAAAGCCAACTTCCGGCAGCCACCCCTGCGCGAGGGTCGGGGTGTTGTTCTGCGCCCAGCGCCAGTCGACTCGACGATAGAGAGCTTCTGCGGTATCGCGTATTTCCGCCTCTTGCGGACGATCAAAGTAAAGACCGACCGCCAACACCCCGGCGATGAGCAGCGTGGAATCGATGAACGACAACTCGCAGCCCCAAACGCGCTCGCCGCAGGTCATGTCGAGAAAGTGATAGTAGAAGCCCTGGTAGCCAGTTGCTTGCGGGTCTTCCCGCTGGGAACTTGCAGAGAAGAAACGCAGCGTCACCAGCACCCGCTGAGCGGCTGCCGTGCGTGACAGCCAACCACGCTCGACGGCTACGATGTAGCACGTCAAGGCGAAGCCGACGACCGCAATGCTGCAGGGCGCACCCGCACGCGAGGTGTCGGCCACCAGGCCGTTCAGCGGATTTGAGTAGCGCGTGATGTAGGCGAAGGCGCCGCGCTGCAGCCGCTCAAGCAAGGACGCATCGTCCTGCGCCGCCGGCGCGCTGACAGAGGCCGCGACGCGAGCGGCCGCCGCGCGCGGCGGCGCACGCGGGCTCATGAACGCCGGCGTCGTGGTGGCATCTGCCTAGGATACGGACGCGGCAGTGCTGGCGCCGTAGGTGTATGCTGGCAAGTCCCCGGGCGTTGCACCGATTGGCACGCGCCGGGAGTGGTGGCTACTGGCGTGGCTTTGCGCCGTCAGGGTATGGCGGCGCGATCCTACAAGCGCAGCGATGTGCGCATCCTAGACTCGTGCCCGGGTGCAGCACAGGTCGCGCTACACCTGGTAATTCGAAGGCAAAAAAGGGCCGTCTGCGTGCATACGCCGTTCGCGGCCGCGCGGGTTGCGTCAACAAGGCACGGGCCTGAAACGGAGCGGCGAAATGGAACAGGTGGCGCTGCAGGAAACCCAAGCGCGCCGCTGGTTCGATCTTGGCTTTTCTTCAGTAAGTCGAGAGCCGGGCCCGATACGCGCGGAACTGATGAGTGTCGAGCGCCTCGAGCAGTTCGCCGAGACGCTGGCGCAGACCCAGCCGCTGCTCGCCTCCTCGCCTCACGGCCGCGCGCTGCTTGTCAGAACCCGGCAAAACGCGCGCGTACTGCGCCGCCATTACGAGACGGTCGCCAACAGCACCTCCAGTCAGCGCAGCGTCACCCCGGCAGCCGAATGGTTCGTCGACAACTACTACGTCGTCGAGCGTCAGCTGCAGCTCATCAGGGATGATCTTCCCTCCAGCTATTACCGCCAGCTGCCGAAGCTGGCCGTCGGCTATCTCGCCGGTCTTCCGCGCATCACCGGCATTGCCTGGAGTTACGTCGCACACACGGACAGTCATTTCGATCCGCAACTGCTGATGCGCTTCGTTACCGCGTATCAGCGGGTCGAGACACTGACCATCGGCGAGTTGTGGGCGCTCGCCAGTATGTTGCGAGTGGTGCTCATCGAGAATCTGCGCCGCTGCGCGGACCGCATCGTCAGCGGGCGCTCCGAGCGTGAGGCGGCCGATGCGCTCGCCGACCGGCTGCTTGGATCGCCGAGCCGCCCGCCTGAGCCGGCGGAACGCGTGCTCGGGGTCTACGATCGCAAGACCTTGCCGCGCACGCTGGCGGTGCAGCTGGTGCAGCGTCTGCGAGACTGCGATCCGCACATCACGCCCGCCTTGCAGCGTGTGGAAGAACTGCTGCGCGCCGAAGGCATGTCAGCGGATGTGGTGGTCAGGGAAGAACTGCAGCGTCAATCCGCCGCGAATGTCACGGTGCGCAACATTGTCACGAGCCTGGTGCAGCTTTCGGCGCTGGACTGGGCCGACATCGTCGAGCAATTGAGCACAGTGGATGCGGTTCTCGGAGCGCAGAGTGACTTTGCCGCGCTGGATTTTGCCACCCGTAACCGTTACCGCAGCGCGATCGAAGAGATCGCCCGCGACTCTTCCTGTCGCGAGCCGGAGGTTGCGCAGCAGGCGATCGCGGCAGCGCTCAGCAGCAATTCACCGCACGCATCCGCGCGCGACCCTGGCTACTACCTAATCGGTGCCGGGCGCGAAGCCCTGGAAGCCACCGTGGGCTATCGGCGGCCGTGGGCGCAACAACTGCGGCATGCGGTCCGCCGCGCGGGCATTGGCGGTTATCTGCTGCTCCTTGGGGTTGCGACCGCGGCGATTGTGGTGAGCGTCGGGCAGTTGCTGCCGCCGTTGCCGCGCGCGGCAGGCGTGTTGCTGCTCCTGCTGCTGTCGCTGCCGGCGAGCGACGTTGTCATCGCCCTGGTGAACAGCGCCATTACCCGGCTGATTAAACCCGAGATCCTGCCGGCACTCGACCTTGCAGGCGTGGTGCCAGAGGAGTTTCGCACCCTGGTGGCCGTGCCCATCTTGCTGAGCACGCGTACCGAGATAGACGAAGCGCTGGGCAATCTTGAGAGTCAGTACCTCGCCGGTGCGCGCGGGGAGCTGTACTTCGCGCTGCTGGCGGACGGCGTCGATGCCGCGGCAGCTGAGATTGCCGCGGATGAGGAACTGGTGGCGGCCGGACGCCGCGGCATCGCCGCCTTGAACGCCCGCTACGGTCGTGGCAGCGTCGGTGACCGATTTCTGTGGCTGCACCGTGCCCGTCGCTGGAATGCGTCGCAAGGCTGCTGGATGGGGTGGGAGCGCAAGCGCGGCAAGCTGCAGGAACTGAACCAGCTGCTGCGCGGCGCGACCGACACATCCTTCAATCTCACCGCGGAGGAGGGCGCCGCCCTGCCGCGCGACGTGCGTTACGTCTTGGTGCTGGATGCGGACACGCAGTTGCCGCACGGCGCGGCTGAAAAGCTCATCGCCAAGATGTCGCATCCGCTCAATCGGCCCCAGTTGGACCCGCGCACCCGGCGGGTGTCGACCGGTTATGGAATCCTGCAGCCGCGTGTGACCCCGGCCTTGCCGAACGGTACGGGCGCATCACTGGTGCAGGCGGTGTTTTCGGCGTCATCTGGTTTGGACCCGTATGCCTTTGCCGTGTCGGATCTGTATCAGGATCTGTTCGCCGAAGGCTCATTCACGGGCAAAGGGCTCTACGACGTCGACGCCTTCGAGGAATCTTTGCGCGGCCGGATCGGCGAGAACGCAGTTCTCAGTCACGATCTGCTGGAAGGGTTGTTCGCGCGTGCCGCGGTGGCTTCGGACGTCGAAGTCGTCGAGCACTCGCCCGATCGCTACGACGTCATCGTGTCACGCGAGCACCGCTGGGCACGCGGTGACTGGCAGTTGCTGCCCTGGTTACGGCCGGCTCTGAGCCTGCCGCGCGCACAGCGTCTGGTGCGCTCGGTGTCCGCGCTGGGACGGTGGAAGCTCTTCGACAACCTGCGGCGCACGGCGGTGCCGGTCGCGACGCTGGCGGCATTGGTCTTGGGCTGGCTACTGCTGCCGCCACCGTACAGCATCTGGTGGACGGCGCTGCTGGTGTGTGGACTTGGCGTCGCGCCTCTGCTACCGATCCTGATGGCCGTACGGGACCGGCCGCGTCACCTGCGGCGTGAGAGCGAGCGGCAGGCGCTGCAGCACGATCTGCGCGTCGCCTGTCTGCGTTGGGTGCTCGCACTCACATTCCTGGCCGATCGCGCCTGGTGGATGGCCGATGCGGTTGCGCGCACCTTCGTGCGGCTGTGTTTCACGCACGAGCACTTACTCGATTGGACCACCGCCGCCCAGGCTCGGGCAAAGAGCCAGCTCGCCTTCTCCAGCTATTTGGTGCGCATGCGCGGTGGCGTGGCACTTGCGCTGCTCGCGGCGCTGCTGGTGCTGGTGTTGGCCCCGGTGAACATGTGGGTGGCGGCACCGTGGCTGCTGCTGTGGCTGGCGGCCCCGGTGCTGGCCCGCTACATCAGCGTCCCGCGCGCGCAGCACCCGCACCTCGCGCTATCAGAGCCGGATGCGGCGGCGTTGCGTTTGATCGCGCGACGCACCTGGGGATTTTTCGAGCAGTTTGTCACGGCTGACGAGCATTACTTGCCGCCGGATAATTTCCAGGAAACCCCGATCCCGGTATTGGCGCAACGTACGTCGCCAACCAACATCGGTATGTACCTGCTCTCTAGCGCCGTAGCGTTGGAGTTTGGCTGGCTGGGGCTGTTGGACTGGGTCGAGCGGCTGCAGGCAACGCTTGGCTCGCTTGGCTCGCTTGAGCGGTTCCGCGGGCACTTCTTCAACTGGTACGACACGCGCACCGGGCAACCACTGCTGCCGCGTTATGTGTCGACCGTGGACAGCGGCAATCTTGCGGGGCACCTCGTGACGCTGGCCAACGCCATCGAGGCTGCCATGACGCGCCCGCTTTGGGGCGCGGAGCGCCTGAGTGGTATCGCCGATGCACTCATTCTGGCTACCCCGGGCGCGGAGGTGAGCGGCTTCGCGCGTGTGCTGGCCACACCGCGGCGCGTGCCCGATGAAGTGCCGGAGGTCATCCGCACGCTCGCCGGTGTCACCCGCCAGACGCTGGCGCAGCGCCCCTCATCGGAGAGTGGCGAACGGGACTGGGCGGCAACCACCGCCCGCTGCGTATTGAGTCATGCGCGCGATGTCGAAGCGCTCAGCACCGGTGCGCCGCGCGCCACGCCGCAGGCGGGCGCTCAGACACCGCTGCCGCCGGTCACGTTGCGCGAACTTGCGGCGGGCGATGCGAGTGCGGACAGCACGGCTGCGGCGCGCGAGCTGCTACGGCAGCTGACGGAGCTGGCGGCAGCCGCCCGGCGCCTGGCCTATGAGATGGACTTCGCCTTTCTGCTCAAGCCACACCGGATGCTGCTCTCGATCGGCTACAACGTTACCGACAGCCGTCTGGATGGCGGTGACTACGATCTGTTGGCCTCCGAGGCGCGGCTGGCGAGCTTCATCGCGATCGCTAAACGCGACGTCCCCGCCCGGCATTGGTTCCGACTCGACCGCCACTCGGTGGCGATGGGCCACGTCACCGCGCTGCTGTCCTGGTCGGGTTCGATGTTCGAGTACCTCATGCCGGCACTGGTGATGCGTGCGCCGCGCGGCAGTCTGCTCGACCGCGCGCTGGAAGTCGCGGTGCGCTCGCAGCGCGATTACGGCGCATCGCGCAAGGTACCCTGGGGTGTATCGGAATCGGCGTACAACACCCGCGATCGCGACGAAACTTACCAGTACTCCCCCTTCGGCGTGCCCGCGCTCGGCCTCAAGCGCGGCCTGGCGAATGACACTGTGGTGTCGCCTTACGCGACCGGGCTTGCGGCCATGGTGGACGCGCCGGCTGCCGCGGCCAACTTTCGCGAGCTGAGCAAGTGGGGCGCACTCGGACAGTTCGGTTACTACGAGGCACTGGACTTCACGCCCGATCGCCTGGCCGACGGAGAGAAGGTGGCCGTCGTGCGCGCCTATATGGCGCACCACCAGGGCATGACGATCGTGGGCATCGCAAATGCTTTGCGCGGTGGGTTGATGCAGGGCTATTTTCACGCCGAACCGGCCGCGCGCGCCACGGAACTGCTGCTGCAGGAGAAGCCGCCGCGCTCCGTCGAGGCGCCGCTTGAAGGGACCGCCTCTGAGGCGCGCGAGGCGCGGCTGCCGGTACTCGCCGGGCGCCGCAGACTGCACACCTGGCGACCGCGCACGCCTCACACCCAGCTGCTCAGTAACGGCCGCTACGCGGTCATGGTGAGCGCCACCGGGGCGGGCTTCAGTCGCTGCGCTAATCTTGCGGTCACGCGTTGGTCGGAGGATGCCACCAGCGATAGCAGCGGCCAGGCGATTTTTCTGCGTGACTGTGAGAGCGGCGAGATCTGGTCGGGTGGGTTCCAACCCGTCGCCGCCCGGCCCGACTCCTATCGCGTGACTTTCACGGAGGATCGCGTCGAGATCATGCGCCGCGACGGACCGTGGTCAACCCGCCTGCAGGTGTTGGTGTCGGCGGAGCACGATGCCGAAGCCAGGCGTGTGTCCATTTCCAACCAAGGCGACCGGACACGTGAGATCGAGGTGACCTCGTACGCCGAGATAGTCCTGACCACAACCGCCGCCGACCGTGCCCATCGGGCGTTTTCCAACCTGTTCGTGCAGACGCACTTTGAGCCCGAGCTCGGGGCGCTGGTGGCCGGGCGGCGCCCGCGCGCGCCCGGTGAGGCGGCTGCCTGGGCCGCGCATCTCGGCGTCGTCGAGGGAGAAAGCAGCGGCGAATGGGAGTTCGAAACCGATCGGGTGCGCTTTCTCGGGCGGGACCGCACGCTCAGCCGGGCGCGTGCCCTCACAGAGCGCGGTCCGCTCAGCGGTTCCGCTGGCACGGTACTCGATCCGGTATTCAGTCTGCGACGGCGCGTGCGGATTGCTCCGGGCGAGACCGCCCGCGTAACTTTCTGGACGGTGGTGGGCGAGACGCACGGGGAGGTCTTGCGGGTCGCCGACAAGTGCCGTGAACCCGCATCATTCGACCGCGCTTCCACGCTGGCGTGGACGCGCGCGCGCGTGCAGCTGCACTACCTCGGCCTCGATCCGGACGAAGCGAGTCTCTTCCAGCGGCTGGCCGCGCACATCTTCTACCTGAATCCCGCACTGCGCGCGGGTGCCGAGGCATTGCGCAGGAATCGCTCCGGTCAGGCCGCTCTGTGGGCGTACGGGGTCTCTGGCGACCGACCGATCATGCTGGCCGAGATCGATGACGCGGCGCACTTGGGCCTGGCACGTCAGCTGCTGCGGGCGCACGAATACCTCACCCTGAAGAACCTGGCGGTGGACCTGGTCATCATCAATGAGTCCTCCACCTCCTACGTCCAGGATCTGCAGGCGGCCATCGAATCGCTGGCGCGCGCCAGCCAGCTGCGACTGCAGCAGGGCGCGCGCCCCGGGGAGGGGAGCGTCTTTGCACTGCGGGCCGAAGGCATGTCGCCCGAGTCACGCCTCGCGTTGCTCGCCGCGGCGCGGGTGGCCCTGGTCAGTCGCCGCGGCACGCTCGCCGAGCAACTCGACCGGCTGGAGGATCCGGCTGCGGAGACGGCGGCACCCGAGGCGAAACGCTTAACGCGCGCGGCACGCGCGGCCCCTGTGGCGCAGCCCACGCTGGAGCTTACCAACGGCACCGGAGGATTCGCAGCGGATGGCGGTGAGTATGCCGTGGTGCTCAAGCCCGGTGTGACGACCCCGATGCCGTGGATCAACGTCATCGCTCAGCCGGGATTTGGTTTCCAGGTGTCCGCCACCGGCAGCGGCTTTACGTGGGCCGTGAACAGCCGCGAGAACGCGCTGACGCGTTGGTCGAATGATGCCGTCAGCGACCCGGCGGCCGAAGCGCTTTACCTGCGCGACGATGATACGGGCGAGCTGTTCACGCCCACGGCGGCGCCGATCCGCGACCCGGAGGCAACGTACCTCGCCTATCACGGCCGCGGCTACTCGCGCTTCGAGTATGCCGGTCGCGGGCTCAGCTGCGAGCTGTTGCAATTTGTTCCGTCTGACGGCGCCGTCAAGGTGTCACGACTGACGATCCGTAACGAGGGCGCGAAAGCGCGTCAACTCACCGTTTGCGCGTATGTCGAGTGGACCCTGGGCGCATCGCGCGCCACGAGTGCGCCGTACATCCTCACCGAGCGGTGCGCTCAGACCGGGGCGCTGCTCGCGCGCAATCCCTGGAATGCACAGTTCGCCAATCGCACGGCGTTCCTGGACCTGCGCGGAGAGCAAACTGAGACGACCTGTGATCGGCGCGAGTTCCTCGGATTGGATGGCGCGCTCGAGGCACCGATCGCGCTGCGCGCGGCGCTGCCACTCTCCGGACGCACCGGTGCGGGACTCGATCCGTGCGCGGCACTGCTGTGCGGAATCGATCTGGCCGCGGGCGCCTCGCGCCAGATCGTGTCCTTTCTGGGACAGTCCGCCGATCCGGGCAGCGTGGTCAGCGATATCCAAGCGGCACGTAACCTCGACGTCGCGCAGGCATACACGCACCTCAAGAGCAGCTGGGAGCAGCTGCTCGGCAAGATTCAGGTCAGCACCCCCGATCGCGCCTTCGATCTGCTGCTGAACCGCTGGCTGCTCTACCAGGTCCTGTCCTGCCGCGTCTGGGCGAGGGCGGCCTTCTACCAGGCGAGCGGCGCGTATGGATTCCGCGATCAGCTGCAGGACTGCCTGGCACTCGCCACGGCCGCGCCCGCCGTGGCGCGCGCGCACTTGCTGCGGGCGGCCGCGCGGCAGTTCGTGGAAGGTGACGTGCAGCATTGGTGGATGCCTGACAGCGGTCGCGGCATCCGCACGCATATCAGTGATGATCGGGTGTGGCTGGCCTACTGCGCGGCGCACTACGTGACCGCCACCGGCGACCGTACCGTTCTTGATGAGCAGGTGCCCTATTTGACCGGTGCCCCGATACCCGCAGGGGCGAGCGACAACTACTTTGAAGCGCAGCAGTCGCAGCAGACCGATTCGGTATACGAGCATTGCGCACGGGCACTCGACGCAAGCTTGGCGGTGGGCGCGCACGGACTGCCGCTGTTCGGTACGGGTGACTGGAATGACGGCATGAATGCCGTGGGCGCTCAGGGACGTGGTGAGAGCGTATGGCTCGGTTGGTTCCTGAGCCTGACGCTCAGGCAGTTCGCCGCCCTGGCGCGCACCCGCGATGATGCCGCGCGCGCTGCGCGCTGGCTGGCGCATCACCAAGCTCTGCAGGCGGCGCTGGAGAGCTCCGGCTGGGACGGTGACTGGTACCGGCGCGGCTATTTCGATGACGGTACGCCACTCGGTTCGGCCGCAAATGCCGAGTGTCGGATCGATTCCATAGCCCAGTCGTGGGCCGTGTTATCAGGCGCAGCCAGTCCTGCGCGCGCGGCGCACGCCATGGCTGCGGTTGTCGAGCACCTGCTACGCAAGGAGGAAGAGGAGCTACTGCTGTTCACACCCGCGTTCGCCACTTCTGAGCCCGACCCGGGCTATATCCGCGCCTATCCGGCCGGCATCCGCGAGAACGGCGGCCAGTACACGCACGGGGCGATCTGGTCGCTCATGGCGTTTGCGAAGCTCGGCGACGGTGATCGCGCCAAGGAACTCTTTGATTTTTTCAGCCCGATCGAGCATACGCGCGAGCCCGCCAAGGTCTCCCGCTATAAGCTCGAGCCTTATGCCGTGGCGGCCGATATCTATGCGGCGCCGGCCCCGGCCGGGCGCGGCGGCTGGTCCTGGTACACGGGCGCTGCCGGCTGGCTCTACCGCGCCGGACTCGAGTCGATCCTCGGTATTCGTATCTCGGGCAACGAGCTTGCGATCGAACCGTGCATTCCGCGTAGCTGGCGACGGTTCGACGTCGAATACCGCCACGGCGGCACCCTGTACCGCATCACCGTGACCAATCCCTTCGGCGCAACGCGTGGAGTCAGTCATGCGGAGCTTGATCACCTGACGATATTGCGGCCGCCGATCCGCGTGGCGCTCCAGGACGATCGGGCCGAGCATACCATTCGCGTTGTCATGGGCTGAGGCTCGGGTGTAGGCCGCGGCTGACAGCGCCCGCTGCGGCAGGCCGATACTCAACTGGGCATCGCGCGCGCACGCTTGTGTACGCCCCCGCAGGGGGAGGAGTGGACGCAATACAGAGGAGTCAACTGCGATGGAAGTGCCATGTGTGACCGTGCGACACATCGGTGATCGTTGGGGCGTCACCCGGAAGGGTCTTGATTGGTTTCTGGCCGAATTTTCTCTCTGGCAGGATGCCATTGACTATGCGCGCGGGCTTGCAGTGGCGAGCGAGCAATCCATCGTGGAAGGTGAGGATTTCCAGGGTCGCGTGTTGCTGCGCCAGGTGTTCTCCACCGACGCGAGCGGCGTGGTGCACGTGCAGTCGCTGACTTTGCCCGAGGCTGCCCAGCGCAGCCGCCCGGCTCTGCCGCCCAGGCATTTGGGCAGCATCGCGGCGTCAGAGACTCACAACACCGCCGGCCGACACTCTAATCGGGATGACGCTGGCGCCAACTCCAGTAGTCGTTTTGATCGATAGCGCTCAGGCTGTTGAACTCGCGGTATTCCAGCTGGCGGTCGGCGAGATAGCGCCGATAGGCATCGTGTTCCCGCGCGTCCCAATGATGCCCCCGACTATCGCCCTCATAGACCGGCACGCGCGCTGCAAAGCCGGAGAGCAGCGAGGCCCCCGCGACAGCGGCCGCGAGGACGAGCGCGGCACGGTATTCCCTGGATCGGCGCATACTCTTGTCCCCTTGATGTTAGTTGTTTGAAGTTTGCGCAGACCTGTTGCGCCTCATCAGCCGGTTCAGACAAGATGCCATCGTCAGAAGTGACTTACCCGGCGCGCGCCGCAGTCTCTGCGGACACCAACATCAGGTGCGCGCTACCGCGCCCGCGTGCGTGACCCGCCGTCCAGCTCGCGGGGCGCTAGCGGCTCCGTGACGGCACCTGAGGACACAGCGGCCGTGCCAGCACAGCATCAAGAGGGGAGCGCTGTTTTTCGCTGCGACCTGGGTAAGGCGTCGCAGCCGCTGCCGCACTTCTGGGAACACACCGTCGGCAGCTGCCACGCCACCCTCGCCCTGCGCGCGGACTGGCAGACGCAGCTCGCGCGCGCGCATCGCGAACTCGGGTTCAGGCACGTGCGCTTTCACGGCATTCTCGATGACGACATGGGAACCCTTGTCTGTGAGGGCGGGCAGCCGCTGTACTCCTTCTTCAACGCCGACCAGATCATGGATTTTCTGCTCTCGATCGGCATGCGGCCCTTCGTGGAGCTGAGCTTCATGCCCGCCATGCTCTCTTCGGGGCCGCGTACGGTATTTCACTATCGCGGCAACGTCACACCGCCGCGCGATTACCGGGCGTGGGCCGAGCTGATTTCCCGGCTCGTCGCGCACTGGGTACAGCGTTACGGACACGAGGAAGTGCGGCAGTGGTATTTTGAGGTGTGGAACGAACCGAACCTCGCCGCGTTCTTCAGCGGCAGTCAAAGTGATTATTTTGTGCTGTATCAGTGCACGGTCGAGGCCATCAAGGCAATTGACCCTTCGCTGCGGGTCGGCGGTCCGGCCACCGCCGCCAACGGCTGGATTGCGGAGTTTCTGCAGTTCTGTGCCTCCCATGCAGTCCCCGCGGATTTCGTCAGCACCCATCACTACCCGACCGACGCATTCGGCCAACACGGTGATGACACCGCAGCACAGCTTGCTGCGAGCCCCCGCAGCGCGCTGCGCGAGCAGGCGCGCACCGTGCGTCGCGAGGCCGGCGAGCGGCCCGTTTTCTACACTGAATGGGGCACGTCCTCGAATGCGCGTGATGTGCTGCACGATGAGCCGTACGCCGCGAGCTTCATCATCAAGACCGTGCTCGAGGCGCAGGGTCTGGTTGAGGCGTACAGCTACTGGACGTTCAGCGACATCTTCGAGGAGAACTACTTCCCCTCGGTGCCCTTTCACGGCGGTTTCGGACTACTCAATCTGCACGGCATTCCGAAGCCTGCCTACCGTGCCTTCGAGCTCCTGTACGAGATCGGCTCCGAGACCCTGCCGGTCTTTGGCGCGCACCCCACCGTTGACTGCTGGGTGGTGCGCGATGCGCGGACGGTCACGGTACTGCTCACGAACTACGCCCAGCCCCGCCATGCCTTGCGGGCGCAGCGCGTGCGCATCACGCTCACCGGAGCCGGCAGCGTCGCAAGCGCGAGTGTGCGCCGCATTGACGCCGAGCACGCAAATCCGAAGCGACTTTGGCTCGAGATGGGGTCTCCGGAGTACCTCAGTGCCGCGCAGCGGGAGTCCCTCGCTGCCGCCTCGGTCAGTGCACGCACGCCTCTTCCGGTCTGCGCGGATGGGGATGGGGTGTGCATTGAGTTGACGCTGCCGCCGCTGGGTGTGGCAGCGGTCCGGCTTGGATTTGCCGATTAAATACTCGGCAGCGCGAGCGCCTGAAGCTC